>Ga0302325_10014423_pt1 | contig 16817 bp, 15 predicted proteins | sample Palsa_T0_2_FD_201948 | JGI IMG/M metagenome (GOLD analysis project Ga0302325, IMG submission 201948) | Peat permafrost microbial communities from Stordalen Mire near Abisko, Sweden - Palsa_T0_2 | ecosystem: Environmental > Terrestrial > Soil > Palsa > Peat permafrost | place: Sweden: Abisko... | reverse complement strand
TGACGGACAGCCATTCATTGCAACCCCACCTCAATTGTCGTTTTAGCCGCAGCGCGCTCGACTGGTCCACGCCGGTTTTTCCCGACAACGAAGTGAAGCGCCTTACCCATGGCTCCCGATTCGAACGTCTCGAGCGCGTACATACCGCCCGAATCCGCCATAATCATCCTGGCCCCCGCAGTTCCCGGCTCAAGGTTGTAACCAGCGGCGAGAATTGAAACATTTCCTTTCTCCCCTGTAATGCGGATTCCTTTCGCCCCTTCTAGCGTCGAAACCGAATAGCTGCCAGGCTGCAAGACGACGTTGCCGAAACGCGCTTCAAAGGGTAGCTCGAAAGAGCCTCGATAGTGGTCCGATTGTGCATTTGCTAGCGGTGCAGTGCCTGCGAATGCGCCTGCCAACATCGCGGCACTCAGCGCCCAATTCATATTCAACATTGGTAATTCTCCTTATCCTCGGGTTCATTTCGAACCTTTCGGTATCTTTCTTCGTCAATGAGAAAGACGAAACATTGCGCTGGTCGCACCTCAGCAGGAGATCAATTTGTTGTCAAGGTTTAAGTTGAAGACACGGGAGGAGTTAGGCAATGTTGTGATTCCCGAGCGGGTTCAGTTCGGCGTCTTCGAGGTCAATCTGCGGGAACGTGAGTTACGCAAGTTCGGATTGCGCGTTAAGCTTCAACTAAAACCGTTTCAAATTCTCCAGGTTTTGCTTGAAACCCCGGGAGGGTTTGTCAGCAGAGAGGAACTGGCCCGGGTTCTCTGGCCAGATCTTCATGTGCTCTTTGACCGGAGCTTGAATACGGCCGTGAACGCGCTTCGGCGTGCGCTGGGCGATGTCGGGAGAAACCCGCGGTTCATCGAATCCCGGCAGGGCTTAGGCTATCGATTCATTGCGCAAGTCGAACATATTCAGACCGGGCAGGCTCCTATTGGAGTGGGCTCACAGCCCCGAAGCACCGAAGCACATCGGGATTATCTCAAAGGCCGATATTTTTCGAACAGGTTGACCGCGGAGGATCTCCACAAGAGCATCGCTCACTTCGAATCGGCAATTGCGCGCGATCCGGGCTACGCCCTGCCCTACACTGGGCTGGCCGATACGTATATCCAGTTCGCATTTCAGGGGATGCTTCCAGCTCAAGAGTCTTTTGCGCAGGCGAAGAAGTTTGCCGGGGCTGCATTGCGAATCGATGACCGCTTGGCGGAGGCGCACACCTCGATAGCTGGAGTGAGACGCTATTGCGACCGGGATTGGCCTGGCGCGGAAGTCGCTTATCGTCGGGCACTGGAGTTGAATGCGAACGACCCGCGTGCGCATCGCCTCTATGCCGATTATCTTTCTACCATGGGGCGCTCCGAAGAGGCTCTGAGGGAGATCAGCGCGGCACAAGAGCTGGATCCGCTGTCATTGGTTATTAACATGGAAATGGCCTGGATTCTTTATATCGCACGCGATTTTCAAGGAGCCGCTGAACAGTCCTGGAAGACTCTGGCGATGGAACCGCGGTTTGCGCCGGCACAAAACACGCTTGGACTCGCGTATCAGCAGATGGGGATGATCGAGGAAGCGATCGTGGAGCTGGATAACGCCCGGGCGTGTTCGGGCGATCATCCCTCGGCCCAGGCGGCGCTCGCGCATGCGCTGGCAATCGCCGGGAGACGAACCGAAGCCGAGCTAATACTGGAGCAACTCCAAAAAATGGCATGTAAGCCCAGCGTATCCCGATATTGGCTCGCCATCGTAGAGACCGCCCTCGGCGCATATAATGGGGCCTTCGAGTTACTTAACGAAGCATTCAAGAATCGCGAGGCTTGGCTTGTCTGGCTCAAGGTCGAGCCGCGTTATGACCCATTGCGCGATGATGCCCGATTCGACCATCTGTTGCGCCGGATCGGCCTCGAATGAGGGACCTCCCGGTGGAATCAGTGGCGCGGCGGCCGATGCGCGCAAGGATTTCCTAGGGACCGATTGTGTCGCCTGGTGATAGCGGCATGGCGGAGATTCAGCTGAGTTTACTCGATCACATCGAGGGCCGTGCTATTTCTAGAGGCCCTGACACGGCGGCGTTCGGCGCAGGTGTTACTCTCGTCATGAGTGATTTGCTTTGAGCCGTCATTTTCTGATAGGTGAAACAACCGGAGGGTGTTGTGAAGACAGATTCAGAACAGACAACGAGTTTTTCGCGCAGGGATCTGGCCGTCTTGCTGCCGTTCCTTGCAGCAAATGCAGGCGCTCAGCAGCCCAATGCCGCGCCCCGGGTGCTGCAGGCAAAAACGTACTCATTCGGCGAACTGGCGGTGCACCAGAGTGCCGGCGGGGCGGTGAAGTCTCGAGCTGTTTTCGACGGAGTCACCACGAGAGGGCAACGAATCACGGCGCATTTTAGCGAACTCGCACCAGGTCAAGCGCCCCATCCGCCCACTCGCCAAAAGCACGAAGAAATAATCATGCTCCGCGAGGGAACGCTGGAAGTAACACTGAACGGGGTCCTGTCGACCGTCGGACCTGGGTCGGTGATATTTGTCCCGTTCGGGGACCTGAACGGATGGAAAAACGTGGGAACCACGGTAGCGCAATATTTTGTGGTCTCGATCGAGGAACGGACCCAGTGAATCGTATGGCCAACTCGCCACCTCCGCAATTCGCCCTTGCTCATTACCTGGAAGTTTCGCGTGCCGCCTCGTTAACCTTCGTCCGTCGGAATGGGTCGGCGAGAGGGTCCCTTGGACGAGGACTCGGATTCAGGCGGCTCACGGAACGGTTCCACTGAAATGCGCTCGTAACACACGTCCAGCACGTCCAGGTGTTCCCTGGCGAGCAGAAACTGGTGCTCATCACGGAGACGCTGCAACCCGGCCGGAGTCCTTCTCAATGCAATGGAAATCCAGACGGCAAAGCTGCCTCAAGATTGATTTGTGATCCGGTGATGGGGTGGTGGAATTTCAGATATTGGGCGTGGAGGAAATATCCTCCATCGCCGGGGAGGCCGGGAAGGTTTTCAAGAGGCTGGCCGGTTAAACCGTACAGAGGATCGCCTACCAGGGGATGGCCGATGGATGCCAGATGGATTCTGATTTGATGAGGGCGCCCCGAATTTAGGCTTACCTCAAATGTTGTGGTGCCGGTGCCGCGTGAGATCACCTTTGCTAAGGACTTTGACGGTTTGCCACTTGGGTTGGCGGCCCACACGGAACCGATGAGCGGGTGCGGTACGAGGCCGATGGGTGTGAGGATTTCGTAGGTGTCGTGCTGTGCAATGTTTTGAGCCAGCGCCCGGTAGATTTTTTGAATTTTGGGGGTGTTCCAGTTTGCGAAAAGACCAGAGGCCGCCTGCGGCGTTTTGGCGAAGAGCACGATGCCGGTGGTGGCTCGGCCCAACCGGTGGACGGGGTTTGCGTTGGGAGTTTGCTTTTGCACCAGGCGCAGGAGGGTGTTTTCCATGAAGCCGCCGCCGGGGAGGGTGGCGAGGCCGCCGGGTTTGTCGACGGCCAACAGATGGGGGTCTTCAAACAGGACTTCGAAGTGCTGCGGGGAGTCTGGTTCGATCCAGGGTGGGCGGTTCCAGACAAGGGTTTGGCCTAAAGTGACCGATTCGCTTCCGACGGCGGTGACGCCGTCGAGGGTGACTTCGCCGTTGTCCAGTTTTTGTTGCCAGGCTTGTGCGGTTGAGTGGGGGTAGAGACTTGCCAAGTGGGTGAGCAGTGTTTGTCCACGGTATTTGCCGCTGATGATTGTGCTGTAGGCATATCCCCGGTTGAGCATCTGGTTTGAGTGTAAGCCTTGGCATGTGCGGCGCGACGGGCCCGAGCGCTTTTTTCCCATTGGATTGCAGTCGCGCCCGCCGGATTATATCGTTGAGACTCGCAAAAATTATAACAGCAGCGGATCGATACGATGCGCGTGTAGCCTTTCGTCGCTTGGGGACCAGGCGAAAACCGTGAACTGTCCGTCCTGCGAGGCTACCAGCGCGATCGCCTCGTGCTGGTCGTGTACAAACTGTGCCGCGGACAAGTGGCGAGTGCCGCCGAGGTGGGCAGGTTCGGCAATCAACGGAATTGCTCCCTCTATAGGCTCAGTGACAATTACCTGGGCCACTTGCAAACTGCCTTTGCGGCGGACAATCTTGGCGCCGAATGCGAGCAGCTCGTACTCCGAGGTGATTAGCGTAGCGCCATCGACAGCAGTCAGGCCTGCGATTTCATCTACGGCGCGGCCCAATGCGTCTTCCCAGCGCCGGGTCGGTTTGTCGCCGGCGTCCTTTCGCATGAGATCCGCGAGGCCGGAGAACGTGGGTGCAATCGAATAGGTAATCGGTTGCAGAATGGACTCCGCCCAGGTTTCCGGCTGTGCCGGCACTACCAGCAGCGTGCCCCCACGCCCGTGAGCTCGCATCGATACCGCTAGCGGTAGCAGAATGTTCGCCGTCGAAGAATCCAAGCGGAGGAGGGCGGCGAGCAGACTCGGATAGCCGGGGCTGATCTCAGCCTGCGGGTCGATAATCTTGATCTCGTCCCCATGAAGCACAGCGATGTTGATGAACTTGCCGCGTTCCTCGGAAGGACTCTGTTTCACGACCACTAACCCTGGAAGAACGACCTCCAAGACGAGAGAAAATGGTGGAAGATTGTGCGTGATCCCCCAAACGCGCAGTTCATCCTGCTGGTGTGGCCAGACGCCAAGATGAAGACCAGTCCTCTCGACAGACGGAGCGAGCTTGGCCAGATCTTTGGGCTCCAGGGAAAACGAAGCGGCGAAGGATACACCTTCGCTCTCCGGCGCAACGAACGCCAGAGAAATGCGGGGGATGTAGCCTTCCTCACGGCGCAGGCTAGTCCAGAAAGCTGCATCGATCAAAGTCGCTAACGCCGGGGTATCGGGCAGAGTTGCGGTGTGCTGCGTCGCAAGGCGATAAATACGATCGGCTGCCGGCTGAGCGGCGGCATACGCCGGTGGGATCACAATGCACTCCCGAAACAATATCTTTGTAGTCTCATCTATATCGAAGGGTACGCCGGAACTGAGGCGGAATTCCAGGTGATGATCCCAGCCGCCACACCCGGCCATACGCCGGACGTTGTCTGTCTATTTGACCGGGAGGCCGCCCTCATCTTTACCGGCGATACTTACTATCCCTACGCGGCTTTTGCCTTCTATACTTGGAAGCGAAGGACCCGGATACAATTGGCCACCCTCCTTGAGGCAATTAACATAAAGCGGAAGACCGTCTTCGAGTTCGAAAATATTCCGTTTTCCTGCATGGATTCAGAAATAAGCACGCCTACCGCCCGCGGCGGGCAGACCCTGGTGCGCCTGAAGATGCGCAACCTGCTCACAAGGGCGGTATTGGATAAGACCTTTAAGGCGGGTGAGAAATTCAAGGAGCCGGATTTACAGTCGGTTCCGGTCAGCTATTTATATAGCGATGGGGATGGCTCCTATTTCCTGGACCAGGACAACTTCGAGACATTGAACCTTCCCTCCGATGTTGTCGGGAACGCGCTCGACCTTCTCGTCGAAGGCGCACTGCTCCACCTGCAAAAGTACAATGGCAATCCGATAAGTCTTCAGTTGCCGATGTTTGTTGAGCTGGAGGTTTCCGAAGCGGAACCCGCCGTGCGCGGCGATACGTCGAGCGGAAGTGGCACCAAGATAGCCAGGCTGGAGACGGGGCTCGAGATCCGGGTTCCGATCTTTATCAAGCAGGGTGAAAAAGTAAAAATAACGACCGAGTCCCGGGAGTTTTCAGGGCGCGCGTAGCCTGAGCCCCAATCGTCTCTCCGACTGTTTAGGATAGCTGGTCTAATTCAGTCATCCAGGTCGAATCGCGCGGATCCGCCTCCTCGATTCTTTGCCGGGTCATAGCCTGGATTCGCGGACGCAACCTGCGCGCCTACGCTCCTGCGCCAGCTCTCGAGCCTTTCGCGCATCTTGCGGGTCCGATGGGACTCGCGTAAGGCGAGGTCTTTTGTCTCGCCCACATCATCTGGCAGGTTGTAGAGTTCGGCGTGGCCGTCCTCTTCGAACTCCACCAAGCGCCAGGAGCCTTGGAGGATGGCGCTGTGCGGGGTCGCGCCACCCCCGTGGTAGTGCGGATAATGCCAGAACAAAGCATCGCGTTTGAGGCGTGAACCGCCGTTGCATAGCCCGGCGAGGCTCTCTCCGTCGATGATCTGAGCAGAGTCGCGCGAGGCTCCCGTCATTTCCAGCACTGTCGGATAAAGATCGAGGCCCATCACAGGGGTGTCGCACGTCGCGCCCGGGCGTGTGCGGCCCGGCCAGCGGATGATCAGCGGAACGCGCACGCCGCCTTCGTAAGCTGAGCCCTTCCCCGCGCGCAACGGCGCGTTCGAGGTGTTCTGAATGAGCCCGCCGTTATCGGAGGTGAAGATGACGATCGTGTTGTCGGCGAGGCGCAGGTCCTCTAGCGCCCTAAGGATCTTGCCGAAATTCTCGTCGACGCTTTCAATCATCGCCGCGTAGGAAGCGTTGTTGTGCCGAAGGCCGGGTGGGCTGGCTTTCGCCCGGGTCAGCAGATCCGGACGCGGCTGCAACGGATTGTGTACGGCGTACTGAGCCAGGTATAGGAAGAAAGGCCGGTTCTGGTTAGCCGTCAAAAACTTGATCGCCTCCGTCCCCTCCCGATCGGTGAGGTGCTCACCTTTCGGGCCATCGGGCAGCGTTTCGATTCCGTAGGGAGAGAAATAGGACGGAGGCTGTCCCCGGAAGGTCCCTCCGATGTTGCCGTCGAAGCCTTGATGCTCCGGATAAAACGGCTCATTTCCCAGGTGCCATTTGCCGATGTGCTGGGTCCGATAGCCGAGAGGCTTGAGCATCTCCGCCATGGTGCGCTCTTCGAGCGGCAGGTGCTGCGTCCAATCCGGGACCTTCAGCTTCGCGTAGGGGTGCTGCTCGCCCGGGATGTAGTCGGTGATGTGAAGACGCCCCGGATATTTACCTGTGAGGATCGCGGCGCGCGAGGGCGAGCAGACGGTGCATGCGGAGTAGGCGTGCGTGAACTTCAAGCTTTCGCTCGCGAAGGCGTCAATGTTTGGCGTTTGATAGAAGTCGCTGCCGAAGCACCCGAGATCAGTCATGCCAAGATCGTCGATCAGGCACAGAATGACGTTCGGGCGCGGCCTGCGAGGCCGCATCGTCAGAAGTGGAAGTCCAGCTAAAATCTGTCGCCGAGTGAGGTCGGCCATGCCGTTTGCGGCAGTATATCATCTGCTGCGGAAAGCGATTTCTTAGGGTCTTAGGGTCGCCTCCGGCTATGCAGTGCGCGCGGACCAAGGCGGCGAACTTCCGGCTTGTATCACGTAGGCCAGATTAAGAACGGGATGTCGGATTGCCCCTGCCGCCGCCGATTCGGCAGAGGAAAGGAGTGCGGGCAGCCGGATTCATGGTCTTTGAGCCTGCACGGCCCACTGGGACTCGTCCTCGCGCCGAACGGAAATCTCATCACCGCGAACGGCGACGCGGTGAATCCGGGAGGCACGCCGAACGAGTTGGTGGAGTTCACGCCACAAGGGCGTCTGGTGCGGAATACGAGATGGACGCGGGCGCGCAGGGTGGAGCGTTCGGTATCGCAAGCATCGCTTCCCAGGGCTGTCCGGTTCGCCTCCGTGGATGACGATCTCAATACGGTCACGATTTGAGCCTTCGCTCGCAGTTCTGAGCCCGGTTACGTTGGTACGGGAATCCGACGATTCAGACTCAAACATACGACGCGGTGAATCGGCGGAAAACCTTCACCGAAGGCCGCAGGAATTATCTTGTCGGCGCCGTTCAGAGATTTTCTCAACAATCGCCATCGGGCAAGCTCTATCCGGACAGATCGAAATGGAAACATGAAACTTAGACAAATGTAAAAAGGCTGCAAAGATATAGTAGATATCTTCCTCTCGCCCGCGCCTGTTGCATATACTCGACAGCAAGGACGCCTCGCTTGTCTCAAGAAACAATTCAAGCAACGATCAGCGTGTCGGGTAGTTCTGTTTTGGTGAATGTAATGGAGCGTGCCGCTGGCGCAGTGTTTCTAATTGCTGCCGGCCCGGTGATCGCGGCCACTGGCGTGGCGATTTCGATATTGTCCCGCAGGTCGCCTTTTATTGCCCATCAGAGCGTGGGAGATGGCGGGGAACTTCTGTGGATGTGGAAGCTCAGGACCATGTGGGGGCATCAGGCTCCCCATCCTCGGGAAAAGGGATGGGTGGAGTACATCGTCGCAGAGCCGCGTTGCGGCCAGAAAAATCCTTGCGACCACCGGGTGACCAGCCTATTGGCGAAGTTCATGCGGCGCCATTCGATTGATGAGCTCCCCCAACTCTGGCATGTCGCGACCGGAAAGATGTCGCTGGTTGGTCCACGGCCGTTGACGCGTACCGAACTCGCGCGCTATTACGGCTCGCGGGCGGCGGAACTGCTTTCGGTGAAGCCCGGCATCACCGGGATCTGGCAGACTCGCGGGCGAAGCACCGTAAATTTTCCGGAGCGCGCCGCGATGGATCTGGAGCTGGTCAAGGGCCTGACGGCGCGGTCGTACTTCTCGATCCTTCTACGCACGCTTCCGGTATTGTTTCACGGGAAGGATGCCTGGTAAAAAAGACGCGCCGGAACCATGAAGATGCCGGCGCAAGAAGGAAGTCTATCGAGAAGGATCAGTTGACCGCGATCGTGAAGGTCGCAGGCGACGTAACGCCGCCGACTTGAATCTGAATGGGCACCGCGTTGCCGGTAGGTGCATTGTTGGGGATGGTGATATTCAGTTGGTAAACGCCGGGAAATTGCGGTTGCAATCCCGCAAACAGAACCGGAGCCGTGACGCCACCGATCATGACCACAGGCTGGGTAGTCACGTTGGTCAACACTGAGCCGGAAGCCGCACCGTCGGCGATGGGCTGGTCCACCGCGCCCAATCCGGTTGCATAGACGATCACCAGCGAGCCTCGCACAGCCGGGTGAGTCGTCAAGCCTTGCACGCTGTTGGCGGGCCAGGCGAACATCCCGTCCTGATAGGTATATGCGATCGCCAAGCTGCCTGACGTGGTGGCAAACCCGAAGATTCCCGGCGAGAATGGTGCGATGTTCACCGGAGTGGCGGCCGATAAGGAGCCATTATTCTCGACCGTTACGTTGACGGTCGCGCTGGTTCCGGCTGGTACCAGTCCCCATGGCACTTGCGCATTGATCTGCGAACTGGTTCCGCTGCCAGGTTGAACGTAGGAGATGGGAGCATCAATGGTGGTGGATCCATTCACAAAGTGCACGGTGACGCCGCCGAGGGAACGGGAGAATGGAACGGTGCTTGCGCTCGCGGTTTGTGATGCGAGTCCCGATCCGAAGATCGAGAACAAGGAGCCGCCTGTGAGCGGAATGGCCTGGAAGCTCGCTCCGTTTGTGATGCCGCCCGGAGCGATTACCGGGCTCTGCGCGGACGCCAGTGCTGCGGCAAATACGAGGAAGGAAAAAGTGCTGATTCGCATCGATAAAAATGGTCCCTGGCTAACTATAGGCGACGCGGGGTGACGGAACATGCAGGGCTCGTAAAAAAATTGTGAAAGTTTAGGGGCTGCTCAGGATCTTCTTGGATGTTGCGGCCACTTCCGGATCGTGTCCACCATCGAGCTCCAGGGCAATGGTCGCTTCCCGGCGAGCTTCCGCATGGCGTCCGGTCAGTTCGAGGACCTGTGAGAGCGTCCAGTGCGGCTTGAACCAATTCGGAGCGCACTTGATGGCGTTGCGGAGCCCGTTTTCGACTCCCCTGGGATCGTTGCGCAGCGCGTCGATCGTGGCGAGGTTGTACCACGCATTTTGCCTGTCCTCGGCCGTCTTAGTGGCCCGCACGCCAGCTTCGGTCGCCTCGGCTGCGGCAGCGATACTGGTGGCGAAAACAGGAGTTGTTGAAGCAAGCCGGGTCATAGCGCGCGAATAACGAAGGTCGCTTGCGCCACCAGCAGGCTCCCAGCGCTGAACGGTCCGGTAGGCAACGGATGCGCCGGCGACGTCTCCGGATTCGATGCGCCGCTCGGCAAGCGCCATGGAGCGATCGGCAACCGTCAAACACGCCGCAAACACTACCCATATAATCGCTATGGTCGCTGTGACGGGTACCAGAGCGCGCGGATACTTCCGGGGCTCGGATAGATGCGGCGTGGTTGTCCCTGCAACGAGCATCGCCAGGAGCAGATAGAAGTAGAGGGCCGTCGGAATCGTCAGCACCATGAACTGCTGGCAGACGATCGCCGCCGCGAGCCCGGCGGCCAGCGCAGCGTTCTTTCGCGCGCTCCACAATCCGAGCGCGCACAGCGCCAGCAGGGACAACGCGCCCGGCAAGCCGCGCGAGGTCAGCGCATCGAGAAACATGTTGTGCGGCGATTCCTGATAAAAGTCCGGATACGCCTGCGATAGCTCCACCGATTCGAATGGCGGAAATTGCGCGGTGAACGTTTCCGGCCCGTAGCCGAGCAGAGGCCGGCCCATCGCCATGCGAAGCGAATCTCTCCAGAGGATCAGCCGAGCACCGCCGCGAACGTCGTCCAATGACCAGTGCACGCGCGCGCGCAGCTTGGCCCCCGCTGGTGACACGTATAGTAATCCCAGGCAGGCGGCGCTGGCGATCAGCAACAGCATCCCCATTCGATGGAGTCGCGGACGGGCCATGCCAATAAATACCAGCCCCCCGAACAATAGGCCCAGCATCGCGGATCGAGTCCCGCTCAAAACAATCGCGAACGCTGCCAGAGCCATGGCGATATCCGCCGTTGCTCTCCAGCGGCGGTTGTCATCCAGCCCCCTTAGTGCCAGCGCAAAGAATTCGACCATCACCAGCCAGCTTGCGAAATAATCCGCGTGCCCGAACGTCCCCGGCGGCCGAACGATGGTGAAGATCCCCTCCCCGGACTGGTACGCTTTCGAGGGCAGCAAGGGGTCCCAGCCGAAGTATTGCGCGATTCCATACAGAGAAGCGGCGGCGCCGGTGATGGTTGCCACACGAAGCACCGTCCGGATTCTTCTCTGGTCCTCAGCAAACCACGCGGCGGCAATGAACGCAAAAAGGAGAAGTGCCGACTCCGCAATCAGACCGTCGCGCCGCCAACTGCTGCCGGCGACCGAAAGCAGCGGGTTCGACGAGGCCAAAGTCGACGCAGCCATACTCAGCCATAACGCAGTCAGACAGGCTATAAACAGCTTACCGGACGTTGATCGCAATAAGGCTCGACCACCGTTTACAAGCTGTTTACAAAATTGCAATAGGACGGATTCGCAGAATAGGAGAATCGCAAGTTTGGGCGTAATATCGAAAGCGGAAACAAGCCCTGGATCAATCGCCAGAGGGACCAGCGCGGTTATCAGGAGAACCCAAAGTTGCATACCGAGTATGAATACGAGCCCCGGCACGATTCCGGGTACGGCGATTCCGAGAAGCGCGCATTTGAGTATATCGACTATCTGCGCGCGCGCTGGAAATTTATCGTCACCGCGTGCCTGAGCGCGGTGATCCTCTCCTTTTCGGTGAGCCTGGTACTTCCGAAGCGATATACAGCGACCGCGAGCATCGTCATCGAACCGCCCGCCGGCAACGACGTGCGCACGGCTACGGCGGTGAGCCCGGTATATCTCGAATCCCTTCGAACCTATGAGCGATTCGCCGCCAGCGACACGCTGTTTGCCGGAGCAGTGGAACACTTTCATCTCTCTTCAGGCGAGAATGCAAGGAGCATCGAGTCGCTAAAGCAACAGGTGCTGAAGGTGACCAAGGTTCGCGATACCAAGATCCTTGAGATTAGCGCCACCCTTCCGGAGCCGGCGCTGGCCCAGCAATTCGTGATTTACGTCGCGGAGGAAACGGTAAAGTTAAGCCGCGGCGAGAGCACTGTCACCGACCACGAGGTGATTGGAGAGGCGGAGCGCCAGGCGGCCGAAGCGCGGCAACGGCTCGACCATGCGCAACTGGCTTTCGTCGCGAACTCGGCGCGCGAACCCACCGGAGCGCTGCAGCCGCGGATCGAATCGGATGTGGATCTGCTTGAGAAGATCCATCAATCGCTGATGGACGTGCGCGGCGATATCGCCGAGTATCAGCAGAAGCCGGAGTACGCGGCGCAACTTCCGGGGTTGCGCGCGCGGGCGGCTGAGCTCGAGAAACGGGCCACGGACTTGGAAAAGAGTATCGAGGATAGGAGCTCTGAATCCTCACGGAGATCCGCCGAACGGCAGAAGCTCGATGCCGAGGTAAAAATGGCGCAGACGGCCAGCGAAAGCTCGGCGGCGAGGCTGCGCGACCTCCGTGCGACCGCTGGCACGAGGGGAGAGAGGCTGCGTGTGATCGATCCCGGAATCGTCCCCCAACGCCCGAGTTCTCCCAACGTCATGCTGAACGTTTTCGCTGCGTTACTGCTGACGCTGATCGCCCTCGTGGCGTATCTGACCATCTCCTTCTCCTACCTCAGGCGGCGCCTCGGATGATTCTTGCCGCGGAGCGGACGCGCGGGCAGATCATCGCAGGCGCGGGCCTTGGACTAACTGCCGCTCTGATCGCGGTTGTGCCCAGCCTTGCGGTCAAGGCTGCGGTGTGCGCGGCGGTCGCCGCGATTCCGCTGTTTTGGTGGATGCTGCGCGAGCCGGGGCGATGGCTGGCGCTATTCTTTCTCTCCGCGCTCCTGTTGCCTCCGCTGCCGGTGGATATCGGCGATGCCGGGCCACATATCGCGCTGTTGTTCGCAGGCTGCGGGCTGCTGATCGGCGCGATTTATTCCGTACCCCTCCAAATCGACCGCCTCAGCGTGTCGTTCTGCGTTCTGTTCGCCTCGATTGCCGCCAGCGTGGCGATGGCAGCGATCTACTCCGGGCTTCCGGTCGCCGCCCAAAGCATGGCTCGGGTGATGCTGTTCGGCATCTCGCTCTACGTACTGTTCTTCGTCCGGGGATCGGCGGTATCGTTCCAGATCGTGCGCCTGCTGTTCTTGGCCGCCGTTGGATCGGCGGTATTCGCCTGTCTCGATTTCTACTTTCAATTTCCCGCGCCCGGGGGATATGGAAGGCAGTTCATCTGGCTCGAATCGGGAGTCTTCCGGCGCGCCCAGGGCGTTTTCTACGAAGCCAGCACACTGGGCAATTTGTGCGCTTTTTTTCTTGAGATGATTGCGGTAGCTCTCTTCCGCGCTCGCGCGAAAAGACCCGTTTCAATGGCCGCGATGCTCGCAGGCGGCGTGGCCTTGGCGTCGGCGCTGGTGTTGTCCTACTCGCGCGCTTCGCTGGTGAATCTGGCGGTGGCGCTGGTCGTTCTACTGTGGCTGAACCGTAAGCGAGTGCGGATGGGGCGATTCCTTGCGGCTGCAACTGTCCTGGGTGGAGCGGCCGCCGCGGCGCTGATTGGCCTGCTTCCGATTTTTGCGAGAGCCTACTGGCTGAGAATTGTCCAGTCCTTCGCTTATCTGTTCGAGTCTCCGGACGCGACGCTCTCCGGAAGGATCCACAGTTGGACGACGCTTCTGCAGTTCCTGGCGGCGCATCCCTGGCATGCGGTTTTCGGCATCGGCTACAAGACTCTCCCCTACTCCGATTTCATCGGCCAGACGGCGATCGCCGACAACACGTACGTCAGCATCCTGGTTGAAACGGGCGTTGTGGGATTGGCGGCGCTGCTGGTTTGGAACGTCGCCATCCTTCGCGCTTCTTGCCGGGCATCGAAATCGGACGACTCGCGAAGGTCGTTTTGCGGAACCTGGATCTTGTGTTTCTGGGCCGGCCAGATCGTGCAGATGTTTTCCGCGGACCTGCTGACGTACTGGCGCGTTCTGCCGGTTTACATGTGCGTGCTGGCGCTGGCGGTGCGCCGCAAGTGAACGTCCTGTTTCTCGATCAGTTCAGCGTGCTGGGCGGGGCGCAGCAGTGCCTGCTGGATCTTCTTCCGGCGATCGACCAGCGGGGTTGGCGCGCGCGCGCCGCAGTTCCCTGCGGCGGACCGTTGGTCGGGATTCTCCGGAGCCGCGGGATGCGAGTCGAAGAACTTCCGTCCGGCGCTTATCGCTCCGGCCGCAAGTCCGCTGCCGACCTGCTGCAATTCGCCGCCGATGTTCCCTGGCAGGCGGCGGCGATCGGTGCATTGCTGGACGAGTCGGCCACGGACCTCGTGTATGTGAACGGTCCCCGATTGCTGGTCGCGGCGGCGCTGGCCGCGCGGAGACGCGCTCCGATTCTATTTCATGCCCATCATTTCGTCACCCAGGGTAGCGCCCGATTCCTGGAAGGCTTCGCGTTGCGCCGGTCGAAGGCGACGGTGGCCGCGTGTTGTGACGCGGTTGCGCAGCCCTTGCGAAAATGGGTTCCCGAGATCCACATCGTTCCCAATGGAACCGCTGATCTCGGATTCGTCGCGCACCGCTTTGAGAACCAATCCCAACTGCGCGTCGGCATCATCGGACGGATCGCTCCGGAAAAGGGGCACGCGGAGCTTCTTCAGGCCGCCAGGATTCTGGTTCCGCACGCGCCGCGCGTTCGATTCGTGGTCTGCGGTGCGCCCTTGTTCGACGATCGCGCATATTACAACGATGTGCTACGCCTTGCCGCCGGCCTGCCCATGGAGTTTATGGACTGGCAGAACGACATCGCCGCCGTCATGTGGGACCTTGACGTTCTGGTTATCCCGTCGAAGCACGAAGGAATGCCGCGCGTCTTGCTGGAGGCATTCTCGGCAGGCCTTCCGGTGGTCGCGTTTCCGGTAGGCGGAATACCGGAGGTGATCGAGAACGAAGTCACGGGCTTCCTGACGCGGGGCCAGGCTCCGGCGGAACTCGCCGCGAAGTTGCGTGAAGTGCTGGAATCGAGCCCGGAACGGCTGCGCCTGGTTGCCTCGAACGCTCGCCGCGAATGGGAACGGCGGTATACGGTGGCTGCGTATCGGGATCGGGTTACGAATTTAATGGAGCGATGCGTCCCGCCCCCAAGCCGCGAAACAGCAGCGCCGCCGTCACGCAGATCAGCGCTGCGGCGGTAAGCACCGGAGGATATCCAAAGCGCGTGATCAATATGCCGGCCACGGCGGCTGCGGCCGCCTGCGAGGCGAAGGTGACCATCATGTTCAGCGCGGAAACGCCCGCGCGCTCGGCGGGCGGCACACTGTTCATCAGCAGAGCGAAAACCCCTGGCTCGCTCATGTATTGAAAAACCACGTAGCTGCCATAGGCCATCGATGCGTTCGCGGATCCGCTCGCCGTCGCCAGGCCGATCAGCGACAAAGCTGTCGCGACTTGCAGGGCCGCGATCCCGCGCGCCAGTCCGGATCGGTACAGTACGACGGGCGCGGCAAGCATCGCCAGAGCCTGTGCCAGATGCACGCCGGAGAACAGCATCCCGATCCGTTCGGTGGAGAATCGCAAGTGGACGAAAAAAGCGCCATAGAACGGGTTGAAAGCGCCCGTGCCCAGGTTCCACACCACCATGGCGGCGAAGAACCGCAGCAACACCGGGCCTGGCCGCCGAAACAGAGCCCCAGCGGCGGGCGCCGCTTCGATCTTTAATCGCGAGAGCGGCCATAGCGCGAGGAGGATCATGGCGCAGCCGCACAGGAGAGACGCGCGATAGCCATTCACATTCGACAGCAGGGCGTGCGAAAATTTTCCCGGCAGGTGTCCACCGGCGAATCCTCCCAGGATTCCGATGGCCACTCCGGACGAAAGGATCAGGCTGAAGCCCAGCGAACGGTTGCGCTCCGTGGTCAACTGCGCCACTGCCGGCGAAATCGCCACGCCCCAGGTGGAACCAATGAATCCGGCCACAAAAGCCAGCGCGACCAGCATTGGCGACAGCGTGATCGTCGCACGCAATGCGGCGATGCAAGAGATCGCAGCGAAAGCCGCGAGCAGAGTCGGCCGCAAACCGAATCGCCGGAGCGCCGCCGCGGCGGGAATGCATCCGGCGACGCTACCGGCCGTCATCGTTCCCGATATCAGCCCGAGAAAGTCTTCTCGAAACCCCAACTGCAGCAGGTAGAGGTTGTAGAGAAAGAAGAACACGAACATCCCGAAATTGAACAGCGCTGCGGCGGCGTAGAAAATCCAGTAGGGACGGCTTGGTCCGGCAAACCAGCGCACCGCGCCCGTGGCGACCCCCGGCAATGTAGCCGCATGATGCGCGACTCGCGAGGCAGCGTACCTAAGGTATCGCCAGCGGCGGCGTATCTCGATTTGCCAGGTAATCGCGCTCTGCGGCAAGTGCACCGCATCGACCGGTCCTTGCGGAATCGGAGGAAGGAGCCGCCGCTGGAGCATCGCCCATTTCCCCCGGCGCGATTCAATCAGGCTCCAGTGAAGCCACAACTCGTCCTTATTTGGCCGCACACGCGCCGTCAGCGGCGAGAACGCGGATAATTCCAGCCATCGATTCACGTCTCCCGGGAGCAACCCTATTTCCTCGGAGATCGCGGTATGCAGGGCGCAATCGAACCATCGTTGGGCGACGCCGAAGCATATCGCTTCCAGGCGCCGGAGCGATGGATCATGCCACTCCCTCCACGTCGACCAGAAGGAATCGTTCCCGGAGGTTCGATGGAGAAGGGATGCCAGCTCATATGCGTGAAACGGTTTCACGTCGCCGCGCAACAGGTGGCGCAACAAATGTAGGGACGCGTACGCGACCTCATCCACCGTGTGGAGCGCGGTGAACGAAAGCCCCTCCAACTCGCTGCGTACGCGGCGCTCCCAAAACTGGTTGAGACCGGAGGGCTCGAACTGCTCCGTCTCTCGATCCCACAGCCGGAAGTGGAGTTCCAGCGATACCGGAATGTCGGGATCGAAAAAGTCGCCGCGCCATTCCCA
>Ga0302325_10014422_pt1 | contig 16817 bp, 14 predicted proteins | sample Palsa_T0_2_FD_201948 | JGI IMG/M metagenome (GOLD analysis project Ga0302325, IMG submission 201948) | Peat permafrost microbial communities from Stordalen Mire near Abisko, Sweden - Palsa_T0_2 | ecosystem: Environmental > Terrestrial > Soil > Palsa > Peat permafrost | place: Sweden: Abisko... | reverse complement strand
GGCAGCCCCGCTCCGGCCGCACCCGCGGCGGCTCCGAACCCGCCGCCCCACTAGCGCCATGGCGCGGCTCTTCGTCTCGGATGTGCACCTGGATGCGGGTGCGCCCCAGGCGATCGAGCAATTTCTGGATTTCCTCAAGGTGTACGCGCACGACGCCGAGGCGCTCTACATCCTCGGGGACCTTTTTGAAACCTGGCTCGGGGATGATGATTCCGACCCGCAGAAGGCGCGCGTCACGAGCGCGCTGCGCGAATTGACCGCCAGCGGTGTCGCCGTCTTCGTCATTCATGGCAACCGGGATTTTCTCTTGGGTCAGGCTTTCTGTGCGCGCACCGGCTGCGAGCTTCTGACCGATCCGACGGTCGTTGAACTCGATGGCGAACGCGTGCTCATTACGCATGGAGATGCACTCTGCACCGATGATCGTGCCTACCAGGGGCTGCGCAGTTGCGTGCGCGCCCCCGCGTGGCAGCGCCGCTTTCTCGCCTTGCCGCTCGTCGCGCGCGAGGATCTCGCGCAGCAGGCGCGCGCGGGCAGCCAGACTCACACCGCGCGCGCGCGCCCACAGATCATGGATGTCAATGCCGGGGTGGTCGAGAAGGCGTTTCAAGCCGTGCGGGTGCGACGCATGATTCACGGGCACACCCACCGCCCAGCCATTCACGACACGTCGATTGATGGCAGGCCTGCGCAACGCATCGTGCTCGGCGCATGGTACGAACAGGGAAGCTATCTGTGGTATGAGCGCGGTCGCTACGAGCTGCGCGAACTATCGCGCTAATTCCGCAACCAGCGTGTTCAAGAGCTCCGCTGCGACCGTCGCATCAGCGAGCCGATCCTCGGGGTTCTTGGCAAGCAAGCTTTCGATCAGCGGCTGCAGCGTCGCAAACTCCTGCGGCAGCTTCGGAATCGGTGCATGGCGGTGTTTGTAGATGATCGCCATCGGATTGTCGTCAGCGTAGGGCTTGGCGCGCGCGAGCATTTCGAAAAGCACGACTCCCAGGCTGTAAAGATCACTGCGCGCGTCGATCGGCTCGCCGTGCCCCTGCTCGGGACTCATGTAGTGCGGTGTTCCAAATATGAGTCCGCGATCGGTCATCTCGATGTCAAGGGTCGCATCCTTCGCGAGGCCAAAATCGATGAGCGCGATGCTGCCGTCATCGCGCAGCATGATGTTTCCGGGCTTAAGATCACGGTGCAGAATTCCAGCCGAGTGGATTGCCTGCAACGCACCGGCAATGGCAGCGCTGATGCGCAAGGCTTCGTGCAGCGTGACGCCGGCTCGCATCCGCATGCGCAGGTCGCCGGCGCGGAAATACTCCATCACGAGGTAGGCATGCTCATCGCTCACGCCCAGGTCGTACAGGCGCACGATGGAGGGGTGACTCACGCGGCGCACGATCTCGTATTCCTGCAGGAAGCGCCGAAAGGACTGGTCGAGATCGTTTTCCTGCTCCTGATCGCGTGCAACTTTGAGCACGACGAGCGCGCCCGCCTGCTCGCTCTCGGCAAGATACAGATCGGAGATGCGGCCGCCGGCGAGCTGGCGGATGCGGCGATAGCCGCGCACGAACGCGCCGCTGAAGCGCTGGGCTTCGTGCGCGCCGGCGGCCGTGCGCCAGTCGGCGCGCGCCATGGCCTGTTTTTCCGCGGCGGCGCCGAGCGCGCGTATTAATTTTTCGTGGTCGACCTCATCGTGCGGCAGCACCGCTTGTGCGCCCAGTTGCAGTGCCCCGCGCGCGTCAGCTTCGCCAGCATCGTCACGCAACACGATGACCGGCGCAAATCCGGGCCGCCCGGCCAGATCGCGCAACCAGTCATGCCCGCGGCCGTCACATCGGCTGCCCGCGAGCAGCACGGCATCGAAGCCCTGCGCCAGAAACTCCGGCGACAGCACACCGAGCGCCGCAGGACTGTGGACGATCACTTGCGCATCCGGCCAGCGGCAACTCACGTGGTGCAGAATGAGCGCGCTGTAGCGCGCGTCGTCTTCGATGATCAGGAGCCGCATTTGAGCCCAATCACGAGATCCCCGACATTCGTTCCAGTGGGACCTGTGTGAATGAGATCGCCCGCCTGGGCTAGCGCCGTATTGGAGTCGGCGCGGTTGAGACAGGCCTCGACGTCAAGCTCAGCGAGCGCAATGCGCGCGCAAGTGTCGCCATCCACGAGCGCCCCGGCATCAAGGGTCGGCCCATCGGTGCCGTCGGTACCGGCAGCGAGCAGGAAGAGATCGTGGCGCCCGGCGATCATGCGTCCGGCCGAGAGCGCCAAATGCTGGTTACGTCCGCCCTTACCCGGCTCGTCAGGCAACTGCACGACCGACTCGCCACCCCAGACGTGCACGGCCTCAGGGTACAGATCAAGCTCGTGCGCGAAGCGCACGCCCAGGCGGCGCGCATCACCGTCAAATCGTTCACCGGCGGGCGCGCGCACGCTATAGCCGCGCGCCTCGGCCGCGGCGGCAACTGCGGCTACGGCATCGTCGATGGAGGCGATTACCGTGCGTTCGACATGGTCGACGCCTTCGGCGGCAGGCCCGAGTAATCCCGACCCGATGACCGCGGGATCATCGCCGGGAACATCGGAAATAAAAAGTGCGCGCGCCGCGCGGGCGCCGAGCAACGCCGTCAGGCGTCCGGCCTTGATGCGCGAGACCCGGGCGCGATTTGCATTGAGTTCGGCGATGCCGACACCGGATGCAATGCCGGCATCATTCAGACGCTTCAAGTCCTCAAGGGTCACGCCCGCGACCAGTGCCTCGGTGAGGCTTGAGGCTCCCCCGGAGACAAGGAACAGCGGCGTGACATCGGGGGGCAGCTCCTGCACCCAGCTCAGAAGCCGCTCGCCGGCGCGGATCGAGCGCGCATCGGGAATGGGGTGGGCGCTCTCAAGAATCTCAGCGCCCGTCAGCGCACGCGCCTCGGCGGCGACGTGGCCGTCCTTCGTGATGAGGAGCAGGCGCTCTTGGGCTGCACCGAGCGCGTCATGCGCGCCGAGCGCCATGGACGAGGCGGCTTTGCCGATTGCGGCCGTCCAGGTGCGCCCCGGTTGCGGGCCTAAGACAGCGCGCAGCGCTTCGGCGGTGCAACGGCGGCCATCGACGCGCTTGAGAGCTATCGCAAAGAGCTCGAACAGCAGCTGCCGGCGTGGATCACTCGAAGTCACGGCGGCATGCGCCTCGCGTGACCGCGGTCAGCGGCGTACGAGCTTGAAAGGCCCGCGCTCACCGCCCCTGTGCGACTTCGCCTCATCCGAGCGCTCGAGCTGCAACTTCTCCAAATACTCAGGCGTCACATCCCCGGTGACGTACTCGCCTGAAAAACACGAAGTATCGAACTCCTCGATCTGCGCATCGTCGTGGCGGCAGGCGGCAACGAGATCCTCAAGATCCTGGTAGATGAGCCAGTCCGCGCCAATGAGCGTTGCGACTTCCTCGACGGTGCGATCGGCCGCGACCAGTTCGGAGGCGGCCGGCATGTCGATGCCGTAGACGTTGGGGAAACGCACCGGCGGTGCGGCCGAGGCAAAATACACCTTTCTTGCGCCCGCCTCGCGCGCAAGATCAATAATCTGCGCAGAGGTCGTGCCGCGCACGATCGAATCATCGACCAGCAGCACATTCTTGCCGCGGAACTCGAGATCAATCGCATTCAGCTTGCGGCGCACGGATTTCTCGCGCAGCTGCTGGCCGGGCATGATGAACGTGCGGCCGATGTAGCGGTTTTTGATGAAGCCCTCGCGATACTTCAAACCGAGCTTGAGGGCGACCTGCATGGCACTCGTGCGACTCGTGTCCGGTATCGGGATCACGACATCAATGTCGTGCTGCGGATAGGCACGCAGGATTTTCTCGGCAAGCTTGTCCCCCATGCGCATGCGCGCGCGGTACACGGAGATCTTGTCGATGATGGAATCCGGACGCGCGAAATAGACGTATTCGAAGATGCACGGCGTGTGGCGCAGGTTGCTGCCAAACTGCTGCGCATGCAGCCTCCCCTGCTCGTCGATGAAGACCGCCTCGCCCGGACCGATATCGCGCTCAAACTTGAATGCAAGCGCTGCGAGCGCCACGCTTTCCGAGGCCAGCATCCATTCCGGCCCGCGCGGCGTGTCGCGCCGCCCGAGCACCAGAGGCCGGATGCCGTGCGGATCGCGAAACCCCAGGATCCCGTGGCCGATCACCATGGCGACGACCGCGTAGCCGCCACGGCAGCGCCGATAGACCGCATTGAGCGCCGCAAAGATATCGGCCGGCGTCACGCGCGGCGTGCCCACGCGCTGCAGCTCGGAGGCGAATACGTTCAGCAGCACCTCGGAATCCGAGGTGGTGTTGAGGTGGCGCCGGTCCTCATGAATGAGGATCGCGGCCAGCTCAGATGCGTTGGTTAGATTGCCGTTGTGCGCAAGACAGATCCCGTAGGGCGCGTTGACGTAGAACGGCTGCGCTTCGGAGGCGCGATCGCAGCCTGCGGTCGGATAGCGCACATGGCCGATGCCAATATTGCCTTTGAGCTCCACCATGTGGTGCTGCAGGAACACGTCGCGCACGAGGCCGCTGCCCTTTCTGACGTACAGCTCGCCCTCGCTCGAGGTGACAATGCCGGCCGCATCCTGCCCACGGTGCTGCAGCACGGTCAAGGCGTCATAGAGCCGCTGATTGACCGGGCCGTTTCCGACCATGCCCACGATTCCACACATGCTCGCCGCCCCCTCAGGCACCCACTCTAGAAGCCATCAGACTTGTGTGATGCGATGGTGCGCCTCGCCCACAAGCGACCGCAGAACATCGGCGACGCGCTCCGCATACGGCATCAGAAGCGAGTCCCGCCACCACGGGTCCGCATTCAAAAGCAGGAGCTGCCCGATGATGACGAGTACGCCAACCACCGCGATCCCGCGCAACAGGCCGAATGCAAATCCCAGGAAGCGATCCGTCACGTAGAAGATCGACAGTCGCACGAAATGCCCGAGGAAAAGTCCGGTGATCGAACCGATTGCCAGCACGATCACGAAAAGAATGGCCCGCGCGGCCCAGGGCTGCACCTGCGGGTCGGCGAGCAGGCCGCCCAGATGCGGCGCAAGACTCGAGCCAAAATGCCAGGCAATGAAGACTGCCAGAAGCAGGCTGATGATCCCGATCGCCTCGCGCAGAAAGCCGCGCATGAGGCCCACGATCGCGGAGATCAGTACGATTGCCACCACCCAATAGTCGGTTGATTTCATCATCGCCCGGCTCGGACCGCGCCAACTTTGTACGCGGCGCGCATTGTACAAGAGCGGCTGCGAGCCTGCTCGAGGCGAACGATGGCCGTTTTGTCAAATAGCCACGCTTGCCGTGGGTGTCAGGGGCTGGGAGTGAGCGAGCCGGGATGACCTGCCGCCCGCAGCTTCGCGGCCACAGCCTGGACCGTGACGCGAGCCGCCACCGGACCCACTCGCACGCGATACAGTTTATGTCCACCGCTCACACTCTCCGTGACGAATGCCGCAAATCCCTGCGCCTTAAGTTCTCGCACCAGCCGCTCGGCATTGATGCGACCCGAGAAGCTGCCGAGCTGCACCATCCAGCCGGTCACCGGTGGCGGCTCGGGCGCCGATTCCGGCTGCGGGCGGCTGACGACCGCCGCGGGGGCCGTATTTTTCACCGCCGCTGGCGCCTCGGCGTCGGCCACGGCGGGTGCCGGGCCGGCGGAAGCCGGGCCGGCGGGCGGCGTCGGTGTGGCAGCGACGCTCGCCGGACTCGCATCCGCCGCATGGTGCGCGCTGCGCGCCTCATCGCCCAGCTCAACCGTATACGAGCGCAGCGGCGGCTCCTCGGTCGGACTCGCGGCCACCTGCACAATCTGCGGTCCCGGTCCGGACAGGAGCTCCGGCACCAGCAGCACCAGTAACGCGACCAGGATGACGGCGCCGGTGAGTCTTTCTTTCGCCTGAGTGTCCACGATGGGGATCTATAGCCGAGAATCAAGCGAGCCCATGCGCCCTAATCCGACCGCTCGCGCGCCTTGCGCCCGCCAAAGAAATCAGTATAGCCCAAGCCATTGCAGAGCCGATCCGACCATTGGAAAAGAACCAAACACCACGACGCGATCCGCCGGCTGCGCCTGCGCGCGCGCAAGCTCGCAACCCATCGAGGCGGAATCGGCGCGCTCGGCGCGTGCATTGATGTCGGGTCCCAAACGCTCAGCCAACTCTGCAGCCGTCGAACCTCGCGGCCCGGGCAGCGAACACAAGATCCAGCGGTCAATCTCTTGCCGCAGCGCGCGTCCAATGCCGGCAACATCTTTGTCGCGCAGAATCCCGGTTACGGCGTAGGTGCGTCCCTGACACGGACGCTCGCCCAGATGGCGCGCGAGCACTCGCGCCGCCGGCTCGTTGTGCGCGACATCGAGGATCCACTCGACCGCGCCCGGAATAATCTGGAAGCGTCCGGCGAGCCGTACCGCGCGCAGCGCCTGGGCGATGACTCGCGCATCGAGCGCCTGCGCCAGACCGAGCGCGGCAACAGCGGTGATCGCGCAGGCGGCGTTTCGATATTGGACGCTGCCGGGCAGCGCCGAGGGCGGCAGATGTGCGTAGCTGTCGCGCACGCCGCGATAGCTCCAGTCGGAGTTATCGATCTGCCAGGCAAAATCGCGTTCCGCGATGAGCGGCCGCGCACCGATCGTTGCGATCGCGGCGAACACCGAGGCGGGCATGTCGGGCGAGCCGAGCACCGCCGGCCGGCCGGATCTGAATATGCCGGCCTTCTCGGCGCCGATGCTCGCAAGGCTATCGCCCAGCCAGTCGCAATGATCAAGCCCGACCGAACAAAGCACCGCGACGTCCGCGTCGATGAGATTGGTCGCGTCCAAGCGTCCGCCGAGACCCACTTCGAGCACGGCCGCATCGACGCGCTGCGCAGCAAAGATGACGAGCGCGGCGAGAGTGTTGTATTCAAAGAAGGTGAGCGTGATTGCTCCGCGCGCCGCCTCGATGCGCTCGAACGCCGCGATCAGCTCGGCATCGCTCGCCTCGTGGCCCGCGATGCGGATGCGCTCGCTGTAGCGCACCAGGTGCGGGGATGTGAAGGCGCCGGCACGCACGCCAAGCGCGGCCAGCAGCGCACTCACGTGCGCCACGGTCGAACCTTTGCCGTTGGTGCCGCCGACCGTGATGACGGGGTAAGACAGCGGTCTTAGGCCGAGTGCATCTGCGACCACACCCACCCTGCCAAGATCCAGGTCGATGCTCTTCGCGTGCACCGACTCGTGAAGCTCCAGCCATTCGGCAAGCGTGCGCACGCAAGGCTCGAGCGCGTGTGGCGCTTTAGGCGGTGGCCGCGGGCGGCAGCTGCAGGAGGAGCCGCAGGAGCGCAGCGATCCGCTCGCGCATGTCGCGGCGGTCCACGATCATGTCGAGAATGCCGTGCTCGAGGAGAAACTCGCTTCTCTGAAAACCCTCGGGCAGCGTTTCGCGCACCGTCTGCTGGATCACGCGAGGTCCGGCAAAGCCGATCAGAGCGCGCGGCTCGGCGAGATTGAGGTCCCCCAGCATGGCAAGGCTCGCAGACACGCCTCCGGTGGTCGGATCCGTCATCACCGAAATGAATGGCAGGTGCGCCTTCGCAAGATTCGCAAGCGCCGCGCTCGTCTTGGCCATTTGCAACAGCGAGTACAAGGCCTCCTGCATGCGCGCGCCGCCGCTTGCGGAAAAGCAGATGAGCGGCTGGCGGTGCTCGATACAATAATCCACCGCGCGCTTGAAACGCTCGCCGACGACCGATCCCATGGAGCCGCCGAGAAACTGGAATTCAAACGCGCAGGCGACGACTTCAAGCTCGAACAGCCGACCGGCCAGTACGATGAGTGCATCTTTCTCGCCGGTCGCCTTCTGCGCCTGTGTCAGCCGATCCTTATAGCGCTTGCTGTCGCGAAATTTGAGCGGGTCCTCAGGTGAAATCTCGGCGCCGATCTCGAACAGTGCGCCCGGCTCGAGGAACGCTTCCAGGCGCTCGCGCGCACCGATGCGCATGTGATGGCTGCATTTGGGACAGACGTAGAGGTTTCTTTCGAGCTCCGCCCGATACAGCACCGCATCGCAGGCCGGGCATTTGATCCACAGTCCCTCGGGCACCGAGCGCGTGCGCCGCTCGGTCTTGATCCGCGACGGCATGATTTTCTCGAACCAGGACATGCTCGATCCTAAAGCCTAGGGCAATCCGGGGATCATAACGGATCGGGGTGTTGGCAACCCAAACGCGCTCGGATAGCGCACTACCCACAGATAGAGTCCTTCGGCTGCGGCGGTCGGACCGCCTTGCGCACGGTCTTTGGAGTCGAGCACGGTGCGCGCCCAGCCCGGATCTTTCTCCCCCTGACCGATCGCGATCAGAAGCCCGGCAATGTTGCGCACCATGTGCTGCAGGAATGCATTGGCCGTCACTTCGATCAGCACGAAATCGCCGCGTCTTTCCACACTCAATGACTCCAGATTGCGGATGCTCGAATGGCCCTGTGATGCCGCGGCGCGAAAAGCGCTGAAGTCGTGCGCACCCAGAAGAGCGCTCGTGGCGCTCATCATCCGCTCATGATCGAGCGGCTGGCGAATCCATGCCGCCGCGCGCGCGGCGAGCGCCGAGCGCACCGGGCGATTAAAAACATAGTATCGGTAGGTGCGCGCTTCGGCGGTGTAGCGGGCGTGAAAGTGCTGCGGCACGGGGCGCGCCCAGGCAAGGTTGATATCGTTCGGCAGAGTGGTGTTGGCACCGAGCACCCAACCGCGCGCGGTACGGTGAGCCTGCGTGTCGAAGTGGGCGACCTGCCCGAGCGCATGGACGCCAGCATCGGTGCGCCCCGCGCAGATGAGGCTCACCGGTTCGGCCGCGACCGGGCTTAATGCCGCCTCAACGAGACTCTGAACGCTGGGGCCCGAACGCTGCGACTGCCAGCCCGTGTAGGCCGTGCCGTCGTATTCCAGGCCCACTGCGATTCGTATCGTTCGCCTCACCCCGGGAGGGATTGCAGCAGACGCTGAGCTTCCTGTTTCTGCGCGACCGAGCCTTCGTGCAGCACTTCCTCGAGAATATTACGGGCGCCTTCAGGGTCACCCATATCCATGTACGCGCGCGCAAGGTCGAGCTTCGTGCCGACTTCGCTCATCGTCGCAGGTTCCAGATCCGGCAGCGCCAAGTCCTCGGCAGAGAGCTTTTGCGTCGCCGCGAATGCGCTATCGGAGGTCAATGCCGGACCCACATCCAGATCCACTTCGCCGTGGCCATTAGCCGCAGGCGCATCGGCGCCGATGTCGCCCAGGTCGAAGTCGAGGTCATGCGCCTTCAGCGCCGACAGGCGCGAGGTATCCGAAACATCAGAACCCGAGGGGCTGTCATTAAATTCGTTCGCCGAAACCGGCGGCAGCGTGGGGTCGAGCTCCTCCGGCTTCACGCGCCAGGCGCCCGTGGCAGAGCTGCCCGCACCCGTCGTCGCCGCGCGTCGCTCGGCCTCTCGCATCGCACGCTGCGAGCGCTCATCCAGGCCGGCAACCAGGGTCGGCGTCTCCGGCGGCGGGCTCAGGATCGTTTGATCCCCGGTCTCGAGCGCACCCAGATCAAGGCCGAGGTCATCGATCGCAAGCTCCTCGGTCTGCTCGCCGCCGCCGCTTTGCCGCAGCGCCATTTCAACTTTCTGGCGAATGGTCGGATTGTCATCGTGCGGCAGCTCGGGCTGCTCTACGGTCGGAAGCTCCGTGCTGTCGTCACTCGCCGCTTCAACGTGCGCGGTGCTCTGGCGGGTGGTTGCGGAGCTCGCCTCAGTGCCGAAATCAAGTCCATGCAAGGCAAGCGCCGCATCCGTTGCACGCGTGGTCGGCGACTCGCCGGTGCGGTCCGTTTCACCCAGCGCCGAGCCGATGTCGAGGTCAAGGCCCGCCGCGGCGCCATCGGGCACCGGCTCGCCCAATAGATCGAAGTCGATACGGCTCTGCCCGCCTTCGAGATCAAGATCAACACCGCCCGCCGCGGCGCCGCTCACTCCCGCGCCGCTCGTGAACATCGGATCATCCGGGGCAAGCTGCTTGCCCATGATGACAATCTTTTCCCACTCGCCCGGCGCCGCCTCGGCGCGCGTGGCCGCGAGCTCCTGGGCACTGTGCAGGAACTGCTCTTTATTGCCCCAGACGAAGAAGACCTCCAGAAGTTTGAGCTTCAGGTCGCGTCGGGTCGGTTCGCGCGAGATCGCGATGCGGACGAGGTCGGCCGCCTGATCGTATAGCCCGTAGGCCATGTGGAAATCAGCCTCGGCGAGCGGATCGCCCTGATCGAGGTTGATCGCCGTGTCGCTGCTCATCGTGTCGTCGGTCGCGACCGTGCGCGTGGCCGCGGCTACCGCCGGGCTCGGCGCACCCGCGCGTGCGCGATCATGGCTTGCGCTTTCCTCAACAACAAACGCCGAATCGCGGGTGGCGCGCATCGATGCCGTATCGCCGAGCGACTCGCGAGTCATTGTGTCGGCGCCTGCAGTGGCAAGGCGGCCGAGTGAGTCGTCGAACTTGACTTCCTGCCGTGCGCGCCATGCGGTAAGGGCAGCACGCCCCAACAACAAGACGACCACGAGCGCCGCAATCCACCAGAAGTGCAAGAGGCGCGCGAAGAACGAAGGCTCAGTGCTCTCGCTCGGCGGGGCGGCGACGTGTGCGGGGCGCACGACCGGTTTGGGCTTGGACTCGGCTGCAGGAGGTGGCGCGGGTTGTTCTGCGGGCGGCGCCGCCTCGCTCACCGGGGGCGGCGGCGTTGTGACGGGCGCTGCCGCACTCGGCGGGGCCTGCGGGCTCGGCGCCGCTGGGGTGGCCGCCTTCGAGCCAATCTGCGCCTGGAGCTTCGCAAGTTCGGCGTTGCGCATCTCAAGGAGGCGCCGCGATTCCTGCAGCTGCGCCTCCAACTCGCGCACCTTGGCTTCGGCGTTGCTGGTTGAGCCACTCGGACTGGCGTTGGCGCCGGGGCTCGCATTCGGGTTCGAGCCTGGGCGCGCCCCGGGCTGCGTCGACTCATCAGGCGTCACCAGGTGCAGGCGCCCGGATTCCGCGCTGCTCGGCGCATGCGCAGGCCCGGCGCCGCGCCACGACGCGTACTGGCGGCGGATCTCGGTCAGCGCGTCGGCCGGCGCGATCGTGGCCGCCGTCGCTGCATCCGGAATGCGCAGCACCGCTCCGGCATGCAGCAGATTCATATTGTTTTCGAAGGCGCTGGGGTTCGCCTTATAGATCGCGACCATCCAGCTGCGCGTGCCGGCCGCGCCGGCTGCCGACGCCGACAATGCGCCGGCAATCTGCGACAGCGTATCGCCGCGCTGCACGACGCGCGAACCGCCCTCTGCGGCAGGCGCGCTTGAGCGTGCACTCGATGCAGGCGCCTGCGGCGCGGACGTGTTCGCCGAAGGTGACGCGGCAGCGGAGGCTTGAGCGGGCGTCGTCGACGCGGATCTGCTGATAGAGCCTTCGCGCGTCGCAGTGGAAACCGCCGGCGCCTGTACCGGCGCGGCGTTCGCCGCGTTCTGCCCGGGTGTGTAGACAGGCGGATCCAAGAGCACCGTGTACTCGCGCACCAGTTGTCCGCGCGCCCAATTCACCTCGACCAGCAAGGTGATGAATGGCTCGGTGATCGACTCGCGCGATGAGAGCTTGATGACGTCGCGGCCATCGGCCGTGCGGGCCGGACGCATCGTGACACCACTCAAAAACGCCGGCCAGTCGAGGCCGTAATGGGTGAACGTATCGTGGCTTGCGACCGACGCATGGAGGCTCACGAGGTCCTCAGGCGTCGCCCCGACAAGCTCGATTTCCGCGTCGAGCGGGGCGTTAAGTGACGACAGGAGGTGTATATCCCCCAGCCCAAGCGAGAACGCGGCCGCAGGGCACAGAAGCAACAAGGCCAGGGCCCGGCCGAAGAATTTGGCGACCATCAGGACACCCCGCGGACCACCAGCCCGCCTAAAAGTCTTTTAAAAACAAATGTATGGCCCGCATTCAGCGAGTCAGTACACATTTGGGCGGCAATATAACTTAAATATGCTCGCGGACCAAAATCTCCGCGATCTGCGCGCTGTTTGTCGCAGCGCCTTTGCGCACGTTGTCGGCGACCAGCCATAAGTTCAATCCACGATCGATAGAATGATCTTCACGTATTCTCCCGACATAAACTGTGTCGCGGTTCGCTGCCTCGGTAGCCGCCGTCGGGTAACCGCCCGGCTGACGCTCATCCAAGACCTTGACCCCGGGAGCTTTCGCGAGCAAAGCCCGGGCCGCCTCGGCCGTGATCTTGCTGCGGGTCTCCAGGTGCACGACCTCCGAGTGGCCGAAAAAAACCGCCACGCGCACCGCCGTGGCATTCACACGTATCTGCGGGTCCCCCATGATCTTTCGGGTCTCCCACAGCATCTTCATCTCTTCGCGGGTGTAACCGTTGTCCTCAAAACGATCGATCTGCGGAACACAGTTGAAAGCGATTTGTTTGGGGATCACACCCGCCTCGACCGGCCCCTGGCCCCCGAGCAACGCTGCTGACTGGACCGCGAGTTCCTCGACGGCGCGCCGTCCGGCGCCGGAAACCGCCTGGTAAGTCGCAACATTGACACGCTCAATGCCGGCGACATCGTATATCGGCTTTAGGGCAACGACCAACTGGATAGTCGAACAATTTGGGTTGGCGACTATGCCGCGATTCACAAAGTCAGCAGTGCGTTCAGGATTGACCTCGGGCACGACGAGCGGCACATCCTCCTCGTAGCGAAACTGCGAGGTGTTGTCGATGACGATGCAGCCCGCCTCGACCGCCCGCGGCACATGCTCACCGGAAACCGCCGCGCCTGCCGAGAAGAATCCAATCTGCGCCTGGCGGAAATCGAAGCCGGCAAGATCATCGACGGGCAGAGTCTCGCCGCGGAAGCGCAGCGTGCGCCCGAGCGAGCGGTTGCTTGCCAGCAGGTACAGTTTGGAAATCGGAAATTCGCGCTCCTCCAGCACTGCCATCAGCGTCTCGCCGACGACACCCGTGGCGCCGACGATCGCAACCGTGAATGCGCGGCTCACGTTGGCCTCGTGATCACGGGCGTCGCGGATACGACGTCAGCGTTCTGGGCACGGTGCCGCAGAAAATGATCCATAAGGACGATGGCGAGCATCGCCTCGACGATGGGAGTCGCCCTTAAGCCGACGCACGGGTCATGTCGACCGGTCGTCACAATCTCAACGGGCGCGCCATCCACGTCAATGCTGCGACCTGGCACCTGAATGCTCGAGGTCGGCTTGAATGACACGTGCGCAATGATGTCCTGGCCCGAGGATATGCCGCCCAGCACGCCGCCCGCATGATTACTGAGAAACCCCGTGGGCGTGAGCTCGTCGCGATGTTCGCTGCCGCGCTGCGCGACCGCCGCTGTGCCAGCGCCAATCTCGACCGCTTTGACCGCGTTGATGCTCATGAGCGCGTGGGCAATATCGGCATCCAGACGATCAAACACCGGCTCGCCCAAGCCCGGGGGTACGCCGGTCGCAATCACCGAGATTCGCGCACCCACCGAATCGCCTTCGCCGCGGATCTTCCACATGAGCGCCTCGATCTCCTCAACGCGCGCCGGATCCGGGCAAAAAAACGGATTTTCAGCGGCGAATGCGGGATTAATCGGCGTAAGCTCAAGCGCGCCGATGCGAGTCAAATATCCGTAGATGCGCACCCCCAGCCGCTCGGCCAAGAATTTGCGCGCGATCGCGCCGGCGGCGACCCGCATCACCGTTTCGCGCGCCGAGGAGCGCCCGCCGCCGCGGTAGTCGCGCAGCCCGTATTTCTGCTGGTAGGTGTAGTCCGCGTGCCCCGGACGGAAGCGATCCTTGATGCGCTCGTAGTCACGTGAACGAGCGTCGGTGTTCTCAATCAGAATACCGATGGGCGTGCCGGTCGTGCGGCCTTCAAACGTTCCAGACAGAATCCGCACCTGGTCCGTTTCGCGGCGCTGGCTCACAAAATGCGACGTGCCGGTGCGCCGGCGGTCCACATCGGCCTGCAGATCCGTCTCGCTCAGCGACAGTCCAGGCGGACAGCCGTCCACGACACACCCCATGACGGGGCCATGGCTTTCGCCAAAGGTCGTGACCGCAAAGAGTTTGCCGATCGTATTACCCGGCATGTAGCTGCTCCGCCGTCAACAAAAACACTCCTCCGCCACCGCGTTCGAACTGAAGCCAAGTAAACGGCAGTGCTGCAAAGGCCCGTCGCACGGCAGACTCGGTGTTGCCAGCCTCGACTACCAGAACTCCACGCGGCCGCAAATGGCGCGCTGCATTCGTCAAAATGATCCGGACGGAGTCCAGGCCGCGGCTGCCGCCGGCCAAGGCAACCCGCGGCTCGTGCCGGTACTCGGCGGGTAGCGCGCGAAGCTCGCGCGCGCCGACGTAAGGCGGATTGCTAACGATGATATCGTAGCTTTTGTTGCCGAGCGCAGCGAAATGATCGGACTGCACGAGCGCCACGCGCCGGCCGAGGCGATGCAGGCGGACATTGGCGCGCGCCACCTCGAGTGCATCCGGGCTGATGTCGAGCGCATCGACGCGCGCCTGCGGAAACGCAACCGCGCAGGCGATCGCGATGCACCCTGAGCCCGTGCCGACATCGAGCACGCGACGCACCCGATGCGCATCGATCCAGGGGCTGAAGCGATTTTCGATGATCTCCGCCAGTGCCGAGCGCGGAATGAGGACACGCGGGTCCACATGAAACTGAAGGCCGGCAAAACCCATGCGGCCGGTGAGGTAAGCTGCGGGAATCCGTTCGCGTATACGCCGCGCGATCAGCGCCTCGACCTTGCGGCCTCCGGCGACGCCGACGCGGCGCGCGTAGGCCGCCTGCGTCGCAGGCCGCGGCAGGCCCAAGGCATGCCATACGAGCGCCGCCGCCTCATCAGCCGCGTTGTCGGTGCCGTGACCGAAGCAGAGCTTTGCCCGCGCCAGGCGCCGGGCGCTCGTCGCGATCAGGGTGCGCACCGTCGGGCGGCGCGCGCTGTGAGATAATTCGCTCATGAAAATTCGACATTCATGGATTGCCTGGGGACTCGGCGCCGTGTGCGCCGCACTCGCCGGCTTTTGGGTTGCACATCAAGTTGACAGCTCGCCGCTCGAGCTGGCAAGCGGGACTTGGTTTCCCACGCCGCGCCCGATCGGCGAGCTTGCGCTCACGGCGCAGAGCGGTAACCCCTTTACGCTGCGCGATCTTACGGGACATCCGACTCTGGTGTTCTTCGGGTTTACGCATTGCCCGGATGTTTGCCCGACGACGCTCGCACTGCTTGCGCGGATCAAAAAGACCGCGGCGCTGCCTGATCTGCGCGTGCTGTTCGTGAGCGTTGATCCCGCGCGCGACACCCCCGCTGTGCTTGCCCCCTACGTCCACGCCTTCGATCCGGACTTTATCGGCGCGACCGGGGATGCGCGTGAAATCGGCCGACTCGCGCAAAAATTTGGCGTCGCCGTTGCGCGCATCGACCTGCCCGGCGGCGACTACATGATGGATCACTCCGCAGCGGTCTTTCTGCTCGACCGTCATGCGCAGATCGTGGCCGTGTTCACCCCGCCATTTGAAGCGCCGCCGTTCGCCGCGGACTTAAAGCGCATCGATGCGCGTTTGCGCGGCTGATGCTCGAACGACGGTCCCAGGACCACAGCACCGCAACGATCGGCGCGCGCCTGTTCGTCGCGCTGCAATATCTCTTGCCGCAGCACGCGCTCTCGCGCCTCGTTTGGCACGTCACGCGCAGCCGCAATGCACTCATTAGGAATTTCCTGATCCGCCGCTTCATCGCCGGCTTTAATCCGGACATGAGCGACGCTTTGGAGCCTGAGCCGCTGCGCTATGGCAGCTTCAACGATTTCTTCACGCGCGTGCTGCGCCCAGGGGCGCGCCCGATCGCAGCCGACGCGCACACTATCGTCTCGCCCGTGGATGGCACGGTGAGCGCGATCGGCCGGATAGAAGGATCGCAGCTCCTGCAAGCGAAGGGCCGCAGCTTCTCTGTCGATTCGCTTCTGGCAGGCGCGCCTGCGGGGCGCGAGGGCTTCGTCGACGGCACTTTCGCAACGCTCTATCTCGCCCCGTACAACTATCACCGCATCCACATGCCCGCCGCGGGCGCTCTCACGGCGGCGTGGTACGTGCCGGGCAGCCTCTTCAGCGTGAATGCGACGACTGCCGCGGGCGTCCCGGGCCTGTTTGCGCGCAACGAGCGCATCGTGTGTCTCTTTCAGGAGGGGCCGTTGTGCTTCGCGGTGGTGCTCGTCGGGGCACTTTTCGTGGGCAGCATGACGACCCATTGGCACGGCGAGGTGACGCCGGCCGCGCAGCGCCGCAGGCGCGAATTGGCCCCAGCTGCCAACGGCCTGTCGCGGCTCGAAAAAGGCGCCGAGCTCGGACGCTTCAATATGGGATCGACCGTCATCATCTTGTTGCCGCGGGGAGCCGCTGACTGGCTGCCCGGCATCAGCGCAGGCAGCACGGTGCGAGTGGGCGAGCCGCTTGCTCGCCTGCGCGTTCTATGACCCAGGAGCGATGGCGTCCGAGCGCCACGCGCGCCATGCTCGAGCGGCGCGCGCAGCTTCTCGCCGACGTTCGGCGCTTCTTTGCCGCCCGTGCGGTGCTCGAAGTGGATACCCCGATCGTCGTCAACCACGCGGTGAGCGACGTTCACTTGAGCTCGGCTCGGGTCGTGTTCGAAGGCCCCGGCGAGTACTTCCTGCACACCTCGCCCGAGTACGCGATGAAGCGCCTCCTCGCCTCGGGCAGCGGTGACATCTTT
>Ga0302325_10014420_pt1 | contig 16820 bp, 18 predicted proteins | sample Palsa_T0_2_FD_201948 | JGI IMG/M metagenome (GOLD analysis project Ga0302325, IMG submission 201948) | Peat permafrost microbial communities from Stordalen Mire near Abisko, Sweden - Palsa_T0_2 | ecosystem: Environmental > Terrestrial > Soil > Palsa > Peat permafrost | place: Sweden: Abisko... | reverse complement strand
AATGTCGGTCAAATAATATTCGCGCTGCGCATTGTCGTTCCGGAGCCGCGCCGCCCAGCGAAAGAAGGCTTTCGCTTTCGCCGCCATGATGCCCGCATTGCAGAGATCGAGCGCGCGTTCGGCCGCGTTCGCGTCCTTGAATTCCACGATGCGGTCGAGCAGGCCGTGGCCATCGAGCACGATGCGGCCATAGGCGGCGGGATCCTGCGCATGAAAGCCCACGATCGCCATGCCGGCTGTTTCGCGTGCAGCGAACGAGGCCTCGAACGTGCCCGCGGTGACGAGCGGCATGTCGCCATAGGTGGTGACGACGACACCCGGAAAATCGCCCAGCAGCGGCGCGGCACAGGCCGCCGCGTGGCCCGTGCCTTCCTGCGTGTGCTGGATGACGGATTGGGCGCCTTCGCGGGCGGCATAGGCACGCACGCTTTCCGCATCTTCCGCGGTGACAACCACGATGCGCTCCACGCCCGCTGCACGCATGGCCGCGATCACGTGGCCGAGAATGGGCCGGCCCGCGATCGCATGCATCACCTTGGGCTTCGCGGATTTCATGCGCGTGCCCTGGCCCGCCGCCAATATGATTCCTGCGCGTGTCGTCATCGTCGCGGCGTGTCAGCCGACTCCCTGTTGCGTTCGCAACTCACATGTCGTTGCGATACCTTGTGCGCCAATCGCGGCAAAATGACGATTTGCGACTATATATTGCCGTCCCCTACAACGGCATCGGCATGAATTCCTACCCCGCTTTGATCTTCGACCTCGACGGCACGCTCGTCGATACCGCGCCCGACCTGCTGGGGGCGCTGAACGGCGTTCTGCGGGACGAAGGCCGCCCAACCGTGAACGTGGCCGATTTGCGTCACCTGGTCGGTCATGGCGCGCGCGCCATGCTGGGCGAGGCCATGCGTCTGACGGGCGAGCCGGAAGCCGAACCGCGCCTGGCGGCGCTCGTCGACGCCTTCATTGCGCATTACCGCGCCCATATTGCCGATGAAAGCCGCGCCTTTCCCGGCGTGGAGCAAACGCTTGGCGGTTTCGCCCGCGACGGCGCGGCGATGGGCGTGCTCACCAACAAGCCGCAGGAACTGACCGACCTGCTCCTGCCGGCGTTGAAGCTCGAACGTTATTTCGGCGCCGTCTATGGCGCCGGCCGCCTGCCTTTCATGAAACCCGATCCGCGAATCTTCCGGGCCATTGTGGACGATCTGGGCGGAGGCCGCGCCGTCATGATCGGCGACAGCGCCACCGACGTGGCCACGGCGCGCGCGGCCGGCGTGCCGGTGATCTTGTTGTCTTACGGCTATACGCCCGAACCGGCGCACACGCTGGGTGCGGATGCGGTGACGGACGATTTCGCGGAACTGCCCGCGCTGATAAGGCGTCTGGCGTCTTAGCTCAGTCTCACGAAGGCCTGGCGGTCAAGCCTGCCAGGATTTCTTCGGGACGCTCCAGCACCGTGATCGGGCCCGCCTCGTGCGAACCCAGGAGAAATATATCGGTGATGCCGTCGCCCTCGGCGAGATAGAGCACGGTGTCCAGATTGATATGGACGATCGTTTCGTCCTCCGCCGTGCATTTGACCCAAGTGGCCATGTCCCCGCTCCCGCAATCGATTGTGGCACAAACCTAGCCCTTTTGCGGATGGTTCCCAAGGCGGCGAAAGGCTGGCTTGACCCTGCGTACCGCGTTCTGTAGACGGCTAATCCCCTTTATTGCGGGCGCGTAGCTCAGCGGGAGAGCACTCCCTTCACACGGGAGGGGTCACAGGTTCAATCCCTGTCGCGCCCACCAGCCTTCGCTCGCGAAGCGAGAGAAGGCTGTCCTCCAGAGCTTTGCCCCGGATTAAATCCGGGGTTCGGCTGGCGGCCCAACACGAAATGTTCTGCCAAAGCAAGAAAAGCGTCTTGATCCTGCGGTAAAGTTCCGCCGCCGGACGTTGCCTCGGCTTGGCTGAGCGCGGCAGGCATGGTTGCATGCAGAATCGAACAAAAAGGGGGCGTCCTATGCGCATCATTTCCAGGAACCGACTCTCCGCAACATTGCTGATGGCCGCTTCATGCGCGGGCTTTGCCGGTCCGCTCGGCGCGAAGGGCGGCGGCGTTCCCACACCCGACCATGTCATCATCGTGATGGAAGAAAATCACGGCTATTCCGAAATCATCGGCTCGCCGGATGCGCCCTACATCAATTCGCTCGCCACACAAGGCGCATCGTTCACGAATTCGCACGCGATCACGCATCCCAGCCAGCCCAACTATCTCGACCTCTTCTCTGGCTCCGACCAGGGCGTGGACAGCGACGACTGCCCGCAGACCTTCTCCACCGACAACGAAGAGAGCGAATTGCTCGCGGCGGGTAAGACCTTCGCCGGTTACTCCGAAGGCCTGCCAAAGAAGGGCGACGAAATCTGCGGCATGGGCGAATATGCGCGCAAGCATGTTCCATGGACGGATTTCACCAACGACCCACCCAAATACAATCTGCCGTTCACCAAATTTCCGACAAACTACGCCAAGCTGCCCGCTGTTTCCTGGGTGATTCCAGATCTCCTCGACGACATGCATGACGGGACAATCCAGGAAGGCGACACGTGGTTGCAGACCAACCTTTCCGCCTATCTGGCGTGGGCGCAGACCCATAACAGCCTGCTGATCGTCACCTGGGACGAAGACCAGGGAACCCAGGCGAACCAGATCCCCACGATCTTCGTGGGGCCGATGGTCAAGCCGGGCCAGTATGGCGAGAAGATCAACCACTATAACGTGCTGCGGACGATCGAAGACATGTATGGCCTGACGCCGCTCGGCAATTCGGCTACCGCCAAGCCGATCAAGGATGTCTGGCAGTAGATGCTCCGGAACAAGCGCCGGCAACGATAAAAAAAACCGCCTCCCTTCCGGGAGGCGGTTTTCAGTTTATTCAGATATCCCGGAGGAAAGCCCTCCGCTTACGAGCCTGTATTATTGCCCCGGACAGACGTGATTCATGTCGTCCTGGAACGCGAGCCAGCTCTCGAACGAGGTTGAAGGCGGCGCGCCGAAATAGCCGATATAGACCAGCGATTGGAGATTATAAATGCTCTTGCCTTTCTTATATACATAGGCTCCATAGTTCGGCCCATTTTCCAGCGGATCGCCCACTTCGAGGATGCTGTTGTCGTTGCAATTCACATGATTGTCGACGAACGGATCGTCCATCCATTCGCCAAGTTCGTGCGACAGGGCCGACACGTCCTGCGAGAAAGACTTTTCGTCGGTCACATAGGTGCCGTAGGAATAGGTCTGTGCGCCGGGCTGTGCGCCGAGGGCATCATGATAGCCGCCGATGCAGCAGCCGCCGGATGTCAGGAAGATATTGTCCGTGATGAAGAACGGCAGCACGCCCGGATTGACGTCCGAGTTGGCTTTCATGAACGATTTCAACTGGGTGTCCATCGCGCCGAAGCCATAGGTTCCGATCTTGTTCGTGCCGAACGGATTGGTCTCGACGCTGCCCTGTCCCGACGTGACCGTGATCGACACTTCCTTCTCGATCTTCGGCTTGCTGAACAGCACGTGATAGGCGGTATTCGTGGTACCGACCGTGCTCCAGAAATTGCCGCGCTGGAACGCGTCGATATATTGCGTCTTGCCGCCGCCGAGATCCGTCTTGTCCTCGACGAAATCCACTTCGGATTTGAACAGCGGAGAGGCCGCGATGTCCTTGGTCACCGTCTTTTTGTTTACGGACTGATCCTTGTTGGGATCGAACGTCATGTTGCCGTTCGACTGGCCGTAAATCATCTTAATCGGAATGATCAGCACCGTGAGGTTCGTGGTCACGTTGGTCGCTGTCGGATCCGAGCCGATCATGGTGTAGGTGATTTTCTTGTTGGTCAGGTCGGTGAAGCTGCCGTTCCATTGCGGAATCTGCGCGGCACCCTGCTGCGGCGGCGGGAAATATTTCAGATGGTTCGGCCCGACCACGAACATCGGTTTGGCGGGGCCCGGTTTGACGTAGTTGATGTCCGGAGCGGCGTTCGCTGCATAGGGCACCATTGCACAAGTTGCCAGCAAAGCCAGCGACGCAAGGCGTATTTTCATATTGGATCGTCCCCAGAGAAGTTGCGGATGGACCTTTCCACCCTTAAAAAAAAAGTAACAGGACTGGCGGCCAGGTGAAAGAGCCAAGATGCCGGCCGGACATTAATTTGGATTGTTACCCGGCGGCACGAGGATTTTGTGATAAATTTCCGCATCTTACCAATCGATTGCGGAATCGTGCGGGAAAGTAGACTGCCGGTTGCAGGATAGCGCCAACATCGCCGGCGAGCCGTGACGGGAGGAGGGAACATCATGACCAATTTTGCCGGCGGCTGCTCGTGTGGCGCGGTGCGCTACCGACTCGCGTCCGGACCCATGTTCGTTCATTGCTGCCATTGCCGCGATTGCCAGCGGCAGACCGGCAGCGCTTTCGTGATCAACGCGCTGATCGAGACCGATCGGATTGAGATCGCAGGCATCCGACCCGAGCCGGTTGCGGTGCCAACCGACAGTGGCAGGCCGCATGACACCTATCGCTGCGCTGCCTGCAAAACAGCAGTATGGAGCGATTACGGCCACAGGCAGGCACTTCGCTTTGTTCGCGTCGGCACGCTCGACGATCCGGCAGCGCTGCCGCCGGACGTGCATATCTTCGTCCGCTCGAAACTGCCCTGGATCGGATTGCCCGATTCCGTTCCGGCGTTCGATGTCTATTACGAGATGAAGACGCTTTGGCCCGCGGCGAGCCTGGAACGCCGCCGCGCGATTCTGGGTTGAAAGGGAGCCGGCACTCCCGCCGCCCGGATTTCGTTTGGGTTTATTTGGTGACCCGCAATTGCGTGATCTCGGTGCCGATCGTGTTCAGGGTGGTGATGATCTCGCCCGAACTTGTCAGGTCGAAATAGTAGTTCGGACCGGTAGCGCAATTCTGCAAAATCGTCGGATCGCCGACATTGGTGCCCGGAAGATTGACATAGACCGTGTAGATAATGGCGCCGGCCGCCTTGAGATTGCTGCAGACAATCGCCTCGCGCGCGTCGGCCGCTGTGTCCTGGTCCGAGCCGTCGCCGCTCCAGCGGTTCTTCGTGTTGAGGCCGTCCGTCACCATGATGACGACAAATTGTGTGCCCGTGGGCAGCGCCGGCGCGTTGAAGGGTAAGCCCTGCGTGAACGCCTGCCAGCCCATCTGAAGGCCTATCGTCTGGTTGGTGGCGCCATTGGCGACCATGCCGGCGATTTCGGTGTTGAGCGCGGTGAATCCGGTGGGGCTGAGGATATCCGTCGCCGCCATCATCGCTTCCGGACACATGTTTGGATCTGAATAACCGACATCAAGCGCCTGGTCCGCGGCGAAATAGGTCTGCGTATTGCTCGATGTCGGCGTGGTGTTCTGCGTGTCGTAAGGCTGGTCGCGATCCATCACGCAGCCATTCCACGTCGAGTGATTGCTGCTGCCACAGACCATGGTTTTCGTGAGCGCATTGTATTTGCTGCCGCAAGTCCAGCCCCACTCGATGTCGCCCTGGCTGCTCCAATTGCTCCAGTCAATCCATGTGGCCGACTTAAATGACGTTCCGATGTTGACATCCGTCGTGAAGGGAATGATCGCCACCTCGACATCGCCCGGATTCTGCGCCGCGCCCTGCAGCGTGGTGAGCAACCCTGTCGCCGCGGTCTGCAGCGCGGCCATCTTGGTCAGGCCGTTGGAGGACTCTGTCATCGACCCCGTGTTGTCCAACACCATGGCCACCCACAATTTCGTCTGGCCCCACGTCACCTGCGACGTGTAGCCGACATTGACGGAGTGGACGCCCACGACATTGAGGAGCGTCGTCGGCATGGCCACGTTGGCCGTAAGCGTCACCGTGTTCGGGCCGAACATGGTGACGACCGGCGCGGGCGTACCGAACGACGTATTGGCGGTATAGTTTGCCGTAAAATATTGCTGGGCGAGCGTTTGTTGCTGGGCCTGTGTGAGACTCTGACTGGCGCCCACGGCAAGGCCCGCGGCGTCGAGTGCTTCAGCGAGACTCGTACGCACGACAACGGCGCGCGCCAGATCGATTCCCGTGGCGGCTGCGAGCATGATCGGCACGATTGAGATCGCGACAATCGTCGCCACGCTCGCCCGCGAAGAACGAGACAGCGCCACGAGGCGCTCCGTGGCCGCATTCATCCATCTGCGATTGGTCATCGGGGAATCCACCTCAACTGCGGACCGGCAATTTATTCAATTTGCTGGAAATAGCTGTTGTTTCTTGGCGATTTGGTTACCCGATCGTTAGCGTCTTCTGCACGGCGACCCTTCTTCTGTTGGCGCAGCGCTTTTAGAAATGCGTCAGTGAAGCACCCATCAATAACTTCCAATCGGATTAACCTTCGATTCAGCATCCGCTCGGGTTTCGCTTCGCAGATGCCCGGGCAAGCTTTATTAAAAGGCTGCAAATAAAGTTATGGGCAGTTGCGATGGTTCATATGTTTCCGGCGTGGGTGACCCTGCAGGAAAAAATTCGCAGCCTGCGCAGCCGCTCGCAATCGGGCGCCGCCGCCATCGAATTCGCGGTCGTCGCGCCCGTGCTATTCCTGCTACTCTGCGGCATCATCGAGACCGGCGTGATTTTCTTCGCCGATTCCACCTTGCAGAATGCAACCGACGATACGGCGCGCCTCGTGCGCACCGGGCAGGCGCAAAACGGCAACATGACACAAGCGCAGTTCGTCGCGCATGTTTGCGGCGAAATGTCGGGCCTGCTGCCACTCAGCACATGCGAGGCGAATCTGGCGGTCGACATGCAGTCGTTTTCCAACTTCTCAACCATGGGCTTTAACCCCGTGCTCAACCCAAATGGCAGCCTGAACCTGGGCAATATGCAGTACCAGCCAGGAACCGCATGCCAGGTCGTACTCGTTCGCGCCTTCTATCCGTGGACGATCATGACGCCACTGATGTCGCCTTTGCTGCAGAACGTGCCGGGCGGCAAATATCTGCTGACGGCTTCGGCGACATTCCGCAACGAGCCATACATGAGCGGTTCCACATGCTAAGCGGTCCTGAAAACAGAAAACGTACAAATTTCCTGACTGCCAGCGGCGGCGTGGCCGCGATCGAGTTTGCGCTGGTGGCACCACTTCTCGGCGCGCTGCTGTTGGGCGGTATTCAGCTGTCCAATGCTTTGGAATGCGGTCAGAAGGTAACAAGCGTGGCCTCGAGCGTCGCCGATCTCGTCGCCCAGACGGCCAGCGTCACCACCGCGCAGGTCACCGGCATTTTCTCGGCGGGGAATTACGTTTTGTATCCGTTCCCGACAACCAGCACAAAAATCGTCGTTTCCAGCATCGTCAACAACACCTCCACCAACCAGAACAAGGTTTGCTGGAGCCAGGCGACGACGAACGCAACGGCGCTGACACCAGGAACGGTTATGACGGTGCCAACCGGGGTGATCGCGTCCGGCGGCAGCGCCATCTATGTACAGGTGAGCTACACTTACTCTTCGGCCGTCACCCAATTTCTGTTCAGCTCATTGCCGATGTCCGGAGCATATTACGCGCATCCACGCGAGTCGGCGCAGGTAATGCTGAACACGACAACATGCTGAAAAAGCCGAGGGGCCAAAGCTCGTCAGCTATCACGTCGCCCCTCGCAAATTTTCTGAACAGCTCATTGCCGATGTAACCGGCGTACTATGCGCGTCCGCGCGGATCGGCGCAGGTCTTGCTCAATGCATAAGTGTGCTGAAAGCGCTCCAGGGTCGTAAAGCGCCGCAACTTCCGGCGCCAACGCGGGCCGACTATCAATATATCCCGGGAATGACACGCGCCGTCTTCGCGCCATAGGCTTCGTATTCGGGGTAAATCTGACGCAATATGCGCTCTTCGTTTCCCATGCGCACGAATTGAAACGCGAATTGTAACGCGTAGACTGCCACCGCGAGTGGCGACAAAATCTGCAGGAGAATGCCGAACACGGCGATCTGCTCGCCCACGTAAAGCGGATGACGCACAAACGCGTAAGGGCCATCCGTGACCAGATGACGGGCCTCCGCCATGAGGCTGAAAGACCGTCCGAGCCAGAGGAGACTGCAAAACGCGATGGCTTCGCCCACCAGAACAAACAGCAAGGACACCAGCTGCAGAGGCAAGTCGCCGGACTGCCGTGGCAGAAGAACGAAAGCAACGCAGAGATAGGTGCCCAGAAGCGCCGCTACACGCGGAAATATTCCGGGCGTTTTTGCGATCGCCGGGCGCCTTGTAGCAAGCATCCAGATCATGAGTCCGGCGAAAAGGGACACGGCCATCGTTGACAACAAATCCACGATGGCCAGCAATTGCCAGGAATGAGCAGCCGTGTCGTGCAGCTTGTGGTACAGCTTCGACACATTGGCGAAGAGGCCGAATACGTACCAGACCATGAAAGGCGCAGCCGCCAGCAAATCGTATAGCTTCTCGGTCGGGATCGGAGCGAAGCGGCGCGGGGTTGCGAGCATGTTCATCGGGGGAAAATGCGCCGCAAGTGGTTAAGATTTGAGAAAACCGCCAGCAACTCGTGCGATATTTGCTGAAATTTTTGGGCTATTGGGATCCCGCGATGCGAATGACGGCGTAGTTAACCTTCCACCCCCGAGAGTAGGCCCGAAATTCAGGCTTCGTTCTTTTTTGTTTCGCTTTTCAGCCGCATAAGTCCTTCCTGCGCCACGGAGGCCACGAGTTTGCCCTCTGCCGAAAAGATCAGCCCCCGGTTGAAACCGCGCGCGCCTGACGCGCTTGGGCTGTCCTGAACGTAAAGCAGCCACTCGTCAGCGCGGAACGGGCGATGGAACCACATCGCGTGATCGATACTCGCCATCTGTATTCTCTCGTCGAACCATCCTATGCCGTGTGGCAACAGGGACGTGTCGAGCAAGGTCATGTCGGACGCGTAGGCAAGTACGCATTGATTGAGCGCAACATCAGCAGGCAACGCACCCGTCGCACGCACCCACACAGCCTGTTGCGGCGGCCGCTTTTCCGGACGGAAAATATCTCCGCGATCGATCGGTCTCAATTCGATGGGACGTTTGCGCAGGAACTGCTCGCGATAGTCCGGCGGCACCTTGTCGATGAATTGGCGGCGGAAATCGTCTTCGCTGGGCAAAGTGTCGGGCGATGGAACGTTCGGCGGATCGATCTGATGCTCGAACCCGGGTTCTTCGATCTGGAACGACACAGACATGTGAAAGATGGGGCGCCCGTGCTGGATCGCAACCACACGGCGCGAACTGAAGCTCCCTCCATCCCGACTGCGGTCGACTTCGTAGAGAATCGGAACCTTGGGGTCGCCGGGCAGGAGAAAATAGGCATGGAGGGAATGGCAGACGCGCGCTTCAACGGTCCGCGATGCAGCCACCAGAGCCTGCCCGAGCACTTGCCCGCCGAACACTCTTTGGGAACGGTCTTGTGGACTTGTGCCCCGGAAAATATTCACCTCGATCGCTTCCAGATCCAGAAGCTCGATGAGGCGCTGGACCGGCGAAGGACCGTCCTGTCTGTCGGTTGCCGCCATATGATCCCAATAGGCGAGCATGGCGGTTCCACGCAAGTCCCGGAATAAAGGCTTTGCTTCGCCGGCGGTCCGTCCTAGATAGGGGCTTCTTGTACAGCCCCCGAAAACCCTCGGAGCACGCTCACCGAACCATGGCCAGCACGCTTCTAGAACGCGCCGCGCATACGCGACCGGCAACCACGAAACGGGGCGCTCTCGAACGTCTCTTCACCTTGATGTTCAAGGGCTTCGTCTACAACCAGATCTGGGAGGATCCTGATGTCGACCTTGAGGCGCTCGCGCTCAAGTCGCACCATAGGCTGATCACGATCGCATCGGGCGGGTGCAATATCCTCAACTATCTGGCGGCCGATCCCGAACGGATCATTGCTGTCGATCTTAACGCCAATCATGTGGCGCTCACGCGGCTGAAACTCGCCGCGCTGGGCAACCTTCCGAGCTACGAGGATTTTTTCCGCTTCTTCGGCGTCGCCAACGACAAGGCAAACCGCACGGCTTTCGACAATTTCCTGAGCCATAGGCTGGATCCGGTGACCCGGCGCTACTGGGAAAAGCACATCCCCCTCCACGGCCCGCGGATCAACATGTTCGCGCGCAATCTTTACCGCTATGGCCTGCTCGGCCGCTTTATCGGCGTCCTGCACGCCGTCGCCCGCCTGCATGGCAAGCGCCTGGAGGGTCTGGTGACATCGCGTTCGCCAGAGGAGCAACGCGCCCAGTTCGAACGCACCATCGCGCCCCTTTTCGACTACAAATCGATCAGGTTTCTGTCGAAAACCCCTGTCTCGCTCTACGCACTCGGCATCCCGCCGGCTCAATACGACGAGCTCGTTGCCGCCTCGAACGGCAATCCCGTGGACGTCCTGCGCCGGCGCGTCGAAAAACTTGCCTGCGATTTTCCCATCAACGAGAACTACTTCGCCTGGCAGGCCTTCGCGCGCGGTTACGACGTGGAAAAGCGCGAAGCCGTGCCTGCGTATCTGCGCCGCGACGTCTACGATTCAATCCGTACCAGGACGAATAAGGTCGAGGTGCACCACGCTTCGCTGATCGATTTCCTGAAAACACAACCGGATGGCTCGTTGCATCGTTATGTGCTGCTCGATGCCCAGGACTGGATGACCCCGGAGGTTCTGGCGGCGCTCTGGCGTGAAATAGACCGCACCGCGTCGGCCGAGGACGCCCGTGTCATCTTTCGCACAGCCGGCGAAGATTCTCCGCTTGTCCGCAAGCTGCCGGCGGAGTTGCTGGCCCCCTGGCAATATCTCGAAGCGGATAGCCGGATGTTTCACGCCCGCGACCGATCGTCCATCTATGGCGGGTTTCACGTTTATCGCCGCAAATCAGTATCCGGAATCGCATGACCGATCCAGGAACGGACCGCCACGGCGCGCTGATGGATCGCGTCTATCGGCGCCAGCGGCACATCTACGATCTCACCCGCAAATACTATCTCTTCGGTCGCGATCGGCTCATTCGGGAACTTGATCTCGCCCCAAACGAGCGCCTTGTGGAAATCGGCTGCGGCACGGCGCGCAATCTGATTGCAATCGCCAGGCGCTATCCGGAGGCACAGCTTTTCGGCATCGACGCGTCTTCTGAAATGCTGGATACGGCGCGTCAGGCCGTCGCCCGGGCCGGTCTCTCGCACCGCATCGCGTTGGTGCATGGCTATGCCGAAGAGTTGACGCCCCGCCTCCTTGGCGTGCCAGTGCCCTTAGACAGGGCCATCTTCCCATACAGTCTCTCGATGATCCCCAATTGGCGCCGCGCAATAGCGGCCGCCGCGGCAGCACTCGGCCCTGACGGCAGGCTGCACATTGTCGATTTCGGCGATCTGGCGGGAATGGGGCGCGCGGGTTCCGCGCTCCTGCGCGCCTGGCTCAGGAAATTCCATGTTGAACCAAGGACAGAAATCCTGGGGGCGATCGAAGGGGTCTGCGACAGGCACGGAACCCTATGGGTATCCCCGGGACGATACGCATTCCTATGGAATTGCAGCAAAAATGACTGCCATAGCCTCATTTCGCCAAATGTTGCAGTACCGCCACAGGCACTTGGGAATCCCGGCCCTGATCGGCCTCCATGCTCTGCGGCGGTGGACATGACGGGTGAGCATCCGTCAAAATGGCGACGAATGGTTTGTTCTCCCTGACGTCTTGGTGGGTTTCCCGCCCGTCGGTGGTTCACACAGGGGTTTTGCAATGAAAGCTCGAATGTTTGCCTTGGCGGGCGTTGCCCTGCTGGCGCTGGCAGGCCCGGCGGCGGCAAGTGACGCGACGGGATGGTACCTCGATCTCGGCGCCGGCTTCGATCATATGGGGCAGCTCAAAATTACCCCGGATACCGGAGCAGAAACGAAGATCGGCACGTCCGAGTCGGCTTTGGTCGAGGGCGCGTGGGGTTATCGTTTCCCCGATCGGATTCGTCTTGAGGGCGAGGTCGGCTGGGACAATCACTCGGTCGACGGTACTTCCACCACAAACGGCGGCCATGCCCGGATCGTTTCCGTGTTGGGCAACCTCGCCTATGACTACAAGCTGGCCCCCCGGTGGGACTTCACGGTCGGCGCCGGCATCGGCATCGGCAGCAGCGACGTAAATGTGCCGCTGACCGCGGGCGGCGACGTCGTGTCCGGAACGCAGCAAGGCTATATGTGGCAAGGCTTGGCCGGATTTGGTTATTCGTTGATGGACAACGTCGATCTGACGCTGGATTGGCGTTATCGCAGCGTGTCCGTGAACAAGCATTATGACACCTCTCTGGCAATTCCCGAGAAGGTGGGCGATCTGAATGAACAGGCCGTGCTGTTCAGCATCCGTTGGTATCCGTGGGCTGCGCCTCCGCCGCCTCCCCCGCCGCCTCCCCCGCCTCCGCCACCGCCTCCCCCGCCGCCGCCTCCCCCGCCGCCGCCGCCAACGAAGACGTTCATCGTCTTCTTCGACTTCAACAAGTCGAACTTGACGGCTGAAGCGCAGGCTGTGGTCGAAGAAGCGGTCAAGACGGCCAAGACGAATGGTTTCGTGAAGGTCCTGGTCACCGGCCATACTGATACGGTCGGCTCCGACAAATACAACCAGGCTCTTTCGGTGCGTCGCGCCGAGACGGTCAAGGACGAGATGGTTCACGAAGGCCTGGACGGCTCGGGAATCTCTATCGAAGGCAAGAGCTTCCACGATCCGCTCGTGCCGACCGGCCCTGGCGTGCGCGAACCTCAGAACCGCCGCGCCGTCATCGATCTCGGCAGCTAAGCGAGACGAAAGCCTATGTCATGAGAAAGGGGTGGGCTTATGCCCGCCCCTTTTTTTGCCTCAGCGACCCCAGGGAGAGCCGAAATAGCTTACCGTTCGTCCCCCGGCGGATTCGTACACCCTTAGACACAATTCAGCGGGCGCTCTTCGCGCCTCGCTGAATTGCCCGACGGCCTTGGAGCGGGAAAAGGCAAAAAATCAGTTGGCCGGCACCGAGGAGGCCGGGGCCGCGTTCGCGACCGGGGCTGGAGCCGCAGCCGCACCAGGCGCAGAAACTTCGGTCATCCGGACCGGATTTGGTCTCGGCGCGACGTTCGGCGCGGCCTGCGCCCCGGCAAGACCGTTCGCCACGCGAATTTCGCAGGAACTTACGGGGCTGTCTTCGGTCACCTGAATGCCGGACACAAAATTGACGAGCGTGGGCTTTGCCGGCGTCAGGGCGGCTGCGAACACCAAGCTGGCTTCGTGACAATAGTCGACATTGTTATGAATGCTGCGAATCGATGAATCATTGGCCAGCCGTGTCTTGAAGGCGTGATACTGGCTCTCGCCGCGACCGCCGCCGAAAAGCCGCTTGAACATCTTTTCCAACGTCGCGTCCTCCGCGCGCAACTCCTGGGAGAAGCTGGTTTGGAAGGCGTTGAAATGCTCGATTTCATTGCAAGTCAGCGCAGCCACCATCAGTTCCTGCTGAATTGCAGCCGACTGAATAGCCGTGACCTCATTGGCCTTTGCGCATTTCGCAGGTGCCGCGAAGGTATTCCCCGCGACAGAAACCGCCGCAACCACGATTACGCCCGCTCGCATCCATTGTGTCATGCTCACCATCGCGTTGTTGGACTGCTTCGGGAAGATTACCATCCCGAACCGCAGCGAGCCAATCCTACCCTGGAATCGTTAGAGATTCGTTTCGAGGAAGACATGAATACGAAAGAATCCGGGCCGTCCTCCGCTATCGACCTCTCCGGGGAACGCGTGCATTGGGATTTTCGCGAAGCGATGTCTTATGGCGATTATCTGAGACTGGATACGCTTCTCTCCTGCCAGCGCCCGCACACACAGGAGCATGACGAAACCCTTTTCATCGTCATTCATCAAGCGTCGGAACTCTGGATAAAACTGTGTTTGCACGAAATCGCCGGGGCCATCCGGCAAATCCGGACCGGAGAACTGGGGACCGCGTTCAAGATGATGGCGCGCATCGCCCGGGTGCAGGTCAATCTCATCCAGTCATGGGAGATTCTGTCGACCATGACGCCTTTCGACTATTCAAGTTTTCGCGCCGCATTGGGCAAATCCTCCGGGTTCCAATCGTTTCAGTACCGGACGCTTGAGTTTCGGCTGGGCAACAAAAACCGCCAGATGGCTAAGGTGTTCGACGCGCATCCCGAGATAGCCACCCAGGTGGCGAACGCGCTGACAGAACCGAGCATCTATGACGAATCGCTGGCGCTGCTGGCCCGGCGCGGCTTTTCGATTCCAGAGGAAAAACTGAGCCGCGATTTCTCCGACGCCTATGTCGCCGATCCGCGAGTGACAGACGCCTGGCGCGAAGTCTATCGCGATGTCGAGACGCATTGGGACCTGTACGAACTTGCGGAAAAGCTTGTCGATCTCGAATACCGCTTTCATCTGTGGCGATACAGCCACATGAAAACAGTGGAACGCATTGTCGGCAGCAAGCCGGGTACAGGAGGCACGTCAGGGGTCTCGTACCTCAAAAAGGCGCTCGATCTGCGTTTTTATCCGGAATTGTGGGATGTCCGCACGGAAATATAATAAAATAATAGACTGCATATTGAGTGATTGTTACGTGTCATCCGGGTTTCCGGTTATTTTTTGAACCGAAGCCTTAACGGATCGTCATGAACCTGCTAGGGTTCGTCACTGACTTGGCTAGAGGAGGCTATGCGTTGGTGCGCTGCGCTTTGATCCTCATCGTATCGCTGTTAGCCGCGACGCCGACACTGGCGCGCTCTACCCGGCATTCGCCGTCGCCGCGACCGGAGCGAGTGCTGCCGTCCATCAACCTGAATACCGATGGTACCTTTCTCGGGATCGTGCGGCCGCAGGACGACAAGGACCCGCTGATCGGCAAACTTCCCGAGACCGACTGGACGGGGTCGTCCGCACCATCCCCGTCCGGTGCGCATTTCCAGGCGACGATCACGGCGCATGACAACACCCACATCCTCATGGACCATGAAGGCCTGGGCGCCGCGGATATACTGGGCGACAACTCTTCCAGCGCCCCACAGGGCCGTCAGGCCAAAATCATGCTCGTGCTCCCGACGGAGCAATAATCCCGCCACTTTCCTATCGGATCATCTTGCAGTAATGCTGCGCGCCCCCGCGGATGGAATGCGGGCGTAAAGGATCGACAAAATGTCTTACAAGGTTGCCGTGGTCGGTGCGACCGGCAATGTCGGGCGCGAGATGCTGGGCGTTCTTTCCGAGCGCGTGTTTCCCGCAAGCGAAGTGGTGGCGTTGGCCTCCACGAGGTCGATAGGAACTGAGGTTTCTTTCGGCGACGGTACGCTGAAGGTCAAGGCGCTGGACTATTACGATTTCAAGGGCACCGATATCGTGCTGATGTCGGCGGGTTCCGACGTCTCGAAAGTATGGTCACCCAAAATAGCAGCGGCCGGTGCACTCGTGATCGACAATTCCTCATACTGGCGCATGGATCGCGAAGTGCCGCTTATCGTGCCGGAAGTCAACGCGCACGCGCTGGAAGGCGGCATCCGTAAAGGCATCGTCGCCAATCCGAATTGCTCCACGGCGCAGCTGGTCGTGGCGCTCAAGCCACTGCACGATTTGGCTACGATCAAGCGCGTGGTGGTGGCGACCTATCAATCGGTGTCCGGCGCCGGCAAAGACGCGATGGACGAATTGTTTCGCCAGACCCGCGCCGTGTTCGTTACCGATCCGATCGAAAGCGAGAAATTTCCCAAGCAGATCGCTTTCAATGTAATTCCGCATATCGGGGACTTTCTCGATTCCGGCTACACGAAGGAAGAATGGAAGATGGTGGTCGAGACGCAGAAGATTCTCGATCCCGACATCCAGCTCGCCGTCACCTGCGTGCGTGTGCCGGTGTTTATCGGTCATTCGGAAGCGGTAAATGTCGAATTCGAACGGCCCATCACGGCAGAGAAAGCCCGCAACATCCTGCGCGAATCGCCGGGCGTACTCGTCGTCGACAAGCGCGAGGACGGCGGCTATGTCACGCCGATCGACGCGGCCGGCGAGGACGCCACCTATGTATCGCGCATCCGCAAGGATCCGACAGTCGAATACGGCCTCTCGCTCTGGATCGTCGCCGACAATTTGCGCAAGGGCGCCGCGTTGAACGCGGTGCAGATCGCGGAATGTCTGATCAATCGCAAGCTGCTCAAGAAGGCGGCGTAACGCCAACCGACTTTGCCGCGCTGGTTGCGCGCCTCGGCGCGGCCGCGACGGCCGGTGACGGCGCGGCCTTTGCTGCCTGTTTCACGGCGAACGGTGTCTATCACGACTACATCTACGGGCCGCATCGCGGCCGCGCGGCCATCGCGGACATGCTCGAAAATCTGTTTCACCGCGACGCGGCAGAATATGACTGGCGGTTCTTCGATCCGGTCACCGACGGCCGCATCGGCTATGCGCGCTCGCTGTCGCGTTTCGTTTCGACAGTTCCAGAGTTCAAGGGCCGGCCGGTCGTGATCGACGGCATGAGCCGTTTCGTGCTCGCGGACGGTCTCATCGCGGAATATCATGAGAGCGTGAACGGCGGCATTGCCATGGCGCAATTGGGCGTCTCAGGCCCACGAATGGAAAAGGTTTTTCACCGCTGGACGGAACGTTTTCTCGCGACACCGGAAGCGACGGCGTATCGAAAGAAAGCCTAGAGCGGTTTTGGAATGAGTTGACTCGGTGAGGGATTCCCATCGGGTAGCAGTTGGGCGAATCTGTGGATCGCATCTGATTCGGTGGTCGCTGATGGCAGGAGCTTATTCCCAG
>Ga0302325_10014417_pt1 | contig 16824 bp, 17 predicted proteins | sample Palsa_T0_2_FD_201948 | JGI IMG/M metagenome (GOLD analysis project Ga0302325, IMG submission 201948) | Peat permafrost microbial communities from Stordalen Mire near Abisko, Sweden - Palsa_T0_2 | ecosystem: Environmental > Terrestrial > Soil > Palsa > Peat permafrost | place: Sweden: Abisko... | reverse complement strand
CGCCGTTCGGTCTCGGCATGCACCCGCTCGATTACACGGCGGATACTCCTCTTCGACGGTCTTGTGCCGAGGTAGACCCGGCCCGTCGTCGGTGAGTAACAACGCCCAAACGTGTACCCCAGGAAGTCGAACGTCTCTTCTGGCACGCGACAGACACGGGTCTTCTCCTCGTTCACCACCAGCTTGATCTGACTCATCAGAGACCGCATGGCCTCGAGGGCATGCGCCGCCGGGCCCTTGCAGCAGATGACCAGATCGTCCGCGTAGGCGACGATACGCGCCCGGAGGCGCCCTTCGAGCCCCTTCCGCTTCCACCCGAGCACGAACCGTCGCATGTACAGGTTCGAGAGCAGTGGCGAGAGCGGCGAGCCCTGCGGAATCCCACGCTTCTCGTCGCGATGCTGGGTCGTGCGCTTCTTACCACCCCGCTCGTCAGTCTCTTCGACAGGCACTTCCAGCCACATCTTGATCAGATGCAGCACGTGCCGATCGACAACTCGACGGGCAACCGACTTCATCAGCTCGGTGTGCGGGATCGTGTCGTAGTACGCGGCGAGATCCGCATCGACGACCTGCGTGTGACCCGTGTTGAGCAGGCTATGCACCTGCCGGATTGCATCGTGCGCGTTCCGGTCCGGGCGGTAGGCATACTGCTCCGGCGGCAGGTCGGCCTCAAAGATCGGCCCTATTACCAGTACCATCGCCGTCTGCACTACCCGGTCCCGGATCGTCGGGATCCCCAAAGGCCGCAACTTGCCGTTGGGCTTCGGGATATACACCCTGCGAATCGCATCCGCTTGATACGTCTTCTCCTTGAGCGTCTTCGCCAGTTCACCGAGCCATGGCTCGACACCGGACGACTTGATGTCCTCGAATCGCACCCCGTCAACCCCCGCTGCCCCGTGGTTCGCCCGGCAGCAATCGTAGGCATATCGAAGCACATCCTCGCGGTACAGCTTGTCGTACAGTGCGTGGAACCGACAGCCCGGCTCGTCCTTCGCTTTGGCATGGAGCGCCGTCTGCAGCTTCTGAACACTCGGCGGAGTTAATAGGTTGCCCAATCTCCCGTTCCTCGCTACGTCTTACGCTCGTCTTGAACTGAGGCCCCTTCCCTCCACCGGCATTACCCGGCTTCCACGGTACTGCAGGCCTCTCCGTCACCCTGTGCCGCCCGGCCTGTCCCTCGCGGGCGTCCGGTTGGATGTTCGTCCCATCCACGACGCAGGGCTTCCCGTGTTGCCTCGATCTTCCTGCGCTGACATGCCATCGCCAATATCCCGGCGGACCAGCAGGGTGCGCTCGTCGCTCGCTTCCCCTACCATCCCAGCCTTCTCCGAACTCAAGATCGGATCGGCATCCGCATCGAACGTTACGGGACCTGCTCAGCGTTCACTCACGTTATGGCCTGCCAGCTCGTCAAGTCGCCCTCGGCGACCCTCTGCATCGAAGGCTTCAGCCGCTTCGTTACCTCCACGACTGCTCCGATTACTACCGGCTGGAGCGACAGTTGCCGGGCGGGCTTCACCCCCGCTGGAAGACCGTGCCTTCGCACGGCGCACTTGAGATAGGTTCTAGTTCTTTGGGGCGTAAAAATGCACAACCGTATGCCACTTACCATCTGATCCCTTAACCATCACATCGAGAAGTCGCCCTTGCCGACGCCTTATGACGCCCGTCTCGTCCGGAAAGTCGATCTCATAGTGAGAGATCGACAAAGCCGACGTATCACTGAGCCGACGAGTTTCCTGAAGGGTGATTACTTCGTTGTTGCAGCCTGCCGCAAACCACTGCCTGCCTAGTTGCGTGACAGCCTTCCTGCCTCTAGCAATTTCATTGTTGCCTTCGATATACGACAAGAGCTTCTTGATGGCCTTCGTGTCTGTCAGCTTCGGGTCGAAGACGCAAGGCTGCGGGGCAGCACCGCGGTAATAGTTTCGTCCTAGGTCGCGCTCGCCTACCTGAGAATAGTTGTGAACCGACTGATGGCGGACATTCTTCGATCCGGACTACTATGGGCTGTGGGGTCGCCAGAGGGGCCGGGATGGGGCTGAACGGGAAGTCGCAGGAGGAGAGCTTGATTCCCATCAGATCGCGGCTTTGAGCCATTTGTGACTGACACAACATCTGCGCCCGCGCAGTGCTCGGAAGCTCGCCCATCGCCGGACGGCACTCAAAGTCAGCTTGCGTCGTGGGAACGGTGGATCGGACACGCTGGATATGTCGCTGAGGGCGTCGTTTATTTGCTGATTGGTGGCTTCGCGCTGTTCGCGGCCTTTAAGCCCCAGCGGCAACCTAGCGGCTCCGGGGACATATTTGCCGAGCTCGGTGCGGCGCCGCTTGGCGAGGCGTTCGTGGCGGTGCTGGCCGTCGGCCTCGCCGCATTTGTCCTCTGGCAATTGTTATTGGCGATCCGAGATCCGGAACATAAGAGCGATCGCCCTAGCCTGCGTCGTCGCTTTAAGCGGCTTGGTCATTTCTTAAATGGTGTGCTTTACAGCGTATTGGTCGGCGAGGCGGTATGGCATCTGTTGGGTTTTGGCATGGCCGAGGGCAAGCGGAGCCAGGCCAGGTGGACCGCGCGAGCGATGGCACTGCCATTGGGTCATTATGCAGTCGGCATCGTGGGCGCCGGCATCGCCATGTTCGGCCTTTTCCAATTTTACCGAGCCGCCACGCACAGCAAGAGCAAGCGGGTAGATCTCACCCAAACGATACTTCGCATGCCAATTATTGCCCTTAGCGCTTACGGGTTTTCGGCTCGCGGTGTTTTGTTCGGGTTAATCGGCGGTTATCTTGTCGACGCCGCTTGGGCCCACAATGCGCGCTACTCGGGTGGCATTGGCGGGGCCCTCGGCGAATTGAAGGAAAGCTTTCCTTCTGGGGCGTGGCTGCTGGGCGCCGTAGCCGTCGGATTGATAGCCTATGGTCTGGCGCAAATCGTCAAGGAACGCTACCGTCTATTTCGCGATAGCTAATGTTGTCGTAGAGGATTGACGTCCTTGGCAAACGTAATTCGTATCCAGAAGATTCGGGCTCGGACGGACGGGCGATGGGGCGCCTCGCTATCGTGCGAAAAAATCCGGAACGGCAGCGGCTCTTGTGGGGGTTCGGGAAGGAAAAAGAAGCCTATCGGAGCCGCTCGGCCGCGCCTTGGGTTTCCGGCCAGTGGCTCGCGAATTATCCCGCGCCCGCGCGAGTCGACAATGCCGCCAACCTCGCGTCAAGCACCGCTCCTGCGCCTCCGTCGGCACCGATCTTGGGCCGGTGACGGTGCGGCCCGACTGCGCGGCACCGTACCACGGCAGCCGCTCTCCATTTCAACGCAGCTTCAGCCGCTTTTAATCGAAGCAACAGTGAGTGGGGCCTGGGCGAATTCACCTGATATTCCTTCGGTCCGTTGGATAAGTGTGGCGCACAGTACTCGCCCACCCTCTGGTCTACCGCGGTGCCGAATGGGGTCCGCTCGAAGCACGCGATAACGCCAGTACATTTGATGCAAGAAACACCTCTCTATCCGCTGCGATTCGAGCCAATCTATCAGTATCGACTCTGGGGAGGTCGGCGGTTGGGGGCCGTTCTCGCCACGCCACTCCCGGGCGATGACCCCATCGGCGAAGGGTGGATTTTGAGCGACCGAGACGACCATCCCAGCGTGGTGGCTGATGGGCCGCTCAAAGGTAGGACGATCCGTCAACTGTTGCAGCGGTCCCCGGAGAGGGTGCTCGGCGAACTTTCCCGGCATTTCCGTCGATTTCCGTTGCTCTTGAAATTCCTCGATGTGACAACGAGGCTCTCGGTTCAGGTGCATCCCTCTGATGCCCACAAGGACCTCATACCGCCAGGCGACAGCGGGAAAGACGAAGCCTGGGTAGTCCTTTCGGAAGGGCCTCAGGCTCGCATCTACGCGGGGTTGAAATCGGGCAGCTGCGCGCAGGGCCTGCGCCAGGCAGTCGCCGACGGGACCGTGCCAAGCCAATTGACGAGCTTCGCGCCGAAAACTGGAGATGGTTTCTTTATACCCGCTGGGACAGTGCATTCATTAGGGGACGTGGTGGTATTTGAAGTGCAAGAGAACAGCGACGTCACGTTTCGTCTCTACGACTGGGACCATCGCGATCCCAGGACCGGCCAACTGCGGCCCCTGCAGGCCGATCACGCGATCGCCTGCATTGATTTTCAGCAACGCGCTATGGGACCTGTGACGCCGACGGTGCAAGAGACGACGCCGATACTGCGGGAGAGACTCATCCAGTGTAGTCACTTCGGAGTGACGCGAATCGTTGCAAAGTCCCCGTTTGTCGTTGGCGAAGCGGAGACGCTGCGAGTATTGGTGTGCCTTGCGGGCAACGGTCAGCTCGCGCACGCTGGAAGCCAATACTCCTTTGGCAAAGGTGACGTGCTGCTCGTGGCCGCGGAGACCGGCATATGTTCCTGCCAGCCGCGCGGCATCGTGAGTGTATTGGAAATATCCGTGCCGGAAGTAGCGTGACGGCATGAAAGCGCTTGTCGTCTTTGACCTGGACGGGACGCTGGCGGAAAGCAAGTCTTCCATCGATGCCGAGATGGCACAGTTGCTCAATACGCTTCTCGGCATCGTTAAAGTGGCCGTCATTTCCGGCGGCGCGTGGCAACAATTTCAAGAGCAGGTGCTCGCCCATCTTTTGCACGGCGACGCTCTGAGAAATCTGTCGCTTCTTCCAACCTGCGGCACGAAGTTCTACCGCTATGAGTCCAATTGGAAACTGCTTTATTCGGAGGACTTCAGCGGGGCCGAAAGGCAAAAGATCATTGATTCGTTGAAGCAGGCCACTGCATCAGCGGAGCGCGAGGTGCAAAAGACCTGGGGCGAGGTCGTTGAGGACCGAGGCAGCCAGATCACCTTTTCCGCCCTTGGACAAAAGGCCCCGCTGGATGAAAAGAAGAAATGGGATCCGGATTTCAGCAGGCGCAAGAAGATAAAGGCAATCCTCGATCCGCTGATCCCAGAGTTTTCCGTGCGTCTCGGAGGCTCGACGTCCATCGATGTGACCAAGCCTGGCATCGACAAAGCCTACGGCATTCGAAAACTGCGAGATGTACTGCATATCTCCATCGATCAGATGGTCTTCATCGGAGATGCGGTGTTCCCGGGCGGAAACGATTTTCCAGCCAAAGAAGCGGGTGCGCTGACGATCGAGGTCAAGGATCCGCATGAGACAAAGAGAGTGATTGAAGCGATCATCGCTTGTCTGCAGGACAAGTGATGAGTGGCTTTCAGCTGCAACGCCTGGGGCAAATCATGGAGCCCCAACCCGGCAATCCGCAGGAAGCCGAAGGAGTTCTGAATCCCGCCGCCGCGCGGGGTCCCGATGGTCATCTATATCTCTTCCCCAGGCTGGTTGAACGGGGCAACTATTCGCGCATCGGAATTGCGCGCGTGAAATTCGACCAGGCTGGCGATCCGTGCGGAGTCGAACGGCTCGGCATCGCACTGGAGCCGCAGGCGGACTACGAACGGCGGCCTGACGGTGGCGGTGGCTGCGAGGATCCTCGCATTACGTTCGTCGAGCCGCTGCAGTGCTACGTGATGACGTACGCCGCATTTTCGTCCATCGGCCCGCGGATCGCGCTAGCCATGTCAGTCGATCTGTTTCATTGGACGAGAATCGGCTTGGCGCGCTTTGCACCCTATGACGGTATTGACTTCGTCCGTGTGGACAACCCGGCTGTGCGCGCTGATACTCGCCGGCTATTGCGCGGCTACCGCTGTGCTCTATAAACGCTTCTGGGCACCGGGTGACTTCTGGTCTGAGCCCGATGGAAAGGGCCGCGCGCTCTTCTGGGATTTCTCATGAACTTATCACTCGGGGCGGGGTTTCTTCTGATCGTTATGGGTACGAACGGGTCCGGTCTGCGCCCTTTCCTCCAGGCCCCTTTCGCCTCCAGTCATCCTTACCAGAGTCACCCATGAGCGATTCTGGTCGAAAACCACGGGTACCCTACTGGCATCTCTACGTCGATGACGAGGGGATCAGCCGTCTAGAGCGACGCGCGCTAACGCAATATGAACTCAAGGGCGTCGGACCTGCGCAGCCGCAGTGGAACGACCGGATGAAGCGCACGGAGTCGACAGTGGTATTTACGGTGCAACCCGTCGGTTGGGTCGGCGACTGGCACGAGAATCCGGCACCGCAATGGATCGTGGTGTTATCGGGGCGATGGTTTATCGAAAGTATGGACGGCGTACGCATTGAGCAAGGACCGGGCGAATTCTCCTTTGGTGAGGATCAGGGTTGCGCGGAGACGGAGGGTCGGAAGGGACATCGTTCAGGAACGCTGGGGGATGAACCGTGCTGTCTGATGACCGTACAGCTTCATGTAGAACCCCAGCGCGATCCGTGCCATATCCGGTAAGCGGATGATTGAATCGACCCGGTGAGCTGGGCACAACGGCGAATACGAGGCCCATGGACCTCAATTATTCAGGTCAATGGCCAATAAATACTGGCTCGCTGCGATGAATAATCGCCGGGCATTCTCTCCCCCGAGCGTACAGTTTGATGCCACGGCAGGTGTGGGCACAAAGCCGAGTCGCACGCGTTCGGGCGACCAGATATGGATCCCATCGCCCGCGGTGGTCCAGATCCAGCCGCGCAGATCAACGTGAAACCCGTCCGGGTAACCGTGATCGGTGTGGCAGAAGAACCGACGGTTGGATAGCGTGCTGTCGGCGGCAACATCGAAAGCGATGATTTCGTGCTTCGTGCCCGTCTGGGGACCCGGAATCTCATCGAGCGCCAACGACGTGTCCGACACATACAGCGTGCGACCGTCCGGCGAAAAGCGAAGCCCGTTCGGCTGCTCGAAATCCGCCATCCGATCAAGTTGCCCAGTGGCCCCATCAAAGCGATAAACGCTGCGGTGATCGAGTTCGGGTTCAACGAGGCTTCCCTGGCTCGGCATCAAAATTCCAAACGTCGGATCGGTGAACCAGATCGCGCCGTCAGGAGCGACCGTTATGTCGTTTGGAGAATTGAGCCTCTTACCTTGATAATGTGTGACAATCGGCGTGGGCTTCGCATCCTCGCCGTGATCCCCATCCGAGCGACTGATGCAGCGCCGGCCATGTTCGCAGTGAACGAGGCGACGGCGCGCGTCCAGCGCGTTACCATTGATAAAGAAGGTTCTATCGATCAGAACTTCAACGTGGCCGTCGGGATACCAACCCAATACGCGCCGGTTCGGGACGTCTGACCACACGAGACGATCGCGTGCCGTCTGCCAAATCGGCCCTTCACCGTGCAAAGTTCCCTCATATAGGCACAACAGCGGCGCATCAGGAGCGAGGACAGCGGCCAGTCGTGCATCGTCGATTTGCACGCCTCGAAACTGCTGCACTGATTCGGGCTGCCCGGTACGCCGCAAGAGGCGGCCGGGCAATAAGGATTCACTCATTCGGTTTAGCCCTCGTGCCCAGATCTCACCCACCCGTAGCGAACCCCGGGTAGAGGGTCGTTCCGCCGTCTACGAACAAGTGGTCCCTACAACATAGTCCGATTGGTCCGAGGCAAGCCATGGCACCAAGGCTATCAACTGCTTGTAAGCTTGAGGCGTCTGCCATGCCGAGGTATTTGTGGGCGTCCGAATGGCCCGGGGCAATGCCGTTGATCCGAATGCGTAATGGGGATACCTCTAAACCGCAATCAATCGGGCCGATCCTATAGTGGCCCTCGCTAGCCAATCACGGCGTCACGCCGTTGCCCCGTCCAACGCCTTCCGCACCAGCCACCGATGTTTCGACGTTGACTGTAGACCTCAAGCGCGTCGCCGAGGTGAACGTGCGGTCGCGCTCACGGCGCGCATCAATGTCTGCGTTGACGTCCGGCGCTACCGACTCAATACGTTCGTTTCATTGGCGAAGAATCGCGGCCGCGTATGACCCCGATCACATAATAATAGTCGTCGGCACAGTATCTCGTATGTTCGCTATCGCACATAGCGTGCAGAGCGTTCTAACGTGGATCGCCGCCGCCGATGGGTTTGTGTACCGGCTTACGCGTGCGAGCGGCCGTGATTACCGTTGCAGAATCTCTCTGGGCGATGCGTGGAGTTGAAGATAGTAAGGACCACTTCGGAACATCGAGGCTGTTTCTGAGCACGCATCTCCCGAAAGAACTGATGCTACGCACGGCGAGACGACGCCTATAATGTCTGATGGAAATAGAAATTGCGCTTGAGGCGCAAGCCAGGATCGGTGAGTCCCCAATGTGGGCGTCCGCCGAGCAGGCGATTTACTGGATCGACGTCAAAGAACCGGCTTTGCATCGCTTCGATGTGGCAAGCCGATCACAGCGATCCTGGCTACTGAGTAGCGACGTTGGCGCCTTTGCATTGATGCCAGACCGCCGCGGTGCGCTGGTCGCGTTGCGCGAAGGAATTTGTCGACTCGATTTCGCCTCAAGCGCCCTAGCCCCTCTGGCCCCAGCGCCGTTCGACCCTACTTTGTTTCGATTCAATGAAGGGGCGTGCGACGCGGCGGGACGCTTTTGGGTGGGCGTCATGTTCGATCCGCTCGTATCCGGGGCGCAGCCGCAGCGCGCCTCGCTCCACAGCTTTACCCTGCAGAGCGGATTGCGGCCGGAACCGGATGCCGCGGAGCTACACAACGGCATGGCGTGGAGCCCGGACGGTAAGACGTTCTACCTCGCGCACAGTATGCAACACGAGGTCTTTGCTCATTCCTTCGATGAGGGCACCGGGTTACTCGGCGCTCGACGCTCCTTTGTCAGGACCCCGGAAGCGTTGGGGGTGCCGGATGGCGCCTGCGTGGATACCGAGGGTGCTTATTGGTGTGCGCTTCACGGAGGGGGCCGTTTGCAACGTTATACCGCTGCAGGGAAACTCAATGCAGAAATCCTATTGCCTGTGAGTCAGCCCACCATGTGTGCGTTCGGCGGCGTGGCCCTTGACACGCTTTACATCACGAGCGCGCGCGACAAATTGACTGCGGCGCAACTGCGCGACGAGCCACTCGCTGGCGCTCTGTTATGCGTTCGACCGGGCCTGGTGGGCACGTCGCGTCGCTGTACGGTAAGGTGAACTCTGATGACGTTACATACAGGCTATTTTCGCGATTCTCCGTACCGTATCGGCGCGCCGGACAACCGTTCTTTGCCGCCTCACTGAGGAGTGAGCATGGCTACGACTAAGGCGGATATGGCTAGCGATCGCGTGCAGGCGACGGCCTATAAAATGCCCGCCGATCTGCCGGAAGCCCATGGTGTGCCGTTGGCCCGCGAGGGGATGATTCGCCCGTATTGGGCACGGCCCGGTCTCGGTCTCGAGTTCAAGCGCCAAGATGCGCAGCGGTACGTCGTATGAGACGCGCAAACGCGGATCGGGACTTCGCCCAGCAGACATTGGCGAGTTCTCCGCAGCGTCCGCTACGACCCACTCTGCTTGCGGCGCAACGCTTGAATCGCGCGGCCGGTTTGCTGGCAGTATCGGTCTTGCTGGACAGTGCGTTGGAGCATTATCGCGGCGACTTCAAGAACGAGGTGATGGTCACGCCACTCGTGGTCGGAGGCCTCGCACTCGCAGTGAGCGTGCATGGCACGGCAGATAAGCGCGCCCGCGCGCATCGTGCTCGCGACATGACGTATGCGATAGCTGCAGTGACGGGACTCGTTGGCACCGGCTTCCACGTCTACAACGTACTAAAGCGTCCAGGTGGGCTAGCGTGGCAGAACGTCTTTTATGGCGCGCCGCTGGGCGCGCCGATGGCGATTCTGCTGTCCGGACTGCTCGGCTTTTATTCCGAGCGAGTACGCGAGAAAGAGACGGCCGGCAACCCCACTGTTTTTGGTCTGCCGGCCGGCCGCGCTCTCGCCGCGCTCACCGGGGTGGGGCTGTTGGGTACGAGCGCGGAAGCCGGCTTGCTGCATTTTCGCGGCGCTTATCATAATCCCCTCATGTATTTGCCGGTCACAGTACCGCCGGTAGCGGCTACCTTGATGGCGGAGACGGCCTTCGGTCGCAAAGGCAAAAAGCGCTGGTTCACGCGTCTGTGGATGCGAATGACTGTGGCGTTGGGATTGGTGGGTGTTGGCCTTCACGCCTACGGCATATCGCGCAACATGGGCGGATGGCGCAACTGGAGCCAGAACCTTCTGAGCGGGCCTCCACTGCCCGCGCCGCCGAGCTTTACCGCTCTTGCGCTGGCGGGTCTTGCGGCACTGAATCTTTTGAAGGACAAGCCCGATGCCTGAGGGATTGAAGGGCAGCCGCTTCCCAGGGTACGACGTGCTCGCCAAACGAAACACTCCCTCGTGGAACATGCAAACCCGGCGCGTCATCGATGCGCGCCTTGCGCTCGCGCGGGAGCCAAGGTTTTTCACGGCGGATGAATTCGCGACCCTGGAGGCCGTGGCAGCACGTCTCGTGCCACAAACCGCGAGCCGACCGCCAATACCGGTGGCAGCGCTTGTCGATCACAAGCTCCTCTGCGGTAAAACCGACGGCTTCCGTTATGCCGGGCTGCCACGTGAACGCGAAGCATGGCGCCTCGGGCTCAAGGCGCTCGATGCGGAGGCGCAGGCCGCCTACAGCAGTGATTTTCGCCACCTCCAGGCGAATCAACAAGACGCGTTGCTCGAACGAATGCAGCACGGCGACTTGCACGCGGACGCCTGGGGCAAGATGCCGAGTAAGACCTTTTTCAGCCAGCGCATGGCGCATGACATCGTGATGGCGTATTACTCGCACCCCACCTCCTGGAATGAAATTGGCTGGGGCGGTCCGGCGAGTCCGCGCGGCTATGTGCGGATGGATTTCGATGAACGGGATCCCTGGGAAGCCGCCGAGGTCAAGGATGGCGATGCAACCGGCGCGCGGCGAAAGAATGATGATGTCGGATGATCCATTTGCGGCGCCGCGAGCCCGATTCGGCCGCGCTCCCGACGTCTTTGAGCGCGGCGCGTGGATGCCGATGCGTGAATATCGGGACGATGAAGCCGTGGATTTCGTCATCGTCGGAACAGGTGCCGGAGGCGGCACGCTCGCGTGCAAGCTGGCCGAGGCGGGCTTTTCGGTCGTGGCGCTCGATGCCGGGCCCTATTTTCGGCCGCTCGAGGACTTCGCTTCCGATGAGGCGGAGCAAACCAAGTTGTATTGGACCGATGATCGCATTTGTGAGGGCGACAATCCGCTGCAGATGGGCAGTAACAACAGCGGCAAATCCGTGGGCGGCAGCACAGTGCATTTTGCGATGGTCTCGCTGCGCTTCCGGCCGGAATGGTTCAAGTCCCGCTCGCTCTTGGGCTACGGCGCGGATTGGCCGCTCGACTGGCGTGAAATGTGGAGCTATTACCGCGAAGTCGAGAATGCGCTGAAGATCGCCGGACCGCTGACATATCCGTGGGGACCACCACGACCGCGTTATCCCTACCGGGCACATGAGATGAACGCCGCAGCGCTCGCGTTGGTGCGCGGTTGTGAGGCGCTGGGCGTGAAGTGGACCGAAACACCGCTGGCGACGCTTTCAGCCCCCCGGGGGCGTGCGCACCCGTGCGTGTATCGCGGCTTCTGTGTTACCGGCTGCTCGACCAATGCCAAGCAGAGCGCGCTTGTGACCTGGATCCCGCGGGCGATTGGCGCCGGCGCAGAGATCCGCGATCTCGCAATGGTGGGGCGTGTGGAAATGAGCGCTGCCGATCGCGCCGTGGGCGTGCACTATCGACGGGATAATCAGTGGCGCTTTCAGTGCGCGCGCAACGTCGTCTTGGCCGGCTATGCCATAGAGACTCCGCGATTGCTGTTGAACTCTGCGTCTTCCCGCTACCCGGATGGTTTGGCCAACAGTTCGGGCCTCGTCGGCAAGAACTTGATGGCGCAATCCAATCAGGCCGTGTGGGGGCTCATGGATCAGGAAGTCCGCTCGTATAAGGGGCCACCCTCGCTCGCCATTACCGAACATTGGAATTATGAAGACACGGGTAAGGACTTTTTCGGCGGTTACTGTTACATGAGCCAGGGGCCGCTCCCGCAGCTTTGGGCCAGCACGCAGTTGAATGCGCACGGACTCTGGGGCGCACCGTTGATGGCCGAGATGGAGAAGTACAATCACCAAGTGGGGCTCAAAATCGTCGGCGAAATGCTGCCCCAAGAACGCAATCGGGTCACTTTGGCGGATGAGAAGGACCAGTACGGACTTCCTATCCCCCGGGTCAGCTATTCGTGGTGCGAGAACGACAAGCGTCTGATCGCGCATTCACTTGATTTCATGACGCAGGCATTGCAGGCGATCGACGCCAAAGAGATCTGGCGCCAAGACGACGATACCTGCCATCTGGGCGGTACCGCGCGCATGGGTGATGATCCGCGCACCAGCGTGGTCGATGCCGATTGTCGCAGCTGGGACATCAAGAACCTCTGGGTCTGCGATGGTTCGGTATTCCCGACCGTCGGGGGAGTTAACCCTTCACTGACCATCCAGGCCATCGCCTGCCGCACCGCAGATCGCATGAAGGCGCTCGCTGGACGCGGCGAGTTATGACGCGCCGCGGTGCTCTCGCCGGTCAGCAAGTGGAGATGTTCACCAATCGGCAGTGCACTGTAGTTTGGAGGGCGCCGCCATGAGTCGCCCGCTGGAGGACTATGCGCTCATTGGTGATGGTGAGACGGCGGCCCTCGTCGGTCGCGATGGTTCTATCGATTGGCTTTGCTGGCCGCGCTTCGACAATGACGCCTGCTTTGCGGCGCTGCTCGGCTCGCCTGAGCATGGATGCTGGCGAATCTCACCCGAAGCCGAGGTGCTTACCTCGGATCGGCGCTACCAGCACGACACGCTGATCGTCGAGAGCGATTTCGAAACCGAGGGCGGCGCTGTTCGGCTCATTGATTTCATGCCGCAGGGGCAAGATACCTCCTCCTCGGTAGTGCGCATCGTCTTGGGGCTTCGGGGCAGCGTCGCGATGCGCTGCGAGTTGCGGCTGCGCTTCGATTATGGTTCATTGCCGCCATGGTGCGAGCTGACCGGCGAGGGGGCGGTCGCGCGCGTCGGGCCGGACGTCGTGGTGCTGCGCGCGTCAGTGCCGGTTACGAGCCAACACGACTGTCAGCTCGCAGAATTCACCGTAACCGCAGGGCAGCGTCGAACGTTCGCGCTGAGCTACGGCCCGGCGACAGGCCCGGTGCCGGCCCCGATTGACGCGGAGAAAGCCCTGGCTGGGACTCAGCTCTACTGGCGCGACTGGATCGGCCAGTTCGATGATCGCAAGACGCTGTGGCCCGCTGCGGTGAAACGCTCGCTGATCACCCTCAAGGCGATGATATACGGCCCGAGCGGCGCCATGGTCGCGGCCCCCACTACGTCGTTACCCGCAGCGCCCGGCGGTGACATGAATTGGGACTATCGGTACTGCTGGCTGCGCGATGCGACCTTCACGGTGGGCGCTTTGCTTAATGCAGGGTTCCATCGGGAAGCGAAGGATTGGCGCGACTGGCTGCTGCGCGCGATCGCGGGGACGCCGGGACGCATGCGAATCATGTACCGGGTAGATGGATCACGGCATCTGTCCGAATGGACGGTCGACACGCTGCCCGGGTACCGCCATGCAAGTCCCGTCCGTATCGGCAACGCTGCGTCGACGCAACACCAGGTTGACGTCTACGGCGAGGTGCTCGACTGCTTGAGCGTCGCCCGCAAGGGGGGACTTCCGGTTTCAAAGCAGGAGGAAGTGGCGCAGCTGAGGATTGTCGAGCATTTGGAGACGATATGGAACACTGCGGGCTCGGGCATTTGGGAGTCGCGCTCACGCGCGCGTCAATACACCTACTCGAAGGTCATGGCCTGGGTCGGCGTGGATCGGGTGCTGCGGTTCCTCAAGTCGCAGGAGCGCAGGCAAGTGGATGCGGCGCGGCTCGAACATCTGGCGGCGCTACGCAGCACGATCCACGAGGAGGTATGCCGCGAGGGTTGGAACCCGGGACTCGGTACGTTCACACAGTACTACGGCGGCCACGAGCTCGATGCGAGCCTCTTGCTCATGCCGCTGGTCGGTTTTCTGCCGCCCGATGATCCGCGCGTGCTCAGCACGGTCGAGACCCTGCGGCGCGATCTCACCGAAGGTGGCTTGGTGCGGCGGACAAAAGCTAAGCCGGGCGCAACCGCGGAAGGAGCATTTCTCGCCTGTTCCTGCTGGATGGCCGATTGCCTCGCGCTTGAGGGGCGTGACGCGGAGGCGCGAGAGCAATTCGAGCGGGTGCTGGCGCTTGGCAATGATGTGGGGTTGCTGTCGGAGGAGTACGATGTGCCGGGCAAGCGGCTCGCGGGCAATTTCCCACAGGCACTGACGCATCTTGCCGTGATCAACACGGCGCTTTCACTGTCGGGCACTACCTTGTCGCGCGGCGGCCCCTGAGTGTCCCTATGGCAGAGCGACCCCTCTCCATCGGCATTCGTTATCCGCTAGTCCTCAAAGCCAACGACCTCGTGCTGTTGACGCGCGAGGACGGCAATATCCCGCTCGATGTAGCAAGCTTCGGACTGTTCTATCGCGACACGTGCTACCTCGGCGGCTACGCATTGAGTTTGCACGACACCTGCCGCTGTTGCTGATCGCCACCCACGGCGAAGGAATGACGGCGCAGACCGAACTTACCAACAGAACGCTCTTGATGGCGAACGGTGTTGCCATCGCGGATAGCAGAAGGACTTGACCATGACTCAGAACGTCTCGGAATTTATATGGAAGCGCCTCGCTGAGTGGGGTCTTTATCGGGTGTTTGGCTATCCCGGGGACGGCGTCGGAGGACTCGATGTCGCACTCGAAAAGGCGAAGGGCTACATGCACTACGTGCAAGTGCGCCACGAGGAGATGGCAGCCTTCATGGCCTCGGCCCACGCAAAATTCACCGGCGAGGTCGGGCTTTGCTACGCGACCTCGGGGCCCGGTGCGATTCATCTGTTGACGGGCCTCTATGATGCCAAGGCAGACCATGTGCCTGTCGTCGCCCTCGTTGGACAACAGGCCCGCACCGCGCTCGGCGCCAGCTATCAGCAAGAAGTCGACTTGCAAAACTTGTTCAAGGATGTGGCCGGTGATTTTGTGATGACGGCGAGCGTGCCAAGCCAGGTCAGACAGCTGATCGACCGTGCGGTGCGTATCGCCCACACGCGCCGAGCGGTGACCTGCGTTATCTTGCCGAACGATCTGCAACTCCTGGACTATGAAGACCCACCGATGACGCACGGCAGCACTCATACCGGAATCGGCTATGCCGGGCCTGCATTGACACCCGACATGGCGAGCTTGCAGCGCGCCGCCGATGTGCTTAATGCCGGCAACAAGATCGCCATTCTCGTAGGTGCGGGTGCGTTGCACGCGAGCGACGAAGTTCTGGCGGTGGCTGCAAAATTGCAAGCCGGCATCGCGAAAGCGTTGCTTGGTAAAGCAGTCGTCCCCGACGACCTTCCGTTCGTCACCGGATCGCTCGGTCTTTTGGGCACAAAGCCGAGTTGGGATTTGATGAAGGAATGCGACACCCTGTTCATGATCGGCTCAGCGTTTCCTTATTCGGAATTCCTGCCCAAGCCGGGCGACGCCCGCGGGGTTCAGATCGACATCGATGGAGCGATGTTGAGCCTGCGCTACCCCATGGAGGTAAATATGGTGGGTGACAGCGCTGTCAGCCTCAAGGCACTGCTGCCACTTCTGACGCAAAAGTCCGAAACAGCATGGCGCGAAAAGATCGAGAAGGAGGTTGCCCACTGGTGGAAGGTTCTCGAAGCGCGCGCGATGACCTCGGCCGATCCGCTGAATCCCCAGCGCGTGTTCTGGGAGCTTTCGCCACTGTTGCCGGACGACTGCATTCTTACAGGTGACTCCGGCTCAGTCGCAAACTGGTATGCGCGCGACATCAAAATCCGGCGCGGCATGAAGGGATCTCTTTCGGGCGGACTCGCCTCCCTCGGCGCGGGTACGCCCTACGCCGTAGCGGCTAAATTCGCCTATCCCGAGCGAACGGTGATCGCGTTCATGGGCGATGGCGCCATGCAAATGAACGGTATGAACGTGATGATTACGGTCGCCAAATACTGGCGCGAGTGGGCATCGCCCAAATTCATCGTGCTGGTCCTGAACAACCGTGATCTCAACCAGGTTACCTGGGAAGAACGCGTTCAGCTCGGCGCAGGGAAGACCGAATCGACTCAGGCCATCCCCGACTTCCCGTACCACAAATATGCGGAACTACTCGGCTTGAAAGGAATATTTCTCGACCACCCGGACCGCGTGGCTGAGGCTTGGAGGGAGGCGCTCGCCGCAGACCGACCGGTCATTTTGGAGGCGTACACCGACCCGAACGTGCCACCGCTGCCGCCCCACATCACCCTGAAAGATGCCAAGAATTTCATGGTGATGTTGCCAAAAGAGCCTGAGCTCGGCAGCGTCCTCAAGAACAGCTTAAAAGAGATGTTCGCGTCAGTGATCCCGCACAAGGATCATAAATGATGCCTCGTTGAACCTGTCCGCCCGTGCTCCGCGCCGAAGTGGACTTGAGAGCCGAGCAGGATTTGCGGACTTGCCTATCTCAGTCATCCAGCTCGGGCGGCATTCGCAGCGGGCGTTCAGATGCGAGGACGGAGGAAGGGTCGGCAGGGCCAGGACACTGGATCGAGTCGTTCCGTCAAACGGTGTCATTTCTGTGTCTCAGCCAAGCACTAGGGAAGCTCTGCACAGGTGTCGTCAACTGAACGATACTGCGTGCAGCGGGCAGTAGCCTTGAGGGTGCGAGGAAGTCGATGAAGCAGACCACGTTTGCGTCGGCAGCCTGGGATAAAAAGGG
>Ga0302325_10014412_pt1 | contig 16829 bp, 20 predicted proteins | sample Palsa_T0_2_FD_201948 | JGI IMG/M metagenome (GOLD analysis project Ga0302325, IMG submission 201948) | Peat permafrost microbial communities from Stordalen Mire near Abisko, Sweden - Palsa_T0_2 | ecosystem: Environmental > Terrestrial > Soil > Palsa > Peat permafrost | place: Sweden: Abisko... | reverse complement strand
CCCGTTACAAATAGAAGGGCCAGATGCTCTGATTACGTTGCACCATCATGGACCTGGGCGTCGATTCCGTCTCGAGTATCGCTTAACAGTGGAGAATATATTGGATTCCCTGACTATTTCGAAACTGCAGAGGATACCACGGTTTTAGAGACTCGCCTTGAATATTTAAGTGATGACCCGTACCTTGGGGTTTCGGCCGGACTGCTGAAAATCCGTGGCCGGTGTCGTTCGTGGGAGCCGAAAGATTACGCTGGATACATTCCGTATTTTGATTTCGGTCCAGATGACGACTTAGACAGTCATCTGTATCGTAGCTGGATTGACGATGGAGATCGGCTTGTTTTGCTCCTGGGAAAAGAATTTCTGCATCATTTTGCTCTGATCCTCGAGGAGACCGACGTCCATGGAACATATAAGCGTGTTGGATTTTGGAAGGAAGAGCGTTGGGGGCAGGAGCTTTTCAACGGGACAATAAAAACTCTGACAATCATCTGAAGGTTTTGACATCACTAGGCAATCTATAAGATCACGATGAGCGATGATGCTTCCAACACAAAGTATACCTCTGCACTGGTCAACACGCAACTCGCCTTTCAGATAACAGAGGAAACACATCCAACCCAGAAAGTCTTGTTCGAGGCTACCCTCATTTCTCCCGATCTCATACTACTCAGCACTTGATTCAGCTCCCAGGAATGTGATTTCACTCGTTACCATGGGCGAGAATGAGAATCAGATTGGCCACAGATGCGACTTTCATCTATCTTTCCACTTTTGCTATCAAGGTACGCATCGAAGTACCTGGCTCGGCTTCGAACGGCTTCAAGAGAATGCTGCGAGGTGGGGGTCCAGAGGGAGAATGGACCAAGTCGTGAGCAACTAGCTCAAATGCTGAAAGCACCACGCCGGATTCGCTCCAACTCACAGAATAAACCGATCAGAGCTTACAGCAGATATTCCCCCAGAGCTCCACGACTTATACAAATCTTGACGCATCTCTCCAAAAAGCAAAACAAAAACTTTCCAGAGCCACGTCTTTTTCTCGACATTAATCAAGCAGCTTCTTCACGTCCCTTTTCTCTTCGACAGTCTCTAGTGCCTGGTGCCAGCAAGGTTCTCTTTCTTCTTTCTCCATGAGATGATGGGATTCGTGTTGTACTTCATGGCTATGGTGCAGCTCCAAGGTTTTGCTGACGACATTTTCCATGCTGTTTTTCGGGAGGATTCCAAGGAGGTAACTGGGGAAGAAGATATAGACGCAAGGTGGTTCACAGCATGAGAGCTATGATTTAACGAAATTTTAGGCAGGCTATCAAAATCATGAGGAGCGATTTGCTCTCAAATGCGAACTCGGTTCTTCACAAATGACGCTGCACATTCAACTTCCAGATACACTTTGACTTCAAAATGATTGACAGCAACAGCAACAGGCTCTTTGATATTCGAAATGCGCCCGTTCCGAATCCCGACAAACTTCCGCCAAAGAAAGCCCGCCAAGTCAAGGGAAATAAGGGGATGTCGATCTCTTCTATTCCCATCGCTCGGCTCGGTCTCAAACTTGGAAGGGAAAAGTTGCCAAGTGGAGCGACGAAAACGCCAAGGCGGAATCTAATCTTCTACTTTCGCCAAGTCAAACGGAGCCAACCTAACTCAGCCAAGAAAGCTTTTTGATTCTTATTTGCGGCCGCTAAATAGCACTTTGTTACGAAGTGGAAAACCAAGACGTAAGTGAGGTTGTGGGGAAAGTGCTTGATTACCTAGGAGATGCTTAGACGAGCTTAAATACACTTCGACACTTCAAAGCACGGAATTGACGCTCGACTCAGCAAACTTGCATCGCTACTCGCGCTTGAAAGAACGTATTGGAAAGAGTTGTCAGAGTAAGAGAGAGATATTGAGGCTCTCACAGACTTTCTTCAACTCCTGAGAAATGATGTCTTATCTCTCGCTCCACAAACAACGAATGACGGAGAAACAATGGGCCTGGGAGCCGCTCTATCCGAATTTCATTTGAATAAAATCGAATTAATTTTCCAGACGGTCTCAGAAATCGAGCGGTACCGAGAGTGGGTTCAATAAAGTGGAAGTTATCTGCTAATCTGATGCTGATTCCTGACTCGAAATCTACCGAGTCCAGTGGCGGAATACGCTACGAAGCCGGCTGCGAGCTGCAATGCTCACCAAGCTCTACGGTACGATCTGATTGATGATTGATCTGATTACCGCTTTGGAGCTGCCGCGCTGCAAACGGACGCGCATGCCTAGTGCAACTCTGATAGGGCAGCAGAGTAGCACAAGCACTACCACTAGCACGCCAAAGGAATTGGAACTGTCCAACTGCCACGCGTCGCGAGAAGGAGACTTGAGTGGGAAAAAGACATTTACTTCGTATCAGGGATAATAGTTCCAAGACATAAAAGTTCTGCTTTACCTTAAGAGGTAGTAGATCAGCAAAATCCAAGAGTGGTATTGGCCGATTCCCCTGTTAGAGCAGAATATTCTAGAAAATGTTTTGGAATTATTACGCCCTGTAGTAAAGTAAGACAATCAGCACTTGTGACTATCCGGCACATGTGGAAAAAAGGTTCGGAAATCCGTACGAAGTTAACTCGTCGGCTTGACAACTGATAGCGAGGAATACATGCCGCTTCGAACCGAGTTGCATACAGGTAATATTACCCCTGAGTGCTTTACCCGCTTTGGCTGAGGCTACCAACGAGGCTGCGTCGTCATCAGTGGAAATAACAGATTCGGATCTTCTGCAGTACCAGTTTACTGATATGATCGGATCGTCGGAGAGATTATGAATCCGGGGACAGCAGCGTCCACCTTTCCAGATGCCTGGAACAATGGGCGAACAGAAGTGATCACGCGAGAACCTATTTTTATTTTTATTCGAGGCGTGCTCAGTGGCTTCTGAGCCGCAATTGGAGCTTTTCTTCATGAGGCAAGAGACCGTTATCAATCGCCCAAGGTGCAGGAGTGGCGCGCTTCGAGGGGAGTTGGTTGGCAACGGTGGCTTCAGGGGAAGGGTCCAGCTTTTAAAGGGGAAGCTAACAAGAACTTCCAACCGCTACAGTACCATTAATCTAATTGATCGACATCGCAGCAATCTATCGTTGCCTCTTCGCACCATTCGTGAGCGACGGGCTCGTTGCTTCCATTCTTCTGGAATCGATCTTTACGCCTTGCACAAGTCGAGGTTGCTTTACAGTATGTCCTGACGGCTTGGTTCGCGCAGCGGCGCAGCATGAAACAAGCGTTCGTCCGATGCGTGGCCCAGGGAACCGTGGGCGCAAAAGGTGCGGGGGATGCCCGGTGCTCTGAAGGTTTGCCCCTGGAGATCGCATTCCCATGTGGAGCACCCGACCGCCCCCTATCCGAGGGTTTTATGCTCCTTGTGAAGATCGCTTGTGGAAGCTGTGGGCGTCGATTGGGTGTGGAGTGATTTTGTGATTCAGGGCAAAAGCCACAGACCCGTATCTGGTAGGTCGGCCACCAAGTACTCATGAAGCAGAACTTGCGATTCGTGGATCAAGTCAGGTACTGAACGGCCGATTACGTGGAGGTGTGGACGGTAGCTGAGTTTTTGGGTTGCAGCGCCAAGAGTTGCAAAGTCTTGAGCCTCCTTTTCTCCGACAGAGGGCATAATTGCTCGGTCTTCCAGCGAGTCAGAACCCAACATGTGAGCCTCATCTTGACTCTTGAGTTGCTTTGGCTGAATATATTATTACAGGTGTCAGGGCTGAAGTTTATGTTTCCGTGGAGCGCCCCAAAAGCTTGGTCTGTGGATGTTGGTTGATAGGTCTCGCCTATCTCTTGTCAGCCCCGTAACCCGTATTACAATCACATGCCTCAGTGATCATGTAACCACACGATTTCTTATCCGAAACTCCCTACACGGAGGGCGCACGATTGCAGGAAGATATGTGACTCCAGGTGCAACGTCAACTAAAGCCGCTGACGACAAACTCTTCAGTACGGAGAGCATGAGCATGAAGTTGAAGATAGTTCGAGATTTCGATAGGGGGTATGGCGAGGATCCGTCTTATCCGTACTTGGCGTGCGCGCTGAACGCCATGGCTCAGGGGTAAAATTGCTCGGGTGTGTACCCCGTACGCTAATTTGCCAGGGCGGGAGGCTTTGCAGGTTGCTGCTTGGCTGCTCACACCCCACTTCGTCCCATGCACCCAGCCAGAGCGCATGGTTTGACACTCTCCACTTTGCCTGTTCGAAACTTACTGGAAGTCTGTACGAAAGGTACTGTATTTCAAGCATCCCTCCTTGGCAAGCCACTTTCTGAATCCCATTTCTTGGCCCCCCGCGAAAATCACTTTGAATCACTTGTCTCAACTCTCCTATTCCTAGTGGCCTCTCTGCATTACTACCACGACCACGACCTTCCTTAGCTACTGGCAAGAACAACTTCAATTTCCCCGGTCCATACATTCTAGCACGTTGCTGCAATTTTGAGCCGTGATCACGAATGCAGACGTCTACAAATTGGTGAGCGCAACATGAGTAGGCCGGAGAACATCAAATGGGTGGATGTAAGTTGATACACATTTCTCTCGAAAAAATTCAAATGCAAATACCTGTCTGTATCGAAACTGACATTTCTACAGGGCCTCCGTGGCCTGGCATCCGTTATGGTCGTCGCCACACATGTTGCGCGCGCTTTCGATCCCGACCTCATGAAGCCCACCTCCGGCGAGGGACTTCGCCCAAGATTCTTCCAATGGCCCATAACTCGAGTTGTAACCCAAGGTCGAATTGGAGTTGCTATATTTGCTTTGGTTACAGGTTATGTTTGTGCACTCAAACCGCTACGGCAAATTCGAGCCGGCGATCGAAATGCCATGTATAATTCAGTCGCGAAAAGCGCCTTTCGACGAGTACCGCGACTGATCCTCCCCACCACCCTCGCAACGATTATCACATGGTTCTTTTGTCAGTTTGGGGTCTTCCAGGCCGCGGAGAGGGCGGACAGTTGGTGGATGAATTTTTCTGCCCCGCGGATGACACCGTATTTTGGAGAGGCCATCTACCAACTGCTTTTGGAGGTTATAACGACTTGGACGAAAGGTTGGAATATGTACGACCACCACACATGGACCATGCTCCCGCTACTGAAGGCCAGCATGTTAATATTCGTTTTCCTTGTCGCGACCTCATACTGCAAAACGAGATACCGCATGATGCTGGAACTGGGCATGTTTGTTTATTTCTACATCAGCAACGACTGTAAGTGCAACTCTCATCCAATTTCCCAACCGGTATTGATTCCCAGCAGCAACATTCGGCATGCTCGGCTTCTTCGGTGTCTTCCTCTCCGACCTCTCACAGGACCCCAAACACCAGGCCTGGTGCCTGTCTCGAAAATGGCCCTCGCGAGTTCTCGCACCCATTCTCGTCCTCATCGGTCTCCTCCTCGGCTCCTACCCCGAAAACGAACCACAATGGATGCCCTGGTCCGCAGCCATGCAGTACTACTCCAACTACATCTTTCCCCGTGAGAACGAAACTCACCGTTTCTACACTGGCCTCGGACTCATCTTCATCTCGCTCGGAATCCACTTCTCGCATTCCGCGAAAGTATTTCTATCAAGTCGGTATCTCCTTTGGTTTGGAAGGCAATCGTTTGCTGTATATCTGCTTCATGGCTCGCTCCTGAGAAGCATAGCCGTTTGGATGTTCTATGGTATTCATTTACCAGGAGATGTCATGGTAGAAGGTGGAGGGATCCAACCTGGACCGCCTTTGCCGATTTGTGGAAGATTTCAATTCTGGACGCTGTTGCCGATTTGGGTGTTTATTGTATATGCATGTGCAGTTGTTTGGACAAATCATGTGGACCCTTGGTGTGCGAGGACCACGGAGAAGATGGTGAAATACGTGTTTGAGGATTCGCAACAGGGGGATGCTGAGAAGAGGATATTGCCGCAATGAAGGGCGTGAATGGAGGAAGATGACCATCTATTTTTTGGATATCGAAAACTCGCACAGTGGAAGAGATTTACGAGGACGAGGAACGAGAACAGCCATTTTGGGCGTTATATCGGCGGCCGAGATGAGGCATTGGGGTCACATTTGAGGGTGCAGGGCCCACGGAGTTTGGAACTTTTGGCATTAGACATGCATATGGGAACGGCGACCTGAGTCGATTTTTAGGGCGTTGGGGGAATTTTGGGTGGTTATGCCATTTGGATGAAGGCCTGGGGCGGAATCTTTTCTAAGCGTATTGGAGAGTGGCATTGTATATATGCACATAATACCCAAACCGGAATTTACTTTGTCAATACCATCTTCTCCGAGCAATCTAATTGAGCAAAGCGAGGCGGAGTTAGCTTAATGATGTAGCATTCTTCTTCATCTAAACGCAAAGACTCTTCAATCACCCCTCTGACAAATATCCGAACCTGAAAGGCCTTTTGAAAGGTGAAAAATGGACCCTTCCCCTTGAAACAAAAGAATGGCTTAAAGCCTCGCTTTCTCACGTCTCACAAGCACAACCAACAATCACTCCCCTATCCCTCGCTTCCCGACCCTCCTTTCCCCATCTAATCACGTGCATCCGATAGGTCCCTACCTACTCTGCCCCACTCTTCAGCTGAACCTCCACATCCACATCCACATCCACATCCATGCTCCGAGCTGTCCTGTCAGCTCGTATCCCCTCTTCTACGAAACCTCTTCGTAGCAGCTCGCTTTCATTGCTTACGATACGCTTTGCATACAAGCTAGTTCGCCACTTTTTTGCCACTTGAGCCAATTCGCGAACCTACCTACCTAAGGTAAGGCTTGCAGGCTCGCAGGCTCGCTAGTTGGAACTTGGGATTGTGAGGGAGTGCAAAGATGGTGGGAGAAGTGGCGGGTTCTGGGCTTGAAGTCCAGGGGAAGGGTAATGGAGATGGGGCGGCGAGGAGTGGAAAGGTGGGAGGGGATGAGGGTGAGGGACTGCTTGGTTCTGAGGAGGGGATTCAGGAGCCTCAGGAGGGGGAGGGGGAGGTTGAAGATGTACGTGTTTTTGGTAGTAGGGGATTTGAAATGTGGAGCTGAAAGATATAGGTTGGTAAAGGTGTAGGGAATGGGAATAGGAATTCGAGCATGAGGTCAGATTCTGATTCTGCTGTTGGGAGTTATGCGTAAGTGGATGGGAAAGTGGAAGGTCAAAGTAGCTAACTGGAAGTGTGGCAGGACGTCGTCGTATACGGTTGGGAGTAGTCTGGCGGACGAGGTCGTGGAGGAGAATGGGAGGACGTATCATGTTTTTAAGGATGGGAGTGAGTTTTTCTGAATTGTGTTGCGGGGTAGAACTGATTAAGGGACAGAGTATATGCTTCCCAACGATGAGGTTTGAGTTTTGTCGCGAGATTGGATTGGAGGTTTTGCTGACTTAAATATTAGATTGAGTTGAATAGATTGGGTGAGTGTGTGAAGTCTTCAAGGTGAAGATTGCCAGCTAATTGGGATAGATATGCAACACAAGATGTGGAGTATCACTTTAGATGGTAAACTGCACTTGGCACCCATCGGCCCAAATCCGCAGAACGTCCTCGATATTGGAACCGGAACTGGTATTTGGGCTATTGAGTTTGGTTTTGCCCCCTTTTCCCTATGTTACACAAGATATTGACTAACCTTGCCAGCCAACATCTACCCTTCAGCTCGTGTGATAGGGACAGATCTCTCCGCCATTCAACCAGCTCAACCAGAACTGTTTGTCCCCGCCCCTCCTTTTCTTTTCTCCACCAGCTAAACGACTCTAGCATTCCCTCCAATCTTTCATTTGAAATCGACGACGCAGAAGACGAATGGATTTTTCCTCAAAAATTCGACTACATCCACGGCCGCACCCTAGCAACATGTTTCAAAGACCCACCATCCATCATCGGCAAAGCCTTCGACGCACTTGCTCCAGGCGGCTACTTTGAGCTGCAAGATATGTGTCTCCAGACTTGCGACGATGAGAGCATGAACAGCACTGCGCTTCTAGAATGGCAGACCCACGTCAAGGAAGCTGCCACCAAAACCGGCGTTGAATGGACTAACGTGCCGAACTACAAGCGCTGGATGATCGAGAAGGGATTCAAGGATGTGACGGAGGTTAATTTCAGGTGGCCGAGTAATCAATGGAGTCGGGTGAGGAAGGAGAGGTTGTTGGGTGCGTGGACTCAGGCGCAGATTGATAATGGGATGTTGGAGAGTGTGAGCACGAGGCTGTTTATGATGAAGTTGGGGTGGGAGAAGGAGAGGTTGGATGAGTTTTTGGCGAGGGTGAGGAGGGATACGAAGGATCCGAGCATTAAGGCTTATTCGCCGATGTGAGTCCCTTCTTTGCTACCAGAAGATTGCTAACGGATCGCAGTACGGTCGTTTATGGGCGGAAGCCGTTAAGTGCTTAACTGCGCTCGTGTCGATCAGGTCCACAGGAATTTTCTCCCGGATTATCGATGCTTTTTACATATGCCTGAATCTGGGTACTTGCCCATTGCATATGACATGCTATAGAAACATAAATTCTGCTCATCCAATCCTCACCTCTACACTCGTATCTTCATCAAACTCCCCATCCTCAATCAACCACTTCCCACATCCCATCCCAAAGCCTCACCTCATCCACAACCTCTACCGGCCCCCCAACCTCCCTCTTCCAAGCTCTCTCCTTCCTAACCCTCTCAATCTCCTCCCTACTCCTCTGCACCCCCTTAAAAACCAAGTTCCCGACCATCTTCACGCCGTTCCTCACAGTCTCCAACGAACCCTTCTCAATCCTCTTCCCTATCCCTACCTCTTTCAAACCATGTACCCACACATTCCCAACCTCGTCCCTCATCTCATTCTTACAACTCTCAAGCACAAGCAAGAGTGCAGTTCTCAGCACGAACTCCGTCGCATTTACACCTATCTCGGGAGACTGCAAACGATGCAGTAGCTTTGCGATGGAAAGCGAGAAAGATGAGTTGAGGGATGCGACGTCCCGGGCAAGTTCATGCACATCAAAGATACCCACAACTTTTGACTTTGAAGGTAGACCGAGAGAGTCAATGAGAGCGAGCGTGGGATGGAGATCGCTCGCTATGCCTGTTGAGATGAAAATCACGTCTCTTTTGTCGGGCAGGAGATCAGAGAGGGAGAAGTGGTTTTCCGTGATGAAGAGGGATTCCGAATCTCCGTTTTGTGGAATGGTGGAATCAGAGTTCCTCATCGAACAGCGAGGGACTTTTATCCGGAAAGTATGGGTTGAGAGTATATTTTTGGGTGAGAGATGGGAGATGTCGAGGAGGTCGAGGATTGTGAGTGTTAATGGAAGTGAAAATTTTATCTTGGATGGGGAGGTCGGTACTGAAATGAATATCGGAGGGCGAAAGTTAGGGGAGTCGGGTTGAGAAGAGTGAGTGAGGCCGAGGAGGGTGCGGAGGAGTTGTAGGGATGATTCTGGACGTTTGCCTGCCATCGTTTCTTTCCCCCTTGGCATATTTGAGTTGAGAATACGTACTGAGACTATCATGGAAAGGAACTATTGAGTGGGTTTTTATTCTTTGGGTTGTATAGGACTATTATTTTGATTCGGTCTGCGGATGTCCAAGAACCTTATTGTAGGAGTTTGGGTCTAACATGGTGCGGACCGTCCCTTTGTCACTTGTTAAAACAATTTGAAAATTCGCAAACATTCATGAAATGAGCAGATGCGCTGAGATAAATACAGGTAATAAATTTAAGGATGTACGCGCCTCGTGAAAGAAAGTTTGCGAGTAGATTTACACTGACAACGCAAGGTGTGCAATCCTTGACCACAAATAATCGAACACCAACAAGTCACTAATAGCTAGATGTTGAATTTCGTTTTTTCAAGGGGAATATTAAGTCTGATAATGAAAATAACGGAGCAAATACGATTCAACACAACGAGGAAGAGGCACGAAAAGTCGGTGGCTTGACGACTAGTATTGCCGAGCGAGCCCCCTTTTTCCCATTCTAGCCTTCAGTCTTCGACATTGGATCTCAACAATACTCTGCGAATTCAAATTTTCATTTTAAAAACAAGGACGCGACTTGAACATCAAACGTGCCAGCCGTGGCGTATTCCTCAAAAAGATGATTGTACCTTCCTCTAGGTGAGTGCTCTGCTGGCAAGGGACCAGTAATCAACCTTGGCACAATGTCAGCATTCTACCTTCTATTTCAAACCTTTACTCCATCTGAATCTTTCTCAAAATACCCAATTCCAAATCACAAAAATGGCTACCTTACTACGACTACCATCAGTCCAACCAGTGATAATGGTCCACAGAGGCTGGCGCTCAGCTCCCTCACATACCGGGTTTACCGAGGAAGTTTTCCGCCTCGACACCTCTGATTCCGGCGCCACCATTTCAAGCACTCTCTCACAAGAAAACCATTCATCACAGTCAAGGAAAAAAGTACCTCATATCCAAGAATTCGCATTCGTGAATGCTACAACACCATTCAAGAATCGAGACCCCGAAGTCCGAAAACTGGTCAGAGGCCACGCGAGCAAAGACTCATCGAGGAAAAGGAAGCTACGGCGAGAAAACGAGACTCCAACTTCAAAGGCCTTAATTGTAAACTCTGGATCTATAATCGAAATTGAGAAAGATGAGTCGAGTTTGAAGAGCAAGCAGATTTCGAGTGAGACTGAGGTGACTCTTGCTACTTTACCGAAAGAATATTTCTCCAGTTTTCCACGTAAAGAATTAGATCCGCACCCCGGACTTTCGTTAATTATTCATCATGTAACGGAAATGGGTTACGCGATGTATCCCAATCTCGTCTCCTTCAAAATGAGCCCTATCAGCCCAACTGCTTGGTTCGATAGTGCCTTGAGGGATGAAGCGTTGTTTCACGCGTTGCTGTTTACGACGACGAGTTATGCGGGGCTGATAGGAGGAAGTACGGAGACGAAGGAAAGCATTGTGCATTTCGGGAAGAGTGTGGGCTTGGTGAAGGAGAGGTTGGAGTGGATGTGTGATGTGCGGAGTGGGAGGAAGGTGACGGTTTTGGTGGAGGGGACGGCGAGGGCTGTGAGTTGTTTGGCTTTTACTGAGGTAAGTTATTTCGATTATCGTAGTTGGAGGAACGGAATTGATGGCGGCATTAGGTTATGAGGGGAAATGCCGAGGGATGGAAGACGCATATGATGGGGTTGAAACAGATGGTTGAAGTGAGAGGTGGGATAACAGAGTTTAGCATTGGGCTGCGGCTTAAAATTCAACGGTCAGCTGTTCTCAGGCAATATCCAATGGTCAAGGGGTATTGATATAATCCAGTGCCGACCTTTTGGGTGCGACAGAACACTTGTGTCAGCCATACTTTTCAGAATCGAACGGCCTCCCACCTCTCTTCACACCAGATACCAACCAATCACGAGCACAAATTCGGCTTGTCACATTTCTAGACACACTACCAATTTCCCCTGGACTCTTTAATTCCTTAATATATATGAATGCACTCTCGGAGCGGATATCCAGTTGTTCTGCCAGTTCGACATCGTACGCCGAAGCCGAACAGATATCTCTCATGAAAGACACTTTCTCGCTCCGTTATTCGCTCTTGTCCGCCGCTGCTGCTCCACCTATCAACCCAGAAGGGGCAATGATAGATGATGTGCTAAGAATAGGTGCTCTTCTCTATCTTCAAGCAACGCCGCGAGAGTTGCCATTCGCGGTAGTTGGCCCAGGAAATTTGGTGAAGGAACTGAGAGAATTTGTATCCAATGTACACATGTGGAACGAACGAGAGGCAGAGCTCGTATTGTGGTTGCTGTTCATGGGCGCGATATGCGGGAGGAAAGGGCCAGATAGGGTATGGTATATTGTCCAGATTGAGAAATTGACGGAGAGATTGAGGCTTAGGGAGTGGGATGTGGTGAAGAAGAAACTGGAGGCGTTCTGGTGGGTGAGCGGCCTCCATGAGAAAGCGGCTAAAAAGGCCTGGGAGGAGTCCGAGGTATTGAGGAGTGTAATGAGTGGAGAATGATGTTCCATGGGGAAAGTCACAACCTCTCCTTCCAATGCCGTTCTCAAGAGAACAACTGCTCAATGAATGAGAAGTAGTCCCTTTTTCCCTTCCTACACCGACTGCAACACTCCAAATTCCCTTCCCCCCTTCCTACACCACGACTACCACACCCCGACTTCACTGTCGGTCGGATGTTTAAACTCTACACTACTCAAAGGCCTAGATTGAGTGAGCGTATTATCAATGCATACTTGAAAGGAAAATCTTTCAGTGGAACTTTAGAACGCTTAATAGTATGCGAGAGTGAAAGATGCAGAACAACTCGCTTTAGCCCTCTCAGTTGAAAGATTGCCTGGAAACTCGAAAGTGCTGCAAACTTGTTCAGAAAAGGCGCGTGATTCGGTATGTATACTAGATTCCCTTAACTGGGGCAAGGTTCCCATTTTCCATTACATTTTAAAAATAAGAACTAGATTGCGTAAATTAACGGTTAGTAATCTAGAAAAGTGCTCTCTAAATAGAAGTTCAATTGGAGTTTTCTGAGATTTATATTTGCTGTTAACTTTTCAAGTATATTTTCTGTCCAAGCTACCTTTAAATACTAGGTAATTTTAAATTTTATTGCCTGGTAAATTTCTAATTTCTAAAAGTTCGTTTTTATAAAGTGCATGAATTTAAAAATAGATTCTTTTAAAAAAAGCTACCTTGACTTCTTTATAGATTTGGCGAGAAACTTATAACAAAGATATAATTGACTTATCTTGATTTCCTTTAAGCCTTAATCCTTTAAATTTCATTGAAAGGGTAATTAGAATTTAATCGTAAATCATATATCGAATTTCGGTCGGTAGCTTATAAAAATAATTAAACACAACCTTATAGCCTTTAATTGCGTTTTGTGGACTTATAGATTCCGCTATAGAAATATCAATAGAATTCCCAAAACTATTACCAGGTAGAGTGCCTAGATAGTCCCTTCTCATTAAAGCCGGTGGGAACTCTTTGCCGCGAGCTTCACAGAGGAATTTTCTGCACTATAAGACACGTTTTATCCTTGTTCATAAATTGTTGCCTGTTGAGCAATCCACGGGCATGTCCGCTGCGGCGCGATTAACGAGGGAATTATGGATCTTCCTCCAGAAAACCCCACTCTTCCGACTAGGTAACTGCTTCCAGCGATCCAAGCAAGTAACTGATCCGTGTGCGTCCTATCCATTTCTAAGGTGGGAGTCTTGGAGGGTATTAAGAACGTTATCTGAAGAGTTTCGCTATCAAGGCGTGCCGGTATGAAACTCAAGGCCATTAAATGTGCGTTAGAGTGTAGTTCATCAGCGCTCTACAAGTCCTGCTTATACATCCAAATATAAAATTTAAGTAGGGTTTTTGGTCTCGCCTCCAGGTAATACATTCACGGTGTGATACTAGGGGCAACCGCTAGTTATGGGCGCGCTAGGCGCAGTGGGAATGCTAAAGTGCTAAAGGGGCGTTATGTCTGCTGGAGATTATACTTTTATGGCGTTTTGCTTATAGGGTGTTTTGTCATCATCCCACACGTTGGTACATTCCAAAGCTCCTCCGAGGTCATGGGTCTTCATTTAATCTATAGAGTCTATGCCGTCAAACTCCAGCATGCAAGACCGGGACTCAGCCAGTTCAACGTTCGCGTCGACTCATGACACCATCGAATCGTTCATGGATTCGTTCGTCTTTCGTTCGGCTTTGATTTCCGACACCTTGCCCATGATGCAATCTCATCGACCCCCATCCAACACGATCCAAACATCACGCTGACAAGTAAATTCCACGCCGTGCGGACTTTTCAGTACCGCAATGATGCAACGTCAAGCAATGATTTAGGTCTCGGCTTCCAGGGAAGCGAGTTCTGCTTGTACTGCCGTCTTGGTTCCAATTTTCTTCATCTGCGTATCCTCCAATTTCTCGCCGCCCGCAAGACGCATCTCTAAATCCTCGATGGCGCGGATCTTCTTCTGCAGCCCCCGCAATTTCTTGGCGTTCGGGCTACCACCACCTGGGGACGTGACGGAAAGCTCAGGTGGATCTTGGGTACGGGTGGCCGCAGGATTGATAGACAGGTTGTTCATCTGGCCAGCGGGCGCGTTACCATTCGATCCGTTGTGCGGTCCATTGTGCTTTCCTTGATGAGTGTTGCTGCGGTAGCGGCCTTGCGAAGGGGTGCAGATGTCCTGTTGTCCTTTGGAACGGCTACGTTGATGCTCTCGTCGATCTCGGCGCTCCGGGCTTCGATGCTCGCCGCTTGCAGCGGCTGGTCCATCTGGTGTTGGCGTCAATCCAGCTGCCTTGGCTTCTGCATCCTTGGCTTTCTTTGCTTCACGCTTCTTCTTATTCTTCAATGCCGCCTTCGACAAATTCTCATCCCCCTCGGCAGTTCCTGGACCTGGACCGTTTGCGGGAGCGGCTCCTGGTGGAAGGTTATCAACAGCCTCTGCTCCCGGAATTTGTCTTCTTGGCCTGCCGAACCCGTTCGAGCCTACCAATGAAGTTCCGTTACTAACAATATGTGCAGCTCCGCCTTCATCCTCGCGCTTGAAGTGCAATGGTGTCGACGTTCCCCTTGCTCCCGGAGGTCGATAAGCACCAGCTGGCTTCGAAGGTGTCTTGACAGTGCCAAGATACGCCAGAGCTGATGCGTGTGGAGTTGGCACCGGATGCAACAGATCTCCAGGCGAGAAGTGATCAAATGCTTGAGGTCTCCAGGTGACGTGGTAAAGTTCCACCATGTCCTCATTGTACATGATCCCACCGCCAACATGCCACAAACGAACACCGTTGTCAACACGTAATCTAGGGCTGGTGGTAGCAGTCAAAATGTACTTGCTGTCCGGGCTCCACTCGCAAACACTGGGATTTCCACCTTCAATTGTACAGATCTTCTGGTAATCTTTCTCGAGATCATAGATATCCATCTGCCCAGCAAGATTTCCAAAACCAGCTACCAAAACAAAACGACCAGTTGGTGAGAACAAGATCGTGTTTCGTGGCGAGAGTGGGAAGGTATGAGTTGCAACAGCCCGCTGGTTGAAGATTGTCGTCTTTGCTGGCATGTAACCATAAACTACCCCGAACTCCTTGGAATTGGGAGACCACGAAACGTCATGAATTGGTCCTTCCTTGTCCAGAGTTATTCTCGAATCAAATCCACCATTTGCGCTCAGCACATATAGTGTAGTCTCTCCATAATAACTCTTGCCTGTCTTGTCCACTTCTGTCTGTGCCAGAACGATCAAGGTCGTGCCGAGTTGGTTCCATTTCAACTGGACTTTGTCACCCTTGAAGAAAGTCTTCTGTGAGACAGGGGCTGCGAATTGAGGAACATTGAAGATCTTGACGGCAGCTGGTTGACCCTATGGTACGTTAGCTAAACCTATGCACTGAAAAGAAGACCACATACCTTGCGCTCTGGAATGAAAACAGCGACAGAATGGGTGCTGCCCGGAGAGATTGCAAAGTCGGCAACACCCTCGGCGCGCAGCTTGTTCCAGACCGTGCCCAAGTCACTACTCTCATAGAATTGAACCTCGTTGGTGACAACGCGAGCACAGTATCTCTCATCAGCGGTGTATTGCAGGTTCCAGCCCGTCTGAGATTTCTGCACAAACCTTCCCACGACCTGTTTCTCCACACCGTCCGGAAGATCCTCAACGGTACGCCAGACCTTCAGGTTCTTGACGGCATCGCCGGCTTCATCTTTGGACGGTCTCTCCCAGGTAATGATGTACGAGCCACGAGGCGAGAAGCCTAATTCGTACACGTTCGGCGTTGGGAGCGTGGTGATGACGTGTCCGACCGAGGCATCAATGACCGAGACGCCTTCGTTGGAAGCCCAGGCGAAGTATCTGCCACATGGTGAATAGACACAGCAGCGCGAGTTACCTTCCGGTCTCTGAAACCCAGGCAAAGGCTCGTAAACAGGCGCGGCATCCACGATGCCAATCCCCTTCAGTGTTCGGTATGCAAACTGCGTCGGAACTGCCATGACTACTGAAAGTCACAGAGGGTTCTTGGTGCAGATTGGGTTGTGGTCTTCGTGTCGCGTCCCGGCTTTCGAGAACCTTTTTCGTTGGTGGTGGAAGGCTTTCGAGGAGCAAGTTCCTTGTATCTGGCGGTGGCCCTGCAAGTGGTGATAGAAATGCGATGGCGGGGTCACACGATAATAGGGAGACCAGGCTGCAGATCTTGAAGAGTCGACAGAACAACGCGACAGTAGAAGAATGAGGGTAAGATTGACTACACCGGTAGGAATAGATTGGCACGGTACCTGTGAACGTGGAGAAGTGAGGGAGAAGTTAGGATCGCGTAGTCGCAAAAGTATTTTTGTAGTGCGGGCACGCTAAGACGTTTTAATAGGGCGCTAAGCCCGGTACTTGTAGCAACGGCCAGCAGGAATCAGGGCAGACAACGCAGATGACTAAATAAATCGTAAATGAGTTTGATCTATGCTTTCTACCTTTAGAAGTCCGAGATATTGCAACGAGAAATGGGGCCAGCTAAATATCAGTCAGATCCTTTGTCCAGCTGATTCAGCTGGAAACGCTATGCCAAGGCTTAGCTTGCGTCGGCTACTGAGGGGCTCTTTGTGACGAGGCTGAACTTTGGAGGCTTGCAGACTCGATACTTGGAGTGGGTACAGCTAAATGTTGATAAAGCTGCTATTGCTGGGTATCTTTCTTAAGCACGTCTATACAATTAATTTATCCAATACTTCACTCCTTTCCCGCAGTTGACAGCGTCCTCCTGACCGCCTCTTCTCCCGACCTACTCTTTTCCATCTCATCGATCACCACCATCTTCTCTCCCCTCTCCTCATC
>Ga0302325_10014411_pt1 | contig 16830 bp, 16 predicted proteins | sample Palsa_T0_2_FD_201948 | JGI IMG/M metagenome (GOLD analysis project Ga0302325, IMG submission 201948) | Peat permafrost microbial communities from Stordalen Mire near Abisko, Sweden - Palsa_T0_2 | ecosystem: Environmental > Terrestrial > Soil > Palsa > Peat permafrost | place: Sweden: Abisko... | reverse complement strand
CCCGTACGCCCGGGACAAGGGAGACCTGGCCGACACCGGCCCGATCCATGAGAACGCGGCGGCTCTCGGCCGCGACGGCCTGCGCCAGCTGATAGCCGACATTACCGGGGCCGGCCTGTCCAAGTTCTCCGTCCGCCGCATCACCCCGGTCAAGGACTGGGACGACGAGCTGGCCTGGCTGGCCGACGCAGTACTCGACCTCCAGGCGTAAGGCCGACCGTCGTCTAAGTTAAGCATGTAGACTGATTTTCAGAACTGAGTAAGGAGAGGAGCGACTGGATGAAGGTACGTGTGGACTCGGAGCTGTGCGAGGGCCACGCCCTGTGCATGCAGGAAGTGCCGGAAGTCTTCGAGATGCGCGACACCGATCAAGTCACCCTGCTCGACGAGTACCCGCCGGAAGGCCTGCGCCCCAAGCTCGAAACCGCGGTCCGCTCCTGCCCCAAGAACGCGATCAGCCTCGAAGACTGACGCCGCCCGGCTCGGCGAGAACCTTCGCGATCGCTCGACCGAGGCCCTGGCCCGCGCCGGTCACGATGGCCGACTTACCTGCAAGCATGAAGCTCTCCCAGAATGAATCGGGCTAGGAGCGGAAAGCCGGCCTGATTTCCTGGGCGAAGCGGGCCAGGGCGTCGTAGTCAAACGGGGCCCGCTGGGTCAGGATGATGTAGTCCACGCCGGCCTTGACGTACTCGTCCACGCGCGCGCCCAGGGCGTCCAGGTCGTTGGCCAGCAGCAGGTAGTCCTTTAGCCCGGGGGCGTCCGGGTGCATGGACCGGCGGCGGATCTCCTCGTCGAACTTCCCCTCCGGGATGTTGAGGTACATGAAGTTGACCCCGGTCACCAGCCGGTCGGGATGGGGCGCGGCCGAGCGCACGATGTCGAACCGGCGGGCAAACTCCTCCGGCGACACCGCCGAGGTGTTCCAGGCGTCACCGAGCCGCCCGGCCTGCGCCAGTGCCTTGGGGCCGGTGGCGCCAACCCAGATGCGGGGATACCGCTGCACCGGCTTCGGGGAGCCGTAGGCATCGGTCAGCGTGTAAAACTCGCCCTGGTAGTTGACGACGTCCTGGGTCCACAGGGCCCGGACGATCTCGACGTACTCGCCCAGGCGACGCAGCCGGACACCGGGTGACTCGAACGGAATACCGTATCCCTCGTACTCGGCCTTGTGCCATCCGGCCCCGATGCCAAGCTCCATCCGCCCGTCGGACAGGTGATCCATGGTCACGGCGGCCTTGGCCAGCAGGGCGGGGTGCCGGTAGCCGGCTGAGTAGACGAGCGACCCGACCCGCACCCGGCTCGTGGTAGCCGCCAGCGCCGCCTGGCACGCCACCGCCTCAAAGCAGGGGTCGGCTACGTCGCCCGGGTTCGCGTAGAAGTGGTCCCAGACGCTGATCCAGTCAAAGCCCAGGTCCTCGGAGGTCCGCCAGAGCCGGCGCAGCTCGGCCATCGTGCACTTCTGCGGACCAGCGTGAATGCCGAACTGGACCACGCTAGCCCGCCGTGACCACGAGGCTGTCCAGGCCGCGGGCCAGGAAGGCGGGCGCGTACTTGTAGCTGACCACGTCGTAGCTCGGGTGACGGCGCAGGAAGCCGTCAAAGGCGATCCTGGCCTCCATCCGGGCCAGCTGGTTGCCCAGGCAGAGGTGAATGCCGTGGCCGAAGGCCAGGTGGCGGTTTGGCGTGCGCCTGATGTTGAAGGTGTTCGGGTCGGGGAAGGCGGCCGGGTCCCGGTTGGCGGCGGCGTTGAGGGCGATGATGACCTCGCCGGCCTTGACCGCCTCGCCTGCGAACGTGGTGTCGACCTTGGCCTGCCGGGGCAGGATCGCGGTCACGCCCTGGAAGCGCAGCACCTCGTCCACCGTACCCGGGGTCAGGGACGGGTCTTCCGCCAGGTCCCGGCGCTGGTCCGGGTGCTCGGCCAGCACCCGCAGACCGGTGCCGATCAGCTTGGTAGTGGTCTCGTTGCCCGCGACCAGCAGCAGAATGCAGGTCGCCAGGAGCTGGCCGTCGTTGAGGATGCCGCCCTCGTTGGCCACGAGCAGGTCGTTGATCAGGTCATCCTGCTCGAGGCGACGGTGCCGGTCGACCTGCTCCTGCAGGTACTCCCACATGGCCGAGCCGGACCGCTCCGCGCTGTCGACCACCGCCGCGTACTCGTCGGTGCTGTGCTGCCCGGAGTCCATGACCCTCGTCAGGTCGTCGGACCAGGCGACGAACGTAGGGACATCGGTCACAGGCACGCCGAGCAGCAGCGCGATGACGGTGGCGGGAACTAGACGACCGACGGCCGCCATCAGGTCGACCTGCTCGCCGTCGGCCAGCTTCGCGTGCAGCGCGGGCTCGTCCAGCAGGGAGTCGACCACCTCGGTGATGGTCTTCTCCAGCTTGGCCACGCTGCTTCGGCGGAAGGCCGCGGCCGCCACCCTGCGCAGCGGCCCGTGCTCCGGCGGGTCTACGCTGATCATCATCGAGTTGCCCCGCAGCACATCCGGGCCACTGGGCATGCCGTAGATGGAATTCGAAAACTCCGGCGGGTTGGTGAACAGCGTCTGAACGTCCTGGTAACCAGTGACCATCCACGTCCCGAGGAGCTCGTTCCTTACGAGGCGGCCGGCCGCCCGGATCTGCTCGTAGACCGGGTACGGGTTGGCGATGATCTCGGGCGTGTCGAAGTTAATGCTGAGTGCCTTCTCCATGACGCCATCCTCCACCTTTCTCGTCTTATGTACCTTAGGTTTGCCCTGATGATTGAGTCAAGATACTCAAAGTTCCCGATCGTCTGCCATCGGACAGTGTGCCGATCTCTCGGGTTCTGAGGGGTAGGTATTAAATCCTGAGTCTCAGGCGGCCGGATCGGCCGCGTAGAGGAGAACCTCGGCGATGTCGTGGGCGGGATCGCCGAAGGTCGAAATGGCTGTCTCGGCGCGGGCCAGCTGCCGTCCGCCGGCCCGATCGGAGAGCTGAAGGTAGGACTCGAGCACCTGGACCACGCCGTGAAACCGGCCCCAGCCCGAGCTGCCGCCGCCGGTGTTGAGCGGGAACTCGCCGTCGGGGGCGATGCGCCCGTCCTGGATGAAGCGCCAGGCCTCGCCCTGCGGGCAGAAGCCGAGGGTCTCGAGCCAGTACCACGTTTCCATCGCGAACCCGTCGTAGAGCTGCACCACCTGGACGTCGTCGGGGCGCCAGCCGCTGTTGCGCCACAGGCGGTCGGCCAGGTCGAAGCCGCGGTCATAGTAGTCGTCGAGGGCGCCGAGGGTGCCCGGTAGGGCCCAGGTGGACCGCTTCTGGTTCCGTACCTTGGCCCAGGAGGTGATGTACACCGGCTTGTTGGGCAGGTCCCGGGCCCGGTCGGCGGTGGTCACGATGAACGAGCCGGACCCGTCAACCGGGATGTCGTTGTCGAACAGGCACAGCGGCGCGGCGATCATGCGAGCCGACATGTACTCGTCGAAGGTCAGCTCCTTGCCGTACCAGTAGGCCTCAGGTATCTGCTGCACGTTGCGGTGGTTCTGCAGGACCTGGGTGGCCATGTGCTCGCGCCGGGCGCCGTACCGCTGCTGGTACTCCATGTACGACATCGCCATGCCGGCGACCCAGCCGACGAACCCGTAGGGCGCGGTCCACTGGCTCCGTCCGCTAGCCCCGGCGGCGTCGAACTGGTGGTACCGCCCGGCCGGGTTGTGCACGCTGCGGTTCACCAGGACGCACGTCGCGACACCGGAGGCGACGGCCATGACGGCGTAAGCGACGGCGGACGAGAAGAAGCTGGTGTCGAGTGTCCAGGTGGGCTCCAGCCCCATCTGGTCGGTCAGGAACTCACAGTTGACCAGGTCGAATCCGGGCCGCAGGACGGACGCGGCCCGGTCGGCGGGCATGCTGGTCCCGCAGACCACCCCGTCAATGTCGGTCCGGGTCAGACCAGCGTCCGCGATGGCCGCGTCCGACGCCTGGACCGCTAGCAGGCCGACCGGCGCGTCGGCCCGCCGCACGCACTTCACCACCCCAGCCCCGGCGAAGGCGGCCTTGTTGCGAAACGCGCTGTTACGAAAGCCGCTGGCTGCGGGCACGGGGATGGCTCCTCACTCGGCTGCGGGACAACGGTGACCTCTGGTGGCCGCTGAGATTTAAGTCAGACTAGCTGAAGAGTGATGCCGCGTCGAGGGTCATCCGAACAGGCATGTGTTCATATTTGCCAGTATCATTAAGCTCTAAACCTTACAGTTGAATGCGGCAAGATGTAGAGTGCGCTCATGGGGGTCCTAGACGGCAAAGTAGCCTTGATCTCCGGTGTAGCGCGCGGCCAGGGCCGGTCCCACGCGGTCCGACTTGCCGAGCAAGGGGCGGACATCATCGGCGTGGACATCTGCGCCGACATCGCCTCGATCCCGTACCCCATGGCCAGCCCGGCCGAGCTGGCCGAGACCGTGGAGGTGATCGAGAAACTCGACCGGCGGGCGGTCCTGCGGCAGGCTGACGTCCGCGATGATCTCGGCCTGGTCGGCGATACGGCGCAACCGTTCAATCAGCTGGTCATCCAACTTTTCCGCCTCCTTGCCGCTGGGAAATAACCCTGGTAGCCGACTCGGCCCTAGTAATTCTAAGTATCATGGCTTAATAAAGGCAGCGGAACCTTGACAGTGTCGGCGCGGACGGAGAAGTATGGAGGGATAGGAAGTTAGGCAGTAGCCCAATCTGGTCGCGCGCGCCGTCGGCATCCCTCGTCGCGCCAGGCGCGCCCGCACGGGAGGAACCCATGAAGCCCGACGATTACATCCTCGTCAGCGTCGACGACCACATAGTCGAGCCTTCGGACATGTGGGACGGCAGGCTACCGAAGAAGTACCAGGACAAGGCACCGAAGTGGGGCAAGCGGGCCGACGGCGCCGCGGTCTGGACTTACGAGGGCCACGAGGTCGAGACGTGGGCGGTCAACGCGGTTGTCGGCCGGCCGCAGCACGAGTGGGGTTTCGAGCCGCAGTCGCTGGACGAGATGCGGGCCGGGTGTTATAACGTGCACGCGCGGGTCAAGGACATGAGCGCCAACGGCGTGTGGGCGTCGATGAACTTCTCGACGTTCGTGCAGTTCCCCGGCACCCTGTTCTCGGTCTTCGCGCACCGCGACGCCGAGCAGGCGACCGCGATGATCCGGGCCTATAACGACTGGCACATCGACGAATGGTGCGCCGCCTACCCTGATCGCTTCATCCCGCTGGCCCTGACCCCGGTCCACGACCCGGACGCGATGGTTGAGGAGATCAAGCGAGTCGTCGCCAAGGGCTGCCACGCCATCTCGTTCATGGGCGACCCGTATCCCTTCCCGTCGTTCTACACCGACCACTGGGACAAGGTCTGGAACACCTGCCAGGACCTCGACGTGAAGGTGTGCCTGCACCTGGGCGCCGGCGCGAGCGTGCTGAACATGGTCGGGCAGGTCAGCGACGCGCCCACGCCCCCGCCCCGCGAGCCGCAGCGGCGCGGACTGCGCTGGGTCAGCATCTCGACGGAACAGGGCATGCCGGGCGCGGTAGCGGCCGACTTGCTGAACTCCCACCTGTTCGAGCGCTTCCCGCGGCTGAAGCTGGCCCTGTCGGAGGGCGGCATCGGCTGGATCCCCTATTTCCTGGAGCAGGCCGACCACCGGCTGACCCACCACGGCCCGTGGACGGGCATGGACTTCGGCGGCCGGCTGCCGAGCGAGATCTTCAAGGAGCACGTGCTCGGCTGCTTCATCGAGGACCGGGCCGGCCTGCTCGCCCGCGACGTGATGAACGTCGACCTGATCGCGTGGGAGGCCGACTACCCGCACTCCGACGGGATCTGGCCGGACGCGCCGGAGCGGCTCGAGAAGAACTTCGAGGGCATACCGGACGACGTGATCAACAACGTCACGTACCAGAACGCGGCCCGGTTCTTCGACTTCGACCTGTTCTCCCGGCGCAAGCCCGAGCAGTGCACGGTCAAGGCACTGCGGACCGAGGTGGCCGACTGGGACGTCTCCATCCAGTCCGGGTTCACCCACAGGGAGTCCGAGGCCGAGGTCGCCCGGTACATGCACTCCACGGAGTTGCTCGCCCCGCCCAAGTAAGTGGACGGCCGGAAGAAATCGCCGAGCCGCGGCTGTCCCTAGCTTCAGACGCTGAGCATCTGGTGAGTGGCGACGAAACCGAAACGGTCTTGCACGAGTACACGGTGCACGCCGCCTTCGACCCCGGAACGGGCCGGTTCGTCTCGGGCGCGGCGGACGTCGGCGCCCTGCCGTGGCCGGAGTGCCCGGCCGCGGTGGCGAGCGCCGCGCGCCTGGCCGGCGCGCCGGCCGAGGGCCTGCGGGGCTGGGTGCGGGACACCTTCGTCGGCACCACCACCTGCACCCACCTTAATGACACCCTCCGCTCCCTGGAGGACGTCGCGTACCTTGCCGGGCTGGTCAGCGAGTAACCCTGGTTCCCTTGACGCCGGGCAAGCGGAGAGTTTAAGTTTTGGGCATTAGCCCAAAACTGCGTGATGGCTGGGCCCTCGCGCCGTGACTGCCGCTCTCCGCGGCAGGAGGAGACCAGGAATGAGCCAACGAAGCCTGTTCCGCAACAAGGTGGCGATCGTCGGCGCCGCGGTCACCAACTGCGTGCGGCACGCGGACGTGGCGGTGGGCAGCCTCGCGGTGCAGGCATCCGACGCCGCCATCGCTGACGCCGGCCTGACCCGGGCTGACATCGACGGCGTGGCCTGCGGCGCCGGGCTGCCCTCCTACGCGGCGAGTACCCGGGCCCTGCAGCCGGGCTTCGACCTCGTCAACGGCGACTTCCTGATCAACCACATGTCGCTTGAGCCGTCCTGGTCGCTTGACAAGGATTCGTTCCCGCCCGCGCTGGCCTTCGCGGCCCAGGCGGTGGCCTCCGGTGCCGCCAAGTACGTGCTGGTCAACCGCACGCTGCACAACCCGGTCGGCCGCTACAACTCGTTCGAGGGCCTCGGGGCGAAGGGCTCGCAGCAGTGGAGTGCCCCCTACGGGTTCGTGGCTCCGTCGTCGATGATCGCCATGCCGTACATGGAGTACCAGCAGCGCTACGGTGCGCGCCGCGAGCACATGGCCACGCTCGCCGTGCAGACCCGCAAGAACGTGCAGGACATCCCGACGGCCTACTGGCACGGCAAGGAACTCACGGTCGAGCAGTACCTGGCTGGCCGCATGATCAGCGAGCCGATGTCGCTGTTCGACAACGACATCCCGGTCGACGGGTCCGGGTCGTTCATCCTGACGAGCGCGGAGCGGGCCCGGGACAGGCCGCACAAGCCCGTCTACCTGACCGGGTGGGCCAAGGTGCGGAACCCGAGCAAGTTCATCCCGGGCACCCTGGGCCCGCTGGACGACTTTTACGACGGTGGCTTCGACCTCGCGGGTCGGCTGTGGGGCGACAGCGGCTGGCGGGCCGACGACTGCGACATCGTGCAGCTCTACGACGGGTTCACCCCGTTGGTATGGCTCTGGCTCGAAGTGCTCGGCTTCTGCCCGCAGGGCGAGGCCTGGCGGTTCATCCAGGACGGGAAGATCGCGCGGGACGGAAAATTCCCGCTCAACTCCGGCGGCGGCAACCAGGGCTGGGGGCGGCTGCACGGGGTGCCGCACGTCCTCGAGTGCTACCTGCAGCTATCGCGCCGGGCCGGGGCACGCCAGATCGAGCGCGCGGAGACCGCCATCTCCACCTATGCCACGCCGTGCGCCCCGATCGGCGAGGCCCTCCTCTACAGCACCGACCCGGAAAGGTGAGCGCGGATGAGCGACGAGCGGGAGTACGACCGCCCGGTGCCGGTGCCAGACGAGATGACGGCCGGGTTCTGGGAGGCGGTAGGCCGGCACGAGCTGTCGTTCCAGCGGTGCGGGCACTGCGGGACGTACGCGCATCCGCCGGTGTCCTTCTGCGTGGGGTGCCATAATCTCGACCAGCCCGCCTTTTCCTTCGAGAAGGTGAGCGGCTGCGGGACGATTGTCAACTGGACCGTTATCACCGATCAGATGGTGAGCGGATTTATCGGCGCCGATCCCATCGTCCACGTGCTGGTGCGCCTGGATGAGCAGGAGGACCTGCTTTTCCCGGCCACATTGATCGGCGACACGTCCGGGATCACGCTCGGGGCGCCGGTCGAGACGGTCATTCGCGACGTCGCTCCCGGCGTGAGCCTGCCCTACTTTCAACTCATTCCGTGACCAGCGAACATGTGGCGGATTTCACCCCTTGACAACAGGGCACCCGCCAGTTACGTTCGCGTTAACCCTTTTTGGGCGACTGCCCAAATTAGTCCAACTGCGGACTAGACAACACAACGAACGCCACTCGCCCGGTAATCCTGCCAGCACTCAGGCGCAGCCTTACCGCTATATTCACGCGCCCAATACACGAAGGCGTCGACCGGTGAGCTCAATTCGATTCGGATTACGGGAACGGTGATCTCGATGCCGCCAACGCTGGTGCAGATGTTCCGGAATCGCAGGACCCTGACCGGAGCGGTCCTTTTGCTGCTGGCCGTGGCCTGGACCATTTTCTCGCTGACCACCACGGACCAGCGCCAGCAGGTCGCCACCGGCCTGGGGCTCGGGGCCGCGGTCGCGGGAATCGCCCTGGTCGTGGTGCTGAACCACCGCGGCGCCGGCGTGGTCAACTTCGCGGCCGGGTCGATGGCGAGCTACTTCGCCTACGTCTACGTGGGCCTGCGCAATCAGGGCCAGCTCATGATCCTCCCGCTGCCCAACCCGCTCGCCCCCATCGAGGGGATCGTGCACAAGTTCGGGGACAAGGGGTTCAACCTCCCCAACTGGCCGACCCTGATCACCCTGGACCACGGCCAGCCGCTGAACGCGCCGGCGTCCATGGTGATCACCCTGGCCATGGCGGCGCTATTCGGCTGGCTGATCCACGTGCTGGTCTTCCGCCCGCTGCGCAACGCGTCCGAGCTGGCCCGGGCCGTCGCCTCGATCGGCCTGCTGATCCTCTTCCCTGCGGTCACCGTGCTGCGCTTCGGAAGCAGCGGGGCCCAGGCACCGAACGTGCTGCCGACTAAGTACGTGCACACCGCCGGGATCGCCGTGCCCGAGTCCTACCTGCTGATCACCGCCATCGTGATCGTCATCGCCGTCGCCCTGTGGGCGTTCCTGCGCTACACCAGGTTCGGGCTCGCGATGGTCGCCTCGGCCGAGCGGGAGAAGGCCGTGGTGCTGCTTGCCCACTCGCCCAACCGGCTGGCCGCGGTCAACTGGGTCGTGGCGACCGTCATCTCGGCGCTGATCGGCGTGCTGGTCGCCCCGATCACCGGGCTGACCCCGACCAACCTGGTCTTCCTCATCGTGCCCGCGCTCGCAGCCGGGCTGCTCGGCGGCATGTCCAGCTTCACGATCACGGCGGTGGCCGGCTTCGGGTTCGGCATCGTTCAGGCGCTGCTCGCCTACTACGGCGAGCAGTCATGGTTCCCCGCGTACGGCACGGGACCATCGGCCATCCCGTTTCCCGGCATCTTCGACATCTTCGTCCTCGTGGTCATCCTGCTGACGCTGGTGCTGCGCAGCGGTGCCCTGCCCGCCCGGGGCGCCATCGGCGCGCTCCGGCTGCCCAAGTCGGTGACGCCGCAGCACTTCATCCCGCGGACGCTCGTCGGCACCGCGATGGCCTTGATCGCGATGCTGACCCTGCCGGCCGACTGGCGCCTCGGGCTGACCAACAGCGCCATCGGGATGCTGATCGCGCTGTCCGTGGTGATCTTGACCGGGTTCGCCGGGCAGGTGTCGGTCGCCCAGCTGTCGATCGCCGGGGTGGCGGGCTTCGCGATGGCCAAGATCGCCCTGAACTGGGGCCTGGCCTTCCCGCTTGGCCCGATCATCGGCGTGATCGCCGCCGCCGCCTTCAGCTTCGTCTGCTCGCTGCCGGCACTGCGCATCCGGGGCGTGAACCTGGCGATCGTCACCCTGGCGATCGTCGAGGTCGTGCAGAACTTCGTCTTCCAGATCGCCACCGACGGCGGCGCCTCGGGCGGCGTGAGCGTGGGCCCGCCGCGCTTCTTCGGGCTGAAGTTCGGCCCGCTCGACCCCACCTCGTTCCGGCCCATCGGCGACGCGGTGCAGGGCCTGGTGCCGAATCCCTTCTTCGGCGTGTTCTGCCTGATCGTCGTGGCCGTGGTCGTCCTGCTGACTTACTGGATGCGGCGCTCGCGAGCCGGGCTGCGCCTCCTCGCCGTCCGCACGGACGAGCGGGCCTCGGCCACGTCCGGTATCAGCGTGACCCGGACCAAGGTGCTCGCGTTCGTGGCGTCGGCCATCGTGGCCGGCGTGGCCGGCGTGCTGTCGGCCTACCGGTTCGGCACGGTGACCCCGGACTACTTCGGCGACAGCCAGGCGCTGCTGTTCTTCGCGTTCGCCTACATGGGCGGCATCGGCGGCGTCGGCGGCGCGGTCTGGGCGGGCGTCCTGATGCCCGGCGGGCTCGGCGTGATCACCGGGCAGGAGTGGTTCGGAATCCCGCCCCAGTTCACCACTCTGGTCGGCGGGGTCGGGCTGGTCCTCACCGTGGTGATGAACCCGGACGGCATCGCGCCGCCGACCATCGAGGGGTTCGAACGGCTCTGGAACCGGATCAGGGGCCGCCGGCCCCGCCCGGCTGGTCGCGCCCCCGATCCGGGCGGCCCCGGCCCCAACCCAGTGGTGCCGGCGATGAGTTCACGGGCGGAGGACCCCGTCTAATGAGTACCTTCCAGACAGAAGCACTGTCCGTCAGCTACGGCGGCATCCACGCCGTGTCCGGGGTGTCGCTGAAGGTCGAGTCCGGCATGGCCGTCGGCCTGATCGGGCCGAACGGCGCGGGCAAGACGTCCTTCCTCGACGGCATCACCGGCCTGACCCCGGCGGCCGGCCGGGTCCTGCTGCGGGACCAGGACATCTCCGGTGCGCCCGCGTTCGAGCGGGCCCGCCTCGGGCTGCGCAGGACCTGGCAGTCGGTGCAGCTCTTCGAGGACCTGACCGTCGGCGAGAACCTGCGGGTCAGCTCCCGGCCGCCGGAGCGCAAGCCGGGTGTGGCCGGGTTCCTCGGCACCAGGGACACGGCGTGGGAAAAGCGCGCCCGAGACGTACTCGGCATGTTCGGCCTCGACCAGTACATCGGGGTCATGCCGCAGACGCTGCCGCTCGGCGTGCAGAAGCTGATCGGGGTGGCCCGGGCCCTGGTCCCCGGCCCGGCCGTGCTCGGCCTGGACGAGCCGGCGGCCGGCCTGGACCGGGCCGAGTCCCGCGAGTTCGGGACCCACCTGCGCACGGTGGTCGACCACGGCGTGGCCGTGCTGCTGATCGACCACGACATGGAGCTCGTGCTCAGCGTGTGCGACTACATCTACGTCCTCGACTTCGGTGCGGTCATCGCCGAGGGCACCCCGGCCGAGATCACCGCGGAAGCGAAGGTCACCGCCGCGTACCTGGGCGGCGAGGTTCTCGAAGACATAGCGCCGGGAGGCACAGCATGAGTCTCGTCCTCGAGCTTGAGCAGTTCTCCGGCGGCCACAAGGGCATGAAGTGCGTCCGCGACCTGTCGCTGCACGTCGAGGCGGGCGAGGTGGTCTCCCTGCTCGGGCCGAACGGCGCGGGCAAGACGACCACCCTGCTGTCGGTGTCCGGTCTGCTGCCGGTCCTCGGCGGCGAGATCCGGGTCCTGGGCAAGCCGATCTCCAAGCTGCGGCCGCACCAGATCGCCGGGCGCGGCGTGGCCCACGTCCCGGACGACCGCGGCCTGATCCACAGCATGACGGTCGCGGAGAACCTGCGGCTGGTCGGCCGCGGGCACGACACCGGGGCGGTGTACGAGCACTTCCCCGCCCTGCGGCCATTGTCCAAGCGGCGCTGCGGCCTGCTGTCCGGCGGCGAGCAGCAGATGCTCGCGGTCGGCCGGGCCCTGGTCACCGGGCCCAAACTGCTGATCATCGACGAGATGAGCCTGGGCCTCGCCCCGGTGATCGTCAAGCGGCTGCTCCCGTCGATCAGGGACATCGCGAAGAAGGACAACGTCGCCGTGCTGCTCGTGGAACAGCACGTCGAACTGGCGCTCAGCGTCTCCGACCGGGCCTACGTCCTCGTGCACGGCGAGCTGGTGCGCGAAGGGCCCGCCGCGACGCTCGGCGCCGAGCTGCACACGATCGAGGCGAGCTACCTGGGCAAGGCGGCGCCCCACGAGGACGCCGGAGCGGGACCCGATTCATTGAGATAAAGCACCAACGAAGGAGCGAATTTTTATGAGACGGATATTGCGGGCCAGACCAGTGGCCGCCGGACTCGTCCTGCTGGCCGCGGCCGTAACCGCCGCGGGCTGCAGCAGTAGCAGCAGCACCTCCACCGGCAGCGGCTCGAGCAGCGCCCCCAGCACCTCAGCCAGCCCGAGCACCTCGAGCAGCGGCTCGGGCAGCACCTCGGAGTCGCCCTCGGGCCTTCCCCTGGGCGCCCCGCTCACGGTCGCCCAGCAGGCCGCCATCCTGGCCAAGTACACCGGTGGCAAGGTCGGCAAGGCCACCGGGGCGCCCATCGAGCTCGGCTGGGTGAACACCGACACCGGCCTGTCCGCCTTCCCGGTTTTCACGGAGGCGGCGAAGGCCGCCGTCGCGTTCGTGAACAACAACCTCGACGGCGTTAACGGGCACCCGATCAAGTTCGTCACCTGCTCGATCGCGTCCGAGGAAGACGGCACCTCGTGCGGCTCGACGTTCGTCAACGACCCGAACCTGCACGCCGTGATCGAGAGCGTGCTGATCGCCGGGTCCGACACCTTCTTTAAGACGATCAACAACACCAAGGCCGTCGTCCAGGTGTCGGCCAACAGCCCGGCCGACCTGGACCCGTACCCGGGCCAGACGCCGAACGTGTTCACGCTCAACGCCGGGTCCGTCGGCGGCTACGCGGCGCAGGTCACCTACGCCGTCAAGTACGAGCACATTAAGAAAATGCTGCTGATCGGGGAGGACGACCCGGCGGTGCGCGAGGGATACGCATCGCTGGCCAAGGAGCTCGCGGGCTTCGGCATTCAGACCAAGTCGGTGTTCACCACTCCGGGCGCGGGCGCTTCCCAGATCGCCGCGGACCTGCAGGGCGTCCAGGCCACCTCCTACGACGGCTGGTTCAACTCCTCGGACCAGCAGACCTGCGCTAACGTCTACGCGTACGCGCAGCAGGCCGGGATGCCCAAGCTCCTTATTGGCTCTGAGTGCAACGGCTCGCTCTTCAAGTCTCAGTACGGCTCCTGGTCGCCCAAGGACCTAGTCTTCCCGGACCTGGGCTGGAACGTGTTCCTGCCGAACGAGACGCCCCAGCAGGACGCGATCAACTACGCGATCAGTGAAGGGGTCCCCACCGGTAACGACCCGTACTCCGAGGGGGACTCCTTCTACAGCGTGCTCAACACGGTGCGGGCGATGAACGCGGCCGGGACCAAGCAGACCACCGCGGGCATCGCCACCGCGATCCGCGGCCTCAAGGCGCCGATCCTGGGGAACGCGGGTAGTGGCTTCGACTGCGGTGCGGTCGCCAACTACCCGACGATCTGCGGAGACGTCTCCGGCCTGGTGGAGTACAACGGCACGAGCTACGTCCGGATCTCGCCGAGCAAGACCGTTCCGGATCTGCAGGTCTGGCAGTTCAAGTCGTAGCGTCCATCGTCTCAGCCGACACCGCTGCTGTGGGCGCGTACGCGCCCACAGCAGCGCAAGACAGGAGGATTCTTTAGTGGCCAAGGAAAAGCGTGGTCTGCCGTTCTGGCGTTACGAGGAGCGGATACCAACCGACGACTTCGAGGAGATCATCTACGAGAAGGACGGTCCTGTCGGCCGGCTGATCCTCAATCAGCCCGAGCGCCGCAACCCGCTGAGCTACGGACGCATCTGCGAGCTCGCCATGGGCCTGATGGAGATGGAGATGGACCCCGACATCCGGGTCATCATCATCAAGGGCGCGGGCACGGCCTTCTGCTCCGGCTACGACCTGACCCCGGGCAAGTCCCGTATCAACAACCCGAACCCGGACGGCGACTACCGCAAGTCGCTCAACTGGGCCGACGTGGGCGACCCGCCCGGCGGCGTCTACTGGGACCCGCGATGGGACCACCGCTGGTTCGCCAAGTACCAGTTCTTCTCCCGTGAGCTGTACTTCCGGATGTTCGACCTGCAGAAGCCGATCATCGCCCAGATCCACGGTTACTGCCTGGCCGGCGGCACCCACCTGGCCGGGTTCTCCGACCTGCGGATCGTGGCCGAGGACGCTGAGATCGGCTTCCCCGTCATCAAGAACCTGACGGTGGAGGGCTTCCAGTACGAGTACTGGCTGATGGGGGCGACCCGGGCCAAGTACTACCTGTTCACCGGCAAGCCGATGACCGGCAAGCAGGCCTACGAGTGGGGCTGGGCCTCGCAGGCCGTCCCGGCCGACAAGCTGGAGGAAGAGACCGAGTCGCTGGCCCGCGAGATCGCCCAGACCGACCCGCTGCTGCTGATGATGACCAAGCGCAACATCAACCGGCAGATGGAGCTGCAGGGCTTCAAGAACGGCATGCAGTGGAGCATGGACGTCCACTCGGCCGCCGGCGGCGCCATGTACGGCAGCGACGCCAAGGAGTTCTGGAAGCGCGGCGCGGAAGGCGGCCTGCGCGAGGCGATCGACTGGCGGGACAACAACTTCGGCATCCAGTATCCGGCCAATCAGGACTCGTGACCCCCCGGTTACCCGATGGGAGCCCACTCGAACCTGGTGCCGTCCTCGTGACTGAACTCCACGAGGACGACACCTGGCTCGCCCGCCCGCGAACTCGCCGTCGCGCCCGGGTACACGGCGGGAACCGGGGCCTGCTGCGGCACCTGGTACCCGTGCTGGTGCCCGAGCGCGATGTAGTCCCAGTTGACCGAGGCCAGCTCAGCCAGGCTGATCGGGGAGGAATGGTGCCGCGGCCGGCCGGGGTCCAGCACCTGCCCGTGGCCGGCCACCACGCCCCAGCGACCCGCGGGCCTGGGCGGGATGCCGGCCAGCGGGTGGTAGGCGGGAACGTGCTCGGTCATGGCGCGCCCCCACACCACGACGTCGGTGCCTGGCACCTCCGCCACCGAGCCGTCCGGATCGTCGAGCAGCGTCACCGCGGCGCAGCGCTCGGCCGGGCGGAACCGGTGGTGCACGGAGCCCGCGTGCAGCGTGTCGTGGTTGCCGGTCAGCAGGACGACCGGGCAGCCGGCCCGGTCAAGCTGGCCCGCGGTCCAGCTCAGCAGCTCTTCCGGGACCCGGGCGTGGTCGAAGAGGTCGCCGGCGATCAGCAGCACGTCCGCCTGTACCCCGGCGGTTAGGCTGATGGCCCGGGCAAACGCTTGCTCCTCGAAGCCGTCGGGACCCGCGCCGCCGATCCCCAGATGAACGTCGGCCGTGTGCACGAGCCGGGTTGGGCGCATGCCCAACAGTAGCACAGAGCGGCGCTCAGGTATCATTCCATCAGATGCGCGAATTGAATTGGGTAAAGGTGATGGTATGGTCGGCAAGCCCCGGGCCCGGCAAAGCGAGCCCCGAAAAGAGGCGAGCACCAGACAAAAGTTGATCGCGGCGGCTGGGGCAATTCTCGCTGAGGAGGGCAGCGGTGCCATCTCCACGCGGCATATAGCCGATCGGGCCGGCGTGAACCAGGCTCTCGTGCACTATCACTTCGGCTCTGTGGAAAACCTGATGCTTGAGGTCATGCGGGGCACTTCCGTACGCGCTATGGAAGTGGTCCAGGGGCGTTACGCGGGCGACCGGGACTTCGTCGACAAATGGCTGGCCGATCTCGACCCGACCTTTCAGCGAGCCGACCTATTCGGGCCTAAATCCTGGCTGGAGATCATGGGCATCGTCGTCAACGACGACAACCTCATGGAGGTCTACCGGAAAGAGTTTGTCGACCCGAACTACGCCATTATGCGCGGCGCCGTCGAAAAATCGCTCGCCGGTTCCGGTATCACCGACCAGGCGACTATCGAGGTCATCGCGTCCTTTGCGCTCTTGCTCCGGGCCGGGGTCTTCATCACCTACCTGCTCGGCCGCAATCCCGGCCAGCAGCAGGCCATCGAGCTGGCGGCCAAGTTCCTCCGCGAGTACATCGCGTCGCTGACCCCGATGGGGCCGCTCAATCCCCCAGCTAGCACCTAGACAGCCACGGCGCCCAACGGTAAATTTGGGCAATAGCCCAAATGTTGCTGTTGGAGAGCCCGCCTGGCCGGGACCCGCAACGGGCGCCGTACACGTTCAGGAGGGCTAGTGACGCTGGTACTTGACGGAATCCGAGTCCTGGAGGTGGCCGAGTACGGGTTCGTCCCGTCGGCCGCGAGTGTCCTCGGGGAATGGGGCGCCGACGTCATCAAGGTGGAGCACGCCGTCCGGGGCGACGCCCAGCGGGGCCTGAGCTCCTTCGGGGTGAAGCCAGGCCAGGACGGGTTCACGGTCCTGTGGGAGCCGTTCAACCGGAGCAAGCGGTCGATCGCCGTCGACATCGCCGTGCCCGAGGGGCGCGACATCATCCTGGAGCTCGCGTCCCGGGCCGATGTCTTCCTGACCAGCTTCCTGCCCGCGGCCCGGCGCAAGCTCGGCCTTGAGGTCGCCGACCTTCGCGCGGCCAACCTGGACATCATCTACGCCCGGGGCAGCGCCAACGGCCAGAAGGGGCCCGAGGCCGAGGTCGGCGGCTTCGACGCGCTGTCCTACTGGATGCGCACCGGCCTCGGCTCGGCCGCCTCCGTGGGCCAGCCGACCATCCTGCAGCAGCCCGCCCCAGGGCTCGGCGACATCCAGAGCGGCATGAGCCTGGC
>Ga0302325_10014410_pt1 | contig 16830 bp, 12 predicted proteins | sample Palsa_T0_2_FD_201948 | JGI IMG/M metagenome (GOLD analysis project Ga0302325, IMG submission 201948) | Peat permafrost microbial communities from Stordalen Mire near Abisko, Sweden - Palsa_T0_2 | ecosystem: Environmental > Terrestrial > Soil > Palsa > Peat permafrost | place: Sweden: Abisko... | reverse complement strand
CGAGTAGCCTAGGAAAATGTCAATTCGTGAAGCTGGCGAGTCTGCAGGAGCAGCCGGCTTGGGGGCTGTACTGGTCGAATCCTGAGCTAGGAGACTCACCGAACCGAGTCCCACTGCACTAGCCACGAGCAGAATTCGGCCCAGTGAAGTCAAGGGGCGAGAGAGCATGCGTCTATCCTCCGCAACCACTGGAAAGTCATACAAAACCTGGAAGTCTTTCAACAAGGCCATCGAGCCAAATAGGACGTGGCTCGAGTCACAATCAATTTCGCGTCACGCAACTGCAGACTGTTGGATGCAAAACAGTCACATCCGGTAATCTACAGCATATTTATTATATCGACTAGCCTTAATTCTCAACATCTTAACGGTGGGAACGCGAAGGGAGTTAGCTTTTGGTTACCTGGTTCGCCAACAAGACTCTCCGGCCGCACACAAAAAGAACCGCCCAGCAAAGTTATTACAATTGCACAATTATTGGAAGTTCAATGCGCGTTTTGCGCTTCCCCGCTCGCGCAGTATTTTTTCCTGGAGAAGGGTGATGGCATACATCAACTGTTCCGGACGCGGCGGGCAGCCGGGCACATAGACGTCCACCGGGATAATCTGGTTGACTCCTTGAACCAGCGCGTAGTTGTTAAAGACCCCTCCGGAGGTGGCGCAAGCCCCCATGGAGATGACCCATTTGGGCTCGGGCATCTGCTGATAAAGCCTGCGGATGACGGGGGCCATTTTTTGCGATACCCGCCCTGCAATGACCATTAAATCCGATTGCCGTGGCGAAGGGCGAAAGACCTCTGCGCCAAATCGCGCTATGTCAAATCGTGCTCCGCCCATCGACATCATTTCGATGGCGCAGCAAGCTAAGCCAAACGTCATCGGCCACACCGAACTCTTGCGAACCCAGTTCACAGCGAAATCCAGGGAGGTCATGACCACCCCCTCGGGTTCCTCGTAACCGAAATTTACTTCGCGGACTTTCTCCTGATTTTTGCCGCTGGATTCGAGATTTCCAAAGAGATAGCGGTCAGTGCCTGGTGCGCTCATACCTAACACTATATGCGGATTCTGGGAATTATGGCGCTCCGTGAAGGCTGGCGACGACATTGTCGAGAGACCGCTGCCAGCCATCTGCGGAACGCGCGAATTGTCCCACGGCTTTGATGCTTTACGAATTTAGTCCCGTAGGGACGGCTGAACTTAGCCCAGGACGCAGTCCTGGGTACATCATGAAACATGATTGAGTCCCGCAGGGACGGCTGAAGGTTGTCCAGGATTGCGTCGTGGCCTATTTCCAGCCGTCCCTTCGGGACTGGATCGTCCTTTCAATCCAACCCAGGACTGGCGTCCTGGGCTAAGTTCAGCCGTCCCTTCGGGACTGAGCTTCGGAAATGGTGTTTCACACACGCTCTAAAGCCCGATCCTCTTCCAAGCGTTTACGGCACGGTCAAATGGGCTGCGGAAATACCGGTTTTGCGAAGAAAGCGGCCCCCAGCGGCTAAAGCCGAATTCATTACACAAAATTATGTACGGCCTGAAGGCCATACCCTTCAGAGAAGCGAGTTTTTCCGCAGCCTGTAAAGTCGTGCCCCGATACAAAACCCAAAAGGCCACCTTCCGAGCTTCTCCCACGCTTTGGTGACGACGTATCACCGGAAACCCGAAGGGGAATTCTGCCTTCCCGGCTATACTCTTGCTACTCTGTAAAGCAGATTATGCAAAAGATAGAAGCTGTCATTCAGCCGTCGAAGCTCGACGCAGTCAAAGATGCTCTGATGGCCATTGGTGTGGAGGGGATGACAATCCTTGAAGCACGCGGCCACGGGCGGCAAAAGGGCCACACGGAGTTTTATCGCGGACGCGAATATACCGTCGACCTTTTACCCAAAATCAAGATCGAAACGGTGGTTCCGGACGAACTGCTGGAAAAGGCTGTACAGGCCATCATCACAGCAACCAGGACGGGGAAGATCGGGGATGGAAAAATCTTCGTCTCCGCCATCGATGAAGCCATCCGCATTCGCAACGGAGAACGCGGAGCGGCCGCACTGTAAGTCTGCGATGTGAAGATCGCGATGGCCCACCGATGAACTCGTTCCTGGGTTCATCGATGGGATACGCAAAGGTGTCCCAAGAACCAGCCCTTGTTGTCTAAATCTCTTTCGCGGTCGACATGAAAGCTGCCTTCACGTCTCACCAGCAGTTGCGAGAGTACTACCAGGCCGAGATGGCGGGGATGCGGCAGGCGTTCGAGCGCACCGGCAACGGCGTGCTGTGTATCCGCCGCCGCGCCCTGGTAGTCGACTGCCTGCTCGAGCCGCTATGGCGGTTCGAAAGCGGTGGGCCGATCCCACCCGGGTTGGCACTCATGGCCGTAGGCGGCTTCGGACGCAAGGAACTGTTCCCCTGTTCCGACGTCGATCTGCTGTATCTTTGCGCCGATGAGAAAGTGGAGGACAAACTGCGCGAGACCATCCGTGGCTGTAATCAGGCCATGTGGGATCTAGGTCTGCGGGCCAGCCCCATGATCCGCACCCTCAAAGAATGCGATCGCTACGACCCCGACAACATCGAATTCACCCTTTCCCTGCTTGACCGTCGCTTTATCGCCGGGGATCACGCTTTATCGCAGATTCTGCAGACCGCGACGCTGCCGGAAGTTGCCCTGCGTGAATGGACTGGCATCGTACACAGGCTCGCAGATCTGGCCCGCGCGCGTCACCAAAAATACGGCAACACCATCTTCCATCTCGAGCCCAATATCAAAGAGTGTCCGGGCGGTTTGCGCGACCATCAGTTGGCCCACTGGCTCAATCTGTTACACCACGTTCGCGAACACAAGGCTTGGCCCACCAGTTTTGGCAATTCCCTCTATTCTGTGCACAATGACGCGGCGTCAGCTTTTGAATTTCTTAGCGCCACTCGCTGCTTTCTCCATCTGCGCAGCGGGCGCGACGACAACAGCCTGGATTGGCATGCGCAGGACGAAGCGGCGGCGCAGAGTATCGGCCTAGAAACCAAAGGCACCTCGGACCCCGCTTACTGGATGCGGACGTACTACCGGCATGCGCGGACGGTCTATCGGCGCGCAGTTCTGGCCATGGAAGCGCTCCCACCGGTACGGCAGTCTTTTTACCGTCCGCAACGGCGGAAACGGGTTCCCATCCCAGGCACCGATTTCGTCATCCAGGACGGACGCATCGATGTTTCGGAAGCGGCGCAGTTCACCGGTCCAGAGGGGATTCTTCGCGTCTTTGCGCTGGTCGCGGCGCATGGCTACCGGCTGACGCAAAATGCTGAGGATCGCCTCGCAGACGCTCTCCCGGTACTTGATGTACACATCCCGGAAGGGCCATTTCTGTGGAACGGCCTGCGTGAGATCCTGCTTGGACCGCATGCCGCACACGCCCTGCGCACCATGCACGCCTTGGGAATTCTGGAGTTGCTCATCCCCGAGTTCCACGGCATCGACGCACTGGTGATTCGCGATTCGTATCATCGCTACACGGTCGACGAGCATACCTTTCTGGTCATCGACAATGTGCACGCCTTGCGTCAACCCCATCTGGCCTGGGAACGGCGCTTCTCTACCCTGCTGGCGGAGATCGACCGCCTCGACCTCTTCTTCCTGGCGCTGCTCATGCACGACACGGGCAAGGCACGCCGCACCGGCGAGCACACGGTGCAGAGCGTGGTGCTGGCCGACAGCTTGCTGGCGCGACTGGAGTTGGATGCCGAAGAGCGCGACCAGGTGCGACGGCTGATTCGCAATCATCTGGAGATGTCGTTGACTTTGCGCCGGGACATTTTTGACGCCGAGACCATACGCGCCTTTGCCGAAAAGGCGGCATCGCAGACCCACCTCAAGATGCTGTGCCTGATGACGTATGCCGACGTCAAGGCGGTCAACCCGGAGGCTCTGACCCCATGGAAGGCGGATAGCTTGTGGCAGCTCTACATCGCCACTTCTAACTTCATGGACCGCAGCGTCGATCAGGAGCGCTACCGCGCGGATGTAGACCCTACGCTGCTCAGGCGCATCCTGACCCTTGCACCGCAGCGCGCCCCGGAACTGCGCAGTTTTCTGGAAGGCTTTCCCCAGCGCTATCTGCAGACCCGCATGCCGGAGCAAATCCACGACCATTTTCAGATGGCACTGCAGCTTGCCGAATCGCCCGTCCAAATCAACCTGCGCAGCGTACGCCAGCTCTGGGAACTAACGGTTATCACCAAGGACCGTCCCTTGCTCTTTGCCGATATGGCCGGGGCGTTATCCTCCTGGGGCATGAACATTGTCAAAGCCGAGGCGTTTTCCGACGACGCCGGAATCATCGTCGACACCTTTCAGTTTTCCGATCCCTTCCGCACCCTGGAGTTGAACCCGTCTGAGGTGGATCGCTTCCGCCAGAGCCTGCTCGACGTTATCTCGCTGAAGACGCCGATCGAAGTGCTGTTGCGCCGCCGCCAGGCCGTCCGTGCTCCCATCATGGTCAAGGTCGAAACTCGGCTTGATTTCGATAACACCGCCTCTACCCACAGCACCCTGATGCAGGTAGTCGCCCAGGATGGGCCCGGGCTGCTGCGCCAGATCGCCACCACCCTGGCTGCGCACCATTGCAATATCGAGGTGGCCCTGATCGACACCGAAGGGGAGATCGCCATCGATGTTTTTTACCTCACCATTGGGGGCGCCAAACTCGACCAGGATACCCAGCAGAAGCTGCAGGCAGCGCTCTCGCTCGCGGTGGAGGAGCTGCGCCCTGCGCACGCTACGTAAACCGCAACCCCGGGTTGATGGTATGAAAGAATCGTGCCGCCCTACCGCCGTTTAAAATGAGCGCAAGGTGAAACTGCGCCGATCCATCCGCAAGTATTTTCGTCTGCGCCAGCATTCGCGGCACCGGCCTGCTTTTGCTCGTGCCAAAGACGAGTTGCGTGCACGGACGAAAGCATTTTCTGCGGCTGCCGCTCTGGATACGCAAACCACGAGCTTTACCCGCCTCTTCCACACCATCTGGACCGGCTCGAGCGAACGCTCGTTCAACGTGCGCCTGCTGTGTTGGCTGCGCATGGTGGAGCATGACGATCTGCTGCGGCTCGACTTTCAGGAAGCCTTTCAATCCATGGTTTCCCAGCTCGATTCTGTGGCTGTGCTGGCGGAGGCGGGTTTGCCCAGGCACCATGCGGTCTTCTCCGAAGGGCTTCGCCGGCTGTTCAATCGGCTTCTGCCTTCGGCCATGGCGGTCACGGATAGCTCGCGGCTCTTGATCGCGCTGTTTGCGCACTCCCGCGATGTGGAGCGTTTTCTACAGCTGCCGCAGCCCCTCTTTGAGCGTCTCACCATGATTCTGGCTCCGCCCCCTACGGGGGGTGGGCTGCGTTCCTCGCCTCGCTTGCAGAGCGATTTGCGCCAGGCACTGTGCCTGATTGCCACGCGCACTGCAGGCCGCGGCGTCACCGCAGCCATGCGCGATCGCGGCGGGCCTGCGGAGGTTCAGAACTCGCCCTTTTACCATCTGATCTTTGCTACCCAGGAACTGGTAGAGGCTACAGATGCGGCGGATGCGGCGCCTCGCTTCGAGGTTTGGAAAGCGGCCATCAGCAGTTGCCGCAAAGAACTGGGCCAGGTGCGCCTCGGCATGGAGACCACCGGAGTCAGTGCGGACCTGGTGCTCGACCTGCGCAGTATCGAGTTGGCCCTGATGCGCATGCATGGGCTGGCCCGGGTTCTCACCTACGGCGCTGTACCGGTGCCTGGTGTTGATGGTTCGGCGGCCTCCCGCAACTTGCTGAACCAGCTGATCGAAGGGCGGCTCGAAGATAAACGGGTTTCCGCCCTGCTTAAGCAAAACCTGAACTTGCTGGCGCGCAAAACGGTCGAGCGCACAGGACGGAGCGGCGAACACTACATCGCGCACAGCCGTAAGGAGTATTGGCAAATGTGGCTCGCTGCCGTTGGCGGTGGGCTTTTGACCGTGCTGACCGCTGCGTTCAAGATGCGTATCGTGGAGCAGCATTTCCCGCTGTTTGTGGAGGGTTTTCTTACCGGCACCAACTACGCGATCAGTTTTGTCCTGCTGCAGGTCTTCGGCCTGGTGCTGGCCACCAAGCAGCCTTCGGCTACCGCTGCTACGTTTGCCGGGATTGTGCGCACGAATCCGGGGAACGCGAGTTGGAGCAAGATTGCCGACTTCACCGCCCGCATCACGCGCACCCAGTTGGCAGCAGCCATTGGGAACGTGATTGCGGTGTGCATCGGGGCCGTAGCCCTGGAGCGGCTGTGGCGGGTGATGTTTGCCCAACATTACCTGCCCGACGAGAGCGCCCGGCACGTTACCGAGGCGCTTCATCCCTTCGCCTCTGGGACCATCATCTACGCGGCTGGTACGGGAGTCATTTTATGGCTTGCGGCGCTCATCGGCGGGTGGTGCGAGAATTTTGCGGTGTTCCATCGCCTGACGGAAGCCGTCTCTCAGCACCCTTTTGGCCGGCGCATCGGGCAGAACAAGATGGCGTCCGCGGCTGCGTGGATCGAGCTGAATCTCGCCGGTTGGAGCACCAGCATCGCGCTTGGTTATCTGCTCGGATTTGTGCCTGTGATCGCGCGCTTCTTCGGAATACCCTTCGATGTGCGCCACGTGACCCTTTCCACCGGCACGCTGGCGCTGGCTGCGTCTCGGTTCGGCACCAGTTCCTTTGGTCACGACTGGTTCTATTACGCCATAGCCGGCATCGGGGTGACGTTTGTTCTTAACCTTGGGGTCAGCTTCTCCATTTCAGCGTTTGTCGCTTTACGCGCCTATGATGTCCGCGGCCGCGAACAGCTGCAGCTGGTGCGCTATCTGCTGCGCCAGATGGTGCGCTCTCCGCTCAGATTCCTGGTGCCGATAGAACGGGACAGCGCATCACCGCCGGTGCTCACTGCTGTGCCGGAAGAAAAATAAATTATTTTTTTAGGCTGCGTCTGGGCAGAAAGCACAGCGGCTAAAGTGTCTGAGTGAGAACGACCATCACGAAATCGAGTCCCGGAGGGACGGTCAGACCTGTCCAAATGGATTTTTCATCTGGCCAACTGGACAGCACACGAACCATTCGCAGACCCATACGTCGGGCTTAGAGCCCGCGCGTGAACTGTTCTCGAAAATATCGATAGAGCCCAAATCTGCGGAAATGCGCGCGTTTCCGATAGCCACCGCTCTGATGCTTTGTATCATGGCACGACTTTAGTCGGGCCGTACCGGGGGGAGCGAATGAGGGCTTTAGCCCCTGAGGTACTTTTTCAGGCGTGGGAACCTGGCCCTTGGCGGGTTGGGTGGGCTGGGGCTTGTCGTTCAAGGCGTAGATGACTTCCCCTGGCTTGGCGTAGCGGAGGATGACCCTTGCTTCGTGCTCGATGGCATCGGGGTCGGACTGCAGGTGCTGCACGTGGTCCTGCAGGCGGCTATTCTGCTGTTGCAAGCGCAGAATCTCCTGCTGCAGCATTTGGTGTTGATGGCGCTTCTGCTGATATGCCGATAGGCCGTTGGCCCCGAAGGTTGCGTGGTATCCGAGCAAGAGGGCGATGACTATGGCCACGACGGTGGCGACCCGCCGACCCGAGCGAGAAAAGTAGGATGAGACGCTCCGCGTCAAACGGCGCCACTGCGTTGGTTTTTCTGTGATCACAATCGCCTCACAATCCGTTGACTTATCTTCTCAATGAACCCCCGCGAATAAGGGGAAGTTTTCTCGCTTGCGATCGAAGGAAGCATAGTTGGTAAACATATGACCGATTTTCAGATTGTTCTTTCCACCTGCGCGGATCGCGAAGAGGCCGAACGCATCGCCCATCGCCTGGTCGAGCAACAGCTCGCTGCCTGCGTCAATATCCTGCCCGGCGTGCAATCGATTTACCGCTGGCAGGGCAACGTCGAATCCGCGGCCGAAGTACTCATGGTGATCAAGACCAGCGCCGCCCTCATCCCCGAGGTGCAATCGACGATTGCCAGCCTGCACTCCTACGAGGTTCCTGAGCTGCTGGTGCTCCCGGTCTCGGGCGGTTCGGAGGCTTATCTTGCGTGGTTGAAAGCCAGCCTGCGGTAGACCGTCATTTTTTGTTATGCTTCAAGTTGTTCCTGAGCCCGGTCGTCCTCTATGCGGCTTTTGTTCGTGGCTTTCGCTATCAGCTTTTGCGCATTACTGTGGGTGGCTTTCTCAGTTGCCCGGCATATTTTGCGGCATGACCCTGCGCAGCCAGGCGCTGCCGCCAGGGAGCCGGATGGAGAGATCAAAGATGGCAGAAATCGGCATTAAGCAAGACAGGGTTCACGCGTTGCACCTGCCCCGCATTGCCTTGAGGACCCGTTTGACCGTTGTCGCGGCTACCGCCCTGGTCGCGATTTGCGCCCACATCGCCGTACCGCTGGGTTTCACTCCCGTTCCTGTGACCATGCAAACGTTCGCCGTGCTGTTGTTGGGGTTGCTCTTTTCGCCGGGGGCGGCCTTTGCCTGCTTGGCGCTTTACGTGGCGGAAGGCGCCGCTGGCCTGCCGGTGTTCAGCCCTCATGGTCCAGGCGGGATAGCGCAACTGCTTGGTCCCACGGGTGGGTACCTGCTTTCCTACCCTTTTGCTGCGGCTTTGACGAGCCTGCTCTATCGCCGTGGCCGTCGTTCATTCCTGACTGCGCTCACGGCCGCTGGGCTGGGCAGCTTGGTCATTCTTGCTGCGGGCGCCACCTGGCTCGGGTTGCTCACCCATTTGAAATTTTCTGTTGTTTTCGCTCAGTCGGTTGCACCGTTCCTCCCCGGCGATGCCGTCAAGATCCTCGCCGCGACGGCCTGCGTAAGCATCTTGGGATCGTTCGGCAACGATTCCCGCGACCGGGTTCTTTAAGGTTGCTCTGCCGAGGTTTACTAGAAAGGACTTTGTGACCACTACGCCTATTTCGCTTCCGCCGGATGCCCCGGCCAAGGGGCTGAGCACGAGTTCGAGCGCGGTGAGGGAGATCGCCATCGCGCACAGTCCGGACTCCGATGACGCCTTCATGTTTTATGGCCTGGCCACGGGCAAGATTCGGGTTCCGGGATATAAGTTCACCCACACCCTGTGCGATATCGAGACCCTGAATCACAAGGCCATGAATGAGGCATTTTACGACGTGACGGCGATCTCGTTTCATGCCTATCCCTACGTGCAGAAGGACTATGCGTTGATGGCTTGTGGCGGCAGTGTAGGCGAAAACTATGGCCCCATGATCGTCGCCAGCCAGCGAATCCCTGCCAGTGAAATTGGGCGTGTACGGGTGGCTGTTCCGGGCACTCTGACCACTGCGTATCTCACTCTGAAGCTGTTCGCGCCCGAAATTGAAACCGTTACCGTTCCCTTTGACAAGATCATCCCTGAGGTGGTCGCGGGCAATTTTGATGCCGGTCTCATCATCCACGAGGGTCAGTTGACGTATGCGGCCAGTGGATTGCACAAGGTCATCGATCTCGGCCATTGGTGGCGGGAGCAGACTGGGCTTCCCTTGCCTCTGGGGGGCAATGCCATCCGCCGCAGCCTGGGTGAGGATGTCATGGTCACGGTTACGCATGCGCTACGCGACAGCATCCAGCACGCGCTCGATTATCGTGAAGCAGCTCTCGAGTATTCGATGCAGTTTGCCCGCGACCTCGATCCACAGACGGCGAACCGCTTCGTCAGTATGTACGTGAACCAGCGCACGCTGAATTACGGGGATGATGGGAAAGAGGCTATTCGTAAGCTGCTTGCCATGGGTTATGAGCGGGGGATTATTTCGACTCCGGTGCAAGTGGACTTCGTCGGGTAAGGCGCGCGGTCTAAAACATTTCCAGGAAGGGTCCGTAGAACTGCAGATCCCTCGCCTTCGCTCGGGATGACAACAAGGAAAGGGTTGCTGTAAGGAGAGGACCGTTGCCAAGGGACAGGGCGGTTGTTGAGGCGGGAGACCTTTAGCAACCACCTCTGCTTTAGCAACCGCCCTCCCCTTCAGCAACCGCCCTCCCCTTTAGCGAACGCCCTCCCTTTACGGCAACCCTCTCCTTGTTGTCATCCCGAGCGTACCCGGATTTCCTATTTCACAGCTCTCACCAGCGCCACTTTTGTGGTTCTCCCCAAAGAGAACCACATGCAGTTGACCGAAGCCACAACTCTCCACAGGAAATCCGGGGAAGGCGAGGGATCTGCAGTTCTACGGACCCTTCCTGGAAATGTTTTCTATCTATCGATCGTCGTCGTGGTCCCGCATTTTCGCGGCGGGCCTTGCCAGCATGGCAGGCAGCGGTTTATTCCCCATTGCATCTCGCCATAGGATCACATTCAACACTCTTGGATCCGCTCGATCTTCGTGGGTGAAATCCATGCGGCTCGAGGCTTGCGCTCCTGGCGCTTTGGGCCCATTGGCCTTGTACAACAGCCCGTTGTCCCGATTACGATAGTCCGCTTCGAAAGGCGGCTGATCTCCGGCACCTGTGAAGAGCGACGCGATGGGCGGGGCAAAGGCGTCGTTGTTGTTCATCGGCGGCAAGCCCAATAGCTCTTCCATGGTCCGTATCACGCTGACCGTGGTGTAGAAGGTGCTGTCCACCTTCGGCTGCGCGGCGCGGGGCGAGTACTTGCTCACTACCAGGGCTACGCTGCGATGGGCGTCGACATGGTCGGCTCCATCCTGGGCGTCGTCTTCGAGGATGAAGAATGCGGTGTCATCCCAGTAGGGGCTGTGGGTAATGGCGTCCACTGCTCGTCCCACCGCCAGGTCGTTATCTGCCACGGAAGCCTTGGGCGTCGGCATTCCTGGAGTGGTCCCTGCAGTGTGGTCGTTGGGTAGGCGGAGCTGCACGAACTGCGGCATCGTATCGTGCCCCTGGCGACGATCGTCGACCCATTTGTGGAAGTGGGTCAGAAACTCTTCCACCCGCAATTGATCGGGAAAGCTGAGCTCAAAGTCAGGATATTGCGGGTCAAAATGACCGACTAACTCCGGCTTGGTCGGGATATTTTCGTTGATCAGCGGAATTGGCCAGGGATAAGGGCTGGTTCCCCCGCCATAGTTTTGCGGGATCGCTTCGCCGTGCCGGATATCCCCGCGCGCTCCACACTGCGCCGGTTCGGGCTCGGGTGTTCCCTGAGTCGGGGAGGATCCCTTTTGCACCGTATCCGGGTTGGAGCAGAACCGGGTTGAAATGAACTCTCCGAAGTGGTACAAGCTCTTGCCGTTGCGGGCAAGATTGGTCCAGAGGTATCCGCTGGTGGGCTCATTGATATCCGAAATGCCCTCGCGGAGTGGATAGCCGTTTTCCACCTCGCCCTCGTAATCGTAGACGCGCTCTTTCCCGCGGTAGCTCTGCTGCCATGTCTTCTCGGTGTAGTCGCTGGAGATGGCGGCATTGGACCACACGTGTCCGTCGCCGGAAACCTCTCCCGAATCGTAGAAGTTGTCGAGCACGCCAAACTGCTTCGCCAGCTTGTGCTCATTGGGGGTAACGTCTTCGCCGTACATAGTGAGGGCGGCCATGCCATTGCCTGCACCCAGGTCACCCAGGATCTGGTCGTAGGTCCGGTTCTCTTTGATGATGTAGATCACGTGCCGGATCGGATTCGTCCCGCCGTGGAAAGCAATCTTCCGCTGCGCGGCCTTCATCATATTCGTCTCTATCACGGTTCGCGTCAGTTGCTGCCGCTGGGTCTCGATCCTGGTTAGATCGATGGCAGCAAGCGACCCGTGCAGCAGGGTGGCAATGTAGGTCGAGGTTCTCTTCGACCCGGCCTGGCCCGGGACCTGTGGCTCCGGCATGTTGTTGGGTCCCGTGCCCTGGCCCTTGGCAGTAGCCACGTAGAGCTTGTTGCCCTTCACCGCCAAGGCGGTTGGATACCATTCTGTCGGCACCCACCCCAGCGGCTTGGTCTGAGGTTTCCGTCCGCGAAGATCAAAAACAGCGATGGCATCCGAGCCGGTGTTCGCCGCAAATAGCCGTTTGCCGTCCTCCGATACAGCGACCGCATCCGGCATCGCCCCAAAATAGGTCTGCCCGGGCAGCCGGGTATCGTAGATAGTTTCTAGTTTGAGCTCATCGCCACCGACACGCATGGCGGCCACTGCATCCCGGTTGGCCAGGGCGACGTAAAGAGTTTTCTCCTCCGGGCCCCAGGCAAAAGCCGCAGGATGGGAACTGGGTGAAGTCGGCTCACTGGGAGCGAGCAGGTTGAGTTTTTTAACCACTTTGCCGTTGTTCAGGTCGAGCTCTGCCACAGCCGAGCCGTTCCACAATGCCACGTAGGCTCGGCTTCCTGACCGGTTGACCGCAATGGAAATGGGATAGGTAGAGGGCACCACGCTGCCTTCTGACAGATCAAAGCGTCGCAACACCTTCCCGGTGACTCCATTCATCAGCAGAACGTCGTCGGAGAGATTGTCCGCTACCAGCAATTCATCGATCCCGTCCGGCCCCTGGCGGACCGCGATGCCGGCTGGCGAGGGAATCGCGGTACCGGCAGGCAAAGCCACGCCCACCTGATTTTGCAGCTTTCCCAAGGCCAACTGCTGTAAAGGGACCGGAAGCAATTGTTGTGGCTTTACCTGGCCGTTATTGAATTCATAAACAGCGATGGCATTGCCGGTCGCGTCTTGGTTGTTTCCCTCTGGCGCGCTCAGAGAATCGAAGACGGCGTATAGGTGTGTACCGTCCTTACCGAAGGCCAGCCCTGAATAGAGGGTTTGCGGCAGACCCGAAGCTGTTCTCGGCTCGGGGAAATCGGTCACCTTGCCGGTCTGGATATCGAGCACAGCGATCGATTGCTGATAGAGCGATTCGAAGGTGCCGTAGCCGGCGTTGACCACCGCCAGGTAGCGTCCATCCGGGGAAATGGCGGCCGTCATGGGCAAGCTATTGAGTCGCTGTGGTGAACCGGGGACGGGCTCGGCCAGTCGTTTGCTGGTGGGCAGGTCAATCTGTCCCAGCGCAGTCGACGCTTGAGCCACCAGAACCAGTGAAAGTACATGACCCAAAAGTCCACAGAATCGCGCCAAAGAATTCGCCACCATCGACCCCCCGCATAGAAAACAGATTCAGACGCAAACCGCACGGGCAGACCTACTTGCGAGCAATCGGAGCCCGGCAATTCTGATCCTTACCAGTATGAACAACCGTCATTACAAAACTCTTACGAACGGACTGACAGGACCCCTGTTAGGTTCGAAGTTAGCCGATCCCGTGATTTGAAGTTCGAAAGGGACTTTCCTAATACCATGCTGACTGAAATCGTAGAGCTTTCCCCAACCATTGTTGCTCCGCCAGAAGCCGGCGACCGCAAGACCGACAAGCCGCGTCGCATGCAACCACATAGCGACGTACCAGTGCTTGGACGAGACACCCAAGCGAACCAGACGAACTGGGTAACCACCGGCTTTATGGTGGCTTTCCATGTGCTCGCTGTGGTTGCGCTCTTCATGTTTACCTGGAAGGCCTTTTTCTGTTTCCTCGGGCTTTGGGTAGTGTCCATCAATATGGGCATCGGCATGGGGTACCACCGTCTGCTTACGCATCGCGGGTATCGCACGCCCAAGTGGTTGGAGTATTTTCTCTCTATTTGCGGCACCCTGGCGCTCGAGGGGGGACCGATCTTCTGGGTAGCCACCCACCGCGTTCATCATCAGCTTACGGATCGCGAAGGTGACCCCCACACTCCCCATGATGGCGGATGGTGGTCGCACGCGGGCTGGATTCTCTCCGGCGATGCCCTTCACCATGAGACGGCCCTCATGGCTCGCTATGCTCCCGATCTGGCCAAGGATCGCTTCCAGATTTGGCTGAGCAAATATCATTACGTGCCCATGATCGTGGTTGGGTTGGCTCTGCTGGCATTTGGCGGATGGTCTTGCGTCATGTGGGGCATCTTCCTGCGCGTGACTCTTGGTCTACACGCTACCTGGCTGGTCAACTCCGCCACCCATATGTGGGGTTCCCGGCGCTTTTCCACCCGCGACGAATCGCGCAACAACTGGTGGGTGGCTCTGATTACCGGTGGCGAGGGTTGGCACAACAACCATCATGCACATCCCGTCTCGGTCCGGCATGGCCTTACCTGGTGGGAGTTCGATGTGAACTACTACGGCATTTGGCTGCTCCAGAAGATGGGCCTCGCCAGCAATGTGAAAGTGGCCCAGTTCGATCCGAATGATCCCCGCCCTGCGGGCGTTTCCTAGCGATCCAGTTGGGTTGCCAACCCTGGGCGCGGCTTCGGTCGCGCCCTTCCCTTTTGGCGCCGCTATACTTTGGGAAAGGCCCTCGGGATGCGCATCACCAGACGCCGAAACGCGATCGTTCTTTCCATCACTCTGGGCGCCTGCCTGGTCGCGGTGGCGATCGCGCTCGCTGTTCCCTGGGTGATCATCAACTGGCGCAGCGTGATCCTGCTGGTCATTGGGGTTCTCTGTTTCCTGCTGCTGATTGCCGGTCTTATTCTGAACACCATTTTTCTGGTACGTGAGGTGAAGCGTAACGAACGCCACGACAGCTTTCTCAACGCCGTCACCCACGAACTAAAAACGCCCATCGCTTCCATCCGGCTTTATCTGGAAACCCTGCTGCGGCACGAGGTACCCGAGGCGCAACGGAAGGAGTTCTACGACATCATGCTCTCGGATAGCGAGCGGCTCCTGGCCACTGTGGAGCAGGTGCTCAAAGCGGGAGAGATAGGCCAGCGGGCGCGCAACCAGGTCCGGCTGCAGGTGCTATTCGACGACGTGGTTCAGGACTGCATCCGTACCACGCTGCAGCGCTACCACTTGCAGGAATCCACCATCCAGCTCACGGTAGACGGGAACGCCGAGCAACTGGCGGTGGTCGGCAATCCGGAGGACCTGCGCACCGCGGTGCTCAACATTCTCGATAATGCGGTTAAGTATTCGCCCCAGGGGCCACAACTGGAAGTGCATCTTGCGCTCGACGGCGATGCGTGGATGATGCTTACCGTTTCCGATCATGGCCTGGGCATTGCGCCTCTGCATCTGAAACGGATCTTCACGCGCTTCTACCGGGTACCGGCCCGCAATGTTTTTCGCATCAAAGGCACGGGCCTGGGACTCTTCCTGGTTCGCTCGATCGCCCGCCAGCACGGTGGAGACGTGGTGGCCGAATCGGAGGGAGAAGGCCGTGGGGCGACCATCCGGTTGCAGCTTCCCCGGGCGCTCTCCAGCAAAGAGGCGAGATAAAGTGGGGGCCCACATTCTGGTGGTGGAAGACGAAGCTCACCTGGCGCAGGGTCTGCTCTTCAATCTGCGCGCAGAGGGATACACCGCGCAGCTGGCGGTGGATGGCGAAACCGCGCTGGAGGTGATTGCCGCGGACTCTATCGATGCCATCATCCTGGACGTCATGCTCCCGGGGCGGGATGGATTTTCGGTCGCGGCGGAGCTACGGGCACAACAGAATTTCGTCCCCATCCTCATGCTCACTGCCCGCGGCCGACCGGAGGATGTACTCAACGGATTCAGTGCTGGGGCGGACGACTACCTTCCCAAGCCCTTTGATCTCGCTATCCTGCTGGCGCGTCTGAATGGTCTGCTCCGTCGCATGGCGTGGCTTCAGCCCGGGGGTGCGCCGGCGCCGGTCCAGCCATCGCGCAGTGTTGAGCCGCTTTCTACCTTCACCTTTGCCGGGCGCACCATCCATTTCGCTTCACTTGAGCTCACGACGCCGTCTAAGAACGTTCGGCTTACTTTGATGGAATGCGATTTGCTTCGTTACCTGGTGCTCAACCAGGGACGCATCATCTCCCGCAAGGAGTTGTTGGAACAGGTCTGGCGGGTACACGAGGATACGGATACACGCGCCATCGACAACTTCATGGTTCGTCTGCGCCGTTACATTGAAGACAATCCTGCTGAGCCGGTTTTTCTCGAGACTGTGCGCGGCGTCGGCTATCGTTTCCTGCCCGGCGTGGCTGGTCGATTGGCTGATAGCTCGTCGTAACACCTTTTCGCCATTGCCGGTGTTCGATGGGAAAGGCAGACTCCCAGATAGCAGCATGCTCTCCCTCCTTTGGGTGCGCCGGCAGAGTCGATACATCTTTCCACGTCGAAAGATATCGCGCGGATGTTACGCGCGGCGGCTTCTACTACGCGCACCCCTTCTCTTCTTAAAATTCGACGATGTGCGCGGCCGGCCTAGCAGCCCCCTGTGTGCTTGGCGCCAAAGTCCCGAAGGGACGGCTGAGGTCAGCCTAGTCTCCGACTCCGGGGCGGGTAGACATCGTTTCGAGTCCCGGAGGGACGGCTGAACTTAGCCCAGGACGCAGTCCTGGGTAGGCTTAGCGGTTGGATCTAGTCCCGTTAGGGACGGCTGGAATTTTCATTGATTCCATGGACGGAAAGAAATTTCTTTAGCTCGTCCTCGAAGCTGATCCGTTTGTGGTGTTCGATTTGAGTCAGGATGTATTTGACCGTCGCTGCTCTTTGCGATACTCCGACCGAGAACGCTCCGTATCCTTCCTGCCAGGCAAAGGTTCTTGATCCCGAAAAGTTCTCGTGAATCCACTTGGAAGATCCCGCCTTTAATAGTTGAACGGACTTCGCAATGGAGATCGTTCGCGGCAAGGAGATCAACAAGTGGACGTGATCAGCGGTGCTGCCTACCGCCAACACCTGAATTTCATTCTCGCGCGCGATCCCGGTTAGATAGCCATGAAGCCTCTCCCGGATTTCGTCCCGGATAAAGGGTCGTCGCTCTGCGGTAGAAAACACCACATGGACCAGGCAACATACGTGACTATGAGAGATGGCTTCAGCCGTCCCCCCGGGACCTTCCCATCGGGTCCGAGTGTACCCGGAACCT
>Ga0302325_10014406_pt1 | contig 16831 bp, 7 predicted proteins | sample Palsa_T0_2_FD_201948 | JGI IMG/M metagenome (GOLD analysis project Ga0302325, IMG submission 201948) | Peat permafrost microbial communities from Stordalen Mire near Abisko, Sweden - Palsa_T0_2 | ecosystem: Environmental > Terrestrial > Soil > Palsa > Peat permafrost | place: Sweden: Abisko... | reverse complement strand
TGACATCGGTAAACGTGCCGTCTCCGTTGTTGCGGAAAAGGATGTTGTGTCCCCAGAAACAGCAAAATAAGTCATCCCATCCATCATTGTTGTAATCGCCTACGCAGACTCCGGTCTGCCAACCGGTACGCCCCAATCCTGATTTTTCAGTGACGTCGGTAAACGTCCCATCGCGGTTGTTCTTGTACAGCTGAGAGGTCGGCGCTTTTCCCGAGGGCCAATGCGCGTCCAGCCGATCTCCATTTGTGAGATAGATGTCCAGCCATCCGTCATGGTCATAGTCGAAGAAGGCCAGTCCGCTTCCTTTGGCCTCGATGATGGATCTCTTATGATCTACGCCGCCCCACACGTTCGGGATCGTCAGCCCGGCTTGCTGCGCCACATCGACATACTGGACCGGAGACGTGGCCGCCGCCACATCCGCATTCTTCCATTTCCCAAGGGGAGTGGTCAGAGCCTCTATCAGCGGGCTGCCGAGCATGAGGAGAGATGAGCCGAGAAAACGCCTTCGTGGAAAAATCATAGCTTGCGACGATTATAGAGATTCATCGGGCCGGCACTTTGGGGAACGGATGGGGGACAATGCCCGTGCCTTCTTTGACCGCGATGAGGGTATCGATGGGCAGGTTCGCCAACTTTTCAACCTGCCCGCTCGGCCACGTGATCACCAGCGATTCGATTTTGGCGCGCTTGCCCAGTCCAAAATGAATCCGCGGATCGCTGGCCGACATATAGCTCGTCCCACCCTCTGCCTGCTTCACCTGCGCAAATCCTTCCGAGGTCAATTTCAGTTGGGCGCCGGTGCCATCCCGATTCGATTTGGTCCCCATCAATAAAACCTCGAGCCAGTGGTTGACATTGCCCCCGTCGTTGCGCAAGAGCTCGGGATAATCCCCGCGGTTGTTGACGGCAATGTCCATGTCGCCATCATTGTCGAAATCGGCTGTAGCGAGACCACGTCCTGCAACCGGACGAAGAAAGTCAGGACCGAGTTGAGAGGACGTCAGTTCGAAATGGCCCAGACCCAGGTTGCGGAACATGACCAGCGGTTCCTTGTAGGAGACCTCGCTGTGGTAAAGAGTCACGTTGTCCAACATGGCGCCATTCAGTTGCAGGATGTCCACCCAGCCATCGTTGTCGTAGTCGAGGAACTTGGCCGCCACCCCGCTAAGTAGCCTGGCCTTGGCGCCAATTCCCGAAGCATACGTGTCGTCGGTAAAGGTGGTGTCGCCGTTGTTGAGATACAGCCGGTTTAATTCGAGATCAAGATGGGTAATGTACACGTCCAGCAAACCGTCGCCGTTCACATCGGCAGCGTCGATGCCCATCCCCGCTTCGTATTTCCCATCTTCGCTGGCAGCCAGCCCGGATATCAGGGATACATCCTTGAACGTACCGTCGTGATTATTTAAAAACAGGAAATTCGGCCAGGTGTCATTGGCGATTGCGATGTCAGGCCAGCCATCGTTGTCGAAGTCGGCCAGCACCACTCCCATCCCTTTCGATTCGGGCAGGCCGACCCCAGACTTGACGCTCACGTCAGTAAAAGTGCCATCGTGATTGTTATGGTAGAGCTTGGTTCTCTGGCCTTTGTAGTTTCCCGGATTGCAGTAAGAGCGATAACCAGGGCCGCGTTCCCCACACCAGAGATTGTTCTTCGGGGACCAGTCAATGTAATTGGTGACCACGAGGTCAAGCCACCCGTCTTTATCGTAGTCAAACCATCCCGCACTCGTTGACCATCCCCCTTCGCCGGCGACCCCAGCTTTGGCAGTGACGTTGGTAAAAGTTCCGTCGTGATTATTGTGGTAGAGAATGGCACGTCCATAGCCGGTTACGTAGAGATCAGGCCAGCCGTCATTGTCAAAGTCTCCTACGGCGACGCCCTGGCCGTAATGTCCTTCCCCCCCGACGCCGGCTTTTTCGGTGACGTCGGTGAAGGTGCCGTCGCCGTTGTTGTGATAAAGCGCTGAGCGTAACGGATGAGGCGGCTTGTAGATGTCGGTAGCTGCGGACTGGACGAAGTAGAGGTCCATCAATCCGTCCTGGTCGTAGTCGATCCATCCGACACCGGTGCCCATAGTTTCGAGGTAATACTTTTCATCTGTTTGCGTGGAGTCCTGAAAAAAGGTGATCCCGGCGGCCTTGCGCACGTCGGTGTAGCGAACGGTGATCGGAGCGTCTGGGGCTTTCCCGGCCTGGGGAGCACCAAGCGGCGTGTATGCTGCGACCAGGGTCATCAGAATGCTAAGGCAGAATCGGTGGGCCACGTCTCAGAGCGTCCTGTCGGCAAGCGACAGCGCGAGTTGAAGCAGTTGCTGCCGGTTGGCCATGGTCATGGGCTCATTGGCAGCCGGGGAGGTCGCCGGCGCCGTTGCCAGGACCTGTTCAATGCGGTTGATGTCCAGGGTGCCCCGTTCGCTGCTGTTTTTGAAACGGTTCAGGACTTCTTTGGCTTTATCGATCTGTCCGGTTTGAAAATAGAAAACACCCAGGGTCGAATAGCTGCCCGGCCATTCCGGAAGCAAATCCACCGCTCGCTCGAAATGCCGGCCGGCTTCTGCGGTGTTTCCTTCCAGGGCCGAAGCAAGACCTAAGCCCCAGAGAATCTTTCCCGAGCCTGGCACGCGGGCCTGTCCTTGCAGCAATGTTTGCTTTGCGCCGGCGGTGTTATGCTCCCGCAACTGCAGCAGCGCGAGCGCGAGATAGTCCTGATCGTTGTCTGGATTACGGGTGATGGCATCGCGGTAAATTTCTTCCGCGCGGGCGGCGTCACCCAGGTGCGCGTAGATATCCGCCAGCAGAGTCAGGTAGGGGTCGTCCTTGCGGCCCTGCTCTGAAACCTGCCCGGCGGCATCGAGTGCTTCGGCATACTGGCCTTTTCGGAAGTAAGCGTCGGCGAGGTTGAATATTACTTCGTCCGAGCCTGGGTTCGCCTGCAGCGCATCGCGGAAGTGTTGGATGGCATCGTCATAGAGGTGATAACGGGCGAGCAGGACGCCAACTCCATTTTGTGTGCGGTAGTCGCCTGCGCTTAACTTGTCGAGCTGAGCGATGCTGTCTTTCGCTTCCGCCGTTTTTCCGGATTTGAGATAAGCCTCGGCCAGCAGGTAGAGATCCTCCGGCTGATCTGGATGCTTGCCGATCTCGTCGTGGAGTTGCGTAATATCTAATTGATTTTGGGCCTGGGGAGCGAGCTTCGAGCGATTATCCAGATAGTCGAAAAGGTGCTCATACGGATATGGTCCGGTTGGAGCATCTTTGGAAAGTGTTTGAAATACCTTTAGATCGCGATCCGCGGCCTCGATCTGGTGCAGATTTCGCTCCACCATCGCGAGCTTGTAATATCCGGTCGCCGGGTTATGGCTGGCCTCCACGTATTTCCTGAGCAGGTCGGCGGCTTCTGAATATTTCTTGCTCACGATGCGCAGGTTGGCTAGCTCTAACAACGCCGGGGCAAAGTCCGGACTGGCGTGGAGCGTCTGCTGGAACATCGCTTCGGCTTGTGCGGAGTCCCCCTGCCGCTCGGCTATAAAACCGAGATTAAACAGGCATGCGCTGTTATGAGGATCGAGCTTGAGGCCGTCCTGAAGATATCGTTTTGCCTCGTCGAATCGGCCGAGATGCCGGTAAGAGATGCCAAGAAACACATACGACCGCGCTGAGGGATCGAGTTCGATCAGTTTCTGGAATGTTTCGATGGCCTTGTCCACCTTGCCTGCCATGAAATAGCTTTCGCCCAGCGCGGCCAGCAGATCGGAGCGCTGTGGGGCGAGCGCAAGGCCCGACTCCAGAAGCGGTATCGCATCTTCGTAATAATTCTGAGACATGCTGACTCGGGCCATGAGAAAGATAATGTCCGTATTTTCCGGCGCAATTTTGTGAGCGCGAACCAGTAGTTCTAGTGCGTCGAGTGGGCGTGACTCATTCGAATAGACCTGCCCCAGCAGGTGGAGCGTGTCAGGCGAGTCGGGTTTCAACTTGAGTGCGCGGTTTAGTACGAATTCCGCTTTGGAGTATGCGCCGGCGCGAAGGTAGGTTTGTCCCAGGTTGTAGAGGATCTCGAAGGTGCCCGGGCGCAATGCATCGGCCTTTTCCAGTTCTGACTCAGCAGGCTTGTATTGTTTTTCCGAGGCCAACATGATTCCAAGTGAGAAATGAAGCTGGATATCATTCTTGTTCTGGGCTGAAAGTTCGGTTCCCAACCGCAAGCCCTCCGCGGTGCGGTTGCTTGCCAGATAGGCATGAATCAAATTGAACTGTGTTGCGACAGTCGCGGGACGCACGCGTTCAAAGTGAGGAATGGCTTCACCGGGCGATCCCTTGCTCATCAGCGCTAGGCCGAGGTTGTAGTTCGCATCGCGGTTGCCGGGATCACTCCGCAAAACGGTTCGAAATTCATTCTCGGCCAAATCAGGCTTCTGCTCGGACAGGTAGACGTTTCCCAGGTTGTTGCGAGTCTTTGCTGAGCCAGGAGCTAGTTTCAAGGCATGCTGGAATGCCTCGACAGCGTTGCTGTAGTCCTTTTCGTCGATGTAGACAAAGCCCAGCATATTGTAAGCTTCAACGCTGGTGGGATTACGCTCGAGTTCCTCCTGCGCCTTACCCCTCGCCTGGTCGAATAGGCCCTGCCGGCGTAGCTCTTCCGCCTGCTGGAGATTTGCGGAGAGTTCAGAAGATTGTTCTGCTTCCCTGGCGTTCGCGGAATGATGTGGCTGCTGAGCTGCGAGCGTCAGGCTGCTGAGAAGAAAGAGACCCCGGCATATACTCGGCGCCGTGGACCATGCAATCGCGATTTTGTTTGTGTGCTGCATTAATATGCGACTTACCATCCACATGTTACCGAGTGCCCATTAAGGCTGCGATTTTAGCATTTCGAGGGCCTGCTGCGCCCCCCGGTGTTGAGGCTGCACCTGCAGCAGTTCCAGCAGCACTTCTGTCGCCTTCTCCTTATCGTTCTGCATCGCGTATAAGCGGGCAAGATTGAGATACGACTGATCGAAATTTGGAGCGGCTCGGATGCACGTCTTGAATTGGGCTTCCGCACTTGCATAATTATTGACTCGAACAAAGAGAACGCCGAGGTTGTTCAGGGCCTCGGGATAACCCGGACGCAAATCGATTGCTTTTTGCAGATAGTCCGCCGCCGATTGCGTTTGTCCTTGCTGAGCGTAAAACATCCCGAGGCTATAGTTAGTCTCAGGATCCTCGGGTTGAACTTCGAGCGCGCGATTCAAAAGCGTTTGTGCCTTATCAAAAGCGCCCTGCCGGCGATAAAGATTTCCCAGGTTGAGCAAGGCGATCGCGTAGCTCGGCCTCTGGCTTAGTGACTGCTCGAAGTCCCGCACTGCTTCATCTGGTTGCCCCTGTTGGGCCGCGATCATACCAAGATTGTTCCATGCCTCTGGATAATTCGAGCGCAACTTCAATGTTTGTTCAATATAGTGACGCGCCTGCTGAAGATTATTTTGTCTTAGGTGGAGCGTGCCAAGGTTGTAATAGGCTTCCGGATTATCCGGTTTCTGAGCGATGACCTGCTCGAAGGCGGCGGCCGCCGCGTCGAGGTAGCCATGCTGGAGGAGCGCCACTCCGTAGGTGAAGTCATTGCGCTGGAACGCATCGTGATAGGGCACGCCGCCAAACGGAAGCGCTTTTCGCATGCGATCGGCGGTGGTGGTTGGGATTGCCTGCACATCGTCCAGCAAGTGCTGAGGATCAATCGGCCCTTGGTAAACCTTGACGATCCTGCCCTCTACATCCAGCAGAAAAGAGGTCGGAATTGCGAGGTCCCTGCGACGGTCGAATAGGTAACGGTAGATGATGTTATAAACGCCCGCCACTTCTTCCGTCGCAAAAAGGACAGAAAAAGAGAAGCCGGTCGCAAACGATCGTACCGTTCCAGCATCGCCCGCGTCATCCACGTTGACAGCTAAAATCTCCAGCCGGCTCTTGGCCAGCGCCGGCTGGTTCTTATGGAAAAGCCTCAGCTGGTCGGCGCACAGCGGCGCCTTCGTCGACCAGAAATTGAGAAGCACGCAGCCACCCCGCAGGCTTCGCAGTTCTCGCATGTTGCCCGCGAGGTCCGGCAGCGAAAGCGCCGGTGCCTCCAACGGTTCAATCAGCCACGTGTCTATCTGCGAGGGCAGCGGTTCTAACTTCAGCGGTGGCCCAGCTTGCGTGTAGGCCTGAGGTGCTGCGGCGAACGGCTTGGCTGCAAATTCAGCGGAACCCTCCTCAATTGCGATCCGATGGTTGACCGGGATACTTGCGAATTCCTGAGAAAGCCCACTTGGCCAGCGGACCGTGGCTCGAATGGTGCCTTCCGGTTTTCCAACGCCAAAAAATATTTCTTTCGTGTGTTGGGCGATAAACCCCGATCCTGCCTGCAAATACTTCGTCTGGCGGAGGCTACCCACTTCGATTGTGATTGAGGTTCCAATGGCATCGCGGTTGCTCGTTTGACCTTTTAGGCGGAACGCGATCGATTGACCAAGTTCCTTCATCACGTTGTGCAAGATCCGCAATTGCGGGGCATTACGGTTTTTAACGATGACCTCTAATCGTCCGTCATGGTCTATATCGGCGAGAACAAAGGAGCGGCTGTCCTCAGGAAAGTCTAATCCCACCGCGCCTGAAACCTCGGTGAACGTGCCATCGCGGTTGTTCGCGAACATCACATTTCGTTCATAGCCGTTCCAGGAGTGGTCTGAGCGAATCAATTCATTGATTGCATTCCATCCATGCTCGTAAGCCAATGAAGGTGTAGCATCCTCAGGCGATTTAGCTACCACCTGCCGCCAGAAAAAACTTGCCAGGTCGTTCCGTTCCGGCGCGGAGATATATCCATTGGCGACGTAAAGGTCAGGAAAGCCATCGTGATCGAAATCCCAGAAATCCGAACACCAGGACCAACGCCCCATCTCGACTCCGGCTTGCTGGCTGATGTCTTGAAACCTTCCATTGCCCAGGTTTCGATAGAGCGCATTGCCTCGCGCGTGCCGCCGGTAGAGCGCGCGGATTTCTTCCGGCGCTTTTTCGTGAAAGCGCTTTTGACCGGAAACCCTTTGGCCTGCGGACGACCACATGTCAGCAACGTAGACATCCTGTTTGCCGTCATTATCGAAATCAGACCAACAAGCGCTCATTCCCGCTCCCGGTTCGTCGATGCGGGCTTCGCCTGAGACCGCGGTGAACGTCCCATCACCGTTGTTGCGATACAGGTTGCTGCGCCCGAAATCGTTGGCCACATAAAGATCGGGCAAGCCGCCGGCAGTGTAGGCGCCCCAGGCGCAAGCGAAACTATAGCGGTCGTTCTCGGCATTTAATCCTGCCGCCTCGGTCCTGTCTACAAAGGTTGCGTTGCCTTCGTTGTGCAGCAGAAAATTGGGTGGACCATTCCGGGCATCGAAATAGGGTGCTGGATAGTGATACTGGTCCAGCCCCAGGTAGTAGCTATAGAGGCAGAAGTAAATATCGAGACGTCCATCACGATCGTAGTCGGCTACAGCCGCATGGGTAAACGTTCCCTCCGGAGGACGCGCAAACTTGAAGGCGTCACGTTTGATCGTGAAGGTCCCATCCCCCTGATTCAGAAAGAGCAGGGGACCGCTGCCGCAAACGACAAGAAGGTCCTGCCGGCCCTTGTTTTCAAAGTCGGCGAACAGGGCGCACGAAGTATTGTCGAGCACCCCGACCCCGGATTTTTCTGTTACGTCTTCCAGTGTCCCGTCACCCCGGTTGCGGTAAAGCCGGTTTGGCAGGCCCGACGGCTGGCAAACATAGAGATCGTCGAAACCGTCATTGTCGAAGTCACCCGCCGCCACACCATTGTTGCCGTAAACGTCTATGCCGCATGCACCGTCCAGCACTGTCCGCCAATAGTCGGAGCCACGAAGCATCTGGTTGGTGTAGGATTCCGCTCGGCCGAGAGTGTGCGAGGTTATGTCTATAAACATCGGTCCTTGCGTCACGCTGAGCGTTTCTTCGCCGGCCTCCCACTTCCGGGCTTTCCACCCCCCTGATTCATCGCCTAACCACTCGGTCTGCCATAAACCGACCCGCTGCTCTCGCACATCCCCACCGCGGCGCAACACCAGGTCATAACGAATGGCCGCGCTGACCGCCGCCGGAGCACTGTTAACTTCTTCGATAGCAGTGATCTCAAACTCCGCGGTTTCAACCCGCGTGACCTGCCCCAGCCACCGCCGCATCTGGTCAAGAAAAGTCTCCCGCCCGGAAACCAGCTTGCGGCCGAAGTGCCTTCTGGTGCATTCGACCCCGCTTCCTGCGCGCAGCTTGAGTTCTCTTTCGGGAACCAGCAGAGTCGCGTCCAGCGACGGATCCAGCAACCTTGCCAGGACCGAATGGTCCTTTGCCGATGCCTTGAGTGCGTCGCTCCATTGCTCGAGTAAGGCCTGGATCTGAGCCGCATATTTCTCCGTAACGTACTCGTCCGACCCCGGGGTGACCAGACCTAGGACGCCTTCCAAAGGAGAATGCGCGGGATAGTGGGGGGTGAGACGGATATCCGAGAAGGCAATACCAAGATGCTCATTCTTAATGGCTTCGGGCAGTTCTAATCCATACAGGGGAGCGGCCCGGAGAACCAGGGGCGCCAACCCCATGGCCTTGAGGAGTGATCGTCGGGAGAGGGATTGGCCTTCGAAATGGTAACGCGACATCCTGGGGGTTCCGCAAAGCTTGCAGGTGTTTGCATGCTAGCATCACGGTCAAATTGCCTCCAAAAACAGATCGTCCGGCGGTTCGCCGGGGGACCCGAAGGTAGAGGAGGCACCCGATATGTGTACAGCAGTCTCCAACTTTTGATTGACAAAGGTTATTGGCGTGTTCTAGATTCCTCTGCGGATGATGTAACCGGTTACTTCGCAGTCAACGGTTGCACAATCGAGTCAGCGCCCAAGCAGCGCAAATGACCACTGGGTAAGTTTTTTGGAGGATTCTGCAATGAGTCGTATTCGTCTCGCCATCCGTTTCACCAAGTCCCTCGGCTTCATAGCTCTAACCGCTTTCGCCCTGCTGATCGCGAATCAGAGCGCCTTTGGCCAGGTCGATGAAGGGTCGGTTACTGGAGTGGTTCAGGACGCTACTGGCGCAGTAGTTCCTACCGCAAAAGTGACCCTCTTGAATACGGACCAAGGTTTGACCCAAACAACAAATACGAACGGCTCCGGCGTATACACCTTCTCGCCCGTTCGAATCGGGAACTACTCCGTGTCCGCCACCGCTCCTGGCTTCTCTGTCACCACCCAGGAGCATGTAAATGTGGCCGTGAGTCAGAACCTGCGTATCGATATTCAGCTTAAGCCCGGCGCCGAGTCGCAAACTGTCGAGGTGACCACCGCACCGCCCCAGTTGCAGACCGAGGATGCCTCGGTTGGGCAAGTCATCAACGAGGCGAGCGTAAATAACCTGCCTCTGAATGGCCGCAATTTTACTTTCTTGGCCCAATTGGCGGCCGGCGTAAACACTCCGCAGGCGGATACTCGCGGCAATGCGGCGAACGGAGCCTTCTCCGCCAATGGGCTGCGCCCTTCGCAGAACAACTACCTCTTGGACGGCATTGACAACAATTCCGACAACGTGGACTTTCTCAACGGAACAAATTTTGTTGTTCTACCCCCGCCCGACGCGATCGCGGAATTCAAAGTTCAGACCTCGGACTTCAGTGCCGAACTGGGACGTGCCGCGGGCGCCGTCCTCAACGCCACGGTCAAGTCCGGCACCAACAGTATCCACGGCGCGGCCTGGGAATTTTTCCGCAACGACGTGCTCGACGCAGCCGATTGGTTTGAAGATAACAGCGGAATCAAAAAGGGAGAGCTGCGCTGGAACCAGTTCGGAGCTTCCATCGGCGGCCCCGTCATCAAGAACAGGATCTTCTATTTTGGTGACTATCAAGGTTTCCGGCACGTACAGGGCAACACCCAATCCGGGATCGCAGTGCCGACCGCGTTGCAGCGCACCAGCGGCTACACCAATCTCTCCGAGATAGTTGCCGGGAATTCCTCGAGCGCGCCGCGACTCGATGCTCTGAACCGATCGATACCGGTCGGCACCGTCCTCGACCCCGCTACCACCCGCGCAGTCGCCGCGGGCGCGGTGGATCCTGTTTCCGGGCTCACCAACAGTTCTGCCAGCAATGTGTACGTTCGCGATCCCTTCGGCACCTGCCCAGCTTCCACCACGAATTTCACCCTCGCTGGCTGCGGGTTGAACCAGCTTCCTGGCGGCCGCATCGATCCCGCCGCAGTCAAACTGTTGAATCTCTTTCCAGCACCAACCGCCGGTGGAGTCAGCTCAAATTATGCCGTCAGTCCCAACCTCTACCAGCACAACAACCAGTTTGACGTCCGGGCCGACTTTGATTTGTCCGACAAAAACCAGGTATTCGCGCGCGCCAGTTACTGGGACAACCCGCAATTTATTCCCGGGCCTTTTACCGGTGTAGCTGACGGCGGCGGCTTCCAGCAGGGTGTCCAGACGGCAAAGTCTTTCCAGGGTGTGGCGGCGTACACCCATCTGTTCTCGCCGACTACGGTCAATGTAGCCAGGATTGGATGGGACCACCTGCACACCTCACGATTCGGGCCAGAAGGCTCTGTATACGGCATTCCGGCGCAGTACGGAATCCCGGATATCCCACAGGTGGATAACAACGGCGGTCTGCCCGCCTTCGGATTCGGTGGGTTGCAGACTTTGGGCGCCAACAACTTCCTGCCTTCGGACGAAACCACCCAGACCACCCAGGTCGTCGACGACTTTTCCAAAGTTTACGGCGCTCACGGCTTCAAGATGGGCGTTGAATACCAGCATGTAGTATTCAATACCCTCCAGCCCGCCTGGGCGCACGGCCAATTCGATTATGACGGTACATTCACAGATATTCCCGGCAAGAACGGCAGCACCACGGGGATCGCGCAATTTGTTCTTCCGCCGGCACCCTATAGCCTTTCTACCGGAGACGGAGTCAGTTACTCCGGAGGCTCTGACGATGTCCGCTCCTCCAACATCAACAAAACCTACGACGAAAGAGCCTATTTCGCGGCTTACCTCCAGGACGACTGGAAGGTCAGTCCCAAGCTGACTCTCAATCTCGGCTTGCGTTGGGAATACTTTGGGCCCATTAACGAGACAAATGGCGGCCAGGCGAACTTCGTTCCCAACTATAATGGGACTCCGACGTTCATCATCCCGGCTTCGGGCAAGGACAATAGGCAATTGTCTTCGACGGCCAATAATCCGTCCCTAGGCGGCAACGGCTTTATCGATCTGCTGGCCAAGGATGGAATTGCGCTTTTGTCGACCGACAAGTACGGCAAGGGATTGCTCAAGCCACAATACGATAATTTTGCGCCCCGCTTCGGCTTCGCCTATGAGGTATCCCCGAAGCTGGTGGCGCGCGGCGGTGTGGGTCTCTTCTGGAACGCCTTCGAGAACCAGGGTTACGGGCCGAATATCGGCGAAAATTACCCCTTCGTATACAACTTCGAGTACAACCCCAAAGTTCCAGATAACTCCCCCGTCGGCTTGTCTAACGTCGCACCTGTTAGTTACAACACGGTGTACGCTAACTGCGCGACAGCAGGTCCGGGTCAAACAGCGACCTTTGAGTCCGGCTTCTCCTGCCATTCATTCACCCCTCTTGACGTGAACGGATCCGGCGTCGGACTGCAGGGACTTCAGTTCAAATTCGTAGATCCCAAAACCTTGGCCGCCAACCTCTCTTTCCAGTATGCGCTCACTCACTCGATGTCGGCACAGGTCGGTTATGTACTGACAAAAGCCGACAATCTTCAGATGAATCTTGGCGCGAATAACGTGACCGCCCTCGTGCCGTACAACGGCAGTACCACGGGTCCGGTCGGTGGAGGATCCCTCGGTCAAGAACCCTTTCCGGATTTCGGGGGTGGTTCCACTGGGCGAATGATCGGAGCCAGCGTTTACAATGGCCTGCAAACCAAGCTCGAACAGCAGCTTTCGAACGGACTGAATTACCTGCTCACGTACACCTTCTCAAGAACCTTTACCGACGCCGGCGACTTGCTGAATGGGGGTAGTCTGAATAGCGCTCGCGCGCCCGACGTGCCTGGCTTCGGTGTCCGTGGAGATTGGTCCCTGGCCTCTTTCAACGTCACCAACGTGTTCCATTTCAGCGGCGGGTACGAACTGCCGCTGGGCCAAAACAAGAAATACTTCGCCAGCGCGAACAAAATCGAGAACGCTGTAGTTGGAGGGTGGATGATAAATTGGATCACTACCCTTCAGGGGGGCCAGCCTCTCTCCCTCAGTTGCCCGACTGCAACGACAAAAGGCACGAACTGCAACGATGTGACCGTAGCCGGGCAGAGCCCGAAGCTCGGAATCAAGGTCCGGCCAAATGCAAACGGCAGATTAACTCCGTATTGGTTGAATAACCCGGCAGCCTTCCAACAGCCTTGTCTGTTGGGCGGCGATGTAACAAGTAATCCGGCTGGATGCATACCGACGACTGGTTTTGGTTATCTGGGTGACCGTCCGGGGACGACTACCGGGCCAAGCTACCATCGGCTTGACTTCTCCGCCTTCAAAAACATCCCCATCAATGAGCGCTTCAGCATGCAGTTCCGGAGTGAGTTCTTCAACATCGTCAACCATCCGAATTTCAATGCTCCGGGATTCGGCGGCAACGGCGTGGTTTCCATTTCGAACTCAACCAATTTCACCAACACTAACTTCGGCGCCATCGGATCTACCCGCGATGCTCCCAACGCTCCCAGGCAAATACAATTTTCTTTGAAGTTGTATTACTAGGCTAAGATGAAAACACCCCGTAAAGGCCGCTTTCTGCGGCCTTTCGGGGTGTTTCTGCGTAGCGCTTCGCTCACGCGGTATCAACAAAGGTGGGCTGTGGGCAAAATGTACTGGTCCCGGGGGATGGTTCTTCCTTCACTGGTGGTGTGTGCGGCGCTTGCCATAGGCCAGGACCATCCAAACCAGACCCAGGCGAATCAGTCCCAGGCATTAACTCGCCAGTTTCAATCGGCCGTGGCTCAATATGACGCTGGACGGCTTCAGGACGCTGCAGCGCAGCTGGAGGCCCTGTTGCCCTATGCGTCGAGGACCTTTGAGGTGCATGAGCTCTTAGGGCTGGTTTATGCTGGACAGTCACAGGATGCCAAGGCCGTAGAGCAGCTTCAAATCGCGGTTCGACTGAAGCCGGATTCGGCAGCCGCGCGAACCAATCTGGCCGCCAGTCTCTTCCATTCCGGCAAATCGGAGTTGGCAGAGGGGCAGTTTCGTAAGGCTCTGGAACTGGAACCTCGCGACTACGATGCTAACCACAATCTAGGTGAGCTTTTCATCCAGTCCAGAAGGATTCCGGACGCGGTGCCACTGCTGGAAAAAGCGCAGGAGATTCGTCCTTCTTACGACAATGGGTATGATCTCGCGCTGGCGTATTTTGAAATTGGGAAGCTTGGTCAAGCCAGGCAGCTCGTTCAAAACCTTGAACAGACCAAAAATACCGGAGAATTGCATAACCTGCTGGCTCAAATCGACGAAAAGAGCGGAGAGTTCGTGCCGGCGGTAAACGAATTTGAATCCGCCGCGCACATGGATCCAAGTGAATCGAACCTCTTCGACTGGGGCAGCGAACTTCTTCTCCACCGCACCTACGAACCAGCCATTGAAGTGTTCGAGAAAGCCTCGCAGCGGTACCCGAAGTCTCCCCGCCTTTTGATCGGCTTGGGCATGTCGGATTACTCGCGAGGCAAGTACGACGAGGCGGTCAAAGCGCTGCTCGCGGCCGCCGACCTGGACCCCTCCGATGCTCGCTGCTACCTTTTTCTCTCCAAGGCCTACGACAGCTCCCCCAACCAGGCGGACGAAGTCATCCAGAGGTTTCGCCGTTTCTCTGAACTCCAGCCCGGCAATGGGCGCGCTCTTTATTACTATGCGATGAGTTTGTGGAAGGGTAAACGGGCCGAAGATCCCGGTTTCAATCTTAAGGAAATCGAATCTCTGCTGCAAAAGTCGATCGCACTCGATCAGACGCTTCCCGAAGCCCACGTGCAGTTGGGAAATCTCTACGCCGACCAGCATGAATATGCAAAATCCATTCCGGAGTATGTGCGCGCACTGGAACTGAATCCAAATCTACCCGATGCTCATTACCGTCTGGGGCAGGATTACATTCACGCGGGGCAGAAGGATCGCGCCCAGGCGGAGTTCGAAATTTATCAGCGTCAACGTGCGGCGCATACGGCTGAAATCGATAAAGAGAGGGCCGAAGTCCAGCAGTTCGTGTATTCCGCCAAGGGAGAGCCTTCCACCAAGCCATGACACCCGCGCAACAACTCGCCCGCAAACTAAGTCGCAGCAGACGGGACTTCCTGCGCGACGCGGCAGGCTTGGGCTTGGGCAGTGCGCTGATGAGCTCCAGCCCGCTGCTACATGGGGCGGTGGCCGCAAAGAAGCGGAAAACCATTGTCATCACCTTCGGCGGAGGGGCCCGCGATCAGGAGACCTTTGCGCCCGAAGGACAGGAGAATATCCCCAACCTGCTCAAGGAATTGATACCGCAATCGAGCTTTTTTACCCAGGTGGTGAACCAGGGCATCCTGGGTCACTATGTGGCGACCGCGAGCCTGGCAACCGGAGTCTACGAAACACTCAATAACTTCTCTGCGGTCCCACCCGAGCATCCGACAGTGTTCGAATACTTTCGCAAGGATCTGCACCGTCCCCTCTCCGACGCCTGGGTGGTCGCGCCCAGTAACGGCTTCAACCGCATCGGTGAGAGCGACTACCGTTCTTACGGTCCGGGGATGGGGGCGCGGGTGGTCTTGCCCAAGCATCTGCTGGGTGCGGCCATTTCTGGAAGTTCTACCGACTACCAACACCTGCTCAGTGACAACTACGAGACGCCTCTCTACGCGCCTCAACTTGCAGGGGGCGAAGTCGAGTTGCAACAGCTGGAGATGATCCTGAAGCTTTCGGTGGACGATTTCAAGGCGCATGCCCGCACGATATCCAGCCCTGACGAGTTGTCCATGTTTATCGTTCGGCGGCTGATGCAGCAGGAGTCCCCCAGTTTGCTTTGGATCACCTTGCATGACATCGATATCGCGCATGCCGGGGCTTACTCGCTCTACGTGGATGCGATCCGCCGCACAGATCGTCTTTGCGCGGAGCTTTGGAGCGCGGTGCAGAGTGAGCCGGAGTATGCGGGCAACACCACCATGTTCATCCTGCCGGATTTTGGACGGGATGGCGATCAGGATGCCGGGGGCAACGGGTTTCAGCATCATCGGACCGGCGATGTAGCTTCACGAACCACCTGGATGATGGCCATGGGCGCGGGCGTACGTCAAGGCGTAGTCTATGACCGTCCCATGCAGTCGATTGACCTGGTACCGACCCTGGGTGCGATGATGGGGTTCACTCCGTCGCTTTCGCAGGGCAAAGCAATCAAAGAACTGGTTTAGCTGTATGCTTCCACGCGATCTCAAAGCGGAGCAGTTCGCGGATTATCCGCCCCAGGCCAGGGCGTTGGCCGTGTCCCACCTGGCAGCGTTACAGCAGCTTCCGCTTAGCTTTGTGCCCAGCCTGCTGCGCGAAGTCATTGACTACGACTACAAGTTTCCAGCCGAGCGTGTGGCCATCGATAAGGAACTCGCCAACCTCAGTTCTCTTTCGCCGCCCCAGTTGAACGATTGGTTTCAAGCCTTCTCGCAGTTGTCCCTATCGTCAAAACTTGAACAATTCGATTGGATGAATCAGCCCGCCCGGTTTGTGGAACAGTTGTCGGCCTACTTGTGGACTACGCAGCAGTTGGATAGTTTCCGCAAGGCCGCGACAGTCTATAACGATCGTTTACGGTCCGCGACACCTCCCGATCCTATTCCTGTGCGCAGGCTGGGAATCGCCGTGATTGGGCAGGGCGTTGCCTCTTATGACGCGCCGCTGTTCCGCAACCTGCGCCCGCACGGCGCCTATTTCGCTTCAGTCAAGCCCGATAACGGACTAACACTGTTGCTGAACGCGGTTGAGGCCCGGGCCAAGGCGCACCCGGCTGCTTATGGCCATTGGTATATCGATGGCGGGCAGCCAGCCGGCCACAGCCCCATGCTCACCTGCGTGTCCTACGAGGGGCTGGAGCCTGTCCGCGCGGCCTTGCTGCACAATATTCAGACAGAGATTCAGCGGCCAGGCATGGGCCCGGAAGAATTACGCACGCATCTGGCAACGCTGACCCCAGCGGACCTGGGCATGAGCAAATCAGGAGACGAGGTACTCGATCGCTTTCAGGTAAGGCTGCTCACCGAAGGCTCCGGAACCCAGATCTTCAGCACCACGTTTGCCCAGTGGACAGCCCGCGAGGCCCTGCGACGGGCCCAGCCGCTCACCATGCTGGTGCGCTTCGCCCCCAGACAACGACAGAGGCCAATGAATGAGCTCTTGAGCACTGGCCACGGCACTGCGGAACTTGACTTCGCCGGCTCGTTAGTCGATGCGGACATGGGCGCGTACTACAACTGGATCAACCAGCAGCGGTTGCCGGGAGCTGAGCAATCCGCCTTCCTGGTTTGGTTTGAAGGTCATAACCAGGCCATTGCCATTGGGCCATCCATTCCCCGTGGGAGCGTATCAACAACAGTGGCTGATCCTGGAGAACTAGCTGCTCTGGTCGTAGCCTGAAAGTTCTTTTTTTTTGCAGCCTGTGAAAGCCGGAACACTTCACTTTGGGGGCGGGCCTTTAGATGGTGTGTGAAGAACTCGGTCCTGGAAGGGCACGGCTTCAGCCGTGCCGTAAATGACAGTGCCATACCCG
>Ga0302325_10014404_pt1 | contig 16832 bp, 13 predicted proteins | sample Palsa_T0_2_FD_201948 | JGI IMG/M metagenome (GOLD analysis project Ga0302325, IMG submission 201948) | Peat permafrost microbial communities from Stordalen Mire near Abisko, Sweden - Palsa_T0_2 | ecosystem: Environmental > Terrestrial > Soil > Palsa > Peat permafrost | place: Sweden: Abisko... | reverse complement strand
CTCTCGCTGGGCGGAACCACGGGCTACGCCATCAACCCCGCCCGCGATCTTGGTCCGCGCCTCGTTCATTGGCTGTTGCCCATTCCCGGAAAAGGCGGATCGAATTGGAGCTATGCGCCCATCCCCATCATCGGCGACTTTGCGGGCGCGGCGCTGGCGGGATTGCTGCTGCACTTTGCGCATTCCTGATTCAAAGAGTCAGCCGCAACCATCCGTGCAGTCGAGATGCGATGGATTCACCCCGCTCATTCACTCGAGGCAGGAGGCAACGACCGCCAACGCGGCAATGGCCGCAGTCTCGGCGCGAAGGATGCGCGGGCCCAGCGATACGGCGCGCCAGCCGTTGGCATCGAAGAGCGCTTCTTCTTCGGGAGCCCACCCGCCTTCGGGGCCGATGGCAATCTCCAGCGCAGGCATATCGTCCCCGGCGGCGTCCGCGGCTTCCTCAATCGCCTTGCGCAGTGATGTAGTCCGCTCCTGCTCGGCGAGAACGATGCGCGTCGACCGGGAGGCAGCGCGAACGCGCGACGCCAGCGGCGCCGCGTCAAGGATCAACGGCACATCGGATCGCCGCGACTGCTGCGCCGCCTCATGCACAATGCGGCGCCAGCGTTCTACGCGCTTGTCTGCGGCTAGCGCCAGGTGCTTCTCACTGCGGCGCGCAATCACGGGGGCAACAGCCGCCACTCCGAGTTCCGTAGCCTTCTCAAGAGCCCACTCCATGCGATCGAATTTGTACACGGAGAGAACCAGCGTGACTGGCAGCGCCGGATCGGCCTGCACTTCGGCGATGAGATTGAAGCGGACCTCATCGGCGCTCACTGCGGCCACTTGCGCGTGAAACACGTGGCCGCCTGCGACCACATCAGCCTCCATGCCCGGCTGCGCGCGCAGCACCCGAGCCATGTGCTCGGCATGCGCGCCAACGATGGTGGCTGTGGCTTCATCCCAATGCTCGGCAATCCAGCGGCGTCGCGTCATGGCAATTCGGGAGTCGGTTCATCTCTCCCTGCTTTCCTTCCCAACAAGTCTATTCCTTCGAGACAACGACCCAACCGTGTTTCAAAAAAGGTTCAGGTCTCTTTGCAGGTCGTTCCTCAGGGGCTAAAGCCCGACACTGATTATGCGGCTTTTGCGGCACGACCGAAGTCGTGCCCTGATACAAAGCGGCTGAGGTTTTTGGCTACAGAGAGTTTTTCCGCAAGCTTTCAAGCCGTGCCCCGGTACAACGCTGCATTTGAAACACGCTTTACCGGCCGCAGAAACACTGAGGGGGACGCTTTTAAGCGTCCCCCTCTGAGTGTTGCCTTGTTGATGGTTGACCGCTGTTACTTCTTTTTTGCGGCCTTCTTCGCGGGTGCCTTCTTTGCGGCTGCCTTTTTCGCTGGTGCCTTCTTGGCTGCTTTCTTCGTTGCCATTTTGCCTATTCTCCCTTATCGATGGTTTGCATCGATGTCTGCAATTAAATTGCAGTTGATGAATGTATAGATTCATGCTTCGCAAGTGTCAAGAAAAAAACGAACGAAGAGTGGAAAAATGGTCAACAATTTTTTCTCGATGCATCGAGTGTCGATGCGCGAACGCGAGTTCGATCCGATTTGCATCGCGACTTTCGGCTCTTCGCGCATCGCGATCAAATGAAAATTCGCGACGACATGCTGAGCATCTTCCTTCGCGCTCAGCATTCGATGATGTTCAAGGCCAGCCCGGCGAGGCTGGTCTCCTTGTAGCGGGACTGCATGTCAAGACCGGTTAGATACATGGTGCGAATGACCTGATCGAGAGATACCTTGTGCGCCTCGGACTCATTGAGCGCGAGACGCGATGCTTGCACGGCCTTGGCCGCGCCCATGGCGTTGCGTTCGATGCATGGAATCTGCACCAGGCCGCCGATCGGGTCGCATGTCATGCCCAGGTTGTGTTCCATCGCGATCTCCGCGGCATGCTCCACCTGGCCATTGGTTCCGCCGAGCGCCGCGGTCAACCCGCCGGCAGCCATTGAACACGCCACGCCCACTTCACCCTGGCAACCGACCTCCGCGCCGCTGATGGATGCGTTCTCCTTATAAAGGATGCCGATGGCGGCGGACGTGAGGAAGTAGCGCAGAATGCCTTCGTGGTCCGATTCGGAAATAAATCGCGAGTAGTACTGCGCTACCGCGGGCACCACACCGGCCGCCCCATTGGTGGGCGCGGTTACCACGCGTCCGCCAGCGGCGTTCTCTTCATTCACGGCCATCGCATAGACCGTCACCCAGTCAAGCGGCGCCAACGGATCGCCGCGCAAGCCGGTGGCTTCCTTCGCGTGAAGGCGATCGGCAAGGCGATGCGCGCGCCGTCGCACTTCCAAGCCGCCGGGAAGAATCCCTTCCGCAGCGATGCCGCGCTGAATGCAGTCCTGCATGGCGCCCCAGATGCGCTCGATTCCTTCGCGCACCACTTCTACTGACGCGCGTTCCGAATCGGGAGTGGCGAACCGGACCAGCGCGCACTCGTTCTCAAGCATCAGCTGGCTAATGGAAAGCTCATTTGCGTGGGCCGTGGCCAGCAACTCGGCCGCGCTGTGAAATGGAAACGGAATGGGCGCCTGCGGCTTTCCGGTCGACGCGTCGACCCCATCCTCGGTGATAAAGCCCCCGCCGATCGAGAAGAACGTGCGTTGATCGACGATCGCTCCGGCCTCATCAAACGCGGTCAGGCGCAGTCCGTTGGGATGCTGGGTCTGGGCGCCCGGCGGAAACATCTGCGCGCGATTGAAGATCAGATCGCTGGCCTCATCGAACGCGATTGTGTGCGCACCGGCAAGAGCGATTTGGCGCGCGAAGCGGATGCCGGCAACCGTGGATGCAATTGCCGCGGGATCGATAGTGGCCGGCTCATGGCCGGATAGACCGAGCAGGACGGCTCGATCCGTGGCATGGCCCAGGCCGGTAAGAGCAAGCGAGCCGAAAAGCTCTGCCTGGACGCGCGCCACGCCATCGAGCAAGCCGCGAGTCGCAAGATCCGTCGCAAAGCGGCACGCCGCGCGCATGGGCCCCATGGTGTGCGAACTGGACGGACCGACGCCGATTTTGTAGAGGTCGAACAGGCTCGTAGTCACGGATGTGATTGTAGCGCGTGAAGCAGGGATCAGGGGTGAGGGAACAGGGAACAGAAAAGCGCGAGTTCGTGCGTGCCTCGATCTTGAGAGGCGCGCTGACCTTCGACCGGGCATCAAGGAAAGTCGAATGCCGACTCACCGAATGTGTAGGCCCTCTGTTCCCTAATCCCTGTTCAATGTTCAATGTTCTCCGATCCCTGTTCCCTGCGTTCTGTTACACTCGCTGAGACCTTTCCTCATGCTCTTCAAAGCCCTCAGCGCGGCTGTCTACGGCATCGATGCGAACCTCATCGACGTGGAGGTGGACTATAGCGGCGCGGTGATGGACAAAGATGTCTTCCACACCGTGGGCCTTCCAGATGCCGCGGTGCGCGAGAGCCGCGATCGTGTCCGTGCGGCCATCAAGTATTCCGGGTACACCATCCCGCCTACATTCATCACCATCAATCTGGCGCCTGCCGACATGAAAAAAGAAGGCGCGGGCTTCGACCTGCCCATTGCTGTCGGCATTCTTGGCGCGTACGGCGCGCTGCGCATCGACGACGTGAGCCGCTTTCTCATGGTAGGTGAACTCGGACTCGACGGAAGCTTGCGTCCTGTTCCGGGAATGCTGCCGATTGCCGTTCTTGCTCGCGAGAAAGGCATTCCAAATCTGATTCTGCCCGCCGCCAATGCAGCCGAAGCCGCGGTGGTGGAAGGCGTAAACGTCTATCCGGTCTCGTCTCTGCTCGACGTACTTGAATTGTTGAACACTTCGGTCGTCGGTTCGATTCAGCGCGAACCGTATCGCGTTTCGACCCAAGCACTGCTCGGCGAGCTGCAACACTTCGCGGTGGACTTCAAAGATGTGCGCGGGCAGCAGACGGCCAAGCGCGCTCTCGAAGTAGCCGCCGCGGGCAGCCACAATATTCTCATGATCGGTCCGCCTGGCTCGGGAAAAACCATGCTGGCCAAGCGCCTGCCTTCCATCCTTGCCCCGCTCACGTTTGAAGAAGCATTGGAGACCACCAAGATTCATTCTGTCGCCGGCGTGCTCGATGCGGCTGCCGGCCTGGTCACGCAGCGCCCGTTCCGCTCACCGCATCACACCATCTCCGATGCCGGCCTCATTGGCGGCGGCGTCATCCCGCGGCCGGGCGAGGTTTCTCTTGCCCACAACGGATTGCTGTTTCTCGACGAGCTGCCGGAATTTCCGCGCAACGTGCTTGAGGTGATGCGCCAGCCGCTCGAAGATCACACCGTCACCATTGCACGCGCCTCCATGTCGCTCAGCTTTCCCGCGCGCTTCATGCTTGCAGCGGCCATGAACCCGTGTCCATGCGGATACTTCAACGACAAGTCGCGCGAGTGCATGTGCACACCGCCCATGATCCAGCGCTACGTCGCCAAGATCTCCGGGCCGCTGCTGGACCGCATCGACATTCACATTGAGGTTCCCGCTGTCCAGTACAAGGAACTGCGCGGCGGCGCGGCGGCGGAAGGTTCAACGGAGATTCGCACACGCGTAATGGCAGCACGCGAGCGCCAGCAAGCGCGCTTCAGGAAAGCCGGGGACAAGATTTACGCCAACGCCCAGATGACCACACGCCAGATTCGCGTCCACTGTGAACTCGGCGCCGATTCCGAACGGCTGCTGGAGAGGGCCATGCAGCAGCAGGGCCTGACGGCGCGCGCGCACGATCGCATTCTCAAGGTTGCGCGAACCATTGCCGATCTCGGCGGAGCCGAGCACCTGACCGTAGCGCATCTCGCCGAAGCCATCCAGTACCGGACGCTGGACCGCAGCTACTGGGCGTGAAAAAACAGGGACTAGGGACTAGGGACTGACAGATATCTTCCCTGCCCCGGTTGGCCGCTGTCTCGCTGACTTGCTGCTTTCTCAGCTCTTCTTATCTCCCCAGCGCGATACGCTGAATTGCGCGCCGGCGAAGAGAATCAGCCCGGAAACATACGCCCAGAAGAGCAGCCCCACTGAAACATAGAATGGCCCATAGAGCGCTTTCAAGTCGAGATGCGGCAGCACCTGCACAAACACCATCTTGGCCAGCAGCCATACGATTCCCGTCACAATCGAAGTGCGCAGAACCGGTCGCCAGGGCACCTTGCGGTTGGGCAGGATCCAGTAAATCGAAAAGAAGAATAGAATCGCCGCTACCCCGGTGGATAGCGCCAGCCACACTTCATTGATGCCCTTGTAGAAAAAGTTATCGGTGTGTTGGACGAAGATGTCCGTGAGCATCCGCTGCTCAAGCGCGTTCAACAAAATGCTGATCAGCGCCAGCGCCACCATCAGCAGCGCGAGTCCAAACGCCACTGTCTGATTGAAAACATAGTTGCGGCTCCTGGTCACTCCCCATGCCTGGTTGAGCGCCACCTCCAGGGGAAGAAAAATTCCCGTGCAGGAGATGAGGATCATGACCAGCGAGAGCACCTGTACGCCATGGCGCGGCACCACCGCTTCAAGGCTGTAGGTGAGAAAGCCGGTCTTCGCGGTGGAAGGCAGAAAATAATTGACCATGTCGCTTACGACGTTGACCATCGTTGGCGAATGGAAGACTGATCCGCAGAGCGTGTAGAGCAGCACGATAAACGGGATGAAGGAGATGATGGCGTTGGCCGCCACGCTGAAGGCGAAGGTATGCACCTCGCTGTCGAGCAGGTACGCGATCAAGGCCTTGCCGTCCTTGCGCCAGCGGTACCACTTGGAGCGGGACGCGGGCTCTGCGTCATTCCGAGCCGCGGCATCGCCGGGGACTGCTGCATCCTCTTTTGCGGGATCCAATACCTCAACCACTGAACACTCCTCTGCGCGGCACGCGTAACCGGCGCCGATCCCTTGCCCTGAGCGATCTGCCGCGCAATGGCAGAATGAATGCCAATTCAAGGATAGACCGCAGGGCCAGTTTCCGCGCAAATGTGCCGCAGTGCCCCGGCCGGTAGTCACGAAAGAGTCCTCCGCCATTCATGTCTCCTTCATTTTCTTATTGCATCCTTATTCATTTCCTGCCATAACAAACACACAACCCCTGGAATCGACCCGGGAAAAACCATTGGAAGGCTATTTGCATTGGAAGTTTTAGTTTTGAGGGGAACAACTCATTCTGGAAACGAATTCGAGCTGCCGCAGTGCTCCGCATCGGCGCGCAACGGCGGCTCGCGGAGTTTTTGGGCTCTCTCCGCCGCACCCCATGCGGAAGCGCGCGCAATGCGATGAGTTAACACCCCGAAAAAAGAAGGAGAGAAACCATGAAGGAGCAAGGCGTGGTGAAGTGGTTCAATGGCGCAAAAGGATTCGGCTTCATACAGCGCTCCAGCGGCGAAGATGTGTTTGTGCATTTCTCCGCGATCCAGGAGAGCGGATATAAGACGCTGAACGAGGGCGAAGCAGTTGAGTTTGTTTGCCAGCAGGGACCCAAAGGTCTGAATGCGGCAGATGTAACAAAGGTCGCCTGAATCAATTCTCTTAGATCTGCCGATATCGAAGTGTTGTAACTCCGGCCTTGTCTCCTCTCACGTGAGGTGGGGCGAGTGTTATGGTTTCCCATCCTTTCGTCCGCCGCGGCGGACGAAAAGATGGGGCACAGAGCATTGTTGGGCACAAACGGTCGTTCATTTACGGCTGTGAGCTCGCCTTGAGGTTTAGCTTGGCGAGCGCCCATTGCGCGGCTGTACGCAGACCGTCGTCCGCGGCTTTCGCCCATTGATCGAGCACGGGCGCAAAGCGGGCCATGCCACTGTTGCCCATGGCGACGGCCACATTGCGCCGCAGCCCTTGAAAACCGGCCCTGCGCACCGGCGATCCATTGAAGAGCTGCTCGAATTGCGCTTCGTCAATCTGCGCCAGCCAGTCGAGCGATGGATTCACCAGTTCGGCGCGCGGCTCCAACTCCGTGTCCGCGGCGATGGGAGATTTGCGATTCCACGGGCACACGTCCTGGCAGATATCGCAGCCGAAGACCTGACGCCCGACGCCTTCCATCAGGCTCGCCTCGATCGAGCCGCGGTGCTCAATGGTGAGGTACGAGATGCAGCGCGTAGCATCCATTTTGTAAGGCGCAATGAGCGCGCCTGTGGGGCATGCGTCAAGGCAGCGGCGGCAAGTCCCGCAACGATCCGGTACGATGAGCGGCGGCTGCTCGGGCTGCGTCTGAAGTGAGGTTAGGAGTACGGCCAGGAATCCATAGGAGCCTAGCTTCGGATGGATCAGGCAGGTATTCTTTCCTGTCCAGCCGAGACCCGCAGCCGTGGCCACCGATCGCTCAACAATCGGGCCGGTGTCCACATAACCGCGCGCCTCAAAAGCGCCGAAGTTTTCATGCAGGCGAGCCTCCAGCGTCGTGAGCCTTTTCTTCAGCACCTTATGATAATCGCTCGGCCGGCGCGTCCCATTTGCATCCTTGCGGCTGCTCCATGCGTAGCGCGCAATCCACCCTTTTCCAGCCTCGGCCGCCTCAATGGAGCGTGGCTCAGCGCTGTTATAATTGGCATAGCAAGCAACCGCGGAACGCGCCCATGGAAACGGGACGCTGACGCGGGATCTCAGCAACTGGCCGGTTTCATCCACGCGCTCCAGATAGCGCATGGTTCCTGCGTAGCCATCGCGCACCCACTGCCCGAACCGTGCTGCGTCGCGTTCTTCCTTTTCATAGGGAAGGGCGACAAGTCCAGCCTCCGCGAAGCCTGCCTCAAGCGCCAGAGTGCGAACCGCCTCTCTCGCGATTGCCGGTGTGCCGTTTGCGGAAATGGGCGTTGAAGAAAACACGGAACCGGATGCATTCCTTTTTGCGTATGGAGATTGTGTCCGTTTGCGAACGCCGAAAACGAATTTGAACACCTGGCAAAACAAGCATCGATAGCAGAAGAACGCTATCCCCTGTAATTTCAGCATATTCCCTTCTCGCAGCTTTGGTCGCCCGGGTGCAAGTCCAGTGTCGCAGGTTCCCAGAGTGCACGGACCGCGGGGAGCGAAAGCCGGCCCGAAATAGAAAGGGACTTTCCCCAAGGAGTTTTTATGACAAGCGCTTTTATGACGAATGCAATATGCGAAGAGATGGCCATCCTTACGATGAGCGCCGTTGACCCGACGGGCGCGAGCCAACCGGTGCGCGGCCAGATTGTGCGAGGGCAGTTGGTCCGCGGCCAGGTCGACGTTCTGCTTGAGCACGTCGGCCCCCTGGTGCGCAAATGCAACGTGGCGATCGACCTCTCCAGCGTGGAACGGATCGACGCCGCGGGCATCACCGCACTGGTTTCGCTGTATCGAAACGCATGTGAATCAGGACGTCATTTCAGCCTGACAAATGTGCCCGATCACGTGGCTCAGATTCTTGCATTGGTGGGTTTGGACCGGTTCCTCTTATCTCACAATGCGGTGCGGAGTTCGCATTGCGGCCCCGGCATGCGGCGCCCCGCAGCGTGAATTCCGGCACCCGGTCTCCAAACTCCGCACAGGCCGCGAAGAATGTCTCAAATTGCGGAGATTTCGAATGATGAGCCCGACTAGAGACTTCCGGCAAATGAATCGTCTGTGACGAGTGGCACATGCAACGGTATACTGACGGCGCTATTTGTACTAGCGACGAACAACGCCGCGACGCGCTGTCAGATGTCTGGATGACCCGCACGCGCTCAGCCTTTGACCGCATTTATGTAGCATTGCTGAGCCTCCGTACCGCCACCCTCGCACTGGGAGCCGCATCCGCGGAATCCCGGGCCCCATGCGACAGGTCTTGGTCGCATGGGTGGGAAATTCTATAAAGTGGAGGCATTACCCCATGACGCAGGGCGTGGTGGAACAATCGGTCGCCGCGGCGACTTCAACCTCAACTCCAACCAAGTATGTTTATTTCTTCGGCGACGGCTCAGCCGACGGCAATGGCCGCATGAAGGATGTGCTGGGCGGCAAGGGCGCGGGCCTGGCGGAGATGACCCTCGCCGGCTTGCCGGTGCCTCCCGGATTTACGATTCAGACCGAGGCTTGCCGCGAATACATGCGCGGCGCCGTCAGTCCGCAGGTCGACGTCGAGATGCACGCCGCACTGGGGCAGTTGGAGAAGATGCAAGGCCAAAAGCTCGGCTCAGGCGACAATCCGCTGCTCGTATCGGTTCGTTCCGGCGCCAAGTTTTCCATGCCGGGCATGATGGACACCATTCTTAACCTCGGCCTCAATGACAAGGCTGTTGAATCCCTGGCAAAGCTCAGCAATAATCCCCGTTTCGCTTACGATTCCTACCGCCGCCTGATCCAGATGTTCGGCAGCGTTGTCCTCGATATTCCCAAGAAGCATTTCGAACACATCTTCGACCGCATTAAAGAGCGCGAAAAAATCAAGTTCGACTACGATCTGCTCCCTGAGGCGCTGAAGGAGATCATCGTCGAGTACAAGAAGCTGGTGCGCAAGGAAACCGGCAAGGACTTCCCGCAGGGCCCGCTGGATCAACTGGTCCAGGCCCGCGACGCCGTGTTCAGGAGCTGGCAGAACGATCGCGCCAAGACCTATCGCCGCATCAACCACATCGACGACTGGCTGGGTACAGCAGTCAACGTTCAGGCCATGGTATTCGGCAACCTGGGCGAGAACTCCGGCACCGGCGTAGGCTTTACGCGCAATCCCGCCACCGGCGAGCATATCTTCTTCGGCGAGTACCTGATGAACGCACAGGGCGAGGATGTGGTCAGCGGCATCCGGACCCCGCTATCCATCTCTGAGTTGGAGCGCGCCATGCCCATGGTCTATGACCATCTGCGCGCCGTGACCTGGAAGATGGAAAAGCACTATCGCGACATGCAGGACTTCGAGTTCACCATTCAGGATGGCAAGCTCTACATGCTGCAAACGCGCAACGGCAAGCGCACCGGCCTGGCGGCTGTGCGCATCGCCATTGACATGGTGCGCGAAGGCCTCATCACGCAGGAAGAAGCAATCTTCCGCGTCGAGCCTAACCAGTTGTACGACTTCCTGGTTCCACGCCTGGTTGAAAAGGGCGAGAAGATCGAAGTGCTGGCTACTGGCCTTCCCGCATCGCCCGGCGCGGCCGTGGGACAGATCGTGTTCTCAGCCGAGGACGCGGTGAAATACCACGCCAGTGGCGCATACCGGTCCATCATCCTGGTGCGCGGTGAAACCACGCCGGAAGACATCGCTGGCATGGAAGTAGCATCCGGCATCCTTACTTCGCGCGGCGGCATGACGTCGCACGCGGCCGTGGTGACGCGCGGCATGGGCAAATGCTGCGTGGCCGGCGCGGGCGATCTCAAGGTCAGCGAAGCCAACAAAGAATTGCGCGTCAAGGATCACGTATTCAAGCAAGGCGACTGGATTTCGCTTGACGGCACCACCGGCCGCGTGATCAAGGGCCAGTTGAAGACGCTGCCCGCGCAGCCCGACGATCCCGATCTGGTGAAGTTCATGAGTTGGGTCGACCCGGTTCGGCGGCTGCGCATCCGCGCCAACGCCGACATTCCGCGCGACGCCAAGCAGGCGCGCCTGTTCGGGGCTGAAGGAATTGGCCTGTGCCGCACCGAGCACATGTTCTTTGCTGAAGACCGCATCGAGCACATGCGCACCATGATCCTGGCCGACAATGAGAAGGACCGCCGCGATGCGCTGAAGAAACTCCTGCCCATGCAGCGCGCCGACTTCGTCGGCTTGTTCAAGGCCATGGAGTCGCTGCCCGTCACGATCCGCTTGCTTGACCCGCCGCTGCATGAGTTCCTGCCCCAGCGCGAAGATCTGCTGGTCGAGATTTCGCATCTGGAAGACACCAAACCCCGCTCGCCCAAATTGAAAGAACTGCGTCCGCTGCTGGCGCGCGTGCAGGAACTGCATGAGATGAACCCCATGCTCGGGCTCCGCGGCTGCCGTCTCGGCATCGCATTTCCTGAGATCACCGAGATGCAGGTTCGCGCCATCTTCGAGGCAGCAGTTTCTGTCAAGGTCAAGGGCGGCGATCCGCATCTCGAGATCATGATCCCGCTCATCGGGTCAATTGAAGAGATGCGCAACCAGTCGGCGATCGTTCGACGCGTGGCTGCGGATGTCTTCAAGGAGAAAGGCTCGAGCGTCGACTACATGGTGGGCACCATGATCGAGTTGCCGCGCGCTGCCCTGACGGCGGACCAGATCGCCGAAGAGGCTGAGTTCTTCAGCTTCGGGACCAACGATCTGACCCAGACCACCTTCGGCATCTCGCGCGACGACATAAACAACTTCCTGCCGGCGTATCTGAAGCACGGCATCTTCAAACAGGATCCCTTTGCCACGCTGGACCAGGCGGGCGTTGGGCTGCTGGTGAAGATGGCCACAGCCAAGGGACGCAACACCCGGCCCGACCTGAAGGTGGGCATCTGTGGCGAGCATGGCGGCGATCCCGAGTCCGTCAAATTCTGCCATAAGATCGGCCTTAATTATGTGTCCTGCTCACCCTTCCGTCTGCTGACGGCCCGGCTGGCAGCCGCGCAGGCCGCTCTCGAAGAGCGCCAGGGCGGAACCGTGCACACCAACAAGTAAACCACGAAGGCGGCCTAAGAACAGAAACGGCGTCCGCAGCAAGGGACGCCGTTTCAGGTTTGAGGAGGAGTCAATTTACTTAAGTTATTCGCTTTATCAAGAATCACGATAAACTCTATAAACTTGATATAAATCGCCGGGGCAGGCAGCCTGCGCATGAATCGAAGACCTGAGCGTATCGTGAATTCAGAGCACGGCGCCGCTCCAATCTCCCTCTCAGTCAAAGACGGCTTCCGCCGTATTTATTGCATCTCAACAACTGAGGCGGCAAGTTTCCTGGCGTACGCTTGGTTCACTGCCGTTTCATTCCCCCAGATTTGGAACAAAGGCTTTAACCACCATGCTCATCCGCCTTGCATACGACATTCAATTCGACTTGCCCGCAGAGACGCCGATGGTCGCGCTTTTGCACGTACACCCCTCGCGCGTCCACGACCTGGCGCAGCCGGACGAGTTGCTGACCGAGCCGAAGCTCGAAGTCACCAGCTATCTGGATACGTTCGGCAATCGCTGCGCGCGGTTCACAGCGCCCAGCGGGCATTTGCGGCTGAGCAGCTCCACGCTGATCCAACAACCCGATACCCCCGACGAGGTCAACTGGTCTGCCCGTCAGTTTGCTGTGCAAGACCTGCCCAACGAAATGTTGCTCTTCCTGCTCAGCAGCCGCTACTGCGAAGTGGACCTCTTCAGCAGCATCGCGTTTCAGCTTTTCGGACAGACCGCGCCCGGATGGGCACGTGTGCAGGCTATCTGCGACTGGGTCCATAACTGGGTGATCTTCAACTACCAGCAGGCCCGTCCCACGAAAACCGCCATGGATGTTTACTCCGAGCGCGTGGGCGTGTGCCGCGACTACCAGCACCTGGCCATCACGCTTTGCCGCGCGCTCAACATTCCTGCGCGCTATGCGACCGGATACCTTGGAGATATCGGCGTGCCGGTGGTGCTGCCCATGGACTTCAGCGCCTGGTTCGAGGTATGGCTCGACGGCCGTTGGTGGACCTTCGACGCCCGCAACAACATGCCGCGCCTGGGCCGCGTTCTGATGGCGACGGGCCGCGACGCCGCCGACGTTGCCCTGACTACGTCATTCGGACAGGCGGACCTGCGTCACTTCTTCGTGGTCACCGAGGAAGAGATTCCCGCTCCACTTGAGCAGGATTCACTGGACCCGACGTTCGGTCTTCCCTACTTCGTGTCCCCGCCAGGCGCGAAGTAACCCTCGCGCGTCACCACTTGCAGGTCGTCCTTGCTGGCCTTGAGCGCGACCTTGTGGAAGCCACCTTCGTTGTCCGCCACGTCGGGGGTGTAGGTGAGAAGGTATTGGCCGCGCAGCTCTTCGGCAATCTGCCCGTAGATTTCGTCCAGATTGTCCTTCTTCTTGGCTTCGAAATAACGGCCGCCTGTGCGCGTAGCGATCTTCTCCATGATCTTCTTGCCGTCCACGCCGTTCGCGGCTGTGGTGTCCGGCCCACGTCGTCCACCGCCGCCTCCGGGATAACCGCCACCGCCTCCGGGATAACCTCCGCCGCCGCCAGGATAGCCCCCGCCTCCCCCACGCCGCCCGCCCGGAGAGCCATTGCCGAACCCATTCGACTCCTGTTCACCCTTGAAGTAGATGGTGTAGATAGCCACATTGGCGTGGTCGGCGGCATCCACGGCGTCGTTCAGGTTCTCCTTGCTGCCCTTGTCCGCGCCATCCGAAAAGACGACCAGCGCCTTGCGTCCGTCCTTGGGCTCCATCAGCTCGTGGCTGGCAAGGTAAATGGCGTCGTAAAGCTGCGTGCCGCCGCGCCTGCGGGACTGCCCGCTTTCCCGGTCGTCGCCGGTCGTCTCCGGCCCCGCGTTGGAGTTCTGCTCCGATCGCGTCGGCCCCATGTCGTCCAGTTCGTGGTGCAGCTTTTCGCGCGAGTTGGTAAAGTCCTCCAGCAGCTCCACTTCGTGGTCGAAGTGGATGAGGAAGGCCTCATCCTTCTGCGTGGAGCTCTTGGGATCGGCGGGCAGCATCTGGTCCACAAACTTCTCCGCCGCCTTGCGCTCGTTGTCCAGGGCACTGGAGACGCTGCGGCTGGTATCCACCAGCAAGCCCAACCGGAAGGGCAGGTTGCTCTCCCGCGTAAAGCTCTTGATGGTCTCGGGGCGGCCATCTTCGGTAAGCGTGAAGTCGGTGATTTTGAGGCTGGTCACCAGGGCGCCGTGCTTGTCGCGAACGGTGACCGGAAGTACCACCTCGCGGGCTTGAATTTTGAGGGTTGCGGCGGGCTGGTTTGACGCGGGTTGCTGCGCTGCTGGCTGCTGTGCCTGAATAGTTACGCTCAGGCAGGAAAGCGCCATCAGGGAGAGAGCGAGGGAGGGAAAAGATTGATTTCGCATGGCTTTGTGGGTATGCACACTTTCATTCCATTAGACGGGCAAGAGCGCCAGCCGTTGACCGGCATGAGGCCGGAGAAGTGTCAACGCTCGGCCTGGAGTATGGAAGAAAGATTACGCCGAAACCCCGGCAGCCAGCAAAGAGCCGATGAGACGAGGGATTGAGGATTAAATGGAGGGTGAACGGGCGACGACCAAGCGTGCACCGCGAATGCGATGTCCCCGATCATTGCCGGGCGAACCGTTTTAGTGCGAATTCACGCTGTAAACCGTCTCGTGGACGGGTATCAGGGCTCCGACGACTCCTCCTCCCAGGAAGCCACCAAGCGACCCGATACCGCCGGGAATGTCTCCTAAATCAAAACAGAATGTCTGCGTAGTCGGGCATGGGTGATATTGGGATCTGCCGATTCCGTACCCAATGCCGGCGCCGGCCCCTGCAAGAATGAGCGAGTTGACCCAGCGGTGCCTGGTCTTCATTCGTTTCACAGTGCGAATGTCCTGCCTCTTGACGGTCTGAGGCCCCGCTTCTGCCTGCACCGAGATGACTGCATCGGAAACGTTCAAAAACGCCCCGGTGACCTTGGTCGAGTTCATGGTGCGCACTCGAATCTTTTCCCCAGCTCGTAGAGTCTTGAGGTTCGCCCAGGACGCGGCGTTGTCCTGGGCAAGTGAAACGCAGGAGATACCGAGAATGCACATCAGACATAGAAGGGCCCGCATACGGTGCTCCTAGCCTTTTGAATGTTGAATGGTGTGAATTCATTGTGCATTACTGCACCGTCACTTGAACCGTACCAGTCTGCGTGGTTGCGCCGGAAGTCGCGGTCACCGTTACAGTGTAGATGCCCGCTGTGGTGCCTGTGTTCCCGCCGCCGCTGCTTTTGCTGCCGCACGCGATCATTCCGCTCGTCAGCGCGACGGAGAGAGCGATTAGACCGAAGAACGCCTGCCAGCTTCGGCGCCGCGCAGGAATTCCAAACAGCAGCAAGCACGCTAGGGCGGCTCCCGCAGCCGCGTGCCACCGGCCAGGGCGCAGCGGGTAAGCAAGTGTACTGGAAGTTGACGCCGTGCTGGAGACCGTGAGCGTCGCCGTACCGGCTGCGGTGCCGGTGATACTGACCGGAGTGGTGGAACCGAAGCTGAGAGTGGGAGCGTCCTGGCCGCCGGCCGGGCTGGATGTAATTGCCGCTGTCAGCGCCACGCTGCCGGTGAAGCCTCCGCTCGGCGTCACGCTGATTGTCGAGGTGTTCCCGGTAGTCGCGCCGGGGCTGCCGATGGAGACGGCAGTCCCGGTAACCGTAAAGCTGGGGGTGGGAGCGGCCATTACAGTGACCGAGCCTGTGCCGGTGGCCGCGGCATAATTGCTGTCGCCGGAATAGGCCGCTGTCAGTACATCCGTGCCGGTTGCCAGAGCTCCGGCGGCAATTGCGATTGAGGCGCTGGCGCCGCTGAGCGTCGTAGCCGCGGAGGTGTAAGTTCCACTGGTCAGCGTGACGGATCCCGTGGGCGCGGGATTGCCGTTGCCGCCGCTCACTGTAACCGTCACCGTCGTGGCCTGCGCCGTGGTGATGGTCGCGGGAGAAGCCGTCACCGTCAGCGTCGCCTGCGCTGCATTCGACACGAAACCATGGACAACGGAGTTTGCATCGAGATAGGATCCGGTGATCGTTCCCGCATCGTTGATGCTGAAGCCGCCGCTTCCCTGAAAACTATACCCGCCGACACTTGAGGTTGAGCCGGTGCCGGCGCCCGGAACATTGAAGGGGGTGATGGCGCCTGTGGCCGTGCGAACGAAGCCGTGCAGAACGGTATTCGCGTCAAAGTAAAATCCCGCAATATCCCCAGCCGTGTTGATGCTCGCGGGGTAGGTTCCCAGCAGCAGGGTGGCGCCCGCGCCGGTAACATCGAAATCGGTAATCGTGCCGTCGGAAGCGCGCACGAAGCCGTGCGCGGCGCTGGCGGAATCAAAATAAAATCCCGCAATGTCGCCGGCGGTGTTGATGCTAAAGGGAACGGTTCCCTGGAATCCTGCCGTACCTGCGTTCGGCGCATCGAAGTCGGTGATGGTCCCGTTGACTGCGCGGACAAAGCCGTGGAAAGCACTGGCCGTGTCGGTGTAGAATCCCGTGATTCCCGCCGTCGCGTTGATGCTCAGGGCCCTGGTTCCCTGCTTGGAACCGCTGCCGGCGCCAGTTGCTTCAAAGGCAGTGATCGTTCCCCCGGCAGCGCGCATGAAGCCGTGCAGCACGCCGGTCGCGTCGGTGTAGAATCCGGCAACGTCTCCTGCCGAATCGATGCTGACAGGAACCGTTCCCTGATTCCTCCCGGTACCTATCCCCGTAGCGTCAAACTCCGTGATTGTGCCGCCGGCGGCGCGCACAAAGCCGTGGTATACATAGCTCGAATCCATCCAGAGTCCGGTGGTATCTCCCGCCGTATTAATGCTGAGGGCGGCAGTTCCTTGATTCGCCTTGGCGCCGGCACCGGTGGCGTCGAATTCAGTAATGGTTCCGCCAGTAGCGCGGACATAGCCGTGATGCACGCCGTTCGTGTCGGTGTAGAGGCCCGCAATCGCTCCCGCTGTATTAATGCTGAAGGCGGCAGTTCCCTGAAGGCTGTCCGCGGTTGTGCCCGCGCCGGTTGCGTCGAATGTTGTGAAGCCGGGCGTGCCACCATTGGCCTCCGTCTTCACCGCGCCGGAACACAGAACAATCACTGCCGCGGCAAGTCCCATGACAGGCAACGCTACCAAGAGCGGCGCAAACGACCGCAACACCAGACGAGCATCTTTCATTTCTCAACCTCCACAAGGCAACGTGGTGCCTCGCTTGACCTGAAAACTACGGGTG
>Ga0302325_10014403_pt1 | contig 16832 bp, 15 predicted proteins | sample Palsa_T0_2_FD_201948 | JGI IMG/M metagenome (GOLD analysis project Ga0302325, IMG submission 201948) | Peat permafrost microbial communities from Stordalen Mire near Abisko, Sweden - Palsa_T0_2 | ecosystem: Environmental > Terrestrial > Soil > Palsa > Peat permafrost | place: Sweden: Abisko... | reverse complement strand
GCCCAGATGCGAGGTTAGGAGTGCCCCCGGCAGGACTCGAACCTGCGACCCGCGGCTTAGAAGGCCGCCGCTCTATCCAGCTGAGCTACGGGGGCCGCGGCACAGGGTATTGACTGCGCGGCTGCGAACTTCACCAGCTCTTCGCTTGCGTTGACCTGCGGCTCCCGGAGCTCTGATGGAGTGGTGTCATGGTAACCCAGACTCCACAGACTCCATATCTCCCGCTCTCCCCGGCGCCGACGTCCCCGGATCCGCATGAGACGGCTTACCACGACGCGCCCTGGCTCGATCCGACCACCGATGCGCTCCGGTTGGTCGACCACCGCGCGCGACGCCGGGCGATTCCGGCCGAGCTCGCGGCGCCCGGCCGCTATCTGGCGCTGAACGATGGTCAGAAAGCCTTGCTCGTCGCGCTTGAACGTGAGGTCACCCACATCGGCCGGGGGTTCACTTCGGATCTCCGAATCGAGGAGCACCGAGTGTCGCGTCGTCACGCCATCCTCGTGCAGCGCGGCCCGAGCGTCCGTCTGCTCGACGACCGGAGCGCGAACAGCACGTTCGTGAACGGCCGGCGAATCATCGAATCCGATTTGGAGAACGGTGACGTGCTCCTGATCGGGCCGGTCGCGCTCCGTTACGTCGAGATCCCGCTGGCCTAGTGTTGCCCGGCGGTCCCCGGGGTAAACGAAACGCCGCGGAGGACCTGCCCGAAGCCGGCCGTGTCGATCGCCGTGAATGACTCGTTCGCCGGCAACGTGCCGGCACTGAGGCGGTCGGTGATCATGTACAGCTTGTTCGGGTCGGCACCTTGGTCGCCGTCGCCGCTGACCGTCGAGCTTTCGGCCCAGATCGTTGCGGTCCCGTCCGGATTGATTCGGCCGGTGATGTTGCGCAGGCCGTCGGTGGCGGGAGCCCACGGCAGCCCCGTCTCCGGGTTCTCACCGGTCGGATAGCCGGGGACCGTGTATGGCTCGCCGAGGTCCAGGCCGGAGGTCAGCGTGTAGGCGAGGTTCCATTGTCCCGTCGTTGCGTCGAAGACCCACTTCTGCAGGCCCGCGGTCGGGTTGTTCGCGGCCGCGGCATTCGTGTACGTCCCAGTGGCGGTCGAGTATGTGTTGTCGCCGCTGCCTTCATCGGCCAGGTAGATCGTGTCCCGGTTGGCGAACCAGATCCCGAACGGGTAGGAGACGCCGGTCTTGGACTTGGCGATCAGGGTCGGGAAGCCCTTCAGGACGCACATGTTGCTCGGCAGCCCGCCACCCGCCTGGATTGCCGGCAGGCTGTAGTCGAGGGGTGCGGTCGGCAAGCTCGCGCCGGCCGCCGGCAGTCCGACGCCAGTCGGGCAGGCCTTGCCGGTCGTGTCGACGAAGTACACGGTGTTGATGCCGTTGCTGCCGCTGCCCTTGGTGTAGTAGAGGACGTTGTTGTAGATCGTCATCCCGCGGAAGTTGTCGTCCTTGCCGATCTTGTCCTGCTTGTCTCCGCTGATCTGTGTGACGTCGAAGCTGCCGACGGGCGTGGGCGAACCGGGGTTCTGGAACGCCTCCGAGCCGAGGGATGGCGCGATCGTCTGCGCCCCGGCGCCGAGTACTACCCCGGGGGCCTGGGTCGTGCCCGTCGGGGGCGGGAACGTCGCGTTCCCGTTGCCGGCATTGCCGGCCATGAAGATCTCAGGGTCGGTGCCGTCGCCGTCCGCGACGATCGCCGCGCGGCCGTTGTCGCCGGTGTAGGCGTTCGTCTCGGTGAAGTGGAACCGGCCCGCCCTGTTGAGCGTCGCCACTGTGCGGTAGTACGAGCTCGTGACCGGGTTCGTCGGATCCACCTCCCCCGGGGCGTTGGAAGCCGACACGTCGATCGATGCGCTCGGCGCCGCGTAGCCCATGAACGACACGACCTTGCCGTCGGTGGACAGGTTGAGCGCACCTTCAGACTTCGACGAGAAGCTCGTGACGAGGTCGTTCGTCGGCACGGGGATCGCATCGAGCAGGTGACCACTGAACGGGTCAAGCTCATCGAGGATGATCGGAGAGGTGATGCCGAAGCTGCCGTCATCGGCGTCGTTGTTGAAGACCTGCGGGAAAGCGCTGCCGTATCCGGCCGTGCCGCAGGGCGTGCCGGAGGCGGCTGCGCTGGCCGCGGTGCAACCGGGAGGCAGCACCGTGGAGCCGGCGGTGATGTTCGCCGGCTGATACGTGCTCGTAAAGACGAGGAGGTTCCCCGGCTTCAGGCTGGGGGCGCCGCTCGCCTGCGCTGCGGTCAAACCGACGCCGGCGTAGATGCCACCGCCGAGCAACGGCAGTGCCGCGACAAGCGCCATTCGCGACCTGCGCGACCGCAGGCCAGACAACCTGGATGACATCACGAAGCCTCCCGAGCGAGTTCTGTCAGTACCGACGCCGGAAGCTAACCAGCGCCGACTCGAGGCCGTGTAACCAGACTGTGACCTGGGCCGAGGGGCCCAAGCCGCTTAGTGACGATGAATGATCGGGGCGGCCGGATTCGAACCGGCGACCTTCCGGCCCCAAACCGGATGCTCTACCAGGCTGAGCCACGCCCCGGATGGATTTGTCGAGTCTAGCCGCTGGACCCGCATTTCCCGGCGCCCGTTCCGCGACCCGCCGGCGTGCGGCGGCTCGCGACATGCCGGCGCGCCGGTCGATAGCCTCCGGCGCCGGCATGGCAGCGATCGAGCCTCTTCGCGCAATCCGTTACGACCTCGCGGTCACGGGGGGCCTACAGGATGTCGTCGCGCCGCCGTACGACGTGATCGACGCCGCCGGACGCGCCGAGCTGGTCGCCCGGTCGCCGTACAACATCGTGCGAATCGATCTGCCGGAGGGCGAGGACCCGTACGCGGCGGCCGCCGCCGAGCTCACGGCCTGGCGGGTGGAGGGAGCCGTGGTGCGGGACGACACGCCCGCCCTGTGGGCGCTCGCCCAGAACTACACGGGCCCGGACGGACGCAGGCGGACGCGTCACGGGATTCTCGCGCGGGTGCGGATCGAGGAGTACGGCGCGGGCCGGATTCGCCCTCACGAACGTACCCATCCCGGGCCGAAGGAGGATCGACTGCGCCTCACGCGGGCCACGAAGGCGAACCTGTCGCCGATCTTCGCCCTCTTTTCCGATCCCGAAGGCGCCGCCTGGGAAGCGCTCGCATCGGCCCCGAATGTGCAGCCGTGGGGTGAGGCCACCGACGCCGACGGGACCGTGAACCGCCTGTGGCGAGTGGACGACGCCGCCGCGATCGAGCAGGTCCAAGCTGTTGCGCGCGACGCCGAGCTCCTGATCGCCGATGGCCATCACCGCTACGAAACGGCGCGGGTGTACGCCGAGGAGGTGGGCGGCGACGGCCCCCACCGTTACGTCCTGATGTGCCTGGTCGCGCTCGAGGACCCTGGGCTGACTGTGTTTCCGACCCACCGGCTCGTCCGCGGCCTCACCCCCGACCAGCATCAGGCGCTCGCGAGCGTGATCGAACGCGACTTCGAGCGCGAGCCGCTCGAAGACATCAGCGCCCTTGAACCGCGCGGCGACAGCGACGCCGTCAGGATCGGATACCTGGACGCCCTTTCGGTCCGCCCGTACATGCTCACGCTGAAGGATCCGGCGATCGCCGACGCTGCGCTCCCGGACCGCGCGGAGCCATACCGGCGGCTCGACACAGCGGTGCTCGAGGCCGTGATCCTGAAGGGTGCACTGGGGATGAGCGACGACGACATCGACCACATGGCGGGCCTCGGCTATGCCCGCGACTTCTCACAAGCGCTCGAGCTGGTGCAGAGCGGCGCATATGACGCTGCGTTCTTCATGGGCGCGACGCCGGTGCGGCGGATCCAGGAGGTTGCGGCCGCCGGTGAAAGCATGCCGCCGAAGTCGACCTACTTCTTCCCTAAGGTGCCTACCGGACTGCTGTTCAACGACCTCCAGCGATGAAGGCCGCCACCCGCCCCACCGGCAGATATTCAAAGCTGGCGTCGAGCTGGGCGAGGCGGCGCCGGCGTAACCTCCACGCCCGCGCTCCGCAGCTCCGCGACCGCACGCTCGTCGTCCCCGGGCGCGACGTTCACCGCTCGGGTGGCAGCGCCGTGCACGACTACCCTGAAGCCCGCGGCGCGTGCGTCGAGGGCGGTCGCCTTGACGCAGTAGTCGAGTGCCAGCCCTGCGACGTGAACGGTTTCAATCCCGTACTCGCGCAGTAGCCGCTCGAGCGCGGTTCCCTCGAAGCCCGAGTAGCCCTCACGGTCGCGCTCCTCGCCCTTGTCGATGATCGCCTCGATCGCTGTCGGGAGACCGCTGTGGAGTTGCGCCCCGGGCGTGTCTCGCACGCAGTGGACGGGCCAGATGCCACCCTGCTCGAGGAACGAGCTGTGGTCCGGCGGGTGCCAGTCGCGCGTAGCGATGACGAACGGCACCTCGGCCGCAAGCCGGTTCACAGCTTCGATGACCTCGTCGCCGCCGGGCACCGCGAGCGCACCGCCAGGACAGAAGTCGTTCTGGACGTCGACCACGATCAGCGCCTCCATGACCCGCCAATATAGTCCGGCCATGGGCTCGATCAGGGACGATCTCCGCGGCGTCCTGCTCGCGCCTGAGGAGGCGCTCAGTCTTGATGTCCACGGCGGTACGAATGCGGCGGTGCTGGTACCGCTGTACGTCGAGGCCGGTGAGCTGCATGCGGTCCTGACCCGCCGTCAGAGCGACATGCGCCGGCACGCTGGAGAGATCTCGTTTCCCGGCGGCCGCGCCGAGGAAGGCGAGGACGACCTGCGAACCACCGCGCTGCGCGAGACGCAGGAGGAGATCGGCCTAGCCCCGGAGGCCGTCGAGATCCTCGGCGCGCTCCAGCCGACGCCGACCGTCGTGACCGGCTACGTGATCTATCCCTTCGTCGGCATGATCGATCCGGGCCAGGTCTGGACGGCCAGCGAGGGTGAGGTCGCCGAGGTGATCGAGCTCCCGCTCCGCGCACTGCTGGCGGGATACGGCCGCCGCCGGCTGATCCGCCGCGGCCTCCCGTTCCGGACCGACACCTATGTCGTCGGCGGGCACCTCGTCTGGGGCGCGACCGCCCGGATTCTCGCAGACCTCTTCGACCGCATCGGGCCCTTCCTCGACCGGATATGAGCCGGGCACGATGGCGCGCATCCTGATTGTCGGCTGCGGATGCCGAGGACAGACGCTGGCGCGCGAGCTCATCGCAGCCGGCCACAGCGTCCGCGGAACCACCAGGAACCCGAACGGCCAGAACGAGATCGAGGCCACCGGCGCCGAGGTCTACCTCGGCGACCCCAACCGGGTCGGCACCCTGATCGCAGCCCTCGACGGGGTAACGATCATGTGCCTCCTGCTCGGCTCAGCGCGCGGATCCATCGACGACCTCACCGCGCTCCACACCACCCGCCTCGAAATGCTCCTGCAGCGAACCATCGACACCACAGTCCGCGGCATCACCTACGAAGCCACGGGAACCATCGACCAAGCAATCCTCACGGCCGGCGCAGAGAAGGTCAGAGCCAAGTGCATCCAGAGCAAAATCCCCTACCAGATCCTCCACAACGGCCCAAGCAGTTGGCTCCCCACAACGACCACAGCCATAACCGCTCTGCTAGCGAGCGAGTGACGTGGGCCATGCCCCCCGCGCGGTCCAGCTAGCCCTCGCCGAACTCCCGCTTGACATCCTCACGAGTGCGCTCGGGCAGCCCCCGGGCGCGCCGCCTGGCATTGGTCGCCTCGAGCAGTTCGTCGAGCTCCTGGTCCGCCAGGTATCGCGCTCGCAGCCGCTCCTGCTCGCGAGCATCCTCCATCACCCTGAACTCGAGCTGCTCGACGGTGACCTCGGGTTCGCCGCGTCTGCGCCGGCGCGCGTTGCTCGCCTCGAGCATCTGGGCGAGATCCTCGGCTTCGAGCGCCTCCTGCGTCTCGGTGATCTCGCGCGCGGATTTCCAGTCGAGCTGATCGAGCCCTGAGCCTGAGAATCTCCCCAGCACCACGATCCAGATCACGAACGCCGCGAGCGCGGCAAGGATGATCACCACGAACGGGTCCACCGCCGGCAAGTCTACCCGCGAGGGGCCGGCGCGAGCACGAGGCGGGCGCATCTGTGTATTTACGGACACCTTACGCGAGCACCGCAACTTGTCACGAGTCGCAGTGTTTTCACGGTTGTCAGTCAGCCACCGCCGAGAGGGGCCTCTCGAACGGGCGGCGGCGCAATGTCTCGCAACACAACCCTTCAGAGGGAGGATGTCGTGCGCACACGCTCTGCCTTACTTGCATCACTCGTCGCCGTCGCCGGAGTCGCAGCCGCACCGGCACTGGCCGATGCCGCTCCACATCACAACCACGGCCTGACCATCGTCAGTTCGGAAGATCCGAGCATCACCGGTGACTCGCTGGACATCACCGGTCAACTGACCGGCGCGAGTGCGGTCGGTCAAAAGATCGTCCTATATCACCGGATTAACCCAAACGCGGTATTCACGGTGATCGGCTCGACGACCACCACCTCCGGCGGGCAATATACCTTCACACGGGCCGACGGGGTCGTCATCACGAACCGCAGCTGGTTCGTACGGGCTCCGGGACTCCCCGGCAGCATTCACTCGAAGACCATCCACGAGAAGGTCTCCGCATCGATCAGCACGCCGACCGTGAGCACCCTCTCCGGAGCCGCCACGACCACCGGTAACACAAACCACCCCCTCGTGTTCGCGGGCACGATCGCACCGGCAGGATTCCACAACGGCGAGCGAGTCTATCTCCAGGAGCAGGATGGCCTGGCCGGCGACACCTGGACGACGCTCAAGAGCGGCCGCATCACCGCTTCGAGCTACTCGATCAAATACCGGTTCATCCACCCCGGCGTGCACGACGTCCGCGTCCTGTTCCGCGGTGACGATCGCAACATCGTGTCCGCGTCGGACACGACGACGGTCGTTATCCAGCAGACCGAGAACCCCAGGTTCACCATTAACACATCCGCGGCAATCATCCCCAACGGCACTTCGACGGCAATCACCGGCACTCTGTACATGCCGGGCTCGACGACCGTCGTCGACCCTGGCGTCTCCGTGACGCTGTTCAGTCACATCTACGGCCAGCCGTACATTGCGGGCCCGTCGGTGCCCACGGGAACGGACGGTAGCTACAGCTTCACCGTCACACCGGCGCACAACACCGTCTACGAGGTTCAGGTCGCGGCCTCGCCGAGCCGCCACACCGCCCAGCTGTTCGAGGGAGTAAGCGATGTCGTCACGATCAATGAGAGCTCGCCGACGTCCACGGTCGGAGGTTCGGTCACGTTCAGCGGCACGGTCACTCCCAGTAAGGTCGGCCACGTGATCTACCTGCAGCGCCTGGACAAGGAGGGCAACTGGAGCACGGTCGCGATCTCGACCATCACCGCCGGCTCGGACTACTCGTTCCCCTGGACGTTCGGCTTCGCGGGAGCGCACACCTTCCGGGTTCGCGTTCCGGGCGGTCCGGACAACGCGGGCGGCCACTCGCCGTCTGAAGTCGTCACCGTCTCATAGCACCCTGCCGCACCGCTGCCCTGCCTGCCTCCCGCCCGTCAGGGCAGCCCCTCGCCACCGGCCCCCGTCGCTCCCCAGCGACGGGGGCCGTGGAGTTGGATCCATGGTCGACCCCACCACACGTTGGTGTTAGGCCAACCGTTGACCATGGATGCCAACTCCATTGCGCGCCCCGCCGCGCGCGGTCGGCTTACCGTGAGACACGGGCGTCACGGCGCCTGAGCGACTCCTTTGGTTGTTCGCGCGTCCAGTTCGCCCAATCTGCGGGGATGAACGCATCAACACCTCCGCTATGCGAAGGGAATGATGCGTGGATCACCTGAGCTGCTCGCTTCCTCCGCTGTCACATCCTCACAACGCCGCGCATCCGTGCGACACCCTCTACGTTTTGAGCCGGGCCGGCGGCCGCCCGTGCCGTCCGCGACCCGCGCCTAGGCTGAATGACGGGAAGCCCGCAGAGCCCAGTTGGCCAGCCGAACGAAACCTGATGCTGAACTGCTGCTGTATAAGATCCGCCTAGGGCTGAATCCTTGAGGAAGAGGAGCTGTGTGAAGATGCTGCGTTGCCGCTGGTCGCTTCTATCGATCTGCGTGATGTCCGGGGTCGTTGTCGCGATGTCCGCGGGGCCTGCGGCTGCGGCGCCCCTGATCGCGACGCCGCCGTCGTGTAGCTCGTCCTTCGACATGTACGCCTACACACCTACCGCACTGGCCGCTTGCGACATCAAGACCTATCCCCTGACCTCGGTCGTACCGGCGCCCAGCGGAGGCGAGGATTACGAGTACGACCTTCCGGATGGCTCCGTGGAGCACGAGTACGTGCTACCGAAGGGCTTCGATGCCGCCACCGCCTCGCCGGCGCTGCGAGCCGACTATGGGATCATGCCGCTGCCTCCTGCGGGCAGCGACCCCGAAGAGGTGGTGCTGTGGGCGCAGTCGATGCAGCATGTGAAGTTCCGCCCGCCCACGCCGTATTGGGCAACATCCAAGGCGGAGACCGCGCCGTTCGCGGCGAATCCGCCCGCGAGCGGCGACAGCTACACGGGATACAACTGGTCCGGCTACGCCACATGCGCGGCCATCAAGACCACGTTCATCGACGACTGCTACCCCAGCATCTTCACGAGCGCCGCCGGCCTCTACACCGAGCCGTCCTACGCCAGCGACACCTCATGCCAGAAAGACAACGTTGATGGCACGCCCGAGCCACCGGCGGACTTGATCTGGGCGGGCATCGGCGGGGCAGACCCGAAAACCACGAAAGACCCCACCGCGAACACGGTTCTGGCGCAGACCGGGACGGCGAACGCCCCGGGTCTGGGCATCCCCGAGCACGGGACGTGGTACGAGACGGTGCCGGGAAAGGGCTTCCAACTAATGGTGCAAACGGAGTTCCTGGCCAGCCCCCGGGATCAGATCGCCGCGATCGTCGACTACGTGAACGGCACGTATTACTTCGAGGTGTACGACGAAACCTCAGAGCTAGCCGCGACTGCGAGCCAGGCGGGCGCATACACCGGGGATTCCGCGGAGATGGTTGTGGAGCGGCCCGAGGTCACTTTCGGCTCGGGCAGCTCGCAAACGGATTACCTGACCGGGTTGGGCCACTTCACAAAACCAATCAGCGTCGATGCCGAGGCTAACGGCATCTGGATGAACAACTACCCGGCGACCGGCTGGCGCTGGGGACTGCACATGGAGGAGCGCTCCACCGGCCAAGATCTGGCGGACCCGAGCGACATCTCCGCGCCCGATGGCAGCTTCACCGTCGATTACAAGAGCTGCGGAGGCCTGGAGCAGATCCCGAGCGGTTGATGCGGAAGGGCTCGGCGCCGCGCGCGCGGATTCAGGCTTAGTCGGCGACCGCGAACAGCCGCCATTCGCCCGGCACGCCCTTTAGCTCGCGCACGCCGCGATCCTCGAACGTGATGCCGGAGCCGACGACGAGGTCCTTGACCGTCCCAGAGACGAGCACCTCCCCGGGCGCCGCGATCGCACCAACGCGCGCGCCGATGTGTACCGCGAGTCCGCCGACGTCATCGCCCATCACCTCGATCTCGCCGGTGTGAAGGCCGCTGCGGACTTCGAGGTCGTAGGTGCGGGCCGCCTCGCGGATCGCAGTCGCACAGCGGATCCCGCGCGCGGGCCCATCGAAGGTCGATAGGAACCCGTCGCCCATCGTCTTCACCGCCCGCCCGCGAAACCGGCTCAGCTCGCTCATGACCGTTCCCTCGATCGACTCGAGCAGATCTCGCCAGCGGCGGTCGCCGAGCTCCGCGGCGCGCCTCGTCGAGCCGACGATGTCGGAGAACATGACGGTGGCGAGGATGCGGTCGGGATCCGGGGCGGGGCGGGCACCAGTGAGGAACTCCTCGACCTCGTCGAGCAGCGCGTCGGCGCCGTTCGCGAACGTGAGCGCCTCATTCCCTGGCAGCGCGACGTACCGCGCGCCGGGGATGTGCTCTGCCAGGTAGCGTGAATGCCGGACATCGATGTAGGGGTCGGCCTCCCGGTGCATCACCAGTGTCGGTACCTGGATCAGCGGCAGTACCGACCGGACGTCCATCTCGCCCTGCATGCGCAATAGCGCCGCCGCCGTGCCGGGACTTGCCGCCAGCCGCTCGAGGCGCGCGAACCAGGTGCGGAACCGTTCGTCGCCTCCCGAGCTGGGGGCGATGAGGGCCAGCATCGCGCCGTTCCCCCAGGTGAACCCGTGCGTCAAGCGCTCCTCGCGCTCCTCCTTCGAAAGCGCCCATTCGTAGTCGGGCGCCCACGACCCGCGCGGCGTCGCCTCATAGAGCATCAGCGCGGTCGTCCGCTCCGGGTGGGTTGCGGCGAACAGCGCCGCCATCGCCCCGGCCTCGAACTGGGCGAACAGACCGGCCCGTTCGGAACCGGCGGCATCCATCACCGCGACCACGTCGTCCATCTGCTCTTCCAGCGTCGCCGCCCCGACTACCGGGTCCGACAGGCCCGTTCCCCGGCGATCGAACATGATCAGCCGCGAGAATGACGCTATCCGCCGGAAGTACCGCGCTACCCGCGGCTCATCCCAGTAGTGCTCGACCTGCGAGACCCAGGTCGGGATGTACACCAGGTCGATCGGTCCATCGCCGATCACCTGGTAGGCGATATGGACGTCGCCGCTGCGTGCGTACCGGGTCTCTGGCTCCACGAAGCACTGCAGCCTATCCGCGTCAGCTAGCGTCCCGGCGATGAACTTCGATCTGACAGACGAGCAGCAGCTGATCCGCGAGACGGCACGCGACTTCGCGGACGGCGAGATCGTTCCCAGGGCGCGGGAGAACGACCGCAACGAGCACTTCGACACCGAGTTGGTCGCAAAGATCGCCGCGCAGGGTTACCTCGGCGCGATCATTCCGCAGGAGTACGGCGGCGCCGGCCTCGACTACCTCAGCTACAGCCTGATCGTCGAGGAGGTCGGTCGTGCCTGCTCCTCGATGCGCACCGTCGTGTCGGTCCAGACCTCGCTTGTCGCGTCTGCGCTGCTGCGCTGGGGGACGGAGGAGCAGAAGCGGGCTTACCTGCCGAAGGTGTGCTCCGGCGAGTGGCTCGGGTGCTTCGGCCTGACCGAGCCCGACACGGGATCGGACGCAGCCAACCAGCGAACCCGCGCACGCAGGACAGACGGCGGCTGGACGATCAGCGGCAACAAGATGTGGATCTCGATGGGGAACCACGCGAGCTTTGCGCTGGTGTTCGCCCAGACGGACCCGGAGCTTGCCCACCGCGGGCTTGCGTGCTTCCTCGTCGACACCTCCCTGCCGGGCTTCTCGAGTCAGGAGATCCATGGCAAGCTCGGGCTGCACGGCTCCGATACCGCCTCGCTCGCCCTCGACGATGTCGAGGTCGGTGAGGACGCGATGCTCGGAGCGGTCGGCGACGGGTTCAAGGTGGCGATGAGCGCGCTCGACTCGGGCCGCTACAGCGTCGCCGCCGGGTGCGTCGGGATCTGCCAGGGCTGCGTGGACGAGTCCGTCGCCTACTCCAAGGAGCGCCGGCAGTTCGGGCGCCCGATCGCAAGCTTCCAGCTGGTGCAGGCGATGCTCGCCGACATGAAGGTCGAGACAGACGCGGCGCGGATGCTGGTCTGGCGCGCCGGCTACCTGAAGGATGCGGGCAAGCCGAACACGACCGAGACGTCGATCGCGAAGCTGTACGCGACCGAGGCGGCGATCCGGTGCGCGAACACAGCGATCCAGGTCCACGGGGGTGCCGGTTACGTCGATGACCATCCGGTCGAGCGCTACCTGCGCGATGTGCGCGTCACAACCCTTTACGAGGGCACCTCGCAGATCCAGAAGCTGATTATCGGCCGCGCGCTGACGGGGATCAACGCTCTCGTGCCCTCATGAGCATGAGCCGATGCCCGAGCTGACGCTGCGGCGGGTTGAACCAGGCCTTTACGCGCTCGGTGACTTCGGAACGCTCCGCAGCCTGCGGCGCTTCAACGCCGACATCGAGGCGGGCGGCATTTCGTGGAAGCTCCGCCGGGCGGCGCTCGGGCTCGGCCAGATCATCACCGCGACCGATTCCGCGACCGGTACGCGTGCGGCCCGCTACGTTCCGCGGGGCCGCATGCACATGCGAGGCATCTACGGCGGCACGATCCATCTCGATGACGGCCGCGAGCTCGACTGGCATGCCGAGCATCGGATGGCCTCCCACTTCATAGTCCGCCAGGACGGGGCGATGCTCGCGCAGTTCGACGCCGGTTCCGAGGAGCTGCCCGTGACCGTGGCGCTCTACGGCCTGCGCCACCTCGAGGCGCTCCCGCTGCTGTTCTGCTGCCACATCGTCAAGCAGATCGTCGACATGACGATGGAGGTCGGGTCGCCCGGCGCGCCCCGAGTCGACGCCGCACGCCAGCCTAGAAGCTGAGCAGCTCCCGCACCGCGATCGCCAGTCCCGGCATCGCCGGCGAGGCGAGCGAGTCGCCTATGCCAAGCTCAGCTTCGTCTGCCGCAGCCTCCTGCGCTACGGTCCCGCGCCAGCAATGGCCCCCACCCCGCCCCCCAAGACGATCGGCGTGCTCGGCGCCGGCACGATGGGCGCCGGCATCGCCCAGCTCGCCTGCCTCGCCGGCGCGCGCACGCTGCTCCACGACCCCGCACCGGACGCCCTCGCCCGCGGCGCCGAGCAGATCCGCGTGCAGCTGACACGTGGCGTCGATCGCGGCCGCCTGACGGAGATTGAGGCGGGAGCGGCGAGCGAGCGCCTGACGCCCACCCCGAGGCTAGCCGACCTCGAGCAGGCCGAGCTCGTGATCGAGGCGGCACCCGAGTCGCTCGAGCTGAAGCGCAGCCTGTTCGCTGAGCTGTCGCGCATCGTCGCGGGCGACTGCGTGCTCGCCACCAACACCTCGTCCATGTTGGTGACCGCGATCGCCGCCGCGGCCACCAATCCCGAGCGTGTCGTCGGGATGCATTTCTTCAACCCGGCACCCGTCATGCGGCTGCTCGAGGTTGTCGCGGGCGAGCTGTCCGACGAGCGGTCGCTGGCGGTGGCCCGCGCCACCGGCAGTGCGATGGGCAAGGACGTGATCCTCGCGGCCGACGGCCCCGGCTTCCTGGTCAACCGATGCAACCGCCCGTTCGGGCTCGAGGCACTGAAGCTGATGCAGGAGCGAATCGCGCCGCTCGAGGAGATCGATCGCATCTGCCGTCTCGGCGGCGGCTTTCGCATGGGGCCGTTCGAGCTGATGGACCTCGTCGGCGTCGACGTCGGCCTCGACGTCTCGCGTTCGTTCTACGAGCAGAGCTTCGGCGAGCCGCGGTGGCGCCCATCGCCGATCACGACGCGGATGGTCGCCGCCGGACGGTTGGGGCGTAAAGCGGGTCGCGGCTACTACGACTACACGGCGGGCCCGCACCGCGCTGCCGATCCAGATCCACCGCCGGTGACCGGTGGCGAGGGAATGGTCGTGATCGCGGGCACGACGGTCCTTGCCGGCGAGCTCGCGGCGGCGGCGGTCGTCGCCGGCTGGGATGTCCGCACGCCGGATGACGCCGAGGGCGAGGTCCCGTTCCTGATCCTCGACTGCACGATCGGCGAGGAGCCAGAAGCCCCACTCGAGGGCGGGCCCCAGGCGATCTGCTGCGCTGCCGGTTCGCTCGCCGCACTCGACCCCGGAGGCGGCGCGGCCGGATTCCACGCGCTGCCGCCGCTGCAGTCGGCCTCGCTCGTCGAGCTGACCCGCGGTCCGGACACCGCCGACTCGGCCGCCACCGCCAGCGAGCAGTTCTTCCGCTCGCTCGGCAAACACGTCGCCTGGGTCCAGGACGCCCCTGGTCTCGTTCTCGGGCGCATCGTCTGCCAGGTCGTGAACGAGGCCGCCTTCGCACTCGGCGAGAGTGTCGGAACGGCCGAGGACATCGACACCGGCATGCTCCGCGGCCTCAGCTACCCCCACGGCATCCTCCACTGGGGCGACATGATCGGCCTCGACCACGTCGTCGCCACGCTCGACGCCCTCTTCCTCGAGCGCGGCGAGGAGCGATACCGAACGGCCCCGGCGCTAAGGCACCTGGTCTGGTCCGGTTGCCTCGGCAAGTTCTCGGGCGACGGGTTCTTCGCCTACTAGCGGGTCGCCGGGCGGGTCGGGTGGGGGCATCCGTCCGCCTGGCATGATCAGAACCATGCGAGCGGTCACGTTCCAGGCGCCCGGCGAGGTCCGCGTCGAGGAGAAGCCCGACCCCGAGTTGAAGAGCCGCGACGACGCGATCGTGCAGATCGAGGCGAGCGGGATCTGCGGCTCCGACCTCCACATTTACCATGGCCGAGTCCAGGTGGCCCCTGGGTTCACGATCGGTCATGAGTTCGTCGGCACCGTGGTCGAGGCGGGCGAGGACGTCACCCGCGTCAGCGTTGGCGACCGTGTCCTCGGCTGCTATCACACAGCATGCGCCACGTGCTTCTTCTGCCTTCGCGGCTCCTACCACAAGTGCGATCACGCGCGCACGTTCGGCCACGGCGAGCTGCTTGGCTCGCTGCAGGGGACCCAGGCGGACCGGGCGCTGGTCCCGAGCGCGAACATGACCCTACGTCGCGTCCCCCTCGGCATGTCAAGCGAGACCGCGCTGTTCGCGGGCGATGTGATGGGGACGGGATACCACGCGGTGCAGGAGAGCGGCGTGCGCCCGGGCGACAGCGTCGCGATCCTTGGCCTCGGTCCGGTCGGACTGTGTGCGGTCCAGGTGGCGATTGCGGCTGGGGCGTCCCCGGTGATCGCCGTGGACACGGTCCCGGCGCGGCTCGAGGTCGCCCGGGGCTTCGGGGCGATCCCGGTCCACCTGACCGAGGAGAGTCCGCGCGATCTCGTCAAGCACGCGACCGAGGGTCGCGGTGTCGACGTCGCGATCGACGCGGTTGGCCATCCCGATGCGCTCGATCTCGCGATCCGGCTGACGCGTAAGGCGGGTACGGTCAACGCGATCGGCGTGTATGCCGAGCGCTGCCAGGTGCACATGGGCCTCGTGTGGATCAAGGCGATCACGCTGAAGACGGGCCATGCGAACGTGATCGGTCACGTCGACCGGGTGCTCGGAATGCTCGCGGCCGGTGTCGTCGACCCTTCGCCGCTCGTAACCCATCACCTCCCGCTCGACGACGCGCCGGAGGCGTACGCGATCTACGATCGGCGTGAGGCCCTGAAGATCGTCCTCACCCCGTGACCTGCCCGACCCCCCCGACCGCCGCCGACCAGTGACCGCCACCTCTCTCCCCCTCGGCCTCTCCGATGCATCGCGAGCTTTCGCTGGGCGCGATCACCTCCTGCTGATCGACGGCGAGCGCGTTCCGGCCGCTGACGGGCGGACGTTCGAGACGCTCGATCCATCGACTGGAAGCCCGATCACGCGCATCGCCCACGCCGGCGCCGTGGATGTCGACCGCGCCGTCGCCGCTGCGCGCGCGGCCTTCGAGCATGGCCCGTGGCGCTCGATCTCGGCCGCCGACCGGGGCGTCATGATCCACCGCCTCGCCGATCTGATCGACGCCCACGCGGACGAGCTCGCCGAGCTCGAGTCGCTCGATAACGGTAAGCCGGTGAAGCTCGCCAAGATCGTCGATGTCGCCTCGGCGGCGCGGCAGCTGCGCCACTTCGCCGGCTGGCCCGAGCGGATCCTCGGCGATGTCGTGCCGGTCCACCAGCCCCACATGCTCTGCTACACCCGCAAGGAGCCGGTCGGCGTGTGCGGGCAGATCATTCCGTGGAACTTCCCGCTGCTGATGGCATCCTGGAAGATCGCTCCAGCGCTCGCGGCGGGCTGCACGGTGGTACTCAAGCCGGCCGAGCAGACGCCCCTGACCGCCTTGCGCCTCGGGGAGCTGGCCCTCGACGCCGGCATCCCCGCCGGAGTCCTGAACGTGATCACCGGCGCGGGTGATACGGGAGCCGCGCTCGTTGACCATCCCGGCGTCGACAAGATCGCCTTCACCGGTTCGACCGAGGTGGGGCGCGAGATTGGCGCCAAGGCAGGCCATGCGTTGAAACGGGTCACGCTCGAGCTCGGGGGAAAGTCACCGAACGTGATCCTCCCCGACGCCGACCTCGACGCCGCGATCAAGGGCTCGTTCCAAGCGATCTACTTCAACACCGGCCAAGCATGCAATGCCGGGAGCAGGCTGTTCGTCCACCGCGACCAGTTCGACGAGGTGGTCGCGGCCCTCTCCGAACGCGCCGCGAAGGCCCGCGTGGGGCCGGGCCTCGACCCCGCTACGCAGCTTGGCCCGGTCGTGTCCGCCGAGCAGCAGGCCAGGGTCATGGACTACATCGACTCCGGCCGCAGCCAGGGCGCCGAGCTGGTCACCGGCGGTGGCGCGGGCATCGGCTCGCGCGGCGGCGCCGCGAACGGCTCGGGCGGCTACTTCATCGAGCCGACCCTGTTCACGGCAACCAGCGATGACCTTCGGATCGCACGCGAGGAGATCTTCGGGCCCGTGCTCGTGGCGCTTCCATACGAGTCGCTCGAAGAGGTCGCAGCACGCGCGAACGACAGTGAGTACGGGCTCGCGGCCGGCGTCTGGACGCGCGACCTCGCACAGGCGCACAAGCTCGCAGCGTTGCTGCGCGCGGGCTCTGTTTACGTGAACTGCTGGGGCGCCGGCGATCCCGGCGCCCCGTTCGGGTGGCTACAAGGCCTCCGGGGTCGGGCGCGAGCATGGTCTCGCCGGGCTCGATGCTTACCTCGAGACCAAGACGGTCTGGGCAAATCTCGGCTAGCGCCACCGGGTAGTACACGCTACTCGTAGGAACGTCCACGTTTTGCGCCCCAGT
>Ga0302325_10014399_pt1 | contig 16835 bp, 17 predicted proteins | sample Palsa_T0_2_FD_201948 | JGI IMG/M metagenome (GOLD analysis project Ga0302325, IMG submission 201948) | Peat permafrost microbial communities from Stordalen Mire near Abisko, Sweden - Palsa_T0_2 | ecosystem: Environmental > Terrestrial > Soil > Palsa > Peat permafrost | place: Sweden: Abisko... | reverse complement strand
GCGCAAGAATGCCGGATACCGCTCCCTTTGGTCGAGGTCAGATCGGTTTGATCCGATAAACTGAGCGGATGGTTTAGAGGTGAGAAGGAGCAAACGAAAATGAGCGATTGGAAATTCGAGCAGAGAGACCCTTCGGAAGCTCTCGCCAAGCTGCACTTTTTCTCGGTCAAGAAGAAACATTCCTCCGGCGAAATTGAAGCGCGCATCACGGTGCATGAGTTCGCCACTCCCGCGATCGGTGCGATGCAGTTCTTCGCCATCGCCGACATCGAGTTGAATCAGAAAAATGCCGCATTCAAACCCAGTGGCTGGAGCAACACTCTGACGGGCGCCCTCTCGGAATGCCTGAAAAATCTCCGGCGCTTCGAGTATGAAGGCGCTCACCAGGCTTCAGCGCCGTCCGGGGATTAGGCAATTCGAAACGATCACCTGCCGTGGATTTTGACTTCTGCGGATCGCCCTCTCAGCTTTGAGGCGGCTTTTCTGGGTGCGGGGGCGGAAAGACGGGATGTATATCGTCGAGGAGGGTGTTCTCATACTCCTGCACGGTCTTCATTTCGTCGACGAGATCACGCGCGCTCTCGATCGATTCTCTGGTGCTCTCGCCCAGTTGTTCTAGAGCCTCTGGGTCGGGGCCCGGCATCGGCGTCGGCATAGGTAACTTCTCTTCACAGAATTAGAGTCGCTTTCAGGCGGCACTGTTACGAAATGTTATGGCCTGGCACGCAGCTAGTGTTTCCCCGTGCTGTTTTGCAAACGCATCCGCGCATTCTTTCTTGCGTATGATTACGGGATGCGGACGGTGCTGAGGTTCCGGGCACATTCGGGCTGGACCGCGATAGCGGCGGTGGCGGGGACGCCACTTACGCGTTCGCAGTCTTCGCGCCGGAGGCCTTGCGTTCTTCTTCTTTCAACAGGTCCGGCCGCAGCGTGCGCAGAATCTGCTGCGCCACCTTCTTGCCGTGCTGGAACGCCTCCTGGTAAAGGCCCTCGCGCTCCTCGCGCGTATACATGTAGCCCAGATGGTAGTAACGCTCGAGCGTCAGCCCCACCACGCGCGTGCCCGCATAGGCAATGGCCGCTTTCGGAATTAAGCCGCCGCCAAACGGTATCTTGCTGATCACTTGCCGCGCCAGCGCGCGCCATCCGAACGCGCCGCCGATCAACGACGCAATCTCGGATTTCTGCTCCGAGTAGCCCACCGGCCGGTCGCTCGCCGCCGCCAGTATAAACGCGAGGCGGATTTGGTTTGCCGTCAGCACCGCCGTATCCGAAGCGAATTCGGCGATCGCCCAAGGCAGCTCAATGAGGCTCGGAATCATGTCAGGCAGCGCGGTGGCGAGGGAAAAGAGCGCATTCTCGCGGCTCACTTTCCGGATCATCGCGCTGGTGTATTCCTTGCGGAATGGAGCAAAGTGCCTCGATAGCGGGATCGCCAGTTCCGGGTGCTTGACAAGGATGCGCTTCACCACCAATTCCGGAGCCTGTTGGTGAAACACCATCGCCCGCCTCGGCGCCAGCACGCTTTCGTGGTAAATCGCCAGGTCGTACTTCAGAGCGTCTTGCGGAGCCGGCCCCCGCGTCAGCACTTCCAGCGAGTCGCGCCGCCTCCGATCGTGCATGCCGGCGACAAAGAATTCTTCCATGCTCCGGTAGGCTTCCGGGCTGGGCGCATACAGCGCCACCTGCAGCGGCCTTTCGCTCTGCTCGCGAATGTGGTGCGGACTCAGCGAACTCACTGCCTTCTGAATACTCGACAGCGGAAATACGCTCATCTTTTACGTGTCCTCTTCGTTGCCTTCAGGCAAGCTCTGCTCTGATGCGGCGCCCCTTCAGGCTCTGCTGTCATTTTAGATGCATCCGGCCCAGCTCTGCGTTTCCTCGGCGTCACACCTTCCAAATGGCGAGTCAGCCCCCATGCGATTGCGGCGCGCTCGCACCGCTCAGTCGCATTACGACCTTCAAACCCTGCTGCCAATCCAGATTGATGCCGATCCGCTCGACTCGCACTTCCGGCGAGAAGTATCCGAGCAGCGTGCCGGTGGTGGGATGAAACGAGATTGCCGGCGCAATCAGTAGCAGCCGCGGCTTCTCTCTCGATACCGCAACACCGGGAAACAAGTGATCCAGCTCGCCGCGTTCCGCATGCCACGCGATGCGCGCCCAGTAATCCAGCGCCTGCAAGGGCAGATGAATGTCTTCGCTCGCTTTCAGTTCGAGCACCGCCAGCTCACCGGCCCGCGTGATGGCCAGCAAGTCCGCCCGGCCCACGGCGATTCCCGAGCGCGTCAGCACCTCGCCGTAAACACGCTCCGGGATCAGCCGCGCGTCAACGCATTCGAGGTTCGCCCTCACGGCCGAATCGAGCCAAGCCTCAGGTCCGCGCCGGTACAACGGGTCGCGCCGATTCCCGGCCTCCGCCTCGCGCCGCCTCGCAAGGCTTCCCGCCAGTGCCCTCACTTCCTCTCTCGTCAAAGGCCGTTCCGGGGCGACGTTCCCGCGCGAGCTGAGTGCCGCACTCGTAAAGAACTTCCCCGCTTCAAACCGCGCGAACTCGAGCCCGTGTATCCGCAAGCTCAGCGATCCATCCGCCTTAGGCACTGCGCGTACTTGCCATCTCGCTTCGAGTCCGGCAAGCAGCTCGCGATCGATCTCGTTCAACTCGCCGCCGGTCTTTGGCTGCGCCACTTCTGTTTCCAGATTCCCCAGATCGCCCGGATCCACTTCGCCCGCCGCGCCATCTTCGTTGTAGCGAAACAGCCTGCATTCCAGCCTCGGGCCGCCGCGCAGCCACCTCAATCGCTGTGCCGTCAGTACGCCCGCGTCTTCGGGCAGAAACAGGTGCAAGGGCACCGCCTGCGGCAGCTCTTGGGCCGTTCCCGCGCGTCGCCTGACCAAATCATGCCAGACCAGCGCGAACGCAAGCATCGCCGCTTCTTCTTCCGCCGTGGCGCAGCCCATTGCCGCCATCTGTCTTCCGTTCCGTTCGATAATCGCGCGCGGAAACACCGGCGACAAGGAACGGCTCAAATCCATCTCCGCGCTAAGAACCGCCAATTCCCATCCCGGAAACTGCCGCTGCAGCATGCGGCGGAATCGCTCGCCGAAGTTCGCCCGCTGCCCGCGCAGAGTCCGCGGCCCCGCTTGCGGCTGGTTCAGATCCAGCAGCGAAAGCTTCTGCTTTTTGCCGCCGAACCTCTCGACTGTGCACGCCAGTGCTCCGCCCTGGGGCCGATCCACCGCGAGGATTCGCCGCGATAACGATCGCTCGCGAGTCAGTACGTGAAACAGCAGGCGTCCGGATTGAATCTCGGTGCTCCACTCCCCAGGCGTCATCGGCAGCAGATCGTCGCCATATTCGAGCGCCGCGGGCTTTGCGGCGCCAGCCAGGAACGATTCGATTTTCGCTTGCATCACTTCACCGGTTTCGGCCTCTCGCGCCACCGCCGGCACCACCCCTACGGAGCTCGAACTGGACGGCGACCCGCTGCCCGATGTTTGCGCTCGTTCCCCTTCGCCCGCCCCTTTACAATAGTGTTTTGACACCCTTGCTCTCCGACGTCGCCGAGCGCCTCTACTCGGTCGAGAGCCGTCTCGCTCGCGCGTTGGCGCACTCCCGCCGTCCAAGGTCCGGCATAACCTTAGTGGCGGTTACCAAGAAATTCTCTGCATCCACCATTGCGGTTGCCTACGAAGCCGGTTTGCGCGACTTCGGCGAGAACTACGTCCAGGAGTTTGCCGCCAAGCATCCCTCCCTTTCCGGCCTCACCGGCGCCAGGTTCCATTTCATCGGTCATTTGCAATCCAACAAAGCCCGCCTCGCAGCCGGCTTGTTTGATACCATTCACGCCGTCGAGTCGCCAAAACTGATCGAACGGCTCGATGCCAGCGCATCCGAGCTCGGCCGCCGTCTGGATTTGTTGATTGAAGTGAAGCTATCCGGGGAGGACTCGAAAACCGGCGCCGACCCGTCCGCGATTCCGGAATTGCTCGAGACCGCCGCGCGATGTGCTAACGTCTCGGTAATCGGCCTGATGACCATGCCGCCGTGGTCGACAGACGCCGAACTCTCGCGTCCCTATTTTCAGCGGCTGGCGGCGCTCGCCCGCGCTCATCACCTTGCGCATCTCTCCATGGGGATGTCAAACGACTTTGAAGTGGCCATTGAAGAAGGAGCAACCATCATCCGCGTTGGGACCGCGCTGTTTGGGCCTCGCCCCAAACCCACAGCCTGAAGGCTGTGCCACAAGCCGCTCTGACCCTTCCCCGCGTGTGTGGCGCGGGCACTCGTGCCTGCCGCGCCCAGATTCGTCTCGGCGCTTGGCGCTTGCGCCGCTAGCCGCCGCCATCGTCTGCATGGCGAGTACTTGCCTTGCCGCGGCATCCGCCATCGCTCCACCCCGGGACCAAGCCACCCGTCAGGAAACCGCGCCGCCGCCTCTCCAATCCAGTCTGACTATTCGTATGCGCGATGGCATCGAGCTGGCAGCCGACCTGTTTCGCCCGGCCGGATCCCATCGCCTGCCCGCAATTCTCGTCCGCACTCCCTACAACCGCAAAAACGAAAGCCTCCGCGGCTACCGTTTGTTTGCCCGCCACGGTTACGCCGTAATCATTGAGGATGTGCGCGGCCGCTACGGCTCGAGCGGCGAGTTCGGCTCGATCGAACAGGAGGGCCCCGACGGTAGCGACACCATCAACTGGATCGCCGACCAGCCCTGGTCCGACGGCAGGGTGGGGATGGCCGGCGCTTCCTACTTGGGTATTGTCCAGTGGCGCGCCGCCGTCCAGTCGAATCCACACCTGGTTGCCATCTTCCCCATGGTTTCCGGCGATGACGAGTATCTGGACCGCTTCTATTCCACCGGCGGCGCCCTCAAACTCGGCCATCGCCTGTTATGGATTGCCGAGAACTTCCATCCCTTCGGCGTCCCTGAGCCGCCGTTTCTGTCCTACATCTTCCGCTTACCGCTGCGCGCGGCCGACCGCGCGGCCGCCGGTATTACCGTCGAGCAATGGCAGCAGGCCCTCGACCATCCCCGCTACGACGCGTACTGGGAGCACCTCAGCATTCGCCGCGAAATCGGGCAAATACATGTCGCTGTTTTCTCGATTGGGGGCTGGTTCGACAATTACGCGCCAAGCGACCTGGATGCCTTCGCGCGCTTGTCAAAGGCCGGCCGGCCCGTGGAAACCTCCGTCGCCAAGTCCGCGGAAGCATCCGTTGAAACCACCGTGGAAACCTCCGTGGAAAGGTCCGTGGAAACATGGATAGGTCCCTGGGGGCATACTTTGAATCAGCCCGCCGGGCAGCGCGATTTCGGCTCTGCGTCCCGCATTCCGATTCGGAGTCTGCAACTGGCGTTCTTCGATCGCTGGCTGAAACCGGCCAACCCGGCGCCTCCCGCCAAGCCGCGCCTCAACTTATTCGTGATCGGACCAAACGTGTGGCGCGAAGAACATGAATGGCCGCTCGCGCGCACCCTCTACAGGAATCTCTATTTGAGCGGAAATGGCCAAGCCAACACCGCGGCAGGCGATGGCGTGTTGAGCTTTGAGCCGCCGCGCAAGGCCAAACCGGACCACTTCGTCTACGATCCCGTGCAGCCTGTCCCCACCGCCGGCGGCGCGATTTGTTGCAACGCTCGGGTGCTTCCGCCCGGCCCGCTCGATCAATCCGCCGTCGAGCGCCGCAAAGACGTTCTGGTCTACACCTCGGCTCCTCTTCGCGACGATCTCGAGGTCACCGGCCCGGTGCGCGCCCTGCTCTATGTGGCGACATCGGCCAACGACACCGACTTCACCGCAAAGCTGGTGGACGTCGCACCCGGCAACACGCCCCTTCTGGTCACCGACGGCATTCTGCGCATGCGCTACCGCTTGTCCCTCGCCCGGCCCAGTTTCGTCAAAAGCAAAACGCCCTACCAGGTCATGATTGATGCAGGGGTGACCAGTTGGGTGTTTGCCGCCGGCCATCGCATCCGCCTCGAGATATCGAGCAGCAACTTCCCGCGCTTTGACCGCAATCTCAATTCAACCGGCAATAACGCCGACCTCGACCGCGCCTTGAAAGCAAACCAGACCGTCTTCCATGAAGAGAAGTACCCATCGGGCCTGATCCTGCCGGTGATTCCCAAAAGCCAGCCGTTGAGTCTCGCCCCGCCGCAGGCGCGATAAAGCTAAAATCGAGGCAGTTCCCCAATCGCAATGACCACGGCAGTTGAGCACAATCCATATCTCGAAGACGCCTCCGGTTTCCGGGGTTGGGCGGACGCCATCGAGGTGCCCCGTGACGAAGCCGAATTGGTGGAAATCGTCCGGCGCACCAATCGATCCGGAACGCCGCTGACGATCTCCGGCGCAGGCAGCGGTCTCACGGGAGGACGCGTGCCGCAAGGCGGATGCCTGCTTTCCATGGAACGCTTCCGCCGCCTCGAGATCGCTCCCGGCCGCGCGCGGGTGGGCGCGGCGATCACGTTGCTCGAGCTGCGGGAAGCAGCGGCCAAGACCGGCCAGTTCTACGCGCCAGACCCCACCGAAATCGGCGCCTCCATTGGCGGCACCATCGCCACCAATGCCAGCGGCTCGCGAAGCTTCCGCTACGGCAGCACGCGCCGGCATATTCTAGCTTTGCGCGTTGTCCACGCCGACGGCACCCTGAGAGAATACCGCCGAGGCGATGCGATCGACTTTCCTGTCGAGACCCTGCCCCCCCCCGCAACCACGAAATGCGCCGCGGGCTACCCGCTCAGGCCCGGAATGGATTGGATTGACCTGCTGTGCGGCTCGGAAGGGACGCTGGCCATCACGCTCGAAGCCGAGGTGTCGCTGCTCCCCATTCCCGCCGAGCTCTTCACCGGCGTGATTTTCTTCCCTTCGGATGAAGCAGCGCTCGATGCGGTGGATGCCTGGCGGCCGGTCGCAGGACTGCGCATGCTCGAATACCTCGACCGCGGATCGCTCCAGATTCTGCACGAGCGTTATCCTGAATTTCCCAAAGAAGCCAATGCCGCCTTGCTGCTTGAGGCCGAAGGCGCTATTGACCTCGATGCCTGGCTCGAACGGCTGGATCGCGCCAAGGCCCTCACCGAACAATCCTGGTTCGCCACTTCCGGCGCCGACCGCGAGCGTTTCCGAAAGCTCCGCCACGCCCTGGCCGAGGTCGTCAACGCGACAGTTCACGGTAACGGTTTCATGAAAATGGGCACCGATTACGCAGTGCCGCTCGACCGCAACCGCGAGATGCTCGCCTTTTACCGCCAGCGGCTCGACCGCGAGCTGCCAGGCCGGTATGTGATGTACGGCCACATCGGCGACGCCCACGTTCATGTGAACATGCTGCCTTCCACCGAGCAGCAAGCCGATACTGCCAGCGCGCTTCTAACCGAGTTCGCGGCGCACGCCGTCGAATTGGGCGGCGCTGTGTCGGGCGAGCACGGCCTGGGCAAACGCAAGGCTCATTTTCTGGCTTTGCAGTATTCACCTCAGCAAATTAACGCCATGATCGACGTGAAGCGGCGCCTGGACCCGCAGTGGTTGCTCGGCCGCGGGAACCTCTTTGCATCGCCGGCAGAGGTTGCTGAAAAAGGCTGCGAAATCTGAAGAACGCAGGCGAAACCGCCTGCGCCACCACGATTAATAAATGGCCTGATGGTGGGGCAGGCATTCAGCCTGCCGGAGCTTTTTTTTCAGCAACCGCCCTCGGCCTGAACCCAAGGCACGATTCGAGCATCCCCGGCCCATTGCGCCGATTTACGCACGGATGTACGAAAATCTCCCGGAAAAACTCAAAAACCAACGGATTTCCCATAAAATGTTTTCGCGCTCATCCGGTTTTCCCCCAACATTTCTGGGTATTTGTGTTAGAAAGATGCTTGGCCCTGCTCTTGCTCCGAGGCGCCCGGCAGTTGTTAACGCTGCAAGGCCCAAGCGGCTACCGTTGTGGAGCTGCGTTACGTGATCTTGGCCTGATTGACGACGGCGCCGTTCTGATCCGCGACGGCCTGGTACAAGGTGTTGGGCCCTCTCGCCGCCTCGAGAACCTGGCGGAGGCGCGCGGCGCGGCGGAGATATCGGTCCACGGCAAGCTGGTTCTTCCCGGTTTCATCGATCAGGGTATCAGCCTGTTTGTCCCTGAGGTAAAACGCAGAACTTATTTGCAGACACGCAGCGGCGCTATCGGCATGCTTCGCGCTTTTCTGCACCACGGAACCACGACCGCCGAAATCGAGGCGGGCGGCAATGCCGCCACCTCGTTGGATCTCCCGTGGATCCGGCAGGCTATTAAACTCATGCAGTACGGGGAGCTGCTGGTTGGGTGGCGCCTGCTGGTGAACTCGAGTCACTGTTCGGAATGTGAAGCGGCGCCGCTCGCCCGCCTCATGAAAATGGTGGCTCGCCGGGGTGACGTTCGGGCGATCACGCTCGAGGCCGGGCCGGATTGCACGGTGGAAGCTGTCACTGCCGTGGTGGAAGAGGCGCGCGCGCTTGGATTCAGCGTGAAACTCGCCGGCGAACCCGATATCAGCGAGCAGATCCTGCGCGCCAGCCACCGCTTGGGGTGCGTCAGCTTCACCTCTCAAACAGCCCCGCTGGTTGAGCGCCTCGAGATAATGGCTGAACTAGGCTATCCGGCTGTGCTGCGCCCCCAATCGGACCTGCTGAGCGCGGGCGGCGCCGGGGTGAATCTGCGGCCGTTTCTCGAAAAGCAAGGTATCCCGGTTCTCGCCACCGGCTATCATCGTCTCCGGAATCCGGGCTTTAGCATGCAGGCCGTAATCGCCCTCGCGGTTCTGGGCCACCAGATGAGCATCGAAGAAGCGATCTCTGCCGCCACCATCAACGCAGCCTGCTCGCTCGCTTGCGACACCGACCGGGGGAGCCTCGAGGTCGGCAAGCGCGCCGATTTGCTGGTACTCGACGTCCCCGATTACCGCGAGTTGCCAAGGCAGCTCGGCGTCAACCACGTCGTCATGGTGATCCGCCGCGGAACGGTGGTGTTTAATCGGACTAGCTGGCGCGGCCCCTCTGCGTCAGCTTCCGCCACATGATTGAGTGCGTCCCGAACTTTTCCGAAGGCCGCGATCCTGCCGTTATCGAACTCCTCATCGATGCTATCTCCAGCGTGCCGGGCATCGGAATCCTCGATCGGACCAGCGATCCGGACCACAATCGCACCGTGATTACGTTCGCCGGGGAGGCTGATGCTGTCGTCGAGGCCTCCGTGCGTGCCGCGGCGCAAGCTCTCCGCTCCATCGATTTGAACCGCCACCGCGGCGTCCATCCCCGCCTCGGCGCGCTCGATGTCTTGCCGTTTGTGCCCCTCGGCGATTCTCGTCTCGAACAATGTGTCGAATTGGCGCATCGCGCTGGCCAGCGCATTTCGAGCGAACTTGGCATTCCCGTGTACTTCTACGAGGCTGCCGCGCTCCGCCCGGAGCGCACGCGCCTGGAAAACGCTCGCCGCGCCGGGTTTGAGGTAGTTCGCCTTGAGGCAGTTCGACTTGAGCCTGTCCGTGAATCCTCGTCGGGTGATCCTATCTACCAGCCCGACCTCGGCGGCCCCGCTCTCCACCCCACCGCCGGCGCCGCGGTGGTTGGTGCGCGAAAACTCCTGGTGGCCTTCAACATCAACTTGCAGTCGAACGACCTTGCCGCTGCCCAAGACATCGCGCGGCGCATTCGCGCCAGCAATGCTGGATTCGCCGGCGTCAAGGCATTGGGCCTGCGCCTGGAATCGCGCGGCTTGGTGCAGGTGTCGATGAACATTACCAGCTTTGAGCTGGCCCCGCTCCCGGTGGTCTATACCGAAGTGGCGCGTCTGGCTCGGGGAAAAGGCATCGAGCTGGCCGAAAGCGAGCTGGTCGGGTTGATCCCGCGCGATGCGCTGAAAGGCACATCGCCTGATGCGCTCGGGCTCCGCTCGTTTGATCCGCAGCGTGTGCTCGAGAACCGCCTGGAAACAGTTTTTGGCCCCGCATGACTTGTGGGGCAGGGTGGCAGCCTGCGGCCGATTGTCAATCGGCCTTCTCGTTATGCTTATCCACGTTCATCTGCGGCTAATACTTTCTCTGACCAGTCTGTCAGTGATCGAGCCTCACCAAATCCCCCGCCTCGCCATTCTCCGCTGGCGGCAAGCCTTCCGCACTACCCTCGAGCTCAAGGAATCGCGGGTCGAGCAGGCGCGATGTCTCAATCCGGCTCATCGCCGTCAGCAGCGTCTCCTTGATATACGGGTGTTCCTGCTCGAGCTCGCTCAGCCAGTCCCGCAGCCCGCGGCGGACCGTGCCGGTCTTCTGCGAACAACCGCACGGAATCACCGGCGCGCTGAGCGATTGGGCATACTCCCCCGTCAGCTTCTCCGTGACAAAGACCAGCGGCCGTATGAGCCGAAACTCGCGCTTGCTCGACCAGGCAACTGGTGGAAGACTGCTGATGCGCCCCGTAAACAGGGCGTTGCGCAGGAAGGATTCGCAGAAATCGTCAGCCGTGTGGCCAAACGCGATCACATTCGCCCCCAGCCCGCGCGCAATCTCATACACCGCGCGGCGGCGGAAGCGGCTGCATAAATCGCAGCCATGGCCTGGCTGTTCTTCAATCAGGCGAAGCGAGGGCTTGTCGGTAACGTAGGTCCAATCCACGCCGCGTTCGCGAAGATAAGCCCCGAACGGCTCGATCGGCGCGAGAAACTTGCCTTGCTCCACCGTGAACGCGCACACCGAGAACGAAACCGGCGCGCGCTTCTGAAGCAGCAGCAGCATCTCGAGCAGCGTCACGGAATCCTTGCCGCCCGAGAGGCCGACCGCAACGCGATCCCCATCCCGGATCATCTTGAAGCGTCCGATGGCTTCGCCGGTCTTCCGCAGAATTTGCTTTTCGAGCTCCATCCTCTTGCAACCAGGATAACGAAGCCCCGCGCTCCCCTCACCCGGCCGGCGCTGCGGGCAGCATGTTGCGAATGGCCGCAATGCGCCAGACGCCGGATTCGCGTTTCAGCACCAGCGTGGTCCACATGTCGCGGTTTGCCCCGCCCTTCATATTGGCAAGCGTATAGTGGCCGTCTGCAATCGCCACGTCAGCAGTCAGAAATCGGACCGACGTTACCTCAATCGTTCGCTTCCCACCGGTGCGTTGCGAGCTCGCCAGCGCGCCCTTCACCACGGCCGCGCGGCCATTGCGCCACTCGCCTGACGACACCAGTTGATCCGCATCGGCCGTAAACAAAGCCGCAACGGCCCCTGAATCCTGATGCTCGCGCGCGTTTACATACTGCTGCACAAGATCCCGAATCGCTGTTTCATCGACCGATCGCGGGGCGGTCTGCGCTGGGAGCAGGCTGCAGCAACCGCAAAGAAGGCAAAGGAGGGTGAGCATTCGCATGACGGTATTGGCTGAGGTCAAGGAGCCAAATCCAGCTTAGTCTGTTTTGGCGGAGCAGGCGCCCTGTGGCGCGGGCACTCGTGCCTGCCGCGTCGGCACTCCTGCCGACGCTTGGCTTGGCCGGCACGCGCGACCGATCCGGCGTTACGCGCTTTGATATTTCACAGGCTGAAGTCTCGGCCTATCTCAGCTTTCGACGATCGCCCGCAATGACTCTTGGTACGGCGCCCGCGCCACACCACGCTCGGTGATAATCGCCGTGACGTAGCGGTGCGGCGTGACGTCAAACGCCGGGTTCGCAATCATGATGCCCTCGGCTGCCACCCTCACGCCTTGCACATGCGTGACTTCTTTGGCAGCGCGCTCTTCAATGGGGATCCGCTCGCCCGAGTCGAGCGCCAAATCGAGCGTCGAAACCGGCGCGGCCACGTAGAACGGCACTTGGCTCTCCTTGGCGAGCACCGCCACGCTATACGTGCCGATTTTGTTGGCCACGTCGCCATTAGCCGCGATCCGATCCGCTCCCACGATCACGCAGCCAATCCGCCCGCTCTTTAGAAAGTGCCCCGCCATACTGTCCGTGATCACCGTCGTCGGAATCCCATCCTGCTGCAGTTCCCACGCGGTGAGCCTCGCGCCTTGCAAAAACGGCCGCGTCTCATCGGCGAAAACGTCGATGTGCTTGCCCGCGCGAACGGCCGCGCGAATCACGCCCAGTGCTGTGCCGAATCCAGCCGTGGCAAGGGCGCCCGCGTTGCAATGCGTCAGCACCGTCTTGCCGTCCGGAACCAGCGGAGCCCCATGCCTGCCGATGGCCTCGTTGATGGCGATGTCATCCAGGCGAATGCGTTTCGCCTCTTCCACCAGGGCCTCGCGAATCGCCGCCGGGGGCAGTTGCGCGAGCGCCTCATACAGTTTGCGCATCCGCTCAATGGCCCAAAACAGGTTGACCGCCGTCGGACGCGTCTCGGCGAGCGTCCTGCAGATCGTGGGCATGTCGCCGGCCAGGTCCTCCGAGTGAAGCGCGCCCAACGCTACGCCCATCGCCGCCGCAACGCCAATCGCCGGGGCGCCGCGGATAATCATCGTGCGAATAGCCTCAGCCACTTCGCCATAAGTCTTCGCCGTGACGTACACGGTCTCGAGCGGCAGGCGTGTCTGGTCGATCATCACTACGCCATCGGGCGTCCACCGGATGGTTTCGACGGCGTAAGTCAACGGGGAGGCACTGCTCATGCGAAAAATGGACCAGGAAATCTAAGCGGCGCTGGCCCCTTGGGCCTGTCTGGCAGCGAGTTCGGCACGCACTCCCTTCATGCGTTCACGAGCGCCTGCGGTACGCGCCCGGCCATCCGGCATCGCATCAATCAGTTTCTCGAGGTTGGCGAAAACGCCCGGGCCAATGATGGTGCGGGCTTCTTCCAGAACGGGCTCCATCTTCGAGAAGACGCCGAAATGTTCGCCGTTCGCGTCGTTGAAGAAATCGATGCTGATCGCTCCGTGGTTCACAAGGGCAGCAGCCATATCCCAATAACTCGTGACCATACGCAGGTAGGCGCTGTGCTCGCCAAAAATGGCGCTGCGGATGTCGGCCACGGATTGGGGATTGAATTCGCGGAAATACCAATCCCGTGCTGCGCGCATGGTCGCTTCCCGGCGCAATTCATAAAGTTTCAAAATGAGGTCAGCCTCGTCGTGTTTCGACATAGTTCAAATTCCTTCTTTACATGGATCCGGCGCGTGCATACATCCTGCCCGGGTCAGCCATATCAGAATATCAGGGTGGTTGGCGCACGCCTCCGCTGCTATGCTGCACGTAATGCACCCTTCGGAAACGCTTCAACTCTATAAGGAGGCCGGGGCATACCTACGCGGGCATTTCCGCTTGACCAGCGGATTGCACAGCCCGGAATACCTGCAGTCGGCAAAGGTGCTCGCCTTTCCGCCCCATGCCGAGGCGCTGGGAAGAGAGTTGGCCGCTCAGCTCAAGAGTCTCGTCGCCCCTGAGACGGTGGACGTGGTTGTCTCTCCCGCCATCGGCGGCTTAATCATCGGCCATGAAGTGGCGCGCGCATTGGGCGTGCGGTTCTTATTCACCGAGCGCGATGCCGAAACCAATCGAATGACACTCCGCCGCGGCTTCGAGGTGAACTCGAGTGAGCGCGCCGTGATCGTCGAGGATGTCATCACTACCGGTGGAAGCACGCGTGAAGTGTCGGAAGTCCTCGCCTCACTCGGCGCGCGAGTGCTCGCGGCAGGCTCGATCATTGACCGCAGCAATGGGAAGGCCGATGTCGGCGTCCCCCGCGTGGCGCTCGAGCGCATGGAAGTGATCGCCTACGATCCCTCCGATTGCCCCCTCTGCAAAAAGGGCGAGCCGGTAGTCAAACCCGGATCGAGGAAGACCTAGTGTGCCCACTGTCCCATGCGAATGAAAACGTAGGGAGCCGCCTGAGGGAAAAACCTTGAGGCGCCTGCGTTTCCGCGTGGCTTATGACGGTACCGATTTCCATGGCTGGCAGCAACAGCCCGGCCTCGACACTATTCAGGGCGCGATCGAGGAGATCATTTCCCTCATCGAAGGCAAGCCGGTGCACGTTGCCGGATCGGGACGAACCGACGCCGGCGTGCACGCCGAAGGGCAGGTGGCTGCGGTGACTCTGGCGAACCCCATACCGCCTGTGAACTTCCGCAAAGCCGTGAATCGCTTGCTGCCGATGACTATCCGCATCCGTGACGTCGAAGAGGCTCCGCTCGATTTCCACCCGCAGTTTGATGCCCGGCGAAAGACCTACCAGTACCGGATGTTTCGCGGCGAAGTCTGCTCGCCGTTTGTGCGCCGCTTCGTCCACCATCATCCCTATCCGCTCAATGAAGCGGCAATGCTGGAGGCCGCGCGGCTGTTCGAAGGCCGCCACGACTTCACCGCCTTCGCCGCGTCGGACGAGCGCGATCAGGAAAAGCTGTCGAAGGTGCGGACCATTTACTCGTCGGTGCTCGAGCGCGGAGCGGACACGCTGGTCTACACGATCATAGGATCCGGATTCCTGAAGCACATGGTGAGAAACATGGTCGGCACTCTGATCGAGGCGGGCAGAGGAAACCTGTCGCTGGCTGACGTGCGGCGCCGGCTGGAACCGGGTTGCGGAATTCGCCCCGGTCCCACTGCGCCGGCTTCCGGCTTGGTGCTCATCTCCGTCGAATACGATTCCCCGGAACCCAATCCCCGCGATCCCGCCGCCTCATCTGACAGGGGTGCGCCATAATTGACTCCGGATGCGACCGTGAGCTGTCTGCCAATCGGCGCGCCTGCCGCGTTTCCGAACGACTTGCAATGTTCCAAAAAGTCCTGATCGCCAACCGTGGTGAAATTGCCCTACGAGTGCTGCGCGCTTTGCGCGAGTTAGGCATCCGCAGCGTCGCGGTGTATTCCGACGCCGACCGCGCCGCGCCGCATGTTCTTCAAGCTGACGAGGCTGTGCGCCTGGGACCCGCGCCGTCGCAGGAAAGCTACCTGGTTACCGAACGCATTCTCGATGCAGCGCGTGAAACCGGCGCGGAGGCCATTCACCCGGGCTACGGCTTCCTGAGTGAGAATGCGGCGTTCGCGCGCGCCTGCGAAACCGCGCGCGTCAAGTTCATTGGACCGCATTGGCGATCCATCGAGCAGATGGGATCGAAGACCTCAGCCCGGCGCGTGGCCATCGAAGCCGGAGCCCCGGTAGTTCCGGGAACCCAGCAAGGTATTGCGGATTTCGAACAGGCACGCGGCATGGCCGCGAGTATTGGCTATCCCGTGCTCCTGAAGGCGGCCGCGGGCGGCGGTGGTAAAGGGATGCGGCGCGTGGATCGCGAGACGGATCTCGAAGCGGCCATGCGCGATGCCTCGAGCGAAGCGCAGCGCGCATTCGGCTCAGGCGAAGTTTACCTCGAGAAATTGATCGAGCGCCCGCGCCATATCGAGGTGCAGGTCCTGGGAGATGAGCACGGCCATCTGATTCATCTGGGGGAACGCGAGTGCTCCATCCAGCGCCGGCATCAAAAGGTTGTCGAAGAGTCGCCATCGCCGCTCGTCGCCGCCCAGCCCGAATTGCGCGAGCGCATCGGAAATGCCGCTCTGAAGATTGCGCGCGCCGCCAATTACTGCAACGCCGGCACCCTCGAGTTTCTAGCCACCGATTCCGGAGAGTTTTACTTTCTCGAGATGAACACTCGCCTGCAAGTCGAGCACCCCGTCACCGAATGGGTCACGGGCCTCGATCTTGTCCACTGGCAGTTACGCATTGCGGCGGGTGAACGACTCACCATAAAGCAGAGCGATGTCGAATGGCGAGGCTCCGCGCTCGAATGCCGCGTGTACGCGGAGGACCCGCTTCAGAACTTCATGCCGAGCCCGGGCAAGATCCAGCACTATACCGAGCCGTCCGGCCCGGGTGTGCGGGTGGATAGTGGCGTCTATCCGGGTTTCGCGGTGCCGCTCGACTACGATCCGCTGCTCGCCAAGCTCTCTGTCTGGAGCAGCTCGCGTGAAGAAAGCATCGCTCGCATGCGCCGCGCCGTCGGCGAGTTTCATGTGACCGGCATTACCACCAACTTATCGCTATTCGCCGGCCTATTGAACGACGCCGCGTTTCAGAGCGGCAAATTGCATACGGGATTTCTCGACGACTTTCTGCCCGGCTTCGTCGCGCGCGCTTTCTCCGCGCCGGCTGCCGATGAGGTGGCCGCGGCCATTCTGGCAGCAGCGCATCGGTCACGCGAGCAATTGCGGCAGCCTGAGCAAACACAGCGGGAAAGCCTCTGGCGCGCCGGCGGCCGGGCGGGGATGCTGCGATGAAACTCCGCGCCGAGGTGGCCGGCGAAGGCTACTTAGTCGAACTTACGCCTGTCTGCCCTGCTCCCGGAGCCCTTGCATCCGATGCGGGTGGAGAAGTCACTTACTCACTCACGCCCGAAAACGGCGCGGCGGAGAACCAGCCTGCGCGCACCGGCCGCGTGTCCGTCCGCGAGGTCATGCCGGGCGTGATTTCGTTGATAGAAGGAGATCGCAGCAGTACAGTGTTTTTATCAACGCCGCCATCTAAGTCGCCAGGCGGCGTGGTAGCCTCTATCGGCGGCACGGACCTGCCCGTGGTCCTCGGCGACCTGCGGGACCGCGCCCCGCGCTCGCGCGATGCCCGCTCCCTTGGACCCCAGGAAGTGCGTACCTCGATGCCGGGCAAGGTGGTTCGCATCCTCGTGGCGCGCGGCGATGAAGTCGCCGCCGGACAAGGCGTCATGATTGTAGAAGCAATGAAGATGCAAAATGAGCTGAAAGCTCCGAAGGCCGGCCGCGTCACCAGCATCCACGTTGCAGAGGGCTCGACGGCCGCCGCCGGCGAGACGCTGCTGGTGATCGAGTAGGAGCAGCGCCATGCTTCAAATCGCAAAGGCGGATTGCCCGATATGCCAGGGCA
>Ga0302325_10014398_pt1 | contig 16837 bp, 21 predicted proteins | sample Palsa_T0_2_FD_201948 | JGI IMG/M metagenome (GOLD analysis project Ga0302325, IMG submission 201948) | Peat permafrost microbial communities from Stordalen Mire near Abisko, Sweden - Palsa_T0_2 | ecosystem: Environmental > Terrestrial > Soil > Palsa > Peat permafrost | place: Sweden: Abisko... | reverse complement strand
TTCAGGTTCGTATACGAGGTGAACGCGCAGCCGGTGATGGCGTCCACCTCCCCGGAAGCAAGCATCGGCTCGCGCACCGGCAGGCCGACATTCTCGATCGTGACTTTCGCCGCATCGATGTCGTTGATCCTGGCGAAGATCGGCCATTGCGCGAAGGCCGGATCGGCGGCCGGCGCGCCGAGCTTCTTGCCCTCAAGGCTGCGCGGGGAGTCGATACCGCGGCTTTTGCGGGCGATGATGGCGTAAGGGGGCTTGTCAAACACGACGAATAGGGCCTTGATCGGTGCATTGGCGGCGTCGCGGACCTTGATGAGCATGTTGATGTCGGCGACGCCCATGTCGTCGCTGCCCGCCGCCAGCCGGTTGATGGCTTCGAGCGGGCCGCCGGTCGCGGCATCGATGGTCACGTCGAGCCCCTCGTCCTTGAAGTAGCCCTTGTCGATGGCGAGGAAGAAGGGCGCCGCCGGTCCGTCGATCTTGCGATCGAGCGTGAAATGGATCGCGGTTTCGGCCTGGGCTGTGAACGAACCCAATAGTGCAACAGATAATGCAACACATAATGAGAGGGACGCGGCGGGCCGGGTGAGCCGCATGAGGTCGACGATGGCCATACCCGGTTCCTTGTTCGGTTGCGAAACGCTAATGCCCGGTGTCCCAGCTCCTCGGCTGCGAACCGATAAAGGCCATGCCGCCGCAAAGCGCAAGCGGAAGCTGCTGAGCCGACGATGAACAGGCCGGCGTCAAGCCTGCTGCAATTCAGCGCACCGTTCGCGCCGCCCGACGAGGACATGGCCGCCGGCTTCCTCGCCGCGGCGCCGCGCGATCATGCCGCCGAACGCCGCATCGACGCCCGCGCACGCGCGCTGGTCGAGGCGATCCGCGCCAAGGCAAGCGGGCTCGGCGGCGTCGAGGATTTTTTGCACGCCTTTTCGCTGTCGACCAAAGAAGGGCTGGCGCTCATGGTGCTCGCCGAGGCGCTGCTGCGCGTGCCCGACGCCGTGACCGCCGACCGCCTGATCGAAGACAAGCTCGCCGCCGGCCGCTGGCTCGACGGCGATATCAGATCCAAGGCGCTGCTCGTCTCCGCCTCGGCGTGGACGCTCGGCATCGCCGCCCGCATCATCCATCCGGGCGAGACGCCGGAGACGATCCTTGACGATATCGTGCGGCGGCTCGGGCTGCCGACATTGCGCACGGCGACGCGCCAGGCCATGCGACTCATCGGCTCGCATTTCGTGCTCGGCCAGACCATCGACGAAGCGCTCGCGCGCGCCCGCGGCCACGCCGAATTCCGCTACTCGTTCGACATGCTCGGCGAAGGCGCACGCAACGCGGCGGATGCCGAGAAATATTTCGATGCCTATGCGGCGGCGATCGCCGCCATCGGATCGAGCGCCGGCAATGCGCCGCTGCCGGCGCGCCCGGGAATTTCGGTGAAGCTCTCGGCGCTGCATCCGCGCTTTGAGGCGATTTCGCGCGAGCGGGTACTGGCGGAGCTCACGCCGCGTCTCATCGCGCTCGCACGCCTGGCCAAAGCCCGCGACCTGCAATTCACCGTCGATGCCGAGGAAGCGGACCGGCTGGAATTGTCGCTGGAGGTCATCGGCGTCGCGCTCGCCGAAGGCTCGCTGCGCGGCTGGGAGGGTTTCGGGCTTGCGGTGCAGGCCTATCAGAAGCGCGCGCTGGCGGTGATCGGCTGGGTCGAGGAAGCCGCCTCCGCGCTCGGCTCTCGGATGACCGTCCGTCTGGTCAAAGGCGCCTACTGGGACACCGAGATCAAGCGCGCGCAGGAGCGCGGGCTAGCCGATTATCCGGTGTTCACCCGCAAGGCGATGACCGATCTCTGCTACATGGCCTGCGCGCAAAAACTCCTCGCCGCGCGCGAGCGCATTTTTCCGCAATTCGCCACCCACAACGCGCTCACCGTCGCCGGCGTCATCGAGGACGCCGGCGGCGTCGAGGGTTTCGAGTTCCAACGGCTGCACGGCATGGGCGAAGCGCTTTACCAGGCGTTGCTCGCCGAACTGCCCGAGGCCGTGTGCCGCGTCTATGCGCCGGTCGGCGGCCACCGCGATCTGCTGGCCTATCTGGTGCGCCGGCTCTTGGAAAATGGCGCCAATTCCTCGTTTGTCTCGGTCGCCGCCGACCCGAGCGTACCGATCGAGGATATCCTGCGCCGTCCGCAAGCGCGCGTTGCCGGCGCCAAGAACGCGCGCAATGCAAAAATTCCGCTGCCGGGCGATCTCTATCGGCCGGAGCGGCAAAATTCGGCCGGAATCGAGTTCGGTGAGCGCAACAGCCTCGACGCGCTTGTCGCCGAGGTCCGCGCCGGCGAATCCGCCACGGAAGCGGCGCCGCTCGTCGACGGCATCGCGCTTGCCGGCATCGAGCGCCCGGTGCTTTCACCGATCGACGGCCGCGCCATCGGTGTCGTCCGCGAAAGCGACGACGCGCTCGTCCGCGCGGCGATGGCGGCCGCCGCGGCCGGTTTTGCCGCCTGGGCGGCGACGCCTGGCGCGGAGCGCGCCGCGGCGTTGCTCCGCGCCGCTGGTCTCCTGGAGAAAAATCGCGGCGCGCTGATCGCGCTGTTGCAGAACGAAGGCGGCAAGACGCTCGATGATGCGCTCGCGGAAGTGCGCGAGGCGGTGGATTATTGCCGCTATTATGCCGCGCAGGCGCGCAATCACCTTGACGCCCGGACGATGCCGGGCCCGACCGGCGAAAGCAACGTGCTGCGCTATCGCGGCCGCGGCGTCTTCGTATGCATCAGCCCGTGGAATTTCCCGCTGGCGATTTTCCTCGGCCAAATCGGCGCCGCGCTCGCCGCCGGCAATGCCGTGGTGGCAAAGCCGGCGGAACAGACGCCGCTCATCGCCGCGCGCGCCGTGGCGATATTGCATCAAGCGGGCGTGCCGGTGACGGCGCTGCATCTTCTCCCCGGCGACGGCAAGGTCGGAGCAAGCCTCGTCGCCGACTTAAACGTTGCCGGCGTCGCCTTCACCGGCTCGACCGAGGTCGGCCGCGCCATCAATCAAGCGCTCGCCGCAAAAAGCGGGCCGATCGTGCCGCTGATCGCCGAGACCGGCGGCATCAACGCCATGATCGTCGATGCGACCGCGCTGCCTGAGCAGGTGATCGACGACGTGATCACGTCGGCGTTCCGCTCCGCCGGCCAGCGCTGCTCGGCGTTGCGGCTGCTCTGTTTGCAAGAAGACATCGCCGCGCCGATGCTCGACATGTTAATCGGCGCGACCCGTGAACTCACTGTCGGCGATCCGCGCCGGCCGGCGACCCATGTCGGCCCGGTGATCGACGCCGATGCCAAAGGCAAGCTCGAAGGCTGGATCGCGGCGATGGAGCGCGCCGGCCACGTCCGCTACCGCTGGCACGGCGCGGCGCCGCCGCCGGCCGGCGGCATCTATCTCGCTCCGGCCATCGTCGAACTCGACCGCGCGCGCGAGCTGAAGGAGGAAGTGTTCGGGCCGGTGCTCCACGTTGTGCGCTGGCGCGCCGACGCGCTCGACGCGCTGCTCGACGATATAGCGGCCAACGGCACGGCGCTGACGCTCGGCGTCCATTCGCGCATCGATCTCACGGTCGAGCGCATCGTCGCGCGGCTTCCGCACGGCAACGTCTATGTCAATCGCAGCATGATCGGCGCGGTGGTCGGCACCCAGCCGTTCGGCGGCGCCCGCCTCTCCGGCACCGGCCCGAAGGCCGGCGGGCCGAATTATCTCCGCCGCTTCGCCGCCGAGCAGGTCGTGACTGTCAATATTGCTGCCGCCGGCGGCAATGCCGGCCTGCTGGCGCAGGAGGAATAGATAAATAAAGCCGCGCGCCGGGCCGGCCGGGCCCGCGTCTTAAAGTCTTTAACACAATTGCGACGATATCGCGCTATTCTGATAGCCTGATGCCTGATTCGATTGCTCGCCTCTACCACGCGGCGCTGGCTTGCCGGCACGACGACCCGTCTACTTCGCGGACGGCGCGGCTTTTGCGCTCCGGCCGCAGCAAGATGGCGAAGAAGCTCGCCGAAGAGGCGATCGAGGTCGTGATCGACGCCATGCACGGCGACCGCGATGCCGTGGTCAAGGAAAGCTCCGACCTCATCTACAACCTGGTGATCCTCTGGGTCTCGACCGGCATCCGCCCGGAGGATGTCTGGAAAGAGATGGATCGCCGCGAGCGGCTCCTCGGCATCGCCGAGAAAGTGCCCAAGAAGGTGGTCGACAACAGCCCGCGCCGCACCGTCGTCGCGCTGGAATCCCGCCGCGCGCGGAAGCGGCGCTGATCCCGAAAGCCGGGCGGCATCGCTGCATCACTCGACACATTGTCTAAATCGATCGCGAGAATCGCCGGCTGTTTAGCTGCGCGAAGCAACGCGAGCGTCACTAATGTGGACCTACCGTCCTTCTGATGGTCGCAAGTTTTGGCCCTGGCATTGGGCTTCACCGACGCGCGGCGACCGAACAGAGAAGGACGACTCCATGTCTTATCGACCTATGTCGTATCGAACCGTCATTTCCTTTGCCGCGGCCGTCATCCTGGCTGTCGCTTGCGTTTCGACTGATGCGTTGGCGTATCGTGGCGGAGCCCGCGGCGTCGGGCGCGTCGGCGGCTACCACGGCGGTTATCACGGCGGATACGGGCGCGGCGGTTGGGGCGGCGTAGGCGTCGGTGTTGGCGTCGGCCTTGGTGCTGCCGCCATCGGCGCTGCAGTCGCGGCTCCGTATTATTACAACAGCGCCCGCTGCGGATATTATCCCTATCCGGCCTGCTACTAGGATTCGGCCCGAGCGGCTGACGACCGTCGGAACAGATCGGGTAAGGTCGGCGCGTCATCGCATCTTAATTCGTTGGACAATCCGGCCCGTGGGCGGCTAAGCAGCCGCCCATGCTCCGCCGCCTCTACGATTGGTGCGTCAACGCCGCCGGCAAGCCGCATGCGGCGTGGATCCTTGGCGCCGTGTCGTTCGCCGAAAGCTCGTTCTTTCCGATTCCGCCGGACATCATGCTGATTCCGATGGCGCTGGCGCGGCCCGACCGCGCCTGGTTCTTCGCCGGGCTTTGCACGGTGACCTCGGTCATTGGCGGGCTCCTCGGTTATTTCATCGGCGCAATGCTCTATGACACATTCGGGCATTGGCTCATCCATCTCTACGGCTATGGCGATAAGGTCGAGGCGTTCCGCGCCGCCTACGCGCAATACGGCGCCCTGATCATCCTGCTCAAGGGGTTGACGCCCATCCCCTACAAGATCGTGACCATCACCTCGGGCTTTGCCGGCTACAATATCGGCTTGTTCATCGTCTTCTCGGTGATCACGCGCGCGGCGCGGTTCTTTGTCGAGGCTTTTCTGCTCAACCGCTACGGCGCCCGCGCCCGTACCATCATCGAGGAGCGGCTGGGGATGTGGGCGTCGCTGGCGGCGGTCGCCCTGGTCGTGGGCTTTATCGTCGTCGTGCGCGTATTCTGAAAGCTTGTGTTCACGCTGCATCCGGCATGCCGGCCATGATGAGGTTCTTGAAGCGTCAAGATTTCCGGAGCGCCGCGTTCGTGGCGCTGATCGCATTGGCGCTGATCGCGTTGGCGCTGTCGGCCGGCATGTCCGCCGCAGAGGACAACCAGGCGCCCGCCGGCGCGCCCGCGCCGGCCCCGACCGTGCCGACCATTCCGCCGCAGCCTCCGCCCGCCGACAAACCGGGCTTCCTGCATCAGCTTAAAGTCTGGTGGGACGATTCGATCAACTTCTTCGGCGCCAAGATCAAAGACACCGGCGGCACAGTCGAAGATCTCGGCAAAAAGTCCGGCGATGTCACCAAAGGCGCCGCCACCGCCGCGACGGACGCGATGAAAGGCGCGGTCGAGGCGACCAAGAACGCCGCCACCGCGATCGTCAAGCTGCCGAATACGCGGATGATCGACGTGCGCGAGCGCTGTGAGAAAGCGCCCAACGGCGCGCCCGATTGCGAGGCCGCCGCCGCCAATGGCTGCCGCGCCAAGGGTTTTGCCGGCGGTCATCCGCTCGACGTCCGCACCGCGGAAAAATGTGATACGACGAATTTGCAGGCGGGGCAGATACCGGGCCAACGCGCCTGCCCGGTGGAAACCGTCGTCACCCGCGCCGTGTGTCAGTGATTAAGTTAAAGCGTGACGATATCGGGAGTAGGGCATGAAACTGGAAGGCGGATGCTATTGCGGCGAACTGCGTTACGCGGCCGAGGGCAAGCCGATGTTGAGGGCGCAATGCCACTGCCGGGAATGCCAGTATATCGCCGGCGGCTCGCCAAACCTGTTTCTGCTCATGCCACCCGATGGTTTCAGTTACACCAAAGGCACGCCCAGGCAATTCGCGCGGCGCGATCTCGAACGCCCAGTGACGCGGGAATTCTGCGCCGATTGCGGTACGCATGTCGTCACGCGCCGGCCGGGTCTACCCGCCGTGATCTTGAAAGTGGGCACGCTTGACGATCCGGGCGTGTTTGGCGGCCCGCAAATGGCGATCTTCACCGTCGACAAGCAGGCTTTCCATCAAATCCCGGAAGGCTTGCAAACCTTCGAGCGCCTACCGCCGCGATAACGGCGCCGGTCTTTAGCCCAGAGCATTCCCGTCATGATGTCGAAAGCCGATCGCAACAAGGCCGCCGATATTCTTCTCGCCGCGGAAAAATCGCGCAAGCAGGCGGTTCAACTGTCCAAGACGTGGCCCGGCATCACCATGGACGACGCCTACGCCATCTCGACCGAGGTGGCCAACCGCAAGATCGCGGCCGGCGCCAGGCTGATCGGCCACAAGGTCGGCCTCACCTCGAAGGCGATGCAGCGCTCGTCGCAGATCGACGAGCCGGATTACGGCCACCTGCTCGATTCCATGATGATCGCCGACGGCGCCCGCGTGCCGCACGAAAACTTCTGTCTGCCGCGGGTCGAGATCGAGCTCGCTTTCATCCTGGGCAAGCCGCTCAAGGGCCCCAGCGTGGGGCTGCCCGAGGTGCTGCGCGCCACCGAATATGTGGTGCCGGCGATCGAGATCGTCGACGCGCGGCTGCAAGACCCGCGCAAGATTTTCGACACCGTGTCCGACAACGGCGCCGCCGCCGGCATCGTCATCGGCGGCCGGCCGGTCGGGCCTCTGGACGTCGATCTGCGCTGGGTTGGCGGCATCATGTATCGCAACTCCGAGATCGAGGAGACCGGCGTCGCCGCCGGCGTACTCGGCCATCCCGCGCTCGGCGTCGCCTGGCTCGCCAACAAGCTCGGTCAGCACGGCGTCACGCTCGAGCCCGGCCATCTCGTGCTCGCCGGCTCGTTCACGCGCGTGGTGTTCGCCAGGAAAGGCGACACGTTGCACGCCGATTTCGGATCGCTCGGCGGCATCGCGGTGCAATTCGTTTGATACTCACGTCATCCTGAGGTGCCCCCGCGCAGCGCGGCAAGGATGCTGGCCGAGAAACCCGGGCCGTCGCCCTTCGAGGCACGCTCGCTCCTCAGGGTGACGGGAAACGCGAACCCGGCTTGATCCCCCTGCCCCGCGGCGCGATCATGTCCGGGGGCGCCGGGCTTTTGCGGGTCGATCGTGCTGGCGTGGACATACAAGCGCTGGATTCTCGCCGCCGCGGCGATGGTTTTGCCGGCGACGGCGACTTTGCTGCACGCGGCGCTGTCGACCGCGCCTACTACGCCGCGGGACCTGTCCGGCCCCACGTCCTATGCCGGCCAGCTCCTGGTCGCCTCGCCGGACTTGCGCCAGCCGGTTTTCGATCACGCGGTCATTCTGCTGGCGCAGCATAATCGCGAGGGCGCGTTCGGCATTATCATCAACCGGCCGATCGACAAGCGCCCGATCGCGGCTTTGCTCGATGCGGTCGGCGCCGACGGCAGCGGCATCACCGACAGCGTGCGCGTGTTCCGCGGCGGGCCGGTGGACGCCGCCATCGGCTTTGTCGTCCACAGCGCCGAATATCGCCTCCCCGACACGCTCGACATCGACGGCCGCGTGGCGCTCACCGTCGCGCCGGACGTGCTGCGCGACATCGGGCTCGGCAAGGGCCCGAGTAAAAGCCTGGTCGCCTTCGGCTATGCCGGCTGGGCGCCGGCGCAGCTCGAGAACGAGCTGGCGCATGGCGTCTGGGTGACGGTGCCGGAGGATGTGAGCCTGGTTTTCGACGACGACCGGGCGAAGGTCTGGGCCGACGCGCTGGCACGGCATAAAACCGGGCGATAAATGCCGCCACCCAGCCGCGTTGACTTAGCCCCCCTTCGGCCTACATTAAAAGAGTTCCGAGGGGAGCTCCCGGGAGGGAGCTGAGAAACTGCGGTTACCGCGAAAAACCCTTTGAACCTGATCCGGGTCATGCCGGCGAAGGGACAGGAATAGCCTTTCCACTGCCAGCACATCCCGGGACCAGAATTGCACCGCGCCGCCGCGATGATTCCATCGCGCCGAGCGCCATGGAGACATGCGATGGCAGCCGCCGTTTTCATCGCCAGGCTCGTCGGGCCGTTGTTCGTGGCGATCGGGCTCGGCATTTTGCTCAACCGGATGCAGTATGCCGACGCCGTCGCCGAGAGCATGCGCAGCCCGGTGCTGATCTACCTGTCCGGAGTGGCTTCGCTGCTCGCCGGCCTTTCCATCATCAACCTGCACCGCGCGTGGACGGCGGACTGGCGCGTGATCGTCACCATTCTCGGCTGGGTGTTGCTGGTCTCAGGCGTCATCCGCATCGCGCCGCCGTGGGTCACCACGTCGATCGCGACCACGCTTTATTCCGCACCGGCCGCCATGGCGGTCGTCGCCGTCATCGTTCTTGTCGTGGGTGCTTATCTTTCTTTCGAAGGCTATCGCAATTCGCGCATGATCCCGGACATTGCGCAAAATGAAAATCTAGAGGTGCATCGATGAACAAGCCCATGGCGCAATCCGATCTGGTCACGCCGAAGGTCACCACCGGCCCGATCGCCGGCTCGCGCAAGGTCCATGCGCGGCCCGACGCGGCGCCCGATTTGCAGGTGCCTTTGCGCGAGATCGTGCTCGATGCCTCCTCCGGCGAACAGCCCTTCCCGGTTTACGATCCGTCCGGTCCCTACACCGATCCGGATGCGATGATCGACGTCGAGCGCGGGCTCTCGCGCAGGCGCATCGATTGGGTGAAGGCGCGCGGCGGCGTCGAGGCGTATGACGGCCGGCCGATCCAGCCGGTCGATAATGGAAATGTTTCAGGCAAGCACCTGGCGCGTAACTTCCCCAATACGCCGAAGCCGATGCGGGCTTCTTCTTCACCTCTCCCGCTTGCGGGGGAGGGGGCGCTCCGTGCAAGCGGCCACCACCCCCTCACCCAGCTCGAATGGGCGCGCGCCGGAATCGTCACCAAGGAAATGATCTACATCGCCGAGCGCGAAAATCTCGGCCGCAAAACAATGCTCGACGGCGCGCAGGCCGCCCATGACGACGGCGAAAGTTTCGGCGCCTCGATACCGCTGTTCGTCACGCCGGAATTCGTTAGGAGCGAAGTGGCGCGCGGCCGCGCCATCATCCCGTCCAACATCAATCACGGCGAGCTCGAGCCGATGATCATCGGGCGGAACTTCCTCACCAAAATCAATGCCAATATCGGCAACTCCGCCGTCACGTCTTCGGTGGAGGAGGAAATCGAGAAGATGGTGTGGGCGATCCGCTGGGGCGCCGACACGGTGATGGACCTCTCCACCGGGCGCAACATCCACAACACCCGCGAATGGATCCTGCGCAACGCGCCGGTGCCGATCGGCACCGTGCCGATCTATCAGGCGCTGGAAAAGGTCAACGGCGATCCGGTCAAGCTCGACTGGGAGTGCTACAAGGACACGCTGATCGAGCAATGCGAGCAGGGCGTCGATTATTTCACCATCCACGCCGGCGTGCGGCTTGGCTACATCCACCTCACCGCCGACCGCGTCACCGGCATCGTCTCGCGCGGCGGATCGATCATGGCCAAGTGGTGCCTGGCGCATCACAAGGAGAGCTTCCTCTACGAGCGCTTCAACGAGATTTGCGACCTGATGCGCAAATACGACGTGTCGTTTTCGTTGGGCGACGGTTTGCGCCCGGGCTCGATCCGCGACGCCAACGACCGCGCGCAATTCGCCGAGCTGGAGACGTTGGGCGAACTGACCAAGATCGCCTGGGGCAAGGGCTGCCAGGTGATGATCGAAGGCCCCGGCCACGTGCCGCTGCACAAGATCAAGATCAATGTCGACAAGCAGCTGAAAGAATGCGGCGAGGCGCCGTTCTACACGTTGGGCCCGCTGGTCACCGACATCGCGCCGGCCTACGACCACATCACCTCGGCCATCGGCGCCGCCATGATCGGCTGGTTCGGCACCGCCATGCTCTGTTACGTCACGCCGAAGGAGCATCTCGGCCTGCCCGACAGGAACGACGTGAAAGACGGCGTCATCGCCTACAAGATCGCCGCCCATGCCGCCGATCTCGCCAAGGGGCATCCGGCGGCGCAACTGCGCGACGACGCGCTCTCCCGCGCGCGCTTCGAGTTCCGCTGGGTCGACCAGTTCAATCTGAGCCTCGACCCCGACACCGCGCGCGCCTACCACGACGAGACCTTGCCCAAGGAGGCGCACAAGGTGGCGCATTTCTGCTCCATGTGCGGGCCGAAATTCTGCTCGATGAAGATCACCCAGGACGTGCGCGATTACGCGGCGACGCTCGGCGACAACGAGAAGGCCGCCCTCTATCCTCATCCTGAGGTGGCCGCGCAGCGGCCCTCGAAGGATGGCATGTCGAAGGATGAGGCCGAGCAGGGCATGAAAGAGATGTCGAAGAAGTTCATCGACATGGGTGCGCAGGTGTATGTCGAAGCCGATAAGGCGAAGGAGAGTAATAAGGCGCCTTAGCCGTCATCTCGGACGGGAATTTCTTCAGGGAAGACCAACATGCAAGTTCGTTATCTTGATCCGAAAAGATACAATGCCGGCGGATGGGTTGAGCCCGTGCGAAACCCATCACCAAACCTCGTTGCCTTTGATGAGTTTCGCTTCGCTCTACCCATCCTACGCACTGCGCCTCACGCCACCATCGCGACCTTGCCGGTGGCGAGGTCATAAATTCCACCGACCACCCGCAGCTTCTTGTCCGCGACGGCCGCGCTCAGGATCGGCGTCGCGGCGGCAAGCGTCGCCATCGTGCGCACGACGTTGCGGCGGATGGCGTTCTTGAGCGTGTCGCCGGGCTCATTGAGCACATCCCGCACCGCGGGCGCGATCGCGTCGACGAGCGACGGCAGGTGGCCCGGCAGGGTCGTGTTGTCCTTGACCGATTTGATGGTGGCGTCCACGGCGCCGCGGGCGTCGTGGCCGAGCACCAGGATCAGCGGCGCCGCCAATACGTGCACGGCGTATTCGAAGCTGGCGATGCTTTCGTCGTTGGCGAAATTTCCGGCGACCCGGCAGACGAAGAGGTCGCCGCGGCCGGCGTTGAAGCAATATTCGGGGGCGATGCGCGAGTCCGCGCAGAAGAGAATGGCGGCGAAGGGATTCTGTCCGCGCGTCAGCCGCTCGCGCTCGTGCACGAAGTCATGGCGCCTGGCAACACCCTGCACATAACGCATGTTCCCTTCCATGGGGCGCGCCAGCGCCGCATCGGGCGAGACGACGTTCTCCGGCTTGGGCGACGCTTTGGCTTTTGCCACAGCGGCATCGGACCGGGCGAGACCCGCGGCCGCGCCGACGGCGGCCGCGGCGCCGGCAAGGAAACGGCGGCGGCCGAAATCCAGATCGTGCTTTTTCACGTCGCTGCATCGCAGGCACATGCTCAACCTCGCTGGGCCTCCCCACGAACAAGTGTAGCGTAAATCGAAGTAGGGCCGCCCGATGCGCGCCAGGGTGTAAACTTCACGAAATCCGACCTCGGCCCCGCCGTTCGTCCCGGATTTCGCTGGCGCTCAATCCGGGCTACGCTCGGTGCCCCGCTTGCCCTTCGCGTGTAACCCTTGGAGACCATCATGAGCAATGGCAGCACATTGTCGCTCCCCGAACTCGAAGACCGCATTGCCATCACTCGTGACAACATCCGCCAGCTGATCGAGCAGGCGGCGGCGGCTTCCGGCGCGGAGGACGAAGCGCGAAACGCGGACCGGATCGCGCAGCAAACGCAAGAGCTTGAAAAGCTGACCAAGCAGCGCGATGCGCTGCTGAAGAAATAACGTATGGCCCGTCGCCCCTAGGGCGGTTACGTTAGCGATCGAGACTACCGGTCACACCGGTCCTTTACACAAGATTTGGAGGCGACGCCGTGTATCTGTCGAATGAAAGTCTTCTGGTCATCTTGCTGGTCGGTCTCGTCGCCGGCTGGCTCGCCGGAAAAATCGTGCGCGGCGCCGGCTTCGGGCTCATCGGCGATCTCATCATCGGCGTTGTCGGCGCGTTCATCGGCGGCTGGCTGCTGCCGCAACTTGGCATCCATCTGGGTACCGGAATTATCTCCGCCATCATCAACGCCACCATTGGCGCCGTGCTGCTTCTGCTCGTGGTTCGGCTGCTGCGCGGCGGCGGCCCCTTCAGCGGCGGTTGGGGCCGGCGCCGCTGGTGGTAACGATTTGCCGCAAGTCGTTCCCCGCGGATTGATCGTTTGTTAAGGCCTCGCCGTCACGCTTGCGACCAAAATTGCCAGCGAGGGGCGATCCGCCATGTATCAAATTATCTACGCCAGTATCGCCAATCGGGATTTCCCGGACGCCGACCTTAAAAAGCTCTTGCTGCGCGCGCGCATGCGCAACAAAGAGGCCGGCGTCACCGGCATGCTGGTGGTCCACGACGGAACTTTCCTGCAGGCGCTGGAAGGCGAAAAGCGCGCGGTCCTCGATATCTTCACCCGCATCGAGAGCGATCCGCGGCACCACGATCTATCCGTTCTGCATCGCGGGGAGGGCCCGGACGCGCGCGTATTCGGCGACTGGTCGATGGGATTTGCGGATTTCACCGGCGCTGCCGGCATCCTGAAAGGGTTCGTCCGCTTCAACGAGCAATTAAAGCTGTCCGGCCTCGACAGCGCCCGCGCCGTGGAGCTTCTGACCGCCTGCGGCCTCGACCAGGCGCTCAAGCAAGCGTAAGGCTCGGCGTTTTTGCAAGCCGGCCGACACGCCGCGTGACAGGCGCAGGCGGCCGGGCCAAGATGGCGGCAATTCCGTTTGTCATCCCGCAGGCGGACACCGATGAGGGTGGAAATGAAGGTCAGTTTGCGATTCTGATGACGGCGGCTGGCGTGTTTGCGGCGGGAGCCGCCAGTGCGGCGACCACCGACGACGTCAAGTGGATCAATCAGTGCGTGGCGGACAACAAGGGCGGCGCGGCCGACGACGTCGTGCTCAAATACTGCACCTGCATGAACAACAAGATGAGCGACACCGAGACCCAGTCGATCACGCAGTGGGAAAAAACCCACGCCACCGAGCGCAAGGCCTGCGACGCGGAAGCGGGCTGGAAATAGGCCGCGGCTTTTCTCGCTTCTCACACATACTTCGCATCCCGTTCCAAAAGCTCGATGGAGATGCCCTGCGGGCCGCGCAGGAAACAGATGCGCAAGCCCGGGCGGACGGTGAACACGTCGCGGGTGAACTCGGCGCCCTTGCCTTTCAGCTCGGCCGCCACCGCGTCGATGCCGCTCACGTGAAGCCCGAAATGATCAAGCCCCTGATAGGGCGTCACCGGCGGCGGGTTCACTTTGTCGCCCGCGCCGACCGGCATAATGAAGATATCGGCGCCGCCGAGTTTCAGATCGATGCGCGGCTTGCCCTGAACCGTCGAGCGGATCACTACCGCGCCCAGCATGCGCTCGAACCACGCGGCGGTCGCCTCCGGATCGGGGCTGCGCAGGTGGATGTGGTCCCATTGATAGTTCGGCGTGGCATTCGGCATGGATGGGGCCTCCCTGGTGTTATCTCTGATCGTCGTGCCCGGACTTGACCCGGGCATCCATTTCGCGGGCATGCAATGCTACCGTCGAGTACCATGGATTGCCGGATCAAGTCCGGCAATGACGAAGCCACGGGTGGGAGACATTCCAAAATGCGCAGATGTTTGAAATCCAAGAGCCCAACATCCAAAAGCGCGACAAGGCGCGTGATGCTTGCGGTCGGCATCGGCCTGCTCGCCGGGGCGACCGGCGCCGCTTTCGCCGCCGGAGCGGAAGAGCCGGCCTTGCAGTTCTACAATTCACCGGCCGTTGCCGCCGCGAAGCCGCCATTCAGCCAGGCCGTGCGCGTAGGAGACGTCGTCTATCTGTCCGGCAGCATTGGTATTGTACCCGGCACGAGGCAGCTCGCTCCCGGCGGCATCGACGCCGAAGCCCGGCAGACCATGGAGAATATCGGCGCCGTGCTGAAAGCCAACGGTTTGTCGTTCGGCGATGTCTTCAAATGCACGGCGATGCTGGCCGATATGTCGAATTGGGAGGCGTTCAACAAAGTCTATGTCACCTATTTCGAGCCCGGCCGCCTACCCGCCCGATCCGCTTTCGGCGCAAGCGCCTTGGCGCTTGGCGCGCAGCTGGAGCTCGAATGCTGGGCCTATGCGGGGAAACGATGATCAGGAATGAAATTTGATCGAGGCATGCGCGCCGTCGCAAAATGGCTTGTTTTGCGATTGACCGCAACGGCACAGCGTAACCCGGTTGCGCGTCTCGTAGGCAAAGCCGTCGGCTGCGATCAGGGACACGCCGCCGCGTAGCCAAATCGGCCCGCTGCAATCCTCCCGCGGATCTTCGATCAGCCCGATCGAGACCGGCAACTTCCGTTCGACGGGCTGCCTTGTTGCCTTGTCCCAGGCCACCAGGCGTCCGGACGGGCAATCGTTGACTTGCCGGAGAAACATGGCACGGACCTGCGGAACGTCCGTCCCGGCAACTTGCGCCCACACTTTTCCATTCGGATCGCAGAAGCGCGCAAATGCACAAAGGCTCTCCACATCCGTGAGCATCAGCTCAGGCCCGTCGAAACCCGTCGCCTGATCGACATAAGGCGCACGGTTCGCCGTCTCGCTGCCGTCGAAGCCGATCTTGGCGTGCGTGCCGTCGCAGAATGGCTTCTTCTTCGACTGCCCGCATCGGCATAGCGCGTATTTCTCCGCCGGCGGAAAAGTGCCGCTCTCTTTCCAGGCCTCCGAATCTCCGCCTGCGTCCGCGGCGATCGTTTGCGTCGACAACGGCACGCCGCCGCCGACGATGTAGGGGCCATTCCGGGAAATGACGACGCGAGGCTCCGATTTTTTGTGATCCATGTTTCGCCTCCACGCGCTAGCTACTTCCCCGCAGCTTTGCGCAACGCCGCGTTGATGCGCTCCTGCCAGCCCGGGCCGTCCTCCTGAAAGAAGTCGAGCACGTCGCGGTCGATGCGCAGCGCCACCATTTCCTTGGCGCCTGGCAGCGAGGGCGCTTTCGGCGACAGCTCCGGCGGCGGCTTGGTGGTCGCCGTCTTGAACGCCTTCTCGGCTGCGGAGCGGGTATCGGGCGGTCGCCGTGTCATGCCGAAATTATAGCAGACGGTGCGCACTCCGTCATTGCGAGGAGCAAAGCGACGGCTCCGCGCTGCTGCGGAGTCGTTAAACGTGAGCTATTTGCTACTCGCCGGCGAATTCAATCGGACCGCTTGTCATGCGACGGCATCATGCGGCAGCCGCATCGAACCTGACCAAGGTGTCGAATTGATTATCGCATCCGTCACACAGCCAAAAGTGCCGGATTTCCACGCCATTGAGGCACTCCGAGAATTCCGGGCGTTCGGGCGCCATCAATAATTCGCCGCACCGCGGGCACGACGGCCGCCCGAAGTACCGTTCGTGAAGATAAGGCATTTTGGGCACACCGGCATGGAGCGTCATGACGAATCCCTCCGTGCTTGAATTGGAACCTGTACCGGTCCCGTGTGTCATCCTCGCGATGGCCGCCTCAATAAACCGTGAAGGACGCCCGTTGCATTTGTTGAACTTTTGGGCGTTCGTCGCAACGTCGTGGAACAAACCCATATTGTTGCCGACCGATCGGGCGCTGCGACCAAAAACTGTGCACGGATGTAAGCGCCGTCACGCGCGTGCGTGCATCAATGTGGCGTCGCAGAGATTCGCTGCCGCGATTTGGAACGTTCCGCCGAAGGGGTTTGTTATCCGGGGAGGGGAGGGCAGAACGGGCCGTGCCCTATGCTTCGCTTTCCGGGAACTTTCGACCGCGATGTTTCGGCGAAACCGAGCGATCACGAGATCGATGCCGATATCGCGGCATTATTTGCATCTCCGCCGCCGACAGTAGACGAGTTCTTTGCTGATTCGATCGTGCGGATGAGAATAGGAACGCTCATAACGCGAGCCATGAATGAGCCAACGAGGCCGCGACGTTGACTCAAGCCTCGCCAAGCTTCGATCAGCGCGAGAGCGATCTCGCCTGCAGACGCAGAGGAGTCGCGCATGCCGAAATCCAGTCGCGTCCCCGACCCCGCGATCGAATTCTCGCCCCTGGCACCCAACAGTACGCCCGCTCTCGTATGTCACTCCTGCGGCGACACCCTGAACGTCGACCGCAAGATTCCGAAGCTCGGCGTACGCCCGGAACTGCTCGTTTTCGTCTGTCGGTCCTGCAAAGAGATTTTGGCCTTGAAATTTAAGGCGCGCAGCCGGTAGGGGGATGAGCGACCCGCTTTCGCTTGCGTGGCAACGCCGTAGCGCGCAGCGCTTAAACGAAAGCCCCTTACGCCGCCGCGTGCCGCTCCGGGTGAAAACTGATCAACGCGATCAGGCCAAACACGAGGAAAATTACGAGCAGGACGCCTTCGGCGATGAGCAACGGCGGCTCGGTGCC
>Ga0302325_10014396_pt1 | contig 16841 bp, 15 predicted proteins | sample Palsa_T0_2_FD_201948 | JGI IMG/M metagenome (GOLD analysis project Ga0302325, IMG submission 201948) | Peat permafrost microbial communities from Stordalen Mire near Abisko, Sweden - Palsa_T0_2 | ecosystem: Environmental > Terrestrial > Soil > Palsa > Peat permafrost | place: Sweden: Abisko... | reverse complement strand
TCGGCATTCAGGACAAGCAGAATCGAGACAACGCGATATACTCAGGGGGCATGGTAGGGAGAAGCGGAATAACTTGTAAGATGCTGAGATCCTTTGATGTCCACGGAAGGGCCGTGGGAGTTGATGTATTCATGATGTATTCCGCTTCCGTCTCCGTGCTATCACTTCGTCTGGAGGCTGCATCGGTTCAATCCTTGTCGAGTTCGCGTCGACCTGAGAGTCACTTCCTGCGCCGACTACCCAAGTGTTCACGATCTCTTTCACTTCTTTGACACCCCTCTCTTTTCCTTTTGCCTCACCAACTCTCCTGATATAGCCAGAATACACAACTACCTCGGCGATTCCTACCAAGATGCTCCCGCTCATACTAAGCGCCAATCTTGCTGGCGTGTCCCACCATCGTGCAGCAACCCAGATCGCTCCTGCACAAGCCACAATGCTGAGAAGAACATTGAGTATGAGGGCCATTTGCCTGTCAACATCTGCAAATGTGAGACCGTCATCCTCGGGATCCGAGGTATTGATATTTTGGTAGCTCGACGAGAATGCGTGCGCGGCGGACGCTGCAGGAAAACGCTGGGCAAAGGTCTCCATGGAGGGAGGGGGATTAGTCATTCTTTCGTAGGATCTTTCCTCTTCCTCTCGACGGAGGCGAGCCATAAGAGCCTTGTATTCTGAGGTCTGCCCCATGTTGTTAGCCTTTATTTCACTAACTTGCAAGATATAACTCACCGGCTCTACTCTGGCGGGGGGAGGAGGCGCATAAACTTTTGAGCCCCTAAGGAGAGCCTCGAGGCTCAGCGGCTGAATTCCATGACGTTTCAGGTCCCGAGAGATATCTACCACTTGGCCGTGTGATATTGGGTTTCCAACTCTTGGATACAACAATGATGGCTCCGCAGACAATTTTTCGGCTTTCGCAGACGGGTATTGATTCTTATCTGTCGATGTACCGCAACCGTCTTGGATTTGTCCACCTCTCCGTTGTACCTCGGTGTTCTTCTCTGGAATTTCCTCTTCCCCAGGCAATTCCCCTTCCAGCACCTGGAGTTCTTCCAGAGCTTTCACCATGTAGGGCGTCATTGTAAGCAACACCATGTTGACGTTGGTCTATTGTTGTTGTAGGATTGAAGCTATTCGAATCTAGGTTGCATCTTTGGAGCTGTTCGGCTAGAGTTGCTATGGCGGCCCTGAGGTTCGGTTTTTCCGACAATGGTCTAGTGGACCCGAGAAAAATATATCGGGAAGGTACGGCTAACATCATCTTCCTCACTTCCTTCAAGTTTTTTGTACAGAGCTTTCCTATTAAGTCTCCTTTCGGGCTCGAATTGCAATTAGGGCGACGGATGGTCCGCAGGCTATATTTTGGAAGAATTTCCTTGTTGCAGAGGAGAGGTTGAGGATATGAAGTTCCGGACGAGTAGGGCTTCATTGCTCCTCCACAGCTCCCCAACCGCAAACATTAAGTTATATTCGACATGTTCTGGGTGTCAATTGGCTGCACGACCGTCATCGCGGCTTCTTCCAGCTTCGATATACCGTCATCCTGCTCGAAGGAGACAGTCCGCGTGGGCTCAAGCAGTTTCAGTTGCGTCCAATGTTTTCTCCAATGCGACAGCACGCGCCGCAAGCCATGGAGATGTTAGCGTGGATCCCTTGCGGATGGTTGCTAAAGAGATGAAGTTTCTGACTGGCAACGTACGGCAACTACTCGGTTCCGGACATCCTGCTCTCGATACCGTTGCGAAATACTACACCCAAGCCGAAGGGAAACATGTCCGCCCTCTCCTTGTATTATTGATGTCCCGAGCTACAGCATTGGCACCAAAGTCTCCCAGATATAATGGCCAGCAAAGCGTCGCAGATATAGACCACGCAATATCGCCGATGTCCATCCTTTCTGATGTGAATCCATCTATACCGTCGGCCAACCCACTTACCATTACTCAAAACTCACATTCAGTAACTGACAGCGATATCCTACCTTCACAAAGACGTCTCGCCGAGATCACCGAACTTATACATACTGCGTCCTTGCTTCATGATGATGTTATCGATCACTCTGTTTCAAGGCGAGGGAGTCCTTCGGCAAACCTCGAGTTTGGGAACAAGATGGCAGTTTTAGCTGGGGATTTTCTACTGAGCCGTGCTTCAGTGGCTCTTGCACGCCTGCGTGATGCAGAAGTCACAGAGCTTTTGGCAACCGTTATTGCAAACCTGGTAGAGGGAGAATTCATGCAGTTGAAAAATACTGCACGGGACGAGAAGAACCCTGTCTGGACCGAGGATGCAATCACATACTACCTTCAAAAGACATATTTGAAATCTGCAAGTTTGATATCAAAGTCATGCAGAGCGGCAGCACTTCTTGGAAGCTCGAATTCAGAGACGGTCGAAGCAGCATACTCTTATGGAAAAAACCTCGGACTTGCATTTCAGCTGGTAGATGACATGTTGGATTATACGATTAGTGGGGAAGAACTTGGGAAGCCAGCCGGTGCAGATCTGGAATTGGGCCTCGCAACGGCTCCTCTATTATTTGCCTGGAAGAACAACAAGGAGCTAGGTTCTTTAGTTGGGAGGAAGTTTGCTCTGGAGGGTGATGTGGCGAGGGTAGGTCGTTCTTAAAATCATTTCAGCAATACTCCTAACATCAATGCAGGCTCGAGAATTGGTTTCCCAGAGCGATGGTCTAGAACAGACCCGTGCTCTAGCAGAAGAATATGCAAACCGAGCAATCGCTGCTATTGACAGCTTCCCAGAAAGCGAAGCAAAAGACGGCTTGGTAGAGATGGCTATCAAGACCTTGAAACGGAGGAAGTAGTGATTTACAGCTCCTGCGCTTTCGAAAACCTCCTCTTATATCGGCAGCTTTCTGCCATCTGTACAAAAGAAGCTCACGGGGATATGAGCATAGACGAATGTACCATAAGGATGTTTACATCGGCATTAGCTAGTAATAGCTCAAAATAGACGTCTGATGTTGATCGTTGAAGCCTTTCTTTTGGCCTGGAATTCACCCCTCCATTTTTGAAGCTCGCAATTTCCTATCGTCCTTAAAATTTGCAAGCTTCTGCTTATTCCAATATCTCCATAGCTCCTCCCACTCCCCTTCGCAAACACTCTAGCTAGTGCCTCCTCATCTCACCAACATCTTTCCCCCCCCTTCCCCCGAAACAACTCGCCATACATTCCTGTTTGGAGTATGTCAGGAGGAAGGACGAAGGGCTTCGTGGCTACTAGCAAGTGTCTTTCGCTACTACGTCAGGTTTACTAGATAGCTCCGGGGCAGACTGGCTCACTGACTGCAAAACTAAAAGGAAATTATGAATGTGTGCTGAAAACTCAGCATCATATACAAAATACCTCAGTTTTGTTTGTCCACGAGACGCTTCAGAAACAGATAGTGCTCACTGCTTCGAGGTGAGTTCTCGTCTGATAGCAGCAGAAACAAGCCACTAAAACAAACATTCCCTCCTTGATTTTGCCTCAGCTCACGGAATAGGAGGATTTCTTCGATTGAGGGTCATTTGTGGCAGGCGAGAAAGGGACTGCCTCATATAATGAACAGGGTATTGTGTAGCGCACTGACTTTGCTCTCTGTCACTATTACTTTGTATATTCTCTTGTATCTACAGCATGTAGGGAGTAACTTCACCTTATCCACGCACTATTAAACAAAAATCAATCACCCTAATTTTCTGGCTTGCACCTGCCCCTAGCGCTTGGTGGCCTGTTGTCCCTTTTCCTATCAACTGTAGCAAGAGGGAGACAATGGAAACTGGTGGGAACAATCCCAAACCATTGCAGAACAACGAACTAATAAAACTAAAGCATTTTGTTTTTGTGGTCTACTTAGTGACATCCTTTTTTTGCGCAAATAAAAATGGTTAACAAGGGAGCGGAAAATTGAGAGGGACTAGGTGGATGCTTGAGGAAAATTGACACTATGATACCTCTAGAACAAGGTCTTTTGATTATATTCAAAATTCACATTCTACGTACAAGCGATTCCTGACATAATTAATCTTCCGAAAGACTCTCAGTTTATGTATCTTTCGTGAGTAAAGCGGTACTTATAGGAGGGTCAGATGTATCACGTGCTAGCGCATTGTTAGCTTCATTCCCTAGTCGCGTCCCCAACAACACCACACTTATTTTCCTCCCGATTCTCACAGCCAACGACATCATCGACGACAACGACTAATCCGAGCAACGTGGTTCGCCGGCTGAGAAAATCTGAGCTCAGAAAGTCTGAGCTGAGAAAGTCTGAGCTGAGAAAGTCTGAGCTGAGAAAATCTGAGCTCAGAAAGTCTGAGCCAGTATGGCACCATCTTCAGGCACTGGAAGGTTTGATTCACTCATCAATATAGCTGTTACATACTCAAAGCTGACCGCAACTTTTCGCAGGGCATCGTCCCTCAAGACCTACTCCAAGCGCGTCAACCACAGCACAGAAGAGCCTCCAAGCAAGAAACAACGCGTTGAAGAGCCTCGAATTCTCAAAACTCCTCCTCAAATCAAGAAACCTAAAGGTGGTACAATTCAAAGCTATTTCAAAGCTCTGCAACCTTCCTCGAATTCCGCGGTCTCGCGGACCCCTCACCTCTCCTCTGAGCCCCTCAATGGTACACCTTTCACGACAACATCTTCGTCTCAGCTCTCGTCAGATCCTTCTGAACGTACATCTACGCCTCCGTCTTCTCCTCCACCGCGGCCGGAACCAACAATTGCAGTCGCGCAAACAGCTCGGAAGAGGCCGAAGAGACGTCTAACAACTCGACCGATACTAGCCCCAATCATCAATATGTCTTCCCATGACGCGCCTGATTATTGCAAAGGTGGAGGCGAGGGTGTTGATTGGAGCGCTGACCCACATTCATCTCCCTCCTCGTCCATCGGTCCTGCAGAATCTGCCAAACAAACTAGTCAGCCAACCATTTCAAGCTCCCAACCTACTGCTGCCGGTTCAAATACCAAAACACTCCATCAAACACAACTTGATATAGGCGGCCGAGCACATGCTCCATACACTCGTTGCAAAGATTGCATGATGATGTACAACCCCACTAACGCCGAGGACAAACGTCGTCACGATAGATACCATAGCGGTTTCACAGCTCATAGGCAGCCCAGTATCGTCCCGGACGGGGTCAACGTAATGGACAAGTACGTCGACGAGGCTCATCATCTCATCCGAGTCATTGATCACCGAGCATCAGCTGCACTGAAGGAGCACGCCGAACAAGCTCTTAAGGCTACGGAGCCGGATCTCGGCGGTGTCGGAGAGCCCTCCTCCTGGGTCTGGAAAAAGATACCCAACCCTCAAGACCAGCATGATCCGAATCTCGTTCCTGCATACAAGGTCTACCTTTATCTCATCAATCTTAGAGTTGTTGGCGTGCTTTTGGCTCATCGTATTGCACGTGGAGGATACTACTACTACGGAGACTTGAAGTACGATGACGATGGCCAGATCCCCGACGAGGCAATAGGAGATTCGCGCGAGAAGCAAGAGTTTGTTTACGAGGACCATATCTACAAGACCTACATGTGCATTGATCGAATTTGGATTCGCAAGGATATGCGCCGCAAGGGTTATGCCACCGAGCTTGTGAACATCGCTCGCCGATCTTTCATCCCTGGTATGTGTCTTGGTGAAACACACTTCGCTTTCTCTCGTCCGACGGAGATGGGACGAACTTTCGCTGAAGGATATACTGGTTGGGGTAGTGACGGAGGATATTTGACGGACTTTGATGAGGCGGAGCAGACGGTGAAGGATGGCAAACTTCTTTTTGCTCCTTGCTAGTGGTTTTCGGGGAGTTTGGGCGGTTGTGAATTGATGATACCCAGCACAGCATAAAAGGCGTTAGCATAGGAATGAATGAAGAACTGAGTCTGATTTAGCCGTATTGGTGTCTAAGTGATGGTCCATTACTTCAACAATGACTAACTTTTTTAAAGATAATATCGGTGGAAACTTGTAAGTAAGGACTCGCTGTCGACCCAGTTCCGAAGGACAAAGTTCAGTGAAAAAGATTAAAGGAGCAGGGGATATTATATGTCTCCAGCAACGTGATTCAAACCCAGTTCGTGAATGCCTTCATGGATTGCGGAGCGTGTGTTATATCTGAGCTCCAAAATTCCTCGGAATTCCCAAATTATCAATGTTGCTCAGAGGTTCTAATAACCAAGTCCTATACTATCTAAATAATCCTACAAGTTGAGGTACATTTGGGTTTTCAACCTTCTGAAGTTCAATGTTCAAACTACAAATTAAGCCGATCATCTCCTTGGGAAGCTAGCTTGAGACGCTCAGCTAGAAAAACCAAATGTACCGCAACTTGTGGGATCATTCAGAAGAGAGCAAGATCGGGATCTCGTGGTCCACAAGTTTTTTCGTCGCTCTATGCAACTCTGCTCCTATTGGAGAATCTGGCTTCTTCAAGCAGGTGGTGTTGTGAGACAACGGGGAAGGTGGACCTTGTGACGGACGTTCCCCACACGAACCTCGAAATAAGCTCAGCGGCTCGTGCACAGACCACCTCGATAACGATGAAGCGGAACAAGGCAAACTCGACCCGAGCGCTCCGTATTACGACGACCACGAATTCGACGATCATGATTCTACCCACGCCCGCGGTATGACAGCAATCACTTTTAATGTGGCACTGCACATATACGGTCCTCGAAAATGTCGGCAGATCTTCCCTCCTCCAACCCGTTCAGGAGGAAAGGGCCCCCAATAACTACTTCTGCTGCTGCAGAGAGTCCTACCCCAACATTTGATCACATCGCGTATCTGCAGGCAGATTTTCAGTCTGGCTCTACAGATCTCGAAAATATCGATGCTCCGAAGAAGATTACGAAGAAAGTGCGCGTTCAGTCCCCTCCTCCGCTGTCCCCGTCAATCCCAGACTCGGCCTCGACGATAGGCGAGGAAACATATTCGATATCTGCGAAGCCACCTACGCCAATCCCGCGAGATGACGACCCTTTCGACAGCACAACTTCGGACACGTCTGAAGATGAAGCGGTCCAGAGACCTAGCAAAGCCCCAGCAAATCCGTTCTCAAAAACTTTGGAAATGATGGAGCATCCGGAACGAGGAGGACAGGCAGCAGGTCCAACAAACATTACGAGCTCGGGGCGGGCATCGATGGATGTGGAGGCATTTAAAAGGTTACTAATGACGGGAGATTCTGGACTTGGGACACCCACGGGACAGTCAGCACCTCAGGCGCATGTAACACATGCACTGGGTGGTGATGGGAGTAGCACAGATACATCATCTGTATCTCGACAGTCAATCTTCGAACCCGTCCAAGAAGCACATCCGGAATCGCCACGCACATCACATGAAATATCAGAGCCAGAAGATGAGAGAAGGAGGTTGGCCACAGAGTTCTACTCAACACTTGGGAGGAAAGCACCTCCGCCGCCGAGTTCGAGACATGGAAAGCTCATCAAAGTCGAGCTGAGAGATGATCCTCAGATCGTGCAATCACCTCCAATACCGGGTTCTATCACTTCACCGACTTATTTCAACTCCAGCCCTCGCTCCATAACCGACCCTAATCGCTCTCAGACCGACCTCAACAAACCTTTGCCTCCTGCTCCTAGAAGGGCAAGCCACGACTCGGACCGTGAATCTATCTTTGACAGAGAGGCAGCCGGGAAGACACCAGAACCTCCTTCTCCATCTTCATCGATACCCAAGAAGACAGCACCGGCACCCCCGATCACAAGACGGCACAGTCAGCTTGTTCACAAATCAAAACAGGCTCACAATGATGCCGGGAGACTGTCACCAAAGGTTGAGGAGGAGACGAACACGCCAACGAAGAAGGAGAACAGACCAAGATCTGATAGTGCTAGAGCTCCTCCTCCCCCTCCGATCAGGAGAGCAACAGTCCGGGGATCCTCTCATCACGGCCAATTGACCTCTCCTTCTGCCGTATCATTACCCCCTCCACCACCATCTCGAGGAACCTCTGGAGCAGGCCGGCCACCTTCGGTCCTCAGTATGGACCTGTCGAATGAGAAACGAGTATCCATGGCACCACCTCCCCCTCCTCCCCGCCATGGGCGAAGGATTAGCATAGATGCTCAGTCACCAGGACAATCGAGGCGGACAAGCGGTGAACATCCGCGGAGAAGCATCGAAAGTGCTCGGCGAGGCTCTGCATCGTCATCGATACGAGAGGAAGAGAGTCTTGGAAGTAATGTAGGCAGGCCTGACATCATGGCAGACTTGAGTGCTTTGCAACGAGAAATCGATGCTCTCCGACTTCAATCTGAGAAAGAGAGGGTCACATGATTTTAGAAGCCAGTGTTTCTGTGCATTACCCCGCTCACCGCTTCTCCACGATATACCGTGACTCCGAACAGAGCTGCACAGGTTTTCATGGATTAGGACTAAATAGATTGGAAGTGATCAAAGGCTACTAAACGCTCGAGACGAGCCGCCACCTACTCATCGACTGGAACTCGAGCACACATTGACTGAGTGCTAGAGTCAGGACAGTGGATCACGTTTCATGGCCAATGGATCATCCATAGATTTCGGAATATGGCAGACAGGCATACAAATGGCGGAACGGGTGTTTCTCGGCTGAGGGAAGGATCCCTGGAGACGAGAGCATTGGCGTTAGAGGCGTTCGTTTGTTGAACTGCGTCACGGATTATGATGCACATCATCACATGTATATCAAGTCAAACTATATGATATGGGACTCGGGTCGTCGTTGATCCCAACCCTCGGCAATGTTCTCTTTCCTCAGCTCCTCCCCAATCGAAAGCCAGATCTTGGATCTATTCCTAGCATGTCAGATCCCCATGCCAGGGTCGCATGACAAATTACCGAAGTTTCCAAAGTTGTGGCATTCATGGGATGAACTAGAAATCCATACATGAAATATCTAGACTAACCCTAGGATGACCTTAAACTCAAATACCAACAATCATGATTCATTACAGCACCAACTACACAAGTGATCCCCAGCCATACAAGCCCGCAAGCCACCAAGTCTTGGAGCTTAGAGGAGTTGGTGGGCGTGCTTAGTGAGACCTTCACATCGGCACAAAAGACCTAACCCAAGCCACACCTCAGCAGCCATTTTCGATAAAGACTTGAGTGTGGTCGCCGCTGTCAAGTGTATCTCTCTATCTGTGTCACGAGAGCCAACGATTCGAAGACAGAGCTAAAATAGCCCTTACAAGAGAAAGGTGTGAGGCTTAGGCTTGTGTGACAGAATGGAGGGTCATCCCCGCCTTGACTCCAAGTCTCTAACTACAAGTAGCTCGATTCACGATCCTTCGATCAGTAGACTTCCACCTTCCGGTCAGATCCGAAAGTCCGTCCACTCAGCGCGCAGTGTGTCCTAGCTCGACGCCAGACGCAGCGTGTGAGACACGGCACATTTCTGGCAGACAGCTGCTGCTGCTGTGGAACGTGAGAATTGGAACTTGGAAACATGACATCGTCGAATCCTTCGTGGCGTTGAGATGCAGGTGGCTAAATGGACGTGGCTTGCGAAAAGGAAGTGGGGAGTGGAACTTCCGAACTATGGAGGAGTTTAATTGAAATGGTTTCTTCCAGGATCAAATGTTTTGCTCCCGTGCACGGGATATAACGTTGGCCCGTGGAGAGATTATTAAGATCAGAAGAGGTGTAGCGGTGGGATGAACGCTTGGTCGAAGTCGAGGGTAATGAGGCTCGAGAGCTCTGCGGATCTGGTATTAAGATTACCGAATACGATGTTAACACAACATTGGAAAGGACGTTGGACTGTTCGGGTCGTGAGACAAGATAGGATGTACTTGTACGAGGTACCTCCAGCGCACGACTTTGGGACCGGGATGGGCTTCAATCGTGCCGAACCCAGATCTCGGGTGTACTGCAGATCGCTGGTTCCACTGATCCAGAGTACTGTACATCCCTGCAGATGTACCTCAACTTCTGCGACTTTGTGACGTTGTCACGGTTTGGCTTGCGCCTTGGATGCGATTAATGTAAGGGCATGGGAACTATCTGGAATTGGGAGAGAGGCGCATGGTAAGTGACAGCTAGCGAGTTAGACGACTTACGCAATGATTTGGGGTGCAGATGTTACTGATTATTGAAAGGCCCAAGTCTAAGAGGCTACAGTCTTAGCGAGCAGCGCCTGTATCTGCACTTGTCGTTTCACGGCTGGAGCAAATGGGGCTTCATGGAGCTTGGAGCCGCCTTGCCGGAGTCAGCATGACGAGCATGTTCAGCGGCTTGGAAGATCAGTCACTTGTGATAGAGTTCAGCGCAGACGCTTGATTTTGCTTATTCGGAAGTTCCCAGGACTGACAGCGTCCCCGTATGCGAGGCATAACCGTTTCGAAATCTTCGGCTGCTCGTCTACCTGGTTCTGGATACTGTACCAACTCGTACTTATTGGTGGAAAGTTTAACTTTACAGCCTCATATCGACGGCTATCGCCGTGAGGGCTAATATAATTCTGTACAGGAAACACTGTGCCTAACGGATATTGCCTTTGCAGGAACATGATGCAGTGCTGAAAGAGCTTGGGGTAGGACAACTTAAACAAGGGGGATACGGGAGATACGGGGTAGATTCTCGTCTTCCCTTTCTAGGCTAGCCGGAGGGGACGGCATGCTCCGAGGCCAGCTACTGTGCTGGTACAAGTGGTCACTCAATTTCCGAGTGTACGGATTTCTGGACCCAGAAATGTGTGGGGAAAGGAATGACACTATTCCCGGAGGACCCACACGAGTTGCAGATTGAGCATGAAGACTCGGGATACCCAATCTGGCAAGTAAAATGCGGAGGACCATGAGTTGGCCCATATTGCGAATGCGTTTTTTGTCATTGGAGAAAAGGAGGCTCGTGATGCAGGAAACTACAGAAGCAGCGCATAAGGTTTGGTTTGCATCACCGATCTCACGATTTAGGGGTCGCTGAAGTGCTGACAAACTCGTCATTTGAGATGTGCACGGATACCTTGCAGGGCCTTCGTACTGTAACGTGTGAAGATGGTCTTCCCTGTAAGAGGCGGGAGGACGCGAGACTACTGGGCGATCACTTTCTCAAGTCTTCAATGAAGATGGGCACAAACGTCGGCCGAAGCTTCTGAGAGGCACTGCCTTTCCTAACCTCCCAGGACCAACCTTGGAGGAAAATGCAACATTAGAAAGTCCATATGCGGCACAACGGTGGAGCCAAATACTTCCCACAAAGTCCTCCTGCGAACCATTCGACCTTGAAGAGGATTTCGACATGTGAAAGCCTTTGGAAGGATTTCTTGGTTGGAGAGTCAAGCCCGGGGGTCGGTGTCTTCAACTGACATCAAGACTAGGACTCTCCTCAACGGTTTACTGGGTTTGAAGACTTCGTTTGGCGTTCCTAGATGCAGTAGCTGGCAGTGCCTAAGGAGCGGTAGCGACTTTCATGCAAGAGACCTCTTGTCCACGGTCGACACGAATCACATCGAGAGGGTCAAGTGGAAGAAAGCTAAATCCTGCAGAGCATGGACCTCCAGAAGTTTGGAGCACTGGCCTATCGTCCAGACCTGCCAGTTACCAGAGGCCCGGTTTGCGACGGTCGACTTGGACCGAAATGGTGTCACCCGCCTGTTGGCTGATGAGTTTATCATGCTCGACACGGAGAACTTAGAGCGTCTCATGCACCCATTGTTGCAGGCGACAGCTGAACGAATAGAATTGCTTGGAACTCCTGCGCGACATAGGAAGTCTCATAGCCTTCTTCACTACCAAAATACAATTGGTAAAAGCCTTGTTATAGGGAAAAACTGGTTTTCGGAATACCGCATGCAGAAACGTTTGCGACAACCCTTGGGGTTAATATAAATACATCTCGGAGGATTTCCAGGATGTCAAACGCTCCCTGTACAAGACCAGACGGCAATGGTCAAGGCGTGATGTTGCCCGCAGCGGAGAGCAGGGTCGGCGGCCAAGGCCCACGACAATTCTCCTCGGGAGAATTTCGGTGGTACAGTAAAGCTGGGGAATCCTCAGTGGAAGAGAAACACACAATGAAACTATTCGACGCTTGAGAGGAGTATGGGCAGGATGTGGCGTGGCTGCCGCGTGCGCCGTGCTGAAGGAAGATTGGCTGTCTTAGATTCAGGCGGAGGTGGCATTCATTTCCCCACACCTGCAAGCCTGATGATTGTTGAGGCACACCTTGCTTTGGCACCTTCGCAAAGGAGAGGGCATCGAGTGCCATGCCCTCCGGCTATCTGAGAGACAAGAGGCATTCTAGAGGTCGGCCTGAGAGGTCTGACAGAACGAGAGCCAATAGCATTCCTTGATTGCCAATTCGTACAGCCTCTACCCTTCACCGCAGCAGGCATAGCAGTCAGAGTCAGACTGGCTACTTCAGTATATCTTGTGCCGTTACAGGCTATGCCGGTTCTGGAGGCCACGATAGGTGCGACCCTAAGTTCGGGTGATCTTCATGGCCGTTTTTCAGCCATGCTCTTCCTCCCATGAGCCCCCCTTGAGGCCTCCTGGCTACTAACTTCTTCGGTTCATCTGCCGGGGACAACTACATCATTGGGCCCGCATTTCGATAGACGTACATAATCTGTCCAATTTCTAGGCGTGGGGTTAAGAGAAATACTGTGACGGAGACTACCGCATTCTAGCTCTCAAACCCCAGCAAGCGGCCAAACTCTCATGTTTCTGAATGCAGCTGCGACCCAAAAACTTCCTGGGGATTTTAGCGGACGCCCTCGAAATGCGCCTCGACAGCCATTCGTGGAAACATGGTTTAGGCCTGAACGCTTGCCTTGGGCGAGAGAGCATCGTGGTAACAAAGAGCTGCTCGCTCTCCCAAGCAACAACATCCACTCACGCAAGAGTTGGGTAAGCATAAAGGAGGTTTCGCATTGCGAATTGGATGTTTACCTCCCTCTTTGGGGCGTCGAGTACCAGACCTCGCTTTACGAGACTCGCACGGCCTTTAGGCCTTTGATTCTTGGACCGTCTTCCGCACATCGCTCCCGAGTCCCGCTATCAGCCTATAAAAAGTCTAAGGAGTGGAGGTGCGGCTTGTGGGGCTTCTCATCGAGATCGTGCCCGCAAGTCTGTGGGATCGAAACCACAACGACTACAGTACCAGAATACTAGAAAGATCCTAGTCAAGAAAGTCTAAGGTGATGGTACAAAGCTACTAGTGAAAGTACTGCCCCCAGTGGCCGTTCTTTTCCCGGCCCAAGCTCTGCCTCTGCATTAGAAGAGCTGGAGCTATTGACTAATTGTCAACCACGACTCAGGGACACTAAGTACCCGACCACTGCCAGCCAGAATATGACGACTCTGCATCCTCCAAAAGTTATATCTCTGCAGCTTCCCCTGAACGGGACAGCTGCATTTCGGAGCAAAAGGCACTGCGACCCTGGCCTCCTGTACCCTGAGGTGCCTGCTCACTAGCCTCTAACCGCAAGCGGGGCATTTCCGCTGCGACAAGGTTGACGTGCAGTGCACGTCCAGAAAACAACACCCGCAACCCTTGCCCCTCTAACCCTGTCCAGTCCAAAGCTTCCAAGCGAACCCTGACCCCAAACTCCCATCCCATACGCCCCCTGCGCTGAGTGGGCAATATTAGTATCGTGAACCTCCTCATCTTTGCACCTCACGCCCGCAGTGCCCGTTCGCTCTTTCGAAAACTCCCCGGGCTGCGGTTGGCAGAAGTGGTTGTTGGATGCTTGGTGGAAGTCCGTACATTGCACTGAAGTGACATGATCATGGACTTTTGCGCATTGAGTAGCAAACCAATCGAAGTTGACGGCTCGCCTCTGTCGAAAGCGGGCGCCGACGGACTACCAGTAGAGGAGGAGGTCGAAGAGATTGTGCGACAGCATCCGCCTATACTACCTCTATCTCCCTCGAAAATCCGACCTCGTTCACTGCGACCGCCCCGAATGAGAGTGGGTAAGGGCGAGAAAACCTACCAGATGTTCCAAATATCATCGATGGAGTCGAGGAGGAGTATGGACGGGTCAGATACCTCATCGTCGGCTGTGACGATGGTTACTTCAGCAACATCGACATGCACAGATCCGTGGAGCTCATCGGGTACTGGCTGGGTGGAGGAAGAAGAAGAAGAAGATGAGCCTGATTATGATTGGGGGGATCATGAAGACGAAGTACAAAGGAACGATGACGGGATGCTGATTCCGAAACTTGAGCCGATCGATGACATAGATATGGCGGATCTTTCAGACATGAAGGAAAGCATTGTCCCTGAGACGCCTGAAACATCGTCTTCGATATCGACGACGGCTCAGGTTAAGAGACCTCGCGGCCGCCCTAGGAAACACCCCAAACCATCACCAGAGGCCCTGGCCAAAGTCGCGAAGGGGAGATCGAAGACTGGGTGCATCACTTGCAGGAGAAGGAAGAAGAAATGTGACGAGACGAAGCCTGGGTGTAAGTTCGGTTTTTTGGAGCCGCTGGTCAGTACTAACTACCACAGGCCTCAATTGTGAGAAGAACTCTGTCATCTGTGAAGGTTATCCAGAGAAGACGACGTGGAAGAGTGGGAAGGAGAAGGGGGAAGAAGGTAGGGTCATAATGACATGCCAGCAGAGAGTGGATGAGCTGATCGAAGCAACAGCCCTGCAACGCAGGGCAACAAGCATCACAATTTCCAGCATACAATTACCCTATCTAATTCACGGTGTGGAGACAGAGGGTGACAGGATGTTCCTTCATCACTACATCTCTCGACTGAGCATGATTTTCACGCTGGAGGGCGAGAATGATTGCGCGTTCAGAAATATCTTGCTTCCAATGGCCCAGCAACATTCTGGCCTAATGCATTCGATACTGGCGTTGTCCAGCAAACACATCGACTACAGTTCCCCATATGGACTTCAAATTTTACAGGAGCATCCGAACGTCGATGTCAAAATGCTTGAAGAACGGTCACAATTTCACCACGACGAGGCGGTCAAGGAATTGACGTGCAGGGAGAGTGGGGAAGTCACCCCAGCTACTTACGCTCAAATGATCTGCTTCGTTCTTCAGACCCTGTCAGACAAGAACCCGAAAGGACAACATCGCTTTCATCTCCAGTACTACCAGAAGTTGATCCGGGAAAGTCCACCGGATGAGGAAACCGAGTTCACGAAATTCATCCACGAGTTCTTCCAATATCATATATGTGCCGACCAACTGATTCATCTACCTCGAGGAGATGTTCACCTCGTCTCAACACAAGACGAGTGGAACCTCCCAACCACCGTTCTTCAACCTTCAGCAGTTCGTCTCCTCGGGGTCTTCGACGGCCTCTTCCTCTACATGTCAAAGATCACCAACCTCAGAAACAAAATCCGGCAAAACATGGAACACGGCATCGACCCCGTCGTGGGCTTCGGCGCCTTACACGCCGCCGCCGAAATCGACGCTGGGCTCCGGGAATGGACACCCGCGTGGCCCGCCGGCGATCCTCGCGACGCAGCCGGCACGCTCTACAGGCAAATGATGTGGATCTACCTCTGGCGCACCATGTACCCGCCTCACGTCACGAACTGGAAGCCGGACCCGAAGAACCTGATCAAGAAAGCCGTCGACGACGGTCTCGAGATCCTCTCTCGCTTCGGACCCCGTGATCCGAGCCAGACTCTGATCCTCGCGCCTGCGTTCGTCATCGGCTGCGCTGCGTTCGAGGAGTATCAGCGAGAACCGATACGCAAGGCGATCGGCGTTGTGAAGAACTATACGGAGTACAACAATACGGATACGGCGCTCGCGGTGCTGGAAGAGGTGTGGCGGTTGATGGACGAGAAGGACGAGCAGAGCTGGGACTGGCAGGCCATCGCGCACCGGATGGGCATGGACTTCCTGGCCACATGAAACGCCACGACACGACACGACTCCGCTCCTCTGCTTGTATTCCGCGATCTCGATCATCGACGAAGAGGATGATGAGACCAAGAGTTCCCCACGGCTGAACTTATTTAGACGCCTTTCACGTGTAACGAAGCTCGACCTCTAACGACGATACGTCCACGCATGCCTTGCTGCGATTCTGCCTTTGTATTTCTCGCGCTCTTTCTGCTTCTAGGCATGCATCTCTGAGAGTTGGGCTGGCCGGCTGGGTGGTGGCTTTCTGCTCGCGACTTTGCATCTCTTGTGTTTATTATGATACCACTTGCCTTCTCAGTGGTTCTTTGAATTGGGCGGCTGGCCTACGGGTCTGATGTCTTGCACTTCACGCGGACATATGGGTGGTCTACTCTGCTCTGCTCTAAACTTCCTTTTTTGTACTGGGCGGGAGTTGTTCCCTTTGTACCTATCTACAATATCACGGCGCTCATCAAAATGGTTGGTGGGTGGGTGGGTGGGCTGGTCTGGGTCGGGGTTTGGGTTTGGGCTTGGGGCTTGCTTGGGTGGGCGGAACTCTCGATTAAAGATTCTTCTGTTAGTTTTTGTACATTTGCGGATGCGAGGTCTGGATTCCAATGCGATGGATGGATGGATGGGAGGTAGATGATGACGGATCTGTATTTATGGATGGAGTTCATGGAGCGGTGATGAAGACCACCACATAAGAGAGATCAAGATTAAGATACCATGAATGATACATTTGCTCTCCTGAGGGTGTAGCGGAGTAGCACCTACCCTCTATTTTTCACCTCCATCCTCCGTTCACTTTGATTCAAATCTCACTTCGACCTCCACCCTCCCATCGTCTCGCCCAAGTTTTACAATGCTCAGAAATTCAGATTTAAGAATTATAGCTCATGAATCCTAAGTCTCAAAACCCTGTTACACAAGCAACTGTGCCGTCCGTACCCTCTCCACTCCACTCCACTATA
>Ga0302325_10014395_pt1 | contig 16842 bp, 11 predicted proteins | sample Palsa_T0_2_FD_201948 | JGI IMG/M metagenome (GOLD analysis project Ga0302325, IMG submission 201948) | Peat permafrost microbial communities from Stordalen Mire near Abisko, Sweden - Palsa_T0_2 | ecosystem: Environmental > Terrestrial > Soil > Palsa > Peat permafrost | place: Sweden: Abisko... | reverse complement strand
CACGGTGCTGCCGTCGCTCCACAGAAATCCCGTCGCGTTGCGGTTTCCTCCATTGCAATTAGCGGCGTCGATGCGAAATGTGGCTAACCGCGCCTTTTCCAGCGCGGCTTCCGGAGTCTGCGCGCCCGCTCCCGAGCAGCAGATCGCCACCGTCAGCAGGATTACGGTGCGCATAGCAGCCCTCCCACCGAGTTGACGATATCGTCGCGTTGCGCCGCGCTCAGTTTCTGGGTGGCCGCCGCAAACTTCTGCAGCGCGCCCCCCTGCAACTCCATCGCCTGCAGCATGTCGCCGGTCGTGCCGTAATTCTTGCGATTGAAGTACGGGCACGGCGAACCGCTCGGCGTGGCGAATAACGCACTCGATTCCGACCCAGCCGCGGTAGAGCGGTTCGGCGCGAATTCACCGCTTTTACCGTCACCTTTATTCAGGGTCAACCCGACTTTTTCATAGAGTGCGATCTGCCTGGACTGCTCGTCGGAGAATCCCGCGTCTTTCCACTTTTGCTGCAGTTGCATGGCGGTAGGCGCGAGCAGATCGCGCGCGCGAATGACTACTCCCGCGAGTAGTCCGATGGTACAGACGATGCCAATGGCGGCGACGCGGGCGACGTCGGCCGCCTGTTCGGCTCCGCCTGGAGGGTCGGCTTTCTTTAAGCCCAGCAGAACCAGCAAGCCCGCGCTGATTGCCCCCACAATCACGGCTACTACCGGAGCGGAAGACAAGCCGGCCGCGATTCCCACCAGCATGCCGATGCCGGCGCCTGCAATGGTCCCCCCAATTGCCGACTCCCTTGAGCTTTCTGCCACGGCTCGCTCTCCAGCGATTCACAATGCAGTAATGTTTCGCAACCCATGATCATGCAGCAGGTTGCATCCGTCAATGTTCGTTTCGCGTGGCCGGCTTTGAGGGCCTACATCGCGGCTGGTTTCACCACCAGGGGAATCTCGACTGCGCCAATCCGGTCGTTGTTCATATCGTGGACGACCGTCCGCAAATAAACCTCACCCGCGGGAAGATCGATTTCCTGATGGATTTGCAGTCCCTTTTGCATCACAGTGTCGAGTCGTTCCGAATTCAGACTTACGGAGTAGCCTTTGTCGAGGGTATTGAGCCGTTCGCCATCGCGGTCGTAGGCAATGGTGACAAATTCAAGAGAAGCCTGATGGAGCCCATCGGGAGTTTCGCTCAGGCTTGCGCCGTGCAGGTCGGCGGCATAGTCGATCCAATAACGTTGTAACGGGCCTTTCACTTTTGGCGAAACGTCGCCGACCGTGCCGGGTTGCGGCTTCGCTCCTTTCAATGCCGGGTCGCTTAGAGGAAGCACTCGCACTTTGAAGACAATCTCCGATGACGAGGGCGCGCCGCGCATCGACGCCGCCAGAATCGCCGGTACCTGGCCATTCTTCACCTGCGTCTTTGCGGATTCGGCCACATATCCATTGCGATAAGAAAGCTTGTAGGACGGAGCATCCGGGATTGCGACCTTAATCCTGTGGTATCGCCCGTCGTCTGCTTTATCGTCCGGCACATAGGCCAGCGTGTAGTAGTCCGACCCGTTTTGGATCGCCAGAGCGACCGCGCTTTTCAACGCATTGCTGTCATAAAATGCCTCGCCACCCGTCTCTTCCGCGATCTGCTGCATCGTGGCATGTTCGTTGATTTGCTGTTGGGCGAATTTGGTCGCATTTTGCGCAAACTTGGGCTGGCTTGTAGAGGTGCTTCCGCCGCCGAGCGAGCCCCGCCCGCTCCGGCGACTTCCACCCGAGCCGCCCGCCCCGCCGCCGCTGTTGGCGCTCATTCCGCTACCGGATCGCTGCGCGCTGAACTGGGGATCGACCATCAAACCCCGGGCGTCGACGGGATACACCGCAACTCGGCTCGCCGTCAGCATGCTGCTGGTTTCGCGGATATCGTCCGCGTAGTTGCGCATCGCTTCGAACGGACTCTGCAGGGTAGCGTCGGGGTCGATGTTGAGCGGAAACGATCCCGAGAACCAGATCAGGTTTTTGCGTCCCGGCACTCCCCTCAAGTAGCGGGCAAGCTGCTGCAGCGCATCGAGCGTCGTCCTGACCCGAAGGTCCATCTGCTCCGCCGCCAGATCGGCCTGAAACTGCTGGAGGCTGGACATGGCGGCCGACGTTGCGCCCATCTGCGCCATCTGGTCGCTCATGTCCGACATCGACGTGTCGTTTGGGTCGTCGAGCAGGACCGACTGGCTCGGCGTCCCTTTCTTGCTGCTTAGCGCTGCCAGCAGGGGGGCCGGATCGGTAGTGAAGCCCTGCACAATCCGCAGCCGGGACGCCAGTGTAAAGATGGCAATGCGCGCTCCGGGCGGGATGTTCTTCAGATACGAAAGCATCTCCTGCCGCACATACATCTGGTCCGACATGGGCGTGTTCAACCCGTCCAGCAAGAGCACATTGACTGCGCTGGAGACCGGAGCTTCGGGCGTATTCGCGTAGACATGCGGAGGCAAAACCGCAGGTTTGGGGAGCGCTGCCGGGCTTGGAGCGATGTGCTCCTCCAGGGCCACAAGCTTCTGCTCCTTGCCGTCTTCGACGACATGGAACTGGGCCCGCGCAATTCCGTGGACCGCGCCTGCCGGATTGGTGACGACCACGTCGATCAGCACCAGCGCGGCCGTGCTCTTGAAGACGGGCGCGGTCGTCGAGTTGTTGGCGGTTGGGGTGGCCGTCGAGGTGGGCGGAAGAGCCGGTTGCCCGTTTACCGTTCCGGGTGTCGGCTGGGAAGGCGTCTGGGCGGTGATCGCGGGACTTGCCGCCAACACGGCGGCCGTCAACAGCATCATCCCCATTCTCGTTGAGGAAAGAGCAGATGGGTACATTCGGGGACCTCGAGGCAAATCCGATGTGCTCATTTTCGCCTATCCGGAGAAGACTATTTCTCTTATTTTGGCGCAAACCAGGCGATTATTTCTGGCACCACACCGGATCGGGGCATCTATATACTTGGAGTTGCTTTGCACCGGAACCTCCCGTACGGCCCACGGGCAGTTCGCGGAAAATCCGGGGTTTGTTTCCCACAAAGTTCAAGAAATCAAGGAGATGTTCTCATGTCGGACGAAAATCAAGGTGGTAGCGGATTCAGCTGGTTTGTTGCTGGACTTGGGGTAGGCGCCCTCATTGGCGTCCTTTACGCGCCGAAGGCGGGCCGGGAGCTGCGCGAGGATGTGGCGAACAACGCTCGCGATGGAGCGGAATACCTCAAAAAGCGTTCGCGCGAAACCGCCGATCACGTCTCCACGCTGGTCGAGCGGGGCAAGAGTCAGGTCAATGACTATGTGGACCAGGGCAAGGAATACATCGATCGCGGGCGTTCCCAGGTGAATCAGGCCGTGGCGCAGGGCCGCGACTTTGTTCAACAGCAGAAGGAAAAGGTGGCCGCCGCTGTCGATGCCGGCAAGCAGGCCTACACCGCCACCACGACCACCGAGCCATTTGACGAAAACGGCTCCGGCGTTTAGTCGGTCGGGCTTCAACCGCCGCTTTCCCGGCGATCGCGCGGCCTCCGGTGCCTCCAGGAGGCCGCTTCGCTATGTAATCATGACAGTAACAATTCGAAGCGCTTCAGGGAGAAAGACCCTATGCATCCCGACATTCCGCCGTACATCTACATCATCTTCACCGCCGCAACCGCCATCGGCGTTCTCATTCAGGCAGTTATCCTGCTGGGCATGTTTTTCGGCCTGCGCAAGCTTCAGAACCGTATCGAACATATTCTCAATCACGTTTCCGATCATGCGCTGCCGCTGATTGCCTCGTCCAAGGTGCTGCTCCATGAGTTGTCGCCGCAGGTGAAAACCATCACCAGCAACCTTCTCGAAGTCAGCGAAACCCTCAAGCACGAATCGCACAACATCAAGGGATCTGTCGACGACGTACTCGAAAAGACCCGCGCCCAAACGGCCCGCGTCGATGAGATGGTCAGCGGCACGCTGGATGGACTGTCCCATGCCAGCGCCGCCATTCAACATGGCATCGAGGCACCGCTGCGCCAGCTTAATGGGATTTTCAACGGCCTGAAGGCTGGATTCGGAGTCTTCCGCCAAAAGAATAACCAGGTGCCGGTTGAGCCGTCCGTCTCCGTGGAAGAAGATTTTGTAGTTGTAGTGGAAGAAGTCGTTACTGGGGAACCATTGCGCGAGCGGCCGACGATTTAAGCGATCCAGCCGCCGCCGACGACTTCGTCGCCATCGTAGAAAACCGCTGCCTGACCCGGCGTCACGGCCCGCGCGGGCTCATCGAAGAGTGCCAGCAACTTGTCGTCCGAATCCATCCGAATCGTCGCCCAGGAAGGTTCGTGGCGATGGCGAATCTTCACCTTGACCCGCATCTCGCCCTCAAGCTCGGGAATCGAAATCCAGTTCAGCCGTCGCGCCCGCATGGTCGACTGGAGCAATTCGGACTCCTTTCCGACCTTGACGCGATTTCCTTGGCCGTCAATCTGGATCACATACAGCGCAGTCGGCGACTCTACCCCCAAGCCCTTGCGCTGGCCGACAGTGAAGTTGTGCACGCCGCCGTGGCGGCCGATAACTTCGCCGGTCGTTGTGACCAGTTCTCCGGAAGAATCGGGCATTTCCTGGCCCTGCTCCTCCAGATAAGCGTCAATAAACTTTTTATAATCGCCGCCCGGAATGAAGCAAATTTCCTGCGAATCCGGCTTGTTGGCCGAGGCAATCCCATGCTCGGCGGCCATCTCGCGAACGCGAGGCTTGGTGTAGCCGCCGAGCGGGAAGATGGTGCGTGAAAGCTGCTCCTGAGTTAACCCAAAGAGGAAATAAGTCTGGTCCTTACTGGTGTCGGCAGGCCGCTTCAATATCCACCGGTCACGAACCGGATCATACTCGTTCCGGGCGTAGTGCCCGGTCGCGATGCGATCGGCGCCAATCTGCCTAGCGGTGATCAGCAGCTGATCGAACTTCAAATGATCGTTGCAAAGCGAGCAGGGAATCGGCGTCCGACCGGCAAGGTACTCCTTCACGAACGGACGAACCACATCCCGCTCGAAGCGCTCCTGCTGGTTGACCACGTAGTAAGGAATGCCCAGGTCCTCAGCCACCCGACGCGCGTCATAGACATCGTCGATCGAGCAGCATCGGCCCTGCACCTGTTCCGGCATGCCCTCTTTGCCGGCCAGCCGCCGCTGGTTCCATAGCTGCATGGTCAGACCGACGAGTTCGTAACCCTCAGCCTTGAGCATGGCGGCAACGGTCGAGGAGTCGACTCCGCCGGACATGGCTACAGCGATCGTATTGTTAGGCGCTGACATCCTTTTCTAGTATCTCGCGAATGGGCCTATAAATCGAATCGCCCGCGCCGACTAAGAGATTCTCCTGCGACTGTTTCCGCGAAATAGCTCAACTACATATTCGTAATCGTCTGCGGTGTTCCATCTATCTTCGTGAAAGTGATTTTGAATGGCTCGGCATAGGTGCAAGCCAGGTCTTGCAGGAAGCGAATCGCGACCGCTTCGCCCAGCGCGATCGAGGCATCGCTATCCGTGCGCCAGTGAATACCGCCATGAAGGCCATGGCCGAATGTGACATTGTGCGCGAGCTTGTGGAGCTCTCCGTTGACCGTCAGCGGCCCAGCATCGCCGAGTGCCGGGTTGCCGTTCCAGGGAACGAGTTCAGTTCCGTCGTCGCTGGGCATGACCGGGTTGTTCAGAATGAAGGTGCCGTCGAAGAAGAATTTCAGAATCGTGATGCAGGCCCCGCCTACAGTGCCGTGGCCCGTCGGATAGGCCGGATGCGAGGGCGAGCCTTCCGGAAAGGGCTGCGAAAGAAGGTAGGTTCCCTGTTGGCTATAGACCTGCGCGAGTGCCTTCGAGTTGAACACGCTGCTGTCTGGAGTCGCGTCGAACGTCACGCCATTCTTAATCAGGTGGACGAGCCCAGCCCCGGATTCGGGCCGGTGGCGAAGATGAACAAACCATTTCTGGTACCACACCGCGTTGAGGGCGACTTTTGCGACCTGTGCGATCACCGAAGCGAAGTCCGGCCCTCCGAACGTCCCAAACCCATTCTGCGTGTTGGAGTCGACGTAAGGGTTGCCTGGATTGAGCGGCGCATTCAGTGAACTTAACACAAGAAAAGCCGTGAAATATGCCTGATAGAGCTGATCGACGTGAGTGAAGGCGGCCAGTCCACGGCCGTTGTGTAGATAGCGAGGCATCGGATCCGGCTGATCGAAGAGCCCGGTCGAAATCCCGTTCTGCACTTTGAACCACGTCTCCTGGTCGGTCATGTAATCGATGCCCGCAAGGTAGGTCGTGTATTTCTGCGGGAACGGCAGCGCGCCAAAGTTGGTGGGCGTCAGGAAGAATTGAGAGATATATGGGCCGATCTTCTCCCCTGGCAAGTTGCCGCGGAAAAGCAGCGCCGGAGTCACTTTGCCGTTGTCTTTGGGCCCTTGATACAGAGCCAGGGTGGCTAGCTCGGCGGCTGCCGCCTGGGCCGTCGCGTTGCCGGGATACTGCGTAAACGGCACGTCCCGCAACAGCGAACACCAATAGAGTTCGATCAGTTCGGTAGCGTACAGCTTGCTCGCAACCCCGGGCGGCGCAGGGACGACCGGGTCGCCAAACTGGCTGCTATCAGCTCCGTAAAACTGCTTCGCGTAGGCGCCCATAGGGCCGTTCAACGTGCGTGGGCCGCCAAGCGGCACAGCCTCAAAGCCTGAAAAGTTGCCGCTCAGCGTGGCAGCCCTGAAGGCGGTATAGGCGGTCAAATCCACCTTACCGGGACTCGCTTGCAAAACGCACTTCGTGTACGTGCCGCACTGGTCGGGAAGAGCCAGGTCGCCATTGGTCGGGTGGCTCGGCACCGGGGCTAGCGCTTCTGTGGTCGCCGTATTGAAGCGGCGAGTGAAATTGTCGAGTACTCTCGCATCGGCAATTGCGGGGACACATGGCGGGGGAACAGGAGTGATACACGGGTCGGCCATAATGCTTCCTTTCCGGGCTAAAGAAGTTCGGGAACGGGAACGGGGGCGGATAACCCATCACTGGGGAAAGGCTACCCCTCTTGGTCGTGGCAATAGTACACCCGGTTCACTCGCCGTGAATGTAAATTAATGCTGCCGATGAATTTCTTACGGTCGCCTCGCGGCGGACCTAAACCCTACGTGACGATCGAAGGCTCCCGCTTCACTCGCCCCGGTGAGATTTCTCGAAGGCGGCTCGCCGCGGTCGCAACCATTTCGAGCGCGCAATCGACGTCCTCTGCTGTCGAATACCGCGTCAAGCTAAATCGCAGGCTCGCCCGCGCTCGTTCCATCGAAAGCCCCATCGCGGTCAACACATGCGAAGGCTCCGCCGCCCCCGAAGCGCAGGCGGATCCGCCGGACACGGCCAGACCATGCAGGTCGAGCGCAATAAAAAGCGACTCGCCATCAACGTTGTCGAACCACAGGTTCGTCGTGTTGGGTACGCGAGGGGCGTTGCCCCCGTTGACTCCGGAGTTTTCGACGCACTGGAGGATTCCGTCTTCAAGGCGGTCGCGGAGGGCAGCTATCCCACTCAAGCCAAAAGTGGGATTGAATGGGGCACCCGACAGATCGACCGCACTGTTGAGGGCGAGCTCGGCCGCTTTGCCGAGGCCCACAATGCCCGCAACATTTTCGGTTCCAGCGCGTCGCTGGCGCTCATGAGCGCCGCCGAAGAAGAGCGGTTCGATTTCCGTGCCGCGCCTCACATAGAGTGCGCCGATACCCTGCGGACCATACATCTTGTGTCCGGCAATGGTGAGCAGATCGCAGCCAATCTTCTCCACATCGATGGCGATCTTCCCGGCAGCCTGCACTGCGTCGGTATGGAAGTAAACATCGGCCTCGGCAGCGATGCGGCCAATCTCTTCCAGCGGCTGAATCGTGCCGGTTTCGTTGTTGGCCATCATGATGCTGATCAGCTTCGTATTCGGGCGAAGCGCCCCGCGTACGTCTGCCGGATCGACCACGCAATCGCCGCCCACCGGCAGAAACGTCACCTCGATACCGCGCTCTCGCAGCCGCTCCGCTCCATGCAGAACGGCATGGTGCTCGATCGAAGAAGTTATGAGGTGATCGCCGGGGCGAACCATCCCGAACAAAGCGTGGTTATCGCCCTCCGTGCCGCCGCTGGTAAACACAACTTCCGCTGCCTGACAGCCCAGCAGGGTGGCGACCGAACTCCGGGCCCGTTCAACCGCTCCCCGGGCCTGCCTGCCATGGTAGTGAATCGACGAGGCATTGCCGAAGGCCTCCAACATATGCGGCCGCATGGCCTCAAACGCCTCTAGCGAAAGAGGCGTCGTGGCGTTGGCATCCATGTATATACGCTTCAAAGCTGACTTATCTCCACTTGCAGTTTACTGCGAACTTAGTTGGAACGACGAACTCCCGCACACTCCGAACTATTTCGCCGCACCCGAAAGACCCAACGCCTTCACGATGTCCTCATCCGGCGTCGTCACTCCATCTTTCTTGGTCACGATGCCGAAGTTGGTCTGGTAATCCCACATCGCCCAGCCAATGTTGTTTCTCTCGAACGCCACTCGCATGTCATGCAGCCATTGCGCCCGCATCGCCGGCGGAGCGAACTCGCGCATCACTCCAAATTCCCCGCAATAGACCGGCACATTGTGCAGCTTCGACCATTTTGCGGCGAAAGCGATCGTACTTTCCACGCGGGCGTCGTCCCAGCGTCCCAGGCCGTATTGGTTCAGAAAAAATTGACCGGCGAGATTCGGTTCTTCCTCGAGCTTCGGCGCGATCGCCTCGGGCGACGAGGGATATGGGATCGCCCGCAGGGGAACCACTTCGGAGCTCGTCCAGGTAGCGCCCTGATGCGTGAACGGGAATGGCTCATAGTCGTGGAAGGTATAAATCACATTCCCATCCTGGATTGGCTGCAACACCAGCAGGTCTTCCAACCCAGACCAATGCGCGCCCGCAACAATGATCGTCTGCTTCGGCGCGACCTCGCGAATGGCTGCGGTCACCGTGCTTTCGATCCCTTGCCAGCGGTAAGGATCGTCCTGCTCCGGCTCATTCATGATCTCGAAGAAAGTATGCTCCGGATCGCTCGCCACATAGTGCGCTGCCAGCGCCCGCCACAGCGAAGTAAACTGCTGCACCGAAGCACTCCCTTGGCGCAATGGTGCTTTGTAGCGGCTCTCCGGATGTATATCGATGATGACCGAAAGATGGTCGTCGAGAATCGTGCGAACCACGAGGTCAAGTTCGGTGACAAACGGCGTGGTCTCGCCATGCGCCTTTTGCCAATCCACCAAAGGCTCGGCGTCGATGCTCAACCGAACATGATCGAAGCCCAGCTTCGCCATCAGCGCAATGTCATCCGCGGTCGTGAACGTCCTCAACCTGTCGACGGAATAGTCCTGAGGATGCTGCGCAAACCAGATGCTGGCATTGATGCCATGGCGCAGGTTCTTCGCCCGTGCGAAAGCCAGGCTGGTGTCGGCCTGCTGTGCAACGGCTGCTTGTGCAGAGATGATGGCACCCAACAGAAGCGTACCGAGCGGTGCGCGACGAAGGGCAGCAACAAATTTTAAGGATAGTCGCATAGGTCTCCTAATCCGGAAACCCTAAGATAACCGATTTAGTGGGCGACCGGTGGAGCGATCGGCACGGCCACACGCGGCTGGTAGTCGAACCGATACGTCTGCGTCGTGCTGCCGGTCTCAAAGCGATCATTCCAGTTCAGTTGGTATGCGACTGATTGATCGCTCTCCGGGAAATGCTCCTTTGCTGAATAGGGATACCCGCTCATCGCATGAAACGGCATCGCCGCCACGGTGAAGGGCATGGCTTCGTAATAATCCATGTCCTTTACAAAGCCATTCGCATAGAAGAAATAATCGCGGGTCCAACCGGCCGGCAACGCAGGCAAGGCCGAGGCGTCGAACTCGACATCGATATCTTCGCCGCTGCCAAAGATCACAAAGTGATCATCGATCGCCGTCAGCAGGGAAGTCACGTCGCCGTAATGCGTATAAGGCCCGCGCTGGCGCACAAAAGGGCCTGTCGCGCTGGCCTCGTCGTAGTGATACGTCAAGTCGCCCGGAGTCGCGCCGTCGATCTGCCGCGGATATCCACGGAAGCCAAGCGACGCCGACGCCAGCGGAACTTCCGTCTCGCGCACTTGCCCCGGCTCGTCGGCCTCATTCGAAATCAGCACCTGGTCCCAATAGATTTGCAGGTTGCTGGTGATGCGAATCCTCGTGGCGCCAATCGGCATCTTGCCGCTAAGATCGGCGACGATCATGCGCGGCAATCCAGCCGGAAAGCCCATGTCATCCACGATTCTCTTCCAACTGCCATCGGGCATTTGCGCCTCGACATAAGGCGAAATGGGCGAAAGCCCAGCCTGCCATGCCGAATAGAGCGAAGTCGCGCTGAAGTATTCAATGAACCCATGCATCAGCAAACGCAAAGGCCGGTCCGGCGACCACTCGCCAAGATCAAGCGTCAGCGTGTGCGTGTTCGCAAAGCCGGCATAAGGCAAGTTGGTGAAGTCGCGAACATATTCACGATCGACCTTGCTGACGGTCGCCAGCACATCTTTGCCATTGTTATCCCAGGCCCCAACCGGCGGATGTGCGCTGCGAGTAAAGATGGTCTTCTGTTCGGCAAATGGAGGATCGTTCTTGAATCGCTCGTTCGGAAACACCGAGCTGCCAACCGGGTGATCGACCGCAACCAGGCGCGCCTGATCGACAAAGTTGACCTCTTCCATCGGTTCGCCGAGTCGCAGGCTAAGATAGCCATCCTTGGCTTTCAGCTTCGCGCCATCGACTTTGACCCATTCATCGGGATCGGGAATATTCCGCGCGTACGGCGATACCCAATGGCCAATCACCGCCGCTCCAATCGTGTCGGTGATGAACTCATACTTCGTGCCGTTCCAGGCGAAAACTACCGGACAAGAACTGCCCCGGCGATCGAGTTCCTTCAGGTCATCGGAGCCTTTGGCGGCAAGATTGATCTCGTCCTGCGGTACGCCCGTCGGCCAAAGCATTCGGACCAGCACCGGCTCCGTATCGTCGCTCAGCCCGGCCAGAATGCTGGTCGATCCCTGGCTCAGAAAACCGCTCGCCCCCGCCACTTCCCACTTCTGCCACAGGCCGCCGGCGAAGACTTCAACCTTGGTGCCGATAGCGGATTTGTTGTCGGCCAACCCTTCGAGATTCAGCTGCACCGAATGATTGCGATTGCCACCGTCGTTGCGTAAAAGGGTCGGAGGACCGTCAACCTGCGAGACCACAAGATCGGCATCGCCGTCGCCGTCCGCATCGAAGGCTACCACGGAGCGGGGCGACCCAGGCAGCGGTTGATCGAGATGCAGAGCGGCGGTGACGTCTTCAAAGCTGCCGTCGCCCTTGTTCCGCAGTACCCGCACTTCAGCGCCATGCGAAGTCTCAACCACCGCCGCCAGGTCGATCCATCCGTCATTGTCCACGTCGATAGGTGTAATCCCCCAGGCACGTTTGGCGTCGGTCAGCGGCAGCGGGACACGTTCAAAATGCTGGCCATCGATGTTCTTCCAAAGGCTGACCCCAGGTGCGCCCGCATGAGTTACCGCAATGTCCATCCAGCCGTCTTTGTTGAAATCAAGCACGGTCAAGCCAATCGCTGGAGGCAAGTCCGCCTTGGGATACAAAGCCGACTCCAGGAACTTGCCTTCGCGCGGATTGAAGTAAAGGGAAACACCCCGATCGCCGCCAGCCACAGCGATATCGACGGCCCGGTCATTGTTCAGGTCGGATAGAATCGCCGAAGTCGTATGGCCAGCGCCGCCAAGCGCAGTAGGCCCGGTCCACTCGGTAAATGTCTGGTTCCCATTGTTTCGCCAAAGCACGTTGGAAGTTCTCGAAGGACTGCCCTCGCGCGGCGATCCAGTCACAAAAAGGTCAACGTCGCCGTCATGGTCGAAGTCGATAAACGTAAGTCCAGCAGGCGTATTCAGCTGCGTAACGCCGACCTTCGTCGTCACGTCGGTAAACGTGCCATCACCCCCATTACGATAGAGAATGATCCGGTCGCTCATCGCAATTGCGACATCGGGGTGACCATCGTTATCGAAATCGCCCACCGCGCACGAGACCGCTTTACCCGTGGCAACCAGCCCAAGTTTCTTCGCCGAACCTACCTCGAATCCGCCGCCCGGCAAGTGGTGGTAATAGGAAATAGCGTTGTCGCCACTCCCCAGTACGAGCAAGTCCGGCTTGCCATGACCTTCAAGATCGATCGCGCAGATCCCGCCGCCCAGATCATCCGGCTTGGCAGCAGCCGTAGCCGCCCCAGGCAAAGGCACAGGCACAAACGTAATAGGAATCATCGCCCCCACAGCTGGCGATGCCGATTTGATCTCCTGAGCCAGCGAGTACGCCCCCTGGTCGCCATATGTCGGCGCCATCACCGGCCCCAGCTTCTCATGCGTGATATGCTCGAAGCGCGCCAGATGCTGCCGCGCATCGGCCGCATCGCCCGAGCGCTGCAAGGCCCGCGCCAGCCCAAATTCCGCCGAGGGGTGCATCGGATTGATCCGAATCGCCTCGCGATATTCAGCCGCCGCCTTCACAAAGTCTGGTTTCTCCAGATAGCAGGAGCCAAGAAAATAATGCGCGTCCGCCGAGTTGGGATCGAGCCGCACGACCTCGTCAAAGTAGCGAATGCTCGCTTCGCAATTGCTTTGCGCCCGCTCCAGCAGGCCAAGATTGTAAAAGACGCGAGGATTATTAGGGTCTAGCTTGGCGGCCTCGTCCAACTCTGCCTTCGACTCCGGCAGGCGCTGCAAAACCAGCAGCACAATGCCTGCGTTCAAGTGCGGAATCGCCAGCGATTTGTCCGCCGCAATCGCCACTTTGAACTGTGCCAAAGCGTCTTCGCCGCGCTGCTGATTCATGTAGGCCACGCCCAGGTTGTTGGCGCGGGCAATGGTCTTCATCGCGGTCGGCGCATCCGCCGCCAATGCCAGCGACGAGAGAAGAGAAGCGAAAAGCATGTTGCAGATAAGGGCTAGTCCGACCAGCCGCCGAATTGAAACTACCGCGTTCACCAAAGGATTTTCTCTAACTTCTTTCATTCCGTCCACAAGCCGTGCCAAATGCTTTGTACTCGAAGCTCGATCGTCACAGACGCAACGAAAGTGGCCAACGCACCCTGTTAATGTAAATGTCGAGAGACAGGGGTCACAAGCGCCCCCAACCGCCCCGAGAAGAACTTTTTGAGCGAACTAACAATTAAGCCCGCCTTAGAACTACTGCGCCTTTTGCGCACCAAGGCAATCTCTTCCCGCGAGCTCACCGAAGAGCATATCCGCGAGGTCGAACGCCTCGATCCGCTTCTCCACGCTTTCGCGCACTTCAACCCCCAACGCGCGCTGGAAGCCGCCGATCAGGCAGATCGCCGCGCCGCGAATGGCGCTGTTTCATTGCTCGGGTTGCCGATGACGGTGAAGTCATCGATCTCAACCGCCGGCTATCGCTGCGAAATCGGCAGCGTCCTCAATCGTGGATTCGTTGCCGAAGAGGACGCGATCGTCGTCCAACGGATGAGAGCGGCTGGCGCCGTCATCCTGGGCACCACCAACTGTTCGGAGTTTCTAATGGCCTACGAAACCGACAACTTTCTCTACGGCAAGACGGCCAATCCCTGGAACCTCGAACACTCCGCCGGCGGTTCCAGCGGCGGCGAGGCAGCGGCCATCGCGGCAGGGCTCTCGGCGGGCGGAATCGGCAGCGACAGCGGCGGCTCGGTGCGCGAACCCGCCCACTTCACCGGCATCTGCTCGCTCAAACCAACCCCCGGCCGCATCCCCGGTAAAGGCCATCTTCCGCCATGCGTAGGCCCATTCTCGATTCTCGGCTCGGTAGGGCCGATGGCCAGGACGATCAAGGACGTGTCTTTCCTCTTTCAAACGCTTTCGGGCAGCGACATAACGGATCCATCCGGCGCGCCCGTTCCGCTGCGCCCAGTCGATCCAGCAGATCTGCGCGCAAAACCGATAGCGGTGCTCGAAGACGATGGCTTCGCGCCGGTTACAGCCGAAACCCGTATAGCCGTCCAGTTAGCGGCAAAAGCGCTCGAAGCCCGAGGTTTCCAGATGCGACCGTTTCAATCGACTTCACTTGAAGCAGTAAGACGGTTATGGTGGGAATTCTTCATCCGCTGCGGACGTATGTTATTGGAGCCACTGATAAGTGGAAGGGAAGTCGAGTTAAGCGCAACCTTCAAATATTTTCTCGAGGTCGCACGTCGCGAACCAATGTTAGGCGGCGAAGAGTTACTAACCGCTTGGACAGAGTGTGACGCAGCAAGAGCGAGGCTGTTAGAGGACCTGGCTCCCTATTCCGCGCTTGTTACCCCTGTCTCCAGCGTCCCCGCCTTTCGCCACGGCGAACGCGAATGGGTCATCGACGGCCAGGCAGTCGAATATTTCAGCGCCATGCGCTTTACACAATGGTTCAACCTGCTCGGCGCGCCCGCGGCCGTCTTGCCGGTGAGTGAGTCGAAAGATGGATTGCCGATAGGCGTGCAAATAGCTGGCCGTCCCTATTGCGACGAAAAAGTCCTAAGTATCGCTGAATTGCTCGACGCGGACTTTGGTTACAGTCCGCCACCAATGGCGGTGGCGATTGGATAACTTCGCCATGCACAACGACTGGGCAGACTTCGTCGGTAGGCCTCCTGTAGCTGTCGATGAATCCCTGGCCAGTCTAGTGGTGCGAGATCGTCGAGTTCTCATCACCGGAGCTGGCGGATCGATCGGCTCGGGCCTGGCCTTTGCTGCTCTCCTGGGCAAACCTCGCGCCTTGGTATTGCTGGATTTATCTGAAAGTGCGCTCTACGGAACGTACCAGAACCTATCGATCTCGCCAGCTCTCGCCGGCGTCGAAGTCGTGCCCATTACTGGAAGCGTCGCCGATGGACGGCTATTGACTCACCTCTTTCGTCAGTATCGGGTGGACCTGATTCTCCATACGGCAGCCTATAAGCACGTCCCCCTGATGGAAAACAATCCGTTCAGCGCGCTCGCCAATAACTCGATCGGAACCTATCGCCTCGTAAGTGCCGCACTCGAAGCTGGAGTTCCCAGTCTAACCCTGCTCTCAACCGACAAAGCCGTGGACCCGCAAAGCATCATGGGCGTCTCCAAGCGAATCGCGGAGTTGATTGTGCTCTCTCACGCAACCGAACTCCACCGGATGAACGGGATACGCTTGGGAAACGTCCTCGGCAGTTCGGGGAGTGTTGCGCCCATATTCCAAGAGCAAGTTATGCACGGTCGCCCGCTAACGGTAACTCATCCAGAAGCTTCCCGTTACTTCCTCACCCAAGCCGAGGCTGAAGTCTCAATCTTTAGCGCAGCTGCGAGTCCACAATCAGGGAGTATGTTCATCGCCGACTGCGGCGCTCCTATCCGCATCGTTGAGTTGGCGAGATATATGTCGAAAGGCGGTCCGGGAGTTAAGTTCATCGGCCTAAGGCCTGGCGACAAACTTCACGAAGAGTTGATCGCAGGGGACGAACAGATTGCCGCCGAATGTTTTAGAGGAATGAGAGTCGTCGCGAGTCCGTCACCGAAGGCGGCTACGATCGCGAGCGCTATCAACAAGCTAGAGTCAGCAGTCAACAAGTTTAGCTACTCCGAAATGATCGCCGTGGTGCAAGAGCTTGTGCCGAGCTACCAACCCCCAGATCTGAGCGCGAGCTACGCAGCTACAGCGGAGGCGCGATGAGCAGGACGATCGCTGTTGTAACTTCTTCCCGCGCCGACTACAGCCACCTTTACTGGCCTCTCCGCGCGCTGGCGGAACACCCAGAAGTCGATCTGAAGCTGATCGTGCTTGGCGCACATCTCTCTCCCGAATTTGGCTTCACGGTACGTGAGATAGAGAAAGACGGCTTCACCATCGACGCTCGCATCGAGTGCCTGCTGAGCTCGGATACCGATGTCGGCATGGCCAGGACCATCGGCCTCGCGACCCTCAGCGTTGCCGACTTACTCGGGAACATGCGCCCCGACTTACTATTGCTCATCGCCGACCGGTACGAAATGCTCGCCCCCGCATCCGTCGCGCTTGCGCTCCGGATCCCGGTCGCCCATATTGAAGGCGGGGAAATCAGCGAGGGGGCGATCGACGACGCAGTCCGCAATGCGATCACAAAGATGGCGCATATCCACTTCACCTCCACTGAACTTGCCCGAAAGCGAGTCATCGCGATGGGCGAGGAGCCATGGCGGGTCCACCGGGCCGGCGCACCCTCGCTCGATCATCTGGTTAAGAGCAAGTTATACGGACGCGAAGGGCTGCAACGACGCCTCGGAATGGAAATTCAAAACGATGCATTGCTGGTTGCCTATCATCCCGTAACCCTATTGCAGGATACAACCGCCGAGGCCGATGCTTTGTTTGCAGCACTTTCCGACGTTGCGGGGCAGGTACTCTTCTGCTACCCAAATTCCGACGCCGGAAGCCGAAACCTGATTCAACGCTCGAAAGAATTCCTCTCCAACCGAGGAAGCGGCCACATCTTCACCAACCTCGACGCATTGACTTATTGGAGTCTGCTTGCACAGGTTGAGTTACTGCTCGGAAACTCCAGCAGCGGCATCATGGAGACAGCTTCTTTCGCATTGCCCACGGTCAATATAGGCATCCGGCAAAAGGGCCGCGAACGAGCGTCGAATGTCATCGATGTACCCGCCGATACAAACGCTATTCTTGGCGGAATCGTGCGTGCACGCAGCCACGAGTTTTGCAAATCACTGGACGGCATGAAAAATCCCTACGGCGACGGCCACGCCTCGGAGCGC
>Ga0302325_10014394_pt1 | contig 16842 bp, 12 predicted proteins | sample Palsa_T0_2_FD_201948 | JGI IMG/M metagenome (GOLD analysis project Ga0302325, IMG submission 201948) | Peat permafrost microbial communities from Stordalen Mire near Abisko, Sweden - Palsa_T0_2 | ecosystem: Environmental > Terrestrial > Soil > Palsa > Peat permafrost | place: Sweden: Abisko... | reverse complement strand
GCTCGGGCAGGCCACAGGCTTCCTGCACGAGTTGTCTGTGCTCGCGGGGATGGCATAGTGCATACTCTAAGCCGGCATCGCGGCGGAGCGTACGGCCAAGCGAGACGTATCTCGGATCAAGCGATATTGGATGCTAGGGCACCGCTGATTTCGAGTCGAACCCAGGACTCCGCTCTGCCGGAATTTGCGTCTTGACTTGCCCTCCTACCCGACCCTGGGCAAGAACCTGCTTCAATGCAGTCAGAGCCTCGCTGGCTTTTTCCGGTTGCCCGAGGCGCCGGTACGCGACGGCGAGATGTGAGTACGAGGATTTCTCGGTGGGATCGATCGCCCGTGCTTGTTCGAACTGCACTGCCGCATCCGCGTAGCGGGCTTCCTCCATGTAGATGGAACCCAGAGAAATATGGGGCAGGCAAAGTCTGGGGTTTAGCTTGACGGACTTTTCGAGAGCAGCCTGCGCTTGGGAGTAGGCAGGTTGACCCGGCAAGGCGCCCGAGCGCATCAAGTTCTCGCCCAGCAAATACAGCAGACTTGCATCCTCTGGCTTTTGGCGGAGGCGGGCACGGATGACTCGGACGGCCTCTTCGGAATGTCCTCGTTCCAGGTAGATCGAGCCGAGCCCGACGACTCCCAGACTTTGCTGCGGAGCGAGAAGAGAGGCTTCTTGAAAGTCCTTCTCGGCCAATTCCATCTCATTCTGCGATGCCTGCAATACTCCGCGCATGAACATCATCCGCTCGGATTTGGGATGGATTTGGAGACCGAGCGTAATCACCTTCATGCCATCTTCAAAAGCCCGGTGGTCGATGCACAGGGAGGTGAAATCGAGATAGTTGTTCTCGTCCTGAGGGTCTAACTTGATCGCTTTCTTGTAAGCCTCGATGGCGCTGTTCGTTTCTCCGGTTGCAGCCGAAGCTTCGGCAAAGATGTTCTGCAGCTCGGAGGTGTCGTGCCCCTGGCGGATCAGGTCTTTGGCTGTCGCGATCGCCGTCCCGAACTCCTTTGCCTGGATCGCGGCCACAGCAAGATCGTAACCGGTGTCGTAAGAGGCCGGATCGTGGGCGAACGCCGCCTGGAGGTATGGAACGGCCTGCGCACTCAAGTCGCTCTGGACGAGTGAAATGCCCATAGCCAACGCCGATTGCGGGTCGATGTCTGGAGGCGTGATCGTTGCAGTGACTTCCGTTGCGCGTTGCTTTTGATCGCTGCGAAACAGGCTTACACCAAAATGGGCCGTCAGATTTGGATTGTGCGCAACGATGTCTTTGGCGCGATCGAATCGCTGCGCGGCCAGCTTGAATTTCTCCTGCCGGTAGGCGATTTCTGCCAGATAGAGGTTGATGGTTGGATCGTTGGGAAGCTGCTGGTCCGCCATGAGCAGATGCTTCTCCGCGGGGACGTATTGCCGTTGATTGAACTCATCAATGGAGAGATTTTTGAGCGCCGGCAGGAAGTGCGAATTCACCTTGAGGCAGGCCTCGAAGTATTGGTCCGCACGTTGCGAGTCGCCCTCTCCGCCGTACGCGATGCCCGCGAGGTTCAGAGCCCTTAGGTTGTGCGGATCGTGGGCGAGCAAGTGTTGGATCAGCTCGAGGCTCTCATCCCATTGGTGGTTGCGCACGAGGTTTTCGGCGCGAGAGTAGTCCGCGGGGTCGCTCCCGCCCGAATTAGACTGCGCCGGCACGGTAGACCACGGAAACCCCGCGAGGAACGCCAGACAAAGTCCCGTTTTAGTCCGCCCGATTCCCATGCGATTCATCTGGTCTTCCCGTAGGTGTCCACATGCCTCATTCGCCGGTCGATTCTCGTACGACGAGCTTGAAATCCACGAAGAAGTCGCGCGCCGGCATTTGGGGGTGTGAGGCTCGGTCGAGCATGGCGCCGAGCGCGGCAGCGCCGAGATCGAGGCAGGGTTGATGAATCGTCGTCAGAGGCGTTTGCATGATCTTTGCGTAGCGGATATCGTCCATGCCGGCGACCTTGATTTCGGATGGCACCCGCAGACCGAGGGTATTGAGCGAGGTCATGAGTTGGCCGGCGGTGTAGTCATTGGCGCACACGACGGCATCCGGTCGGATTCGATCGACCAGAATTCGCACTGCCTCAATGTCCGTCGGGTCTCCCATTTCGATCCATTCTTCCAATTTAAGGTCTTTCCTGTTTCGAATGGCGTCGGAGTATCCCATCGCCCTGGCTGTCACGGTAGGCGCCGAGTTGGGACGCCCGAAGAAAACGATGCGTCTTGCTCCACATTCAAGAACGTGTTCCGTGATGATGAAGCCAGCGCGGCGGTTGTCGATTCCAACCAGGTCGTAACGGCTTCTGTGCGGGAATTCGCAGATATCGCGATCCAGCAGGACAATCGGAATCTGTGCTTCGTCCAGCGCGGCGGTGATCCGGCGATTTACCTCATCTTTTTTCCCTGTCAATTCCATCGGAGCGAAGAATACGCCGGTCACGCCTCTGCGGATGTAGTACCGGCAAAGCTCTTCCGCCTGAAATTCTTCGGATGCCCCTGGGGAAAAAGTTGGCCCCCAGAGCAGATCGTGGTGGCCGCCGATGCGAGCCATGGAAATGCCGCGGCAGATTGGTTCGAAGATTTCGGTAGCACCGAGCTCCGGTATCAGCAGACCAAAGATGAAGCCTTCCTGACGGTCGGGAACCCGCACGAACGTTCCGGAGCCTGCCCGACGCTCAATGAGGCCTTCGCTCTCAAGCTGCGCCAGTGCGCGACCGACGGTGGGCCGACTGGCTGCGAATTGTTCCACCAACTCATTTTCGCTTGGCAGCTTGCTCCCGGCTTCGTAGTCGCCGGCCTTCAGGGCTTCCAGAAGTTTGGTGTAGATGAACTTGTATTTGGGCCCGGACTCTACCCGATCTGAAATCGCCATAGGCATATATGTGTCCCAGTCTTTTGAAATCAGTATGACCGCAGCGTAGTGAATTGTCTACAGTAGTTTGCGACCTGCAAAGATCGTTGTCGAAAAATCCGCAAGAAAGGGTGTGGACCGATTCACCTCGCATGACAAAGGCCTATTACAATCAACGCTTAACTCCATACGAGTCAAGTATATAGATAAATGTAAATACAACTACTACGAAATTGTTCTATAAATTTTCCTATTTTTCTATTGACAGGTGTTCCAGAAGCTGTCTAGCATCCGTTTGCAAATGAATTAAGCCAACTTGATCTTCTCATTCCCGAGAGGCAAGAGCAATTGGACAGTTGTATTTCTGGTCAGGAGGTCGTAAATGAAACGATGTGGCCGAATTCTCGGTCTGTTTGCACTGATGTTGCTCTCTACGGGGGCAGCACTCGCGCAATTCAGCAGTTCCATTGAGGGAACCGTGACGGACAGTTCAGGGGCAGTCGTCCCGCATGCCAAAGTTGTATTGACAGGTACAACCACCGGCGTCGTAAACTCAACCGCCACGAACGGCGCTGGATTTTACAAGTTTCCGAGCCTGGGGCCGGGAAGCTATCAGGTCGAGGTCGCCGTCCCGGGGTTTGCAACCGAGACCGTGACAGGTGTGACGCTGGTCGCCGAACAGACGAGGGGTGTTCCGTTCCAACTGAAGCCGAAATCGGACACGACCTCGGTGCAGGTGACCGCCTCCGACACGACCGTGGACACCGATGAGGCAAAAATTGGATCGGTCATCACGAAAGAGTTGATCGAGGATCTGCCTTTGCAGGGCAGAGATATCTTCAACGTCGCCAATCAGGCGCCCGGCGTGACCGGCACCGGACTGATGGGAACGCCGGCGCAGAACCAAGACGTTTTCCAGGACACGACTACCCCTGCGGTCGTGGCCAACGGCGCGCCCAATCATAGCAACACTTATCTGCTCGATGGCATTTCGCTCGACGACTCTCCTTCCGGCGGCGATGCCAAGCTGGTTCCCAGTCCGGACGCCCTACAGGAAGTGACCGTCACGACCAATGACTACTCGGCGCAATTTGGTAAGGCGGCCAGCATTGTCTTGCAGATGACCTCCCGGTCCGGAAGCGACACGTGGCACGGTTCGCTGTTTGAGGACTACACCAGCAATAGCCTGACCGCGCGAACCATGTACCAGAATTATCCCAATCCCGCTTGGGGCGGCGGTTATATTCCGCCCTACAATCGCAATGAATTCGGTGGCTCAGTGGGGGGTCCAATCCTCAAGAACAGGACCTTTTTCTTCGCGACCTGGGACCAGGTGGTGTCGCAAACTTCCAATTCAGGGCAGGCGGAGTTCGAAGACCCGGCTTTCACTTCATGGGAGCAGACCAACTATCCAGGCAGCCTCGCCGCTTCGCTCATGAAGAACGATCCAGTCACTCTCGCCAATCCGACGCCCAGCCAAATCCTCACGGTCGCGCAGGTGCAGTTGATTCAGGGAGTGTTCCCATCTCCGGCCCAGGATTGCCGAAACGGCACCAACCTCAATCCCGATCAGGTTGGGCCATTGAACATGGCTTGCAACATGAACTTGTTCGACATCTCGAACGCGACCACCATCTTTCCTCACAATGGATACCAGTACCACGGCCGTGTCGACCATAACTTTCCAAATTCGAAGGATCGCGTCTACGCCAGCATGTTCGCAGGCAAGGCTACGGGCGCGGGCGATACCAACCCCCGCGGCGCGTTTCAGACGGATGGCGTACAAAATCAGTGGTACGGCGCGCTCAACTACACCCACATCTTTGGGCCTTCGCTGGTGAATGAAACTGGCCTCGGATGGAGCCGCATCAGCTTCATTCAACCCTGCAACGACTGTTCTCTGCTCTTTACCGGCATCAACGGCATTCAGAACTTTGGCAATGGCGGCAGCCCGGTAGGATTTGCCCAGAACGATCTTCACTACCGTGACATGGTGTCATTGGTCCGTGGACGGCACGCGATGAAGGTCGGCTTTGAGATGTTCCATAACCAGGATCAGGCGCCGTTCACGCCGAACGACAACCGCAATCAGGGATGGGGCTTCGACACACCATGGGACTTTGCCTCCGGGCATGTGGACGAATACGGCACCATCGACTTCAATCCTGTTACCGGTGGCATCGCCAATGGTGCCCATTACTTCCGCGACAGTACGTACGGCGCTTATGTTCAGGACGATTGGAAGGCACGCAAGGATTTGTCGATCAATGTCGGTCTGCGCTGGGACGCAATCTCGAATCCCTCCGAGGCGCACGATAATTACAACCCTCTGACTGTGCCTTCGTCGGGATCGTTGCTCGACCAGATCGCCGGCATTGGCGTGGATATTTCTCCTGGTGAGCACCACCCGTTCCTCGATCACAAGAAGACTTATTTTGCCCCTCGGTTCGGCTTTGCCTGGCAGCCGTTTGGCATGCGGGACTGGTCGCTTCGCGGCGGCGCGGGCATCTTCTTCGATCGCGGCGGCAATACTAACTGGAGCGATACGGCAGCCGGGAACCCGCCTGGTATTGCCAATTTTGGTGCCAGCGTGCATCAAGGCGGTCCTCAACCACCTTCAACCTTTGCACTATGCCAGAACTCGACATTCCCTTATGGCTGCCCGCTGCCTGCCGGACTGCTGACCACGCTGCCTCCGCTCAACTCACGCGGTGGTTACGGCCCTTGGTTGAATGTGGGCGGCAACGACCCGCACCTCAAGATGGCCTACATGGAGAACATCTTTCTGGGCGTCCAACACTCCTTCAAATCCCATTGGATATGGGAGGTAGACGGTATTCGTGCCAACTCCATCCACGAATACAGCATTACTAACATGAATCGCCAGGATGGCGAGGACAGCATCACCTGGACTGGGGAAGGCTATGGCTCGTTCAACGCGCCCAATCTATCCCATAGCTCGTTTCCCAATCTTTACTTCAACAACATCAACTACACCACCAATCGAGGCGGCTCAAGTTATTACGGTTTGACGACCTTCGTGCGCAAATCCTATGCGGCAGGCTACGCGTTTCAGGTGGCGTACACCTGGGAGAAAACCATCGACCTGGTTAGCACCGTCCCCGGCGCACAGAAGGGCGAGGAATACTCGATTGTCGTCGATGCCTACAACTACAAGATCCAAAAGGGGCTCTCCAGCCAGAATGTGCCGCAGCAGGTCTCGGCCAATGGATTATGGAAAATACCCACACCCTTCCTTCACGAGGGTCTTACCAAGACTCTGGTTGGCGGATGGGAGATGAGCGGGATCAGCACCTGGTTGGAAGGATTCCCGACGTCGATTTATACGGACAGGCGGCAGGATGACTTCAACTTGGACGGACAGCTTTACGATTTCCCCAACCGTCCCATCGCAGGCATCAAGACCAAGGGCTTCAGTCATAAGGAGTTCCTGACTGGAACCTTCAACCAGAACGCAGTCAACAATGCCAACGGACCAAGCTGGCCATTCACAAACTTTCCATTGCCTGTGGACCAAAACGGAATTCCCACCGGAGTGGAAGGCAATGGCGGCCGCAACACCGTGCAGGGCCCAGGATTTGTCCAGGTGGATGGTGCACTCACCAAGAACACCAGCGTTCCGTGGTTCTTCCATGAGAGAGGGAATCTGCAGATTCAAGGGCAATTCTTCAACGTCTTCAACCACATCAATCTGCAGGGGTGGGACACCGATCTGGGCCACGGCTCGGTGCAAGACGGAGCGATCGTCGGCACGTTCGGCAGGACGCTCGGGCAGGGCCAGGCCCGCACCGTCCAACTCAACGCCAACTTCCGGTTCTAACCGACCGGAAGCGGCATTCCTAGTGAGGTTGAGCAGCGACAGAGCAATCCGTCGCTGCTCAACCTCCAATCATCAAGAGCAACCTTGTCTATCGTTCGCAGACGTTGTGTTCAGCGCAGGCCTTGAGGTTGAACCGCGATTCGCAATCTCTGTCATTGGAAATTAGCTAAAGCGATTACGGAGCCACGCAATGCCTACGAATTCCTGTGTTGTGGGAATCGGCGAAGTGTTGATGGATGTATTTGAAAGTGGAGAGGCGACGGTAGGTGGTGCGCCTTTCAATGTGACATTTCACCTGCATCAACTGTTGCAGGCGCTTTCCGTGGGAGAGGCTCTATTTGTGAGCGCAGTCGGCGTGGATGACTGGGGGCACAAGATTCGCTCGACGATTTCTGCGGCAGGCATGTCGACTCGCTACCTTGCGGAGGTCAAGCAGCCGACAGGCAGCGCTTTGGTCTTTGAGCATGAGGGCGGGGCCGGATTTGAGATTCAACCGGATGTTGCCTGGGATCGTATTGAACTGAACGACTCAGCACTCGACCTTGCCGCGCGCTGCAACGCGGCCATATTCGGCAGCCTGGCGCAACGATCCGAGGTGTCTCGTACGAGTATCCGTCAGCTCGTTGCACAAGTGGAAGGACACCGCCTCTATGACGTGAACCTACGGCGCAACACGCGGAGCGGCGGTGCAGGCTACACGGCGGAGATCATCGCAGAGAGCCTCTGTCTGGCGACGGTCGTCAAGATGAACGACGTAGAGCTGGCGGAGGTCGCCGAGCTCCTCGGTTGCCCGCTGGAAGCGGCTGATCCGCATGAACGGACTCTGTTGCAGATGGAGTGGCTTGGGCGCGAGTTTGAGCTGGAGGCCGTTGCGGTGACGCGCGGATCCAAAGGCGCGCTGCTGGCCAGCGAAGGAAAGCATCTGAGACTGCCTGACTCGAACCTCGATCAGGCGCACGTCCACCCGGTGGGAGCCGGGGACTCGTTCGCGGCAGGGCTGCTGTTTGGCATCATGCAGGGTTGGCTGCCGGAACAGAGCCTGGGGTTGGCGAATCTCCTTTCAAGCTGGGTGGTCACGCATGTTTCGGCGACGCCGCCGCTGAGCAGCAATGTGCTTCAGGCGATCAGGGACCTGGCGGCCAAAGCTGGGGCAACGACAACTCGCAAAGCTTCTTGATGCGACGACGCAACCGATAGCTAAGGCAAAGAATCCGGCGAGGCAGCCGGTAAAACGAGATCGAAAGGTACGGTGGAATGCTACCGAACACGCAGTTGCTTAAGGCCACGCTCACAGGCGCACTGGGCGGTTTGCTCTTTGGATTCGATACCGTGGTCATCTCTGGCGCTATCGACGCGCTGGTGAAGCTCTACAGCCTGAGTCCGCAAGGGAAAGGCTGGACAGTGGCCATCGCGCTGATCGGCACTGTGGCAGGTTCGTTCGCCGCCGGCGCTGCGGGGCAAAGGCTGGGCGGGCGCGAAACGCTGCGCATTACGGCTGTGCTTTACGTCATCTCCGCGATAGGAAGCGCGCTGGCCTGGAACTGGCCTTCGCTGATGATCTTTCGCTTCTTGGGCGGCCTGGGGATTGGAGCTTCCTCGGTGCTGGGACCTGTTTATATTGCCGAGCTTGCACCGGCCAAGTGGCGCGGGCGGCTGGTGGGGGCGTTCCAGTTCAACGTGGTCTTCGGCATTCTGGTCGCCTACACCTCGAACTACCTCATTCGCCTGGCCCATCTGGGCGCCGCGGAATGGCGCTGGCAGGTGGGCGTGGCTGCTGTGCCGGCTTTCGGATTTCTGGTGCTGCTTTACGGCATCCCTCGCAGCCCGCGATGGTCGGCTTCGAAGGATCGAATTGACGAGGCACTGGCTGTGCTCAAGCAGATGGGCGAACCCGATCCCGAGAGAGAATTGGCGGATATTCGCGCGGCCCTCAATCAGGAGCACGCCACGGCGCACGAGCCTGTCTTCCGCTGGAAGTATCGCTACCCGCTCTTTCTCGCCATTACCATCGGAGCCTTCAATCAACTGGCCGGCATCAACGCCATCCTCTACTACCTGCCGAGCATTTTTGCCTCCGCCGGCTTCAGCCAGGTGTCGGGCGATCAGCAGGCCATCGCGATCGGATTCACCAATCTCATCTTCACCATGGTGGGCATGAGCGTGATCGATAAGCTGGGCCGCAAGACCCTGCTCCTCTTTGGTGCGGCGGGAACGGCAAGCTGTCTGGCAGCCGTCTCCTGGCTGTTTGCCACCAATGCCCACGCTGCGGCCCTGGTCTGGCTGTTCGTTGGCTATATCGCCTTCTTTGCGCTTTCGCAAGGGGCAGTGATCTGGGTTTACATCGGCGAGGTCTTTCCCAACCATGTGCGTTCAAAGGGGCAAGGCGTGGGCAATGCCAGCCATTGGATCGTGAACACCGTCATCGCGCTTGAATTTCCGGTTCTGGTGGTTAACTTGGGCCGCAGCGCTCCTTTCACCTTCTTCGCCATCATGACTGCCATTCAGTTCCTAGTTGTGCTTTTCTTTTATCCCGAAACCAAAGGGCAGACGCTTGAGCAGTTACAGCGCCGGCTAGTGGCGAGCTGAAAGATCGATCTCTTAGTTGCATGGAGCGTAGTGGAATGACGCATACGTTAGAAATCGATCGCACGCGCAGACTGCTGATGGCTGCCTCCGCCGCATTGCTGGTGCCGCGATGGATGCGCGCCGAGAGCCAAAATGCCCCGGTTCTTCGCTGGAAGTTCGAAGAAAAAGGCGACGTGGCCCTGGAATCGGTTGGCAAATCGTCGGACGCCATCGCCTCTCGGACCGGCCATGCCATCTGGTCCGGCACGGGCCGCAACCGGGGGCTGCGCTTCGATGGGTACTCCGTCTGGCTGCGCCACAATCCGGTGCCCGGCATCTTTCACGGCAATGGAATCACTGTCACGGCTTGGGTTGCGATTGAGTCTTACCCCGTCAATGAAGCTGCCATGGTGGAGATCGACAACAAATCGAGCGCCATCTTCCGCTTCTCCATCGACCGGCTGGGTTTCTTTCAATTTGGCCATCATCCCGCCGACGCCAAGACCATCTGTAAATCCTCAGGCCAGGTGCCGAAGTTGCAGTGGGTGCATCTGGCCGCAAGCGTCGGAGAGTCGGGTATTACGCTCTATCAGGATGGCGCTCCTTGCGGTCATCTGTCGTCCGGTGGCAAGGTCAGACTACCGGACAGCTTGACCTTCGTGCTTGGCGGCGCTCCCGATTGTGCCATGGCCGACGCAACGTTTCCAACCGGCTTATTCAACGGGCTGATGCGCGATGTCTGCGTCGTTGACAGTGAGCTGTCGCACGAAGCGATCGCCGCGATCATGCAGGAAGGGAAGCCGGATCGCCCTCCCGATCTTCAACTCAACGGACAGTGGTGCGTAAGCGACCCGCAGCGACCCATCGCGCACGCGCAGCCACCGCGCGCCTGGACCAACGAGCCTTACGGTCTGCTCCGCTTCGGTGGTATGTATCACATCTTTTATCAAAAGAACCCCAACGGCCCGTACTGGGGCCATCTCCAATGGGGCCACATGACCAGCCCGGATCTGCTTCGCTGGACCGAAATGCCGGTGGCGCTCTCGCCCGAGCCGGGGTTCTCGAACGAAGGCATCTGGTCCGGCAGCGCGATTGTGCATCACGGCAAGCTGGCGCTCATCTATACCGGCGTGGATGGAGTCAAGGCCGGTATAGGCGTTGCCTTCAGCGACGATGGCATCCACTTCACCAACCATCCGGGCAATCCAGTGATTCCCGGTCGCCCAAAATGGGGTGACTTCCTCGATTTCCGCGATCCATTCGTCTGGCGGGAAGGTGATACGTACTACATGGTCATCGGAGCTGGAGTTAGCGACGTGGGCGGCACCGTGTTGATCTACAAGTCGAAAAACCTGATCGACTGGGAGTATCGCAAGCAGATACTGACGGGGCACACGAGCGCCTCGGGATTCTTCTGGGAGATGCCGGTTCTGGTAAAAGATGGTGACCGTCACGCGCTCATCGTGAGCGAACTTCCCGGAAGAGCAACGTATTGGGTGGGATCGTGGAAAGACGAGAATTTCACTCCCATTTCCAACGTGCCGCGCCATCTGGAGCTGTTCAATCATCTGCTCAGCCCGACGCCCATGATCGAGGAAGATGGGCAGATTGTTGTGATGGGCATCATTCCCGACGAGAGACCTCCGAGGGAGTTATCCAGGGCGGGATGGGCGCACCTCTACTCGCTGCCCAGATCGCTCTCTACCGATGCCAGCGGAGCGGTGGCGCAGAAGCCCCACAGGAGTGTCGAAGCATTGTGTCACCCATTGACGTCCGTTGCCGGCATTGAGTTGAAAGATGGATCGGTATATGACTTGCCGGGGATCGCGGAGAAGAGCCTGCGCATTCGCGCCACCTTCAAACGCGGCGACTCGAAGGAGGTTTCGCTTCTACTGAGACGCTCGCCAGACGGCCAGGAGCAGACAGAGATTCTCTATGACTGGGAACACTCGCGTCTCACCCTGGACAGAACCAAATCTACCCTCGATCCGCTGCCCAAGCGTGACCGCCAGGAAACGGAGTACACTTCGGCGGAACACGATTCGATCCATCTCGATGTCTTTGTCGATCGTTCGGTGCTGGAGGTATTTGTCGACGACCGCGCCTCATTTTCCGCGCGCATCTACCCAACGCTCAACACCAGCAGCGGAGTTGGCTTCTCATGCACAGGCGCCGGAGCCAAAGCGGAAAACGTGAGCATAGCCCGTATCGAGTTACCAAGCTGAAATTCCAGTGCAACACTTCTATCCTTGAGGAGTATCCATGATCGTAAAACTGCCCGACCTCTCATCTCAGCTCAAGACATGCCTAGACCGCGATGCCTTGCCTGCCAAGGGCGTTCGTTCGCTATTGATACCGACGCTTGTGTTGATCTCTACGCTGAGCGTGGTCGGCATCGTCGCAGCCAAGGATAAGGAAAAGCCCACCGGGGATTGGAAGCCGAGGATTCATTTCTACGCTGGACCCGCCTGGAACAACGACCCCAACGGTCCCATTCTGCTCAATGGCATCTACCATCTCTACTATCAAGACAATCCCTATGGCGACACCTGGGGCCACATGAGCTGGGGCCACGCGGCGAGCCGCGATCTTGTGCATTGGGGCAAGTTTCCGGTCGCGCTGCTCGAAGGCGACGATGTGATGAACTTCAATGGCACCGTCGTTGAGGACCCTAAGAACACCAGCGGCTTTTGCGGCGAAGTGCCCAAAGGCTCTCCATCGTGCCTGGTTGCTGTCTATACCGGCAATTCCAAGCCCAAGGGCGAAGAGCGCCAGAATCAAAACCTGGCTTACAGCCGCGACGGCGGCATGACCTGGACAAAGTACAACAAGAATCCCGTGCTCGATTTTCTGCTGAAGGACTTTCGTGACCCCAAAGTCTTCTGGCACGAGCCGAGCCAGAGCTGGGTTATGGTCGTCATGCTCGCCGACCAGCATGTGGTGCAGATCTTCCGTTCACCTGACCTGAAACATTGGAAGGCTGCCAGCAAATTTGGCCCGGCAGGCGCAACCGGAGGCTTTTGGGAGTGCCCCGATCTGATGAACCTCGATGTACGGGATGCCAAGGGCGATAAGGTCGGCAGCCATTGGGTGATGAGCGTCAATCTCAATCCCGGCGGCATAGCAGGCGGTTCCGGTAACCAATACTTCATCGGCCAGTTCGACGGCACGCGCTTCGTCGAGGATCACCCAAAGTCGCCCGTTCGCTGGGTCGATTGGGGCAAGGATTTCTATGCTTCCACCTCGTTTGCCAACATCCCAGAGAACGAGAATCGCCTCTGGATCGCGTGGATGAGCAACTGGCAGTACGCAGGCGTCACTCCGTCGTTTCCGGGGCGCGGGGAAATGACGCTGGCACGCCGTTTGTACCTGCGCCAGGAAGAGCTCCCAAATTCGCCTGACCCATTCGTTCTAGTGCAAGAGCCGGTCCTGCCTGCGACGACAGACCTCAGTGCAAGCGGAAGCGCGACCATCAGCGAAGCCAACGCAAAGTTTGGCGGCAAAGAGCTAGGCGATAGTGTCTACGCGCTGCATGCCACGTTCGATCCGGGCGCGGCCACGGAAGTCGGAGTGCGCCTCCGCCGCAGCTCCTTGAAGCCCGATGAGCCGGCTGAGGAAGAAACCGTGGTGGGCATCGATCGCGCCAAACGGCAGATATTTGTGGACCGGAAGCGGTCCGGTTACGTCGCGTTTTCTCCCGACTTCCCGGCTCGCACCGTCGCACCCCTGAAGCATCCAGAAGCGAAGACCATCACACTCGAAATCGTCGTCGACCGCAACTCCCTCGAGGTCTTTGCGGAAGACGGAGAGACCGTCCTCACTAACCTGATTTACCCGTCAGATACCAGCCAGGGCCTCGCCTTTTATGCCACAGGCGCGCCAGTCCAGAAAGATGCACCGCATATCCTCAACCTGACCGCCGTTCCGCTCAGGTAATGGTTGCGACTCGCGTAGTTATCCTGACTGTAATTGGACCTTTCCTCGCCGAATCCCCAATCCCTGGAGCAATTCATGAAAATCGGCGTAAGCGCCTTTGCCTGGACCACGCGGTTTACAACAAGCCATTTGGACCTATTCCCAGCCGTGCGCGATCACGGCATCGAGTGTTTTGAGATCGGCATGTTCGACCCCGCCGACCTTCCAGCCGCAGCCATCCGCAAGGCCATCGAAGCCAACAACCTGGAACTTTCCCTATGCGCGATCCTGCCCGCCGGCGTCAATCCCATCAGCCCCGACGCCGCGGTCAGAAAACGCTCGCACAACCACCTCGTCCAGTGCATCGAAACAGCCGCTGCCATGGGTGCGCATCTGATCTGCGGACCTGTCTACGCGCCCATCGGCTATCTCCCAGGCAGGCGCAGGAGCCCCGAGGAGTGGAACTGGGCAATCGAATGCCTGCAGTCTCTCGGCGACCATCTCGATTCCCATCAGGTGACCTTGGCCATCGAACCCGTCAACCGCTCCGAGACCTTCGTGCTGAACACGGCTGCAGAAGCGAGAGAGCTTTGCGAAGCAATCGGCCATCCCACGATCGGAGCGACCATCGACACCTTCCACGCCAACATCGAAGAGAAAAGCATCGCCAACGCGGTCACTGTCCTCGGCCCCCGGCTCAAGCACATGCACATCAGCGAAAACGATCGCGGACTTGTAGGGTCTGGCCACGTCGATTTCGCGGGAATACTCAAGTCTCTGAACGCAATCGGGTATGAGGGCTGCCTAATGATTGAAGGATTCGGCTATGCAGCGAAGGAGCCGAACTCTTTGGGAGCCCTGTGGGGAGACTTGACTGTCGCCCCTGAGGATATTGCGTTCAAAGGAGCGGAATACTTGCGAAGCTTTTGCGAGTAGACTCCCGCTCAACGCAGACCGGCGGAGAGGCATGGCTTGGCTAGAAGTGATCGTGACGCACCCGTGACTCTGCAGGGGATTTGGTGCCAAAGGTGTTCAGCGGCATACGGCAAGCCGTGATCTCCACCATCCTCGCATTGACTCGAAAGCTCGTGTTTTTTCTGCTCGATCTTGCGCAGGAAGAGAACGCGGATCGACTTCGCCTGGGTATGGCTCCGCTTCGCCGCCAGCAATTCCAGTGCGTGCGGCCCGGCTCGGTTGAGCATCGATATCTTCGCAGCCGCCCTTCACAAAGTGGATATGCGCCCCTACGGTGCTCGCCCGCATGCTATTCGTAAAACGGAATCCGAAAATAATCGTGCTGGCTTAATCGTAGGAGAAACGGTGCATCCCGCCTAATAGATTTGGGTGCGTAAGACTGAGTTTCCAAGCCTGGTTGATTTTGCCATGGTTAATTTCAGAGATTAATTTGAGGGAAAAAGTTTAGTTGACATGAAACAACCTCCAAGAATGTAATCAAAGCCGTCTTTTAAATCACGAATTAAAGGGAGGATATCTGGTATGATCATCGACCTTTCCGTGCAAGAAATTCGTGTCATTCGAATCCTTATGATTCACGATCAGGTGGGGACTTTGCTCCCGCAGGGCGAAAAAGGCCAAGAAACCCAGGCATGTAAAGAAGCCTTGATGCTTAAGCTTTACGAGGCATTACAAAGCAATTATGAAGATGACGTCTTCCAAGACGACGACTTTCAATCAGAACTGATCCATTGAGTTTCTACGGAACATGGTAACAACCCTAAGGAGCTCTCATGACTCCGGGTCCTTACAGTTCAGATGTCATTCGAATCATACTTTTGGAGATAGGCCAGCTCCCCGTAGGGGTCAGATGGGCGGCAACGGGCGTTGGAGGATATAGCGACATTGACATTGTCCACAACGTCAAAGCAGCACAGGACGAAGGACTTTTAGTCGGGATGATCGGGTCGTATGGCAAAGTCGCAATCGTCTACCGATTGACCGGCAAGGGCCGAGAATTCTTAGAGGCGTCGAGCCACGTCGGGGTCTGGGAGTGTGCCAAGAGCCTGCTCAGATCCCAGGGACATCCGATCACAATTAAGTCGATGATGTCAGCTTTAGCGCCGAACCCTGCGCGAATGGCTGTCACAGATGACTGATGAACAATTGAGATGTGCTTATTGCAGGCTCAGCAGATTTATGCCTACCTAATCGGACCCAGATTCAAACACCGGGTCGAGAGTATCGCTGAGAAGTTCACGGAGCTGCGCAAGGATCTGGACGCCGAACGGAAGTGGATGACCAAGCAATGGGCCAAACGGGACCGGGAACTGCTGACCGTGCTCGAATCAACATTGGGAATGTGGGGTGATCTCCAGGGCATAGCAGGACAGAGCCTCAAGGAAATTGATGCCCTGGAAGGTCCGATGCGGCTGGAACTCGGCAGCTGAGACTGTTGGTTTCTGTGTTCTTCTTTGAGTATTGCCAAATCTCGGCGCGCTTGGTCAGGCCGAAATATCCAACGCGCTTTGACTGTATTTTCCGGGGCGGTCAAATTGATGCTGTCGATCTAAGTGGGCCGCGCCACGCTATCAACGAGCTATCGAGCTTTTGGTGCTCTAGCAGTTTCGCTAAACGCAGGGATTAAACAGGTTCTTTCATCGTGTCGAGGAGTTGGCGCAAGTATGCTTCCGGCCCAAGCTCACGAATGAGTCTGGCGTTCGCCTCTATCCACTGCCCTTCACTGATGACGGGTGGCGTCGACAGGCAATACATCGGATTGGCTAAGACCTTGCGAACATCCTCAGATGTCCAGTCGTTGTTTGGTATAAGCACCTCAGTCCTCAATCTCCACCGGGAGCCTCAACTGCTCTATCGCTTTTGGCAACTCCAAGTCTAAAGGCAACTTGAGTTGCTCCTTGCCATCAGGATGTTTCTCTCGCCACAAGACCAGCAGCAACGGCGTCATTTCCCCCAAGACCATCTGGGTGCGCTCCACAATTGCATGGCAGCACGTGCATAGCGTAATCATCAGGTCCAGCTTGGAAACACCTGGAATCCGATGATGGACGCATAGCTTGCGCCTCTTTAGGTTGGGACAGGTGCGGCAACGCCGCTCATCCCTATCCAGAACCACTTCACGCAGGCCGCCGTAATTTTCTTCGTCCTGCCGCTTCATTGAATAGCACGACGCGCACAGACCGAGCGCAAGAATCTCGGAACGCCCACATGGGCAGAAGATTCCGCGCTGCTTCATTGGCTGCTTACGCGTCACAGTTCCCTACCGTCGTCTCAGTCTTACATTTGAGAGTCCCTGTCTCCGAAAACCACCCCCGAGCTCTCCGTCGGTTACCGACGCTCAGCCTGGTAGCCCTTCGGCAATTCGTCTCCCTGGTCCACGGGTTTGCTGCCAGCTTTATCGAGCAGGATCAATGCCCTTGCCGCAAGCTCCTTGCTCGGCTGTTTGCGGTTTCGCATCCATTCCTCGTGTTCGAGATGGGCCAGCTTTTCAGCGACAGCCACATTGATGAACTGGTTCAAAGAGACACCCTCCTTTTCTGAAAACACTTCCGCGGTTCGCCGTACCGACGGCATCAGCCGCAGCGGAAACTTCGGAATTGCGGTCTTGCGCGCTTCAGGCACCATCTTCGGTCCCCTTTCTCATCTTCTCTAACAGTTCTGCCGCGGATAGCACCG
>Ga0302325_10014392_pt1 | contig 16842 bp, 20 predicted proteins | sample Palsa_T0_2_FD_201948 | JGI IMG/M metagenome (GOLD analysis project Ga0302325, IMG submission 201948) | Peat permafrost microbial communities from Stordalen Mire near Abisko, Sweden - Palsa_T0_2 | ecosystem: Environmental > Terrestrial > Soil > Palsa > Peat permafrost | place: Sweden: Abisko... | reverse complement strand
CTGAAAAAGTCGTTTGGAACCGACTCCCTCACGGTCGCGGCTCGGTAAACACCTGCAAACACGCATTCGCGACAATGAGCCGCGCGCGTCAGCAAGCGGATTTTGGCCTTTTTCAGCATCCTGCTAGTGCGTTCAACCGGCCGAAATTCTCGAAAAAAAAGGGACCAGCATCTTTTGTTGCAGCTTTCGTTTCCCTAACTCCCCGAAACGAGCCTTGGCGCGCGACTTGAGCAGGCGGAATTGCGTTTCCGTCAGATCCATCTCCTGGCAGATCTCTTCCTGAGTTTCTTCATGCAGATAGAAGCGGGTAAGGATCTCCCGATCGCGCTCCGAAAGCTGATTCAGGATCTCCAGCATAAAGTCCACTCTTTGCTGGAAAGCCATGTTCTGCTCGGGGTTACGCCGCCCATCCACCACCCGCACGCCCACGTCCAGATGCAATTCGTCGCGCCGGCTATGTACTACTTGATCGATGTGCGCGGCCACCTGGCGTCTTACCACCGTGCGGACAAAACCCATCAGCCGATCCGGTTCCCGCAAATCTCCACGCTGGATGGCTTGCACCACAATCAGAAATGTATCGTGGACCTTGTCATCCAGCTCCTGGAGCCCCAATTGGCGGCACAAGTAAAAACGGATGCCGCGCGCAAACAGCCGGTACAATTCTTCCAACCCGCTGTCTTCTCCGCGTTGGATGCGCATCACCAGTTCGGGCCAGTCGACGGAACTGCTCCGCTCATCGTCCTCGATTCTATCCGCTGCTTCCACAGCTCTCGGAGGCGCTTCGTTCGCCTCATGGGCCTTGGCGCTTTTGTCGTTTCGCGCCTGGTCGTTCACGGGCAAGTTTTGTGTTCGCAGAGAGGCAGCCATGGCATGCTCATCCTTTCCAAAAGGAACCTAGCGCGTTCCGGAGGGATGCGCTGCTTGATCCGAGTGCAGCACTACAGCTCGCGCTCAGGTGTAATCAAGGTTTACTAACCTTGGGAGTACGGCCCAGCATTATGCACCCGTAGGACCAAACGCTAATATAGTAAGATGCAACTGGCGTCCTTGCTCCAGCCGCAGCATCAGACCACCGCGACGTGCATTTAGATCTAAAGTTGTAGGTTGAGCTAACTATTCAAACGGTAGAATCGAAAGCGCATCGCTGTGGTCCCGGAGAATAGATCCAAATCGAATCGGAAGGATTGGAAGTGCGAAAGTAAGCACGGACTTGGGGACGAAGCTCTGAAGTGCGATCCGGATCGCAGGTTTCTCGCGCGTTTTTCGCGCTTCTCCCCCAATTTCCGGGTGAGAAGCCTGCTACCAATCCGGCCGCTGGACTCAAACCACGCCGGAGTGGCGCTTCAAAATTTGCGGCAGGTTTTGCGAAAAGGCCGAGCGCGCCATTACGATATTGGCGCCGGCTTCCTGCGCCTGCTGCTTTAGTTCACCTTGCACGTGAGACAAATACCCGATCACGCTGATCTGCTTCATCGCACCGTTGCTCTTCAGCTTGCCGATCAATTTGAGAGGCTGCACCGAGCTGAAGTTCAGATCCAGGATGATGAGCAACGGATTCTCCTGAGTAGCCTTCTCGATCACGTCCCGCTCGGACTTTACGAACTCCACTTCCAGGCCGGCCCGTTTGGCGGCATCGCTAATTTTCACTGTGAACAACAGATCCTCCACCACCGCGAGGATTTTCTTCTTACCGGGCTTTTGCATAAGATGCTACACGCCTGCTCTTTCTGCCTGCTACACCTGCCTGCTATGTCTGGATGTGCGTTACGTTCAAACTGGAAACTGCAAGTTGTGCGGAAGGTAAGAATAATTCTAGCATGACGTAGTGCGCGTTCCGGCGCGCTCCGGAGGGTGTGAAACGAATGTTCGCCGAAATTGCCCAAGCGAACTTGTCCTGGAGCGCGGCCCGGGTAAGCGCGTGATCGAGGATTGCAGGGAAGCCGGTGCGCACGCAGCATGACGGCGCTGGTTCTATCCGCCGGTGGCATGTACGGCGCATACCAGGCCGGGGCGTGGAGAGCGCTGGCCGGCGTGTTTCGTCCCGACCTGGTGGTGGGCGCGTCCATCGGCGCAATCAATGGCTGGGCCATCGCAGGCGGATGCGATCCCGATGAACTGGTGGATCGCTGGCTGCATCTGGATGCCGCCGGCCACTATCGTTGGAAGTTCCCCCGCAGTCCGCTGCATGGCGTGTTGGACACAGCGCCACTCGAGCGGGTGATCCGCGATCTTTATGAATCCTTCCAACTGCGCACCCACTTCGCGATGGTGATCACCGACCTGCTGAAGCTGCGTCCCCGCGTCGTACCAGGCCATGAGGTGAGCTGGCGGCATTTGGTGGCCACCACCGCCGTCGTCGGCCTGTTCGATCAAGTGCGCCTGGGCGGCCGCATCTATTCCGACGGCGGGCTCCTTTCCGCCGTTCCGCTGTGGGCCGCCGCCGCGCTGGGCGCAACCCAGGCGCTGGTCGTCGACGTTCTTCCCGCGCCGCCGGGCAACATCGCCCGGACATTCGTAGGCGCCATGCGGCTGCTGTCGCCGTTTCGGGCCGAGGTTCCAGCGAGCATGCGGGTGGTTCGCCTGGCGCCGCCGAAATTGCTGGGAGCGCCGCTCGAAGCCATTTACTGGACCCGCGCCAATGCGGAGTCCTGGATCCGGGCGGGCGAAGAACAGGGCGCCGCAATAAAACATTCCATTGCGAATTGTTTTGCGCGAGAATAGATACCGATATGCCCGCATACCAGATTCACCGTCTGAAGGAAACGCAGCGCCAGCAGTTTCGCTGGGCGCCGCACACCCCGGGAGTCACCGTCGTCAAGCTGAAAGATTACGAGTCCGGGCCGCTGATAGAAGCCGCCAGCCCGTATGCGCTGTGGCTCGCCTTGCGCGAGAGCGGCGACGCGCTGGCTGTGGGGGATCTCATCGAAATCGCCGGCGATCCCAACTGCCAGGCCGGCGCCGGGCTTCGGATTCTCAAATACATCGGTTTTGAGGAAGCGCGTTGGTACGTACCGGAACCCGCCATGCATGCAACCAATGAGCCGGTGGCGGTAACATAAAAGTAACTAAGTATGTATAACGATCCCGCCGCGTGGGATCGGATCAACTCCTTCGCACTGGTCAGTTATATCCCCGAACCGTTGGCGGGATTTCTGGATCGGCTGCGGCAGGAGTTGGTTCCGAACTGTTTTTTGCGGGCCCACGTGACGATCTTGCCGCCCCGTCCGATTTCCTCCACGCCAGAGGCCGCCTGGGAAACCGTCCGTACCCTTGCGTCGCGTTACGCTCCCTTTGATGTTGCGATGACTCAACTGGAGGTGTTTCCGGTGTCGGACGTGATTCATATCGGCATTGGCGGCGGCCGTGAACAACTGGAGCGCATGCATGATGGGTTGAACGTGGAGGGTCTGAAATTCGTCGAACCTTATCCCTACCACCCGCACATCACGCTGGCGCAGGAGCTGAAGGGCGACGAAGTGGACGAACTGGCCCGCGTGGCGCGCGTCCGCTGGACCGAATACCCTCTTCCCAAGACGTTCCGCGTGGAGAAAGCGTTCTTCGTCCAGAATACCCGCCGCAAGCAGTGGCTGGACCTGGGGGAATGCGCGCTGGGGCACCCGGAGTCGCGGCTGGTGGGGGAACTGGTAGACCTGCTGGCCGGTTGAGCCGGAACGCGCCGGCCACAGGGCTATTCTAAAGTGGATGGCGCACTCATCTTCGTTTTCATCGCTTTCATCCTCGTTCACCCGGCGCGACCTCTTGGCCGCCACCGCCGCAGCGGCGATTTCCTCCGGCGCATCCCGCGCGAAGGCGCAACCGCCTGGCTCCAAACCAAATATCGTGTACATCATGGCCGACGATCTGGGTTACGCCGACCTTTCCTGCTACGGCCGGCGCGAGTACCAGACGGCAAACATCGATTCGATGGCGGCCAGCGGCGCACGATTCACGCAGGCCTATGCCAATTCCGCGGTCTGCTCGGCCACGCGCACCGCGTTGATTACGGGCCGCTATCAATACCGCCTCCGCTGCGGCCTGGAAGAGCCCATTACTGGCGCGAACGATGTCGGATTGCCTCCCGAGCATCCCACGCTCCCCTCTCTGCTCAAAAAAGCCGGTTATGGCACTACTCTGATCGGCAAATGGCACCTGGGCCGGCTGCCGAGATTCGGTCCGCTGCAGAGCGGCTACGATCGCTTCTGGGGATTTCGGGGCGGCGCGCTGGATTATTATACGCACCAGTCGGGCATCGCCGGCACCCATACCGAAGACCTTTGGGACCAGGACGTGCCGATTCATCAGACGGGCTATCTGACCGATCTGCTGGGCGATCGGGCCACCGGTACGATCGCCGAATATGCCGCCGGCAAGCAGCCATTCCTTTTGAGCCTGCATTTCAACGCTCCACACTGGCCGTGGGAGGCGCCGGGCGACGAAGCCGAGTCGCGGCGTATTCGATCCTTGGTCGATCGCGATGGCGGATCGATGAAGACCTACCAACGCATGGTTCTTGAAATGGACCTCCAGGTAGGCCGCGTTCTCGGAGCGCTCGATTCCGCCGGCATCGCCAACCGGACTATCGTTATCTTCACCAGCGACAACGGCGGAGAGCGCTTCGCCGATACGTGGCCCTTCACCGGCAAGAAGACCGAGCTTCTGGAGGGAGGCTTGAGAATTCCCGCGCTGATCCGCTGGCCGGAACGGATTCCCGCGGGCCGCATCGCCGAACAAGTCGGAATCAGTATGGATTGGATGCCGACGCTGCTGGCCGCGGCCGGCGCGGAGCCCGATCCTGGCTATCCTCTGGACGGAATGAACCTGCTTCCGCAGCTCACGGCGAGCGCCGCCCCGGCGCCACGCAAGCTCTTCTGGCGTTATCACTACAACGCGCAACGCGCGCTGCGCGAGGGCGACATGAAGTATCTGCGGATCGCCGGCAACGATTTTCTGTTTAACGTTGCCGACGATCCGCTGGAACGCGCAAATCTGAAGGAAAGGCAGCCCGGGGTGTTTGAGCGGCTGGTTGCCGATTACGAAGCCTGGAATGCAACCATGCTCCCCGACAGAGCCGACGTCAGCACCGGTCCTTTGGGTTATTCCGACGAGCTGGCCGATCATTTCGGCGTGGTCCGGAAATAAGTCCTCGGCGCCTGCCCCTTACCGAGCCGCGCGCGTGAGCAAGCGGTCTTTTCAGACTTCCGCCACAGGCCGCTGGCGGCCCGAACCGGTAAAGGCAGCCTATCTCGCGCTAAAAAGCAGCCACACCGCGACCCCGATGGCGGCGGGCAGCAGGAACTCCGCCCAGTCCTGCCAGAGGCTCGCCCAGGCGATGGGCTTCCGTTCGGCGGGAGGCGCGTCCTCGCGCAGCGACGTCGATAGCTTGGACCGCAAGTTCGACGGCAGGCCGCGAATGGCCCGCACGATCTCTTCTTTCCCCTTGCGATCGGCAATCAGGATGGTGGCTGAGTTGATGCCGTTGGTGGACTGCTCCAGCTTCTTGCGCAACCGGGGGGGAACGTCCGCAACGGACCGGTAAATTTCCGTCTTGTTGCCGACGGAAATGAAAATCGTCGAACTCTTCAACGTTACGCGGGACATACTGCGTTCCTTCTCCGGCTCAGGAAGAGACTACCTCGGGCAGCTTGGACCGATCCGCACCGGGAATCTCGTTCCCCGCATGTTCCAATATAACCTGAATGAAGCCCAGCGCGGCCTTGGAGAGTGCTTTATCTTTGCGGTAGATCAAACCCACCTTCCGAATCAGCGGTTCCGGGCCTAGCGACACCGCCGACAATTTCCCGGCCGCAATCTCTTCGTGGCAATTGGAGGCCGCCAGAAACGAATAGCCCAGCCCCGCCATCACAAAGCGCTTGATCATTTCGGTGGAGTCCAGCTCCATGGAAATATGAATCTGATCCTCCACCGGCTCCAGCCACGAGTTCAACCGGATGCGCGTTGTGCCGGACTTGGGCAGCAACAGCGGCTGGTCCATCAAGTCGCGCGCCGTCACATAGCGTTTACTCGCCAGGGGATGCCGTCCCGGTAATAGCAAGATAATCTCATCGGAGTGAATCCGCGCCACTTGAAGCTTTTTTTCCTGCACCGGCAGTTGCGTAATGCCGAAATCGGCCAGGTTCTCGAGCACCGCCTCCACCACGCGCGACCCGTAGGCGCGATCCACCGAAAGTTGGACATTCGGAAACTTCTTTTTGTACTCGGAAAATACCGAAGGCAGCACGTAAATACAGGTGGCTTCGTTGGCCGCGATCACCAGCTCGCCGCGCGGTACGCGATCCAGCTCATTGATGGTGTCCTGCGCGCGCTTGCGCAGCTCCAGGATCTGTTCGGCGTATTCGGCGAAAATCTTGCCCGCCGTGGTGAGCGAAATCTTGGTGCCCAGCCGCTCGAACAGCGTGGTATTCAGCTCCTGCTCAAGCTGGCGAACCTGGGCGCTGATGGCCGGCTGCGTGCGGTAACAGGTCTGCGCGGCTTTGGAGAAGCTCTTCAAGCGGACAATCTCGAGAAACGTGTGCAGTTGATCCAGGTCCATGACACACTCGACCGATCACGCAAGGCCGGTCCCAATTGAGGAAGTGAACCAATTGTATCAGGACGAGTGGGCCGATTCTTAATTAACGGGCTGTGTCGAATGCGGCTCGCTGACGGTCGCGGTTCTGCAACGCGGGGAATCTACTAACCGGCTCCCTTACGGTCGCGGCTCTGCAACGCGCGGAATCTACTAACCGGCTCCCTTACGGTCGCGGCTCTGTTACGCGCGGAATTTACCGAGGCGCGCGCGTGAGCAAGGGTTCCTTTCGGACTTTAGACACCGTTAAGGGGCAGCCAGTAGCTGGCGAATCGCCTTTTCAATCTCGGGTCCCATGGGACCGGCTGCCACCACCTTGTGGGAGGCGTCGAGCACGAAGGTTTTGCCCAGCCTGGGGTCGACGTGGTACTGGGCTGCCAGGCCGCTCTGATCGGGCATCTGGGGCCATTCGAAGCTTCGGTCGTCGAGCGCCAGATCGATTCGATTCGCGCGGGCATCCATGCTGATGCCAACCGCCTCCAGCCCGTGCTTGTGAAACTGGTAGTACAGCGGCCTCGCTAGCATCAGCGCGTCTTGCGATCGCAAGTTCGCGGGCGACCAAAACGTCACCAGTGTCGCCCGGCCTTTCATCCCCGAGAGGCTGACGGGCTTTCCATGTGAATCGTGTCCCGAGAAATCTTTGAACTGCGTCGATACCGCCGGATCTTTCGGCTTCTCCGGCTCGGGATCGGCTGATTTCCGAGCGGCCGCGGCCTGTTCCAGCGCCAGGCGCGCTTGAGTCTCGGCCGCCGCGACGGAAGCGCTTTCTCGTTGACGTTGGAATTCGGCGATGGCGGGAAGCCGGTCCCCCAGGACGTATCCGGTCAGATTACCGTCTGCACGGCTCACTGTGATCTTGTAGCAGGCCGTATCCCATCCGGCCATCGCCAGCAGGACCTTTACTGGATCGTTCGGGCCAACGGCGCCCAGTTGTCCGGTATCCAGCGTGCAGCCGGAGCGCAGCGGCTCTCCTGCTGGGGCAACCTGTAGAAAAGCGAACAAAAGCACGGCGTACATCGGCTTCAGTGACTCAGCCGCAATGCCTGGCTTGCGATTTGGGCGAACATATTAGTGAGGGTACTCGAATCGGCTGTGACGAGATAGGTGCCGGTGGGCTGATCGGTCCGGTAGGCCGGGTTGGCGTAAAGCACGGGGTCGTTAGGAGGGGGCGCGTAACCGGTATCGTACGGCAAAGCTGGGATGCTTGGTGAGTTGGCCACGATGGCGAGAAACTCACGATCCACCGCCTCGCTACCGTTTCCCGTGAGATAGATGGTGTCGATGACCGGGTTGTAGGTATTGTCGGCGCGGATGGTGAAGGCTTCCGACATCGCGCCGTTCATGGACGCGGCCACAATCGAATTGGGTTGATCGGGCCGCAAGTGGCCGGAGTAATAGTTGGCGTTACTATATTGCGAGTTGGTGCTGGGGAAAAAATTGGAGCCGGTTACGTAAGTTGGAAAGCTGGACCACGGACCGCCCGTATATGCGCACAAACCGCCGTTGCACTCCTGGTTTACCTTGTAAATCCAGTTCTTGCGGGTGTCGTATCCGCCGGTTACCGTTCCGTAAGACGAGGTTCCGGTGGCCGGCACTCCATTCACCAGATCGTTACCGTAGATGTCCGTGTTTGGAATATAGGCGATGTACTGGCGGATGTATAACGTTTCTACGCCGGAGCCTGGGTTACAACTGGCCGGATAACTGACTGTGCTGGTATCGTAGCCGTCGATGGTCCTCGCTCCAGCGGCGTCGGTCGCGGCCACCAGTCCGTTGCTGTAGCCGCCATAATAGCTCTCGGCCCCCCATTGCGCCAGGTTTCCGAACAGAACCGCGCTGGAGTTGCTGCAGATAACCGGCATATTGATGCAGATGGCGTCGGTGTATGAGTCCGCCACCGGGTCCACATAGCCGGCGAAACCACAGGCGTTCGTGATTCCAAAGGTCGAGCCGGTCTGCGCAGGTGTAGTGGATGCCGGCCCCCACCGGGACTCATTGGTCGAAGGCGCGCGGGCCGGGAACTCGGCCGTGATGCCATTGGGCGAACCATCCGTGAACAGAATAATGGTATTGAGCGCCAGCGGAAGATTGGTGGCTTTGATCTGCTGGTAAGCCACGTCCAGCGCGGAAATCGTGTTGGTGTTGTTCTTGCACGTGATACTGCCGATGTCGCTACTCACCTGCGTGCGGTCTGTGGTGGGCGTGTCCATCAGATGCACGGTGGTTTCGAATGTGATCAGCCCCACCTCATCGTAGGGGCTGAGTAGCGTAAGGAAATTCTGCGCCGCGGCGATCATGTTGGTGCACGCGGTTGGGACCGACGAGGTGTTCATCGAACTCGAAATGTCGAGCACCAGCATGGCCACCAATCCGCGCCGACTGGCTGTACCCGAGGCCGTGACCGTGACGCTGTGAACGTTGAATATATTCATGAAGTAGGTGGGCGTGGCCACGCTGGCAGTGACGTTGAAGTCGAGTATGCCGTCGGGATTACCGTTATTGTCGTTTTCTTCGGTAAGAGTGGGGGTGACGGTGGGCGTTCCGATGGTGTTGAAGTACCCGTTCGGAAAATTCGCGGTGAAGAACTGATTGGCGGTGGTAACGGCATTGGTCTGCGCTTCCGCCAGAGTGCTCGCCAGGTTCACCGAGCGCCCCGCGGCTAGCGCTGCCGCATCCGCCGCCGCACTGAGGCGCGCCTTGACCATAAAGATGGTGCCGACGTCCACCGCCAGCCCCACACAGCCGATGATCATGAATAGAATCGCGGCAAAGAACATTACCGCCATTCCACGCTCTCCGGAGCGTCTGCTTTGCGACGCCTTTTTCCGTGGCCCCGCTCCTGCGCCCGCTGGCGCGTTGTGTTTACGACCTGAGCCCGCTGGCGGGCTGTGTTTATGACCTGAGCCCGCTGGCGGGCTGCGTTTATGAAATGCTGCGTGCATAGATCACCGGATTATTCATAACCGAGAAAAAGTTGAGATAGCTGACATCCGTGTACATTTCAGAGACCATCGCAAACGTGCTGGCAGTGAGCGTCATCCCGGTGACCGCGCTAAAGGTAGTCGCGACGTCGCTCGTGTTGGATGCAATGTCGGAAGCCGTAATCGTGCCGTTGGACTGTATGGCGCCTCCTGGGCTACCGATCGCGCTGCTCCAGCGAGTTCCGTTCCCGATAACCACCCGGTATTCGAAGACATAGCTGCCATAGTTGGGGCAGTTGCCCGAGTTCCACGGAGGCGCGCCGCTCGGCGCCGGCGAAATTCCGAGCGAACACTCCGTGGCGCCCACCATGACCACTTTGGACAAAATCACCACGGCGCTGCCGCTTGAGCTGGGGTCGTCCTGCGCGTCCGACGCCATGCCCAACCCCCCAGCGGCGCTTACAATGATCCGCTGGTTCTGGGTTTGCGACAAATCCAGGCCGGATTCGGGATCCGTGGTGGCGCGCACCATCAACACTACCGCGTCGCGCGCCACGTTGGACACTTGGATCGCCTTGGTAAGCGCCATGCCGATGGTGAAGGCCCCGGCGAATAGCGGGATCAGAAATGTCATGACAAGGGCGAACTCTATGATCGTGTTGCCTGCCTCCGCTCTTCTCATTCGCCTGGGTTTCATCGCTTCGCTTTGCATAGTCGACCCGCTCTAAGGGTTGGGGGGAACTGTGACGCCGGCCGCCAAGGAGCCTAGCACGTCCACCGAGCTAGCGCCCAACGTCACTCCCTTGCCCGCATAAAATCCCGGCATGGGAGCCAGCCAGTTCCAGGGATACCCGGACACCACCACCTGCACGATGTTGCCGGGCTGATTGGCATAGCTGACAACCGTGCCGTTCGAAAGAGTCTGCGGCAGTTGGCAGTCCGAAACCGTACAGACGGCGGTGGAACAAGACCCTGCACTGCAGGCTTCTACCGGGTTGCCTAAATCGTTCGCGGTGTAATAGTTCACTGTGATATAGCTGGAAGCCAGCCCGGATGGTAATCCTACCGCATTGAATTGCACCGCTTGGGCGATGCAATTGGACTGGGAGGTGCATGAAGTGCCGTTATAACTGGATGGAAACGTGACAGCCAGCCGGGTTCCCTCTCGGCTCGCCGTCGTGAGCGTGGACTGGATGAAGATCGCCAGCGACACATCGACGATCCCGAAGCAAAACGCCATCAGAGGCAGGAAGATGAGTGCACTTTCTATAATTGCGTTGCCGCGCTGCCTGGCCCTCCTCTGGGCGCGTTTGTCGCGGCAAGGTTCTGTGAATCTTTCGGGAATGTCGCGGAATAATCTCATATTCCAAGCAGGCGAAAGCTGGAGCCTAAAGCTTCCCCGATTTCTTTTTCGATAGTTTCCATTTTAATAACGCGGGACAAGGCCGCCAATTAGGTGAAACCGCTATACTCCTTAGGGAAAAGTGCGGACTACGGGCCTAGGTGCCGCTGCCGCGCGCCAGACCGCTTGATCCTAGCGCCATTCGCTTGCGCCGACCTGGGTGGGCCTGAGATTGATCCGTACTACCACTGGCTTCCATGTCAGGTTTTTCGCGGCTGGCGCGGGGTGCTTAACCGTTTTGGGGGTAGCCTGGCATCGGAGGCGTTCAGCGGCTACTGCGCCAATCTGTCGCCGACCTCTACCACTTTCTCCCAACCCATGGAATGTACTGGCCAAACCCATGGCGCACGCACCCTCGAATGTAAAAGACGCCGCCGCAGGCAAGTCTTTTATTTTCATCACCATTGTTGTGCGGAACGCGATGGGAACACTCCTGCGTGCAGGCGTGGGCACTCGTGTGTGCGCGGCATGTTTCACTGCTTTTCAGCTCGATTTCCGCTTCAGAGCGACCTACCTGGCCTGCGGCCAGGTCAAAAACGTCAGGAACAAGCGCCCTTTCTTGCGCATTTTTCACCTCGCCGCAAACCAATGGTGACAAACGAGTTAATGTCATATTTCGCAGTTCCTTGGGAGCCACGAAACCCCCAAAACGGTTAAGCACCCGAGGTATGATCGCCGCTATCGTGTCGGCGCAAGCGGCCTGGATGGAAGGAGCGTGTCATTTCGAAAATCTCACGGCCGACAATTCCGCCGTCTGCCTGATCGTGGGCGCCAACGAATGATCCTATCGCCGGCTTTATCCCAAAGTGAAGGTGCAAGTGCGCCGTTCGCTATCGAGCAAAATCCCCTCGCAGTTGATCGACGGCGATCTCAAGCTTGGCGAGATCAGCTACGATCCCGAAGACCAGCGTCTGCATTCCATGGTGATTTACACCGATCATCTGGCCTTCGTCGTTTCCCGCAGCAAACCGTTTCGCCACGCGCGGCCGGGTTTCGATAAATACATTGGGCATCCACAAAGTTCAGCTCATGGACGTCGAGGTGCCGACGGTGGCGACCATTCGCCTGATGGTCCAGCGCAACGAAGGCGTGGCCTTCCTTCCGCACATGTGCGTGGAGCAGGACGTCGCGCAGGACGCGCTGCTGTTGCAAAGGCGTTCTTGGAGTTGGTGAAGAGCAGTTAGTTAGTCAGCGTGACGGCAGACCGCCCCAAAGTCGTGGTAGAGCTTGTCGAACGATGGAGATCGCCTTCCATTTCCTAAGCCAGCCCTTACAGTCCTCGTAGCGCTATCCGTTATCGCAGATGCACGCTCTTTGATCGTCGTCTGCGAAAACCCTCGCCCTATCTCATATTCGGATTCATTCTGGCTGTATCTGCGGGTGCCCCTTAGCTGAGTGCCTGATCGAGATCGGCGATGATGTCTTCCACCGCTTCGATGCCCGCGCACAATCGCACCAGACCGTCAACGATTCCCATGCGCTCGCGCTGCTTGGGGGCGATCTCCCGGTGCGATGCGATGGCCGGATACAGCAGCAAGCTGTGGACGTCGCCGAGCGATGTGCCGCGCACCACCAGCTTCAGTTTGTCCATGAAGCGGAATACGTCTTCTTTGGTCGCATCCTTGATCTCGAAAGGGACCAGCGCACCGTAGAGCCCTTCGGGCAGCAGACGGCGAATGACGGCGGCATCCGGATGATTCGGATCGGCCAGGTAATGCACGCGCGCGACCCGCGGGTGAGTTTGTAACCAAGTGGCAATCCGGCACGCATTTGAGCACTGGCGCTCCACACGCAACGCCAGGGTCTTGATGCCGCGCATAGTCAGATAGCTCTCGAAAGGGCCCAGCACCGGGCCCATGGTGCGCGAAAGCGTCCGCACAATGGCGGCATGCGCTTCGTCGGTGACCACCACCCCACCCAGAACGTCGCCGTGGCCGGCCAGAAATTTCGTCAAACTGTGAACCGAAAAATTCGCTCCGTGCTCGATCGGGCGGACCAGCATGGGGGTCGCGAAGGTATTATCGACGATTAACGCAGCGCCGACCTCCTGTGCCAGCTCCGCGCTGAGATCCAGATCGCCCACGCGGAGCAATGGATTGGAAATCGTTTCCATCACGATGCAGCCCGGCTTTAATTCTGCGATCTTTTGCGCCAGGGCCGCCACATCGCAGACGTCGACGAAATCCACCGACACTCCCAGCGGCTCCAGCACCTGGGTCAGCAGGGTCGTTGTCGCGCCGTAGAGCGCATTTGACGCCAGCACGGACTTGCGGCGATCCGTTAGCGCCGCGAGCAAAGCGATGTGGATCGCCATCATGCCCGAGGAGCAAACCTGCGCGCTCGCCCCCGATTCCAGCTCGGTCAACAGCTCTTCCAGGCCGCTGCGCGTGGGGTTGTCGTAACGGCCATAACAAAATCCCGGGTCTTCGCGGCCCAGCACGCGATCCAGCTTGGCCGTGTCCTCGTAAAGGTAGGTGGTCGCGGTGTAGATCGGCGTCGAGGATGGGACAAACGCCCCTGGCGCGTCGGGATTCCTCTTCCGGTCGCCTGCGTGTACAGTTTTGGTTTCGGTTTTCATGGCTGTTTCCTTCTCCAGCGGGTGCCTTCTTTAGTGTCTTCCAACACGATCCCGGCGTCGAGCAGCTCGTGACGGATTTGGTCGGACCGCTTGAAGTTGCGGGCCTTTTTGGCGGCATTGCGCTCCCCGATCGACGCCTCCACGCGCGCGTCGGACCAACCGCCTTCGGTCCTGGTCGGCTCCAGGACCGCAAAGATTCGATCGAAGCGCGCGAGGAGATCGAGCGCAGGCGCGGTGTTGTCCCCGCTGAATTCGCCCGCGTCCATGGCGGTGTTGGCATCCCGCACAAATTCGAACAGGGCGGCCAGCGCCTCGGCGGTGTTCAGATCGTCATCCAGGCTCTCTTCGAACTGGCGGCCCGCCGCCTGAGTGCGCTCCAGGAGTTTTTCGTTCAGACCTTCGGGATACTTGTCGGTCTCCAGGCGCAGCTTGAAGTTTCGCAGCCGGTCGATCGCGGTGGCCGCGGCTTTCAGGCCGTCGAAGGTGAAGTTCAGCTTCTTGCGATACGGAACCGAAGCCAGCAGATACCGCACCACTTCGGGCTGATAGCCCTCTTTTTGCAAATCCCGCAGCGTGTAGAAATTGCCGGCCGACTTCGCCATTTTCTGCGACTCGACGTTCAGAAATTCCGAATGCAGCCAGAAGCGCGCGAAGGGCTTGGATGTGATCGCCTCCGATTGGGCGATTTCGTTTTCGTGATGCGGAAAGATGAGATCGACGCCGCCCGCGTGGATGTCGAGCGTTTCACCGAGATACTTCATGGCCATCGCCGAGCACTCGATGTGCCAGCCGGGACGCCCCGGGCCAATTTCGCTTTCCCAGAACACCTCGCCTTCCTTCGGCGCTTTCCATAAGACGAAATCGCGTGCGTTGGCTTTGTCATATTCATCCACGTCCACACGCGCGCCGGCGCGGATGCCGGTGAAGTCGTTGTGCGAAAGCTTGCCGTATTCGGGAAATTTTGAGATGCGGTAGTAAATGGAACCTTCGCTCTCGTAGGTGAAGCCGCGCTCGGCCAGCTTCTCGATGGCGCCCACCATTTCCGGAATGTGCTCGGTGGCTTTCACCATGCGCTCCGGCCGCTGTAGGCGCAGCGCGGCGCAGTCTTCCAGGAACGCTTCGGTGTATTTCGCGGTGTATTCGGCCAGCGTCTTACCCTCGGCCGCGGCATTGCGAATGATTTTGTCGTCCACGTCGGTGATGTTCATCACGTGGTCCATCTGGTAGCCGCGATACAGCAGCCAGCGGCGCAAAATGTCCTCGAAGGTGAAGGTCCGCAAGTTGCCGATATGAGCGTAATTGTAAACCGTGGGGCCGCACGTATACATACGCACGATATTGCCTTCGAGCGGCTGAAAAAGCTCCACTTGCTGGGTGAGAGTGTTGTAAAAACGGAGGGCCATTATAAGTTGAGTGAAAGCAGGAACTCTCATGGTACCCCAGGGCTTGCCGCTGGGCCGCCGCGCGACGTACTCTTAGAGTTTTGGAGGTTAATTTCGCGCCCGAGCTGCAGGCCCAGATCGCCAAGTTGGTCAGCGAAACCGGTTATCCGGTGGAGAAGTTGATTGAGGACGCTCTGGAGGGTACGTCGCGGAGCTCGCGCAGGCGCGGGACATGCTCGACCGCCGTTACGACGATCTGAAACGCGGCAAGGTCAAACCCATTTCTCGGGCCGAGATTATCGCCCACTTCCGTGAAAGGAGCGCCGCCGCTCGGCGTCGGGTTCATGATCACGAATGATTCCCGCCCGGAAGTCGGCGGCGGCCTGGATGAGATTCGGGACTTCATCGCGGAAAACAGCCCAGCCGCAGCCGACAGAGTAATCGGGGAAATTCTGGATCGAATCGACGCTGCGGCGCCTTTTCCTTATCAAGGCCACCAACGCCCGGACCTGACCGGGCGTCCGCTGCGCTTTGTTACGGTTCGCAAATACCTTAGCGCTTATGCCGGGTGAGAAGCCACTGTGGGTTATCGCCGTGATGCATGGACGCCGCAGCCCGGCTTGGATGGCCGCAATTCTCAGAGGCAGAAAATAACTGACCTTAATTAATACTCACGTTCGCACGTACGGTGACTGGTGAACTTGTGGCGCACGCGCTTTCGCGTGGATAGCGTCGGGATAAACCGGCGTGAAGTAGTGAATGAAAGAGTCATACAGAGAATGAAAGAGTCATACAGAGAAAGGAGGGTTCCTACCTCGGATTCTGGCGTCGAAGCGTTCATTGGGGTAGGGGTGCAGGATTTGGATCTCAGGTAGCTGGGCGCGGAGTTTTCCAGAAAGCGCTGCCATCTCCATCGGCTCCTCTGACTGCGCCGCCGTCGCTGTTGCAGCCAGAGTCGGAGTATGGCATGGCGGAACGCTTTCATTTGTTCCTCGTTATCCGGTATCGCATGGTATTGGAAATACCCCTCACCACAGCCTGGAGCCACTTCACTGTATCGCCGATGGCCCCGTGCAGTCGCGCTCGCAGCTGGGCCTTTATATCTTTCAGCTTCGCCGCCAGCCTCCTGCCCATGGTCTACCGTTTTACCGTGAAATAGCCGGTCTTGGAAGAAATTCGGTCGCGCGAGCAGCCGGGCTCGGATGACGCATCCACTCGTACACCTGAATATGGCCCAGCGTGCGCGCCTGGGACCTTGGCGATAACGCGCTGGTGCCTCCACCGATTCAGGCTATTTGTGGTTCGTCAAGCTCGCGCCAAGCATTGAGACGCCATTCCAGGCGATTTGCACACCGATGCACATCAGAATGAAAGCGATCACTCTCAAAATACCGTGCACGGTGGAGGGCGACACGGCCTTGATCAGTCTCGGCGCGTAGCCGTAACAAAAATAGACGCACGCGCACAGCACGATGCCGGCAAGCACGATACCGGCATGTCCCGCGGCAGTTTCAGCGAGGCCCTTGTTGGATAGGCGCGCGCTCAGGGTGAGCATGACCACCAACGTCCCTGGCCCGGCGGTGATTGGGAAGGTGAAAGGATAGAAGATTTTTCCCGCCAGATCTCCATCATCGCTTGAACCGCTGCCGGCAATCTCCTCGTTCTTCTTTCGAGTGTTCACGCTCGCATCGTTCTCGAACAACAGGGACCACGCGGTGGCGACGATGATCATGCCACCAGTCACTTGCACGACAGGCAACGAAATCCCGAAAAAGCTAAGCAGGAGCGAACCCAGAAACTCGATAACAACTAAGAACACGATTGTCGCGAGAGCAATCTTGCGAGCCAACTGCCGATAGACCTCCACCGGTTCGTCTCCCACCAATCCCAGGAAAATGAGAGCGGAACCGACGGGATTAATCAGCGGAAGCAAGGCAGTAAACGCCAGAAGAAAGGATATCCAGACCAAC
>Ga0302325_10014389_pt1 | contig 16844 bp, 17 predicted proteins | sample Palsa_T0_2_FD_201948 | JGI IMG/M metagenome (GOLD analysis project Ga0302325, IMG submission 201948) | Peat permafrost microbial communities from Stordalen Mire near Abisko, Sweden - Palsa_T0_2 | ecosystem: Environmental > Terrestrial > Soil > Palsa > Peat permafrost | place: Sweden: Abisko... | reverse complement strand
GCACGCCGTCTACAACCGCGATGGTATTCGAGTCCCCCCCTTGCTTCAGTACGGGCAGGTACACCGACCTTTGTCCGTCCACGCGCACGGCGTTGTATTGCAGCGCGTACGCGTCTTTGGCGACGCCAATATCCTGTACGCGCACCGGATTGTCGCCACTCAGCTTCAGGGGCACGCGATTGATATCGCCTACCTTGTCTACCTGGCTATTGGCGTAGATGTTGTAATCGTACTTGCCGATCTGCACGTCGCCGGCCGGCAAGATGAGATTGGAGTCGTTCATCGCGCGCACGACATCCATCAGGCTCAATTGCCGCGCTTCGAGTTTGAACGGATCGGCATAGAGCATGATCTCGCGCCATCTGCCGCCAAACGGCTGCGGGACGGCCGCGCCCGCGACGCCCGCCAACTGATTACGCACCACGTTCTGCGCCAGATCCTTCAATTGCGTCTCACTAAGATCCTCGCCATTCAAGGTCACCAGGCACACGGGCAAACTGGATGCGTCCATTTTCAATACGAACGGAGGTAGCGTTCCGGGCGGCAGATGGCTGATTTCAGCCATCGCCAGACTGGCGATGGTGGTCACCGCGGAGTCCGCATTGGTGCCCGGCTGGAAATACACCTTGATCAGGCTCACGCCCGAAAGCGAGCGGGATTCCATGTGATCGATACCGCTCGCCAGCGTGAAAAAGCGCTCCAGGTGATAGGTGATATTGCCTTCGACCTGTTCGGGCGGCATGCCGGAATAGAAAGTCGCCACCGCCACGACGGGGATATTCATGGCGGGAAACAAGTCCACCGGCATGCGCACCACGCTGACCACGCCGATGAGGACAATTACCAGGCAGACAACCACGATCAGATACGGCGTGCGAATGGCGAAGCGAGACATTCCTATTGAAACTGTGTTACTGAACTTGTGCTAGCAAGAGTCTGACTTGCACTGCCTGGCCGTCCTTCAACCCGGTGCGGCGGCCCACCACGACCACATCGCCTTCTTGCAAGCCGGACCGCACCTCTACGCGGCGATCGGTCTCGATGCCCAGCGTCACGGGAACGATGCGGATTACGCCGGACGGCGTGACGGAGTAAACGCGCGTGGACGTTCCATTTCGATCCACCGCGTCGAGCGGAACCGATAGGGCATCGCGACGCTCGTCGACCCGCAGGTTCACTTCGGCATACATGCCCGGAATCAGCGTGAGGGACGGATTGGGAACGTCCACCTCGGCGTCCATGGTTCGTGTGGACGGCTGGATATCGTTCGAGAATCGCGCCACCCGTCCCTGAAACGTCCGGTCCAGCGAAGATACCCGGACTTCCACTGTCCCACCCACGTGCACGCGCGACACCGCCGACTCCGGCACAGGCAAGATCAATCGGAGCAGGTTATTTTGGGAAAGCTGCACGACCGGCATGGCCTGCGTTTGGGATGCCGTGCCGGCTTGAATCATGGATCCGGCATTGGCGTAGCGTTTGGTTACGACGCCGTCAAACGGTGCAGTGATGGTTGTATAGTTGTGCAGTGTCCGGACGCGCGTCTGGTCGGCCTGGGCTACGTGCAAGCGCTGCTCGGCCGTGTGCAAGCCGGACTTCGCCGCGGATACCTGTGCCTCGGCGATCAAGTCGCGCGAGCGCGCTTCATCGACCTCCTGCTGCGGCACCAGACCGGGCTCGCGTTTTAGAACGTCCGCGATCCGGGCTGAGGATAGGTGTGCCAGATCGTGCACCGCTTCGGCACGTTGCAACTCATCGGATGCGGTCGCGATTTCGGCCTCCGCCTGACCGATAGCCGCGGCCGCCTTGGTTAGATCGTCCTCCATTTCGGGAATTTCCAGCGTTGCCAGCACCTGGCCTTCCCGAACGCGGTCGCCCATATCCACGTTGATGGAGCGCACATAGCCCGCCACCTTGGCCATCAAGTCCACTTGCTGAAACGGTTGGAACTCAGCCGTGAGAACCACGTCGCGGACCAGATCGGCGCGTGCCGTTTTCGCCGCTGGAACCAGAGGCGGGGCGGCGGCCTTTTCATTGGCATTGGTTTGGCTACAGGCGCTCAGCCCCAAAATCGCGGCGCATAGCAGAAGTGCTCTTGCATGCGCCGCGGAGTTAACCGTGCTCATCGCAAACCTCCGGTTACAAAATTCAGCGCCGCGCGCCTGCTCAGGTATTCATACTTGGCGCCGGCGGCTGCGATCTCGGCGGAAACCTGGCTCAGTTGCGCCTGATTCAGTTCGACAATACTGCCCAAACCGTTGTCGTAGCGCGTCTGCGCCAGCCTGAGACTCTGCTCGGCTTGCGCCACCAGCCGGGCGGTCACATCCAGACGGCGGAAGGCGGTATTGGCCTCGAGCCAGGCCACCCGCACTTGCTCGGAAGTCTGGACGGTGAGAGCTTCGACTTCGCGGTCGGCCGCCTCGGCGCGCAACTCCGCCTCGCTGCGCCGCGCGGCATACAGATTGCCGTTGAAGATCGGCACATTCACGTTCACCCCGGCGGCACTGTACGTGGAACGCAGGCGGGGATCGGCCGCCGGAAGGCCACCGGCTACGCCCACCAAGCTAACTGTGGGCCGGCTCAAATCTTTTTCCGCTTGCGCGAAACGATGCGCAGCGTCACGGGTCAAACGAAGCGCGGCCAGATCGGGACGCTGCTGCAAAGCTCGTGCGACGACTGCCTCCGGGTCGGGTTCGAGAGCCGGGGGTAACGGTTCATCGGCAAGCTCGAACCCATCGTTCCGAGGGGCCCCCAGGGATGCGCTGAAGCGTGCTCGGCTTGCCTGAACCTCGTCGTCGGCGTGAACCAGCGCCAATTCCGCCTCGGAAACCGCTACTTCGGCGAAACTCACATCCAATGTCGATTTCAGCGAACTTTCAGCCAGGGCGCGCACTTGCCGTAGCGTGAGGCGGCGATTATTGACGACGGCCTGCGCGACCTTCAGGACTGTGCCGGCGGCCAGCGCCTGATAGTAGGCCTGATCCACTTCGATCAGGACCTGCGCGCGCGTATTCCCGACGAGCTGCTCCTGCGCGGATGCCCGCAGCTTAGCTGATTCGGCCAGATTCGCGGTGCGTCCGAAGTCGCTGACCAATTGACTGATGGTCACGCCCGCCGCCACTCGGCTGTACAAGCTGGAGGTCTGAACCGTGCCTGCAGACAGTGTCGTATCGTGGTCGGCTGCCACGCTGGTGAAATTCCCCGCGACCAGAGGATAGAGGCCCGCGCGCGCTTCGGAAACCACCGATCTTGCCGCCTGAGCTACAAGATTCGCCGAAACAATCCGGGGGTGATTGCGGAGCGCGATTTGCTCCGCTTCAGCAAGCGTGATGCGCGGCGGCGATTGGGCTACGGCCAGACGTACCGCCGGGCTGGCGCCCAGCAGAAATATCGCGATAAGGGGCCACTTCCACATCCTAACTGGGGTCTTCCCGGACAGCGGACTTAAGGATCGTGGTGTCATGAACCTCAATCAGGCCGTCGGTGATAAGTTCGCAAAGGGCGGGCAACAACGCCTCCGCGGCATCCTTGGTTTCGATAAATTCGATGCGTACCGGAAGATGCTCCCGTTCCGCCATCCCACTCTCGGTCGAGTGCGTGCGATGGTGAGAACCGAAGCCCGCCGCCGGCCGGATCAACGTGGCCCCGCTACCCCGCGCTCGCGCAGAAACGAGAAGATTTCGTTGTAGAGAAAGTCGTGCCGGGCGACGGTGTCTTCGTTCAGATGAATCGTAATTTTCTTCGCCAATCCCGGTGCGAGCATCCCTAACGCCTCGTCGGTATCGTTTAATCGGTTTCACGACCACACCCGTATAGTCTAGTGCTACGATGGATTCAGTAGACTAATGTCAGGGCAGGGTTAAATCTAGTTATACCGGCGAAACCTTTGGAAGCCTACTGAAGACTTCCTGAAGTTTTCCTAACAGCGGCTTCAGAAAATTGTAAGAAAATCTTCAGGGAGGAAGTCCTCCCGGTCGAATATAAAGGAAAGAAGCTGTGCGGATTCTGGTGATCGAGGACGAACCGAAGCTGGGGAAGGCATTGCAGGAGGGCCTGGAGGCCGAAGAGTACGCGGTTTCCCTGGCACTTACCGGCGAGGAAGGATTCTATCTGGCCCAAGCGGAGAACTTCGATGTGTGTGTCCTCGACGTCATGCTGCCCGGTCGAAGCGGCCTGGAAATCCTGGCGACTATGCGTGCGCGCGGCTCGAAGACACCCGTCCTGCTGCTAACCGCCAGAGATGCAGTGGAAGACCGTGTCCGCGGTCTGGATGCTGGCGCCGACGATTACCTGGTCAAGCCCTTCGCATTTCCCGAACTACTCGCCCGGATCAGGGCACTGGGCCGCAGGGGAATTACGGAAACCAGGGCGAAACTACAAGTCGCCGACCTCCAGATGGACATTGTGGCGCGTTCCGTCAGGCGCAACGGACAAATGCTGGAGCTCACCGCGCGCGAGTTCGAACTTCTCGAATACCTGGTGCGTCATCAAGGCCACGTGGTATCCCGCGAAATGCTGACGCGCGATGTCTGGAAGGAGAGCAGCCGGCATACGCCTCTGGATAACGTTATCGACGTGCACGTGGCGCGGTTGCGGCGTAAGGTTGACGACCGGTTCGAGCAAAAGCTTGTCCACACGGTGCGCGGAGTTGGCTTTGTGGTTCGCGAACAGCAGCCTTAATGGGAGTACAGAACATAGTTCGCGTAGTCCTTTTCCACCTGCGGGTCCTGCGCAAGTTGCTGCTTCAGGATCCAGATACCGTCTGTGTTCGCGATGAAAATGAGTCCCCGCCGATCGTCCCTGCTCATGGCGGTAACGCCAGTGAACTCGCGGGCTATCCTGGGATTGTGCGTATCCGAGAAGTCCATGATGCGGATAGTTTGCGGAGCCGGCGTGGATGCCGGAGACATGGGTCCGGTGGTCACCAGAGCCGCCGTACCGGCGACGGCGGCCAGATTGCCGGATGCACTGGCAGGGTATGGAACGTCGCCGAGAACGGAGGGCCGGCCCGCGTCGGTCACGTCGATCAGCGCCACACCCCGGCCGCCGTCGCGCTCGGCATAAAGATAATAGCTGCTGAAGTGTTGTGTGGTGAAGAAGCGCGCAACGGTTCCGTCCGTCAGGGGAATGTGGCCGGCCACCTCAATTGCATCGGTCGATTCAGGTGGCCGCGCTTTGGACAACTTGTCTTTGGCGTCGAGGGCTGGCGCAATCGTCGTCGCTACGGCCAAGAGCACGGCGGAAGCTACACTAAGGCGTAAGTTTGCCATAAGTAAAAGGATTAACATCGGCGGGTCACGTTTGTGCCTGAAGTGTTTCTGAACTTTTCCTGACTGTTACGTCATCTGCGAGTAAGCTCAATTGCAGTACACGCGAATGGACATGCTACACAAATTACGCCCCAGACACGTCCGCACCCGGTTAACACTGTGGTACGTCTTTGGGCTGGCGGGTGTGTTGATCGTCTCCTGGAGCCTTACCGCCGCATTCATGTTCTACGAGATGCGAAACCAATTGGATCATTACGCGGTCCAGGACATCGAGACAGTGGAGGGGCTACTTTATTTCGATGCCAGTGGGCGCTTGCTGCAGCACGAGGACTATCACAATCATCCGGAGTCCAAGCAGGTGCTCGAACGCTTCCTGGAGGTTCGTTCGTCCGAGGGCGCGGTCCTCTATCGGAACGAACGACTGGGAAACCAGGCGCTGGGTGGGAGCGCTTTTCCCAGCGAAGGCCAAGGCCAATACTCGAACCGATCCGCGCGCCTGGCCGATGGTACACCCGTTCGCATGGTGAGCCGGCGGCATGTGCTCGATGGCCATCCGCTCCTGCTCCGGCTGGGATATAGCGAGCGCCCCATTTGGATGCGGTTCGAGGAATTCGGGACGGCCTCGTTGCTGGCGCTGCCCATTGTCTTGGCGGCGTCCGGTCTTGCCGGTTACATCCTCACCCGAAGAGCCTTAGCGCCGCTACAGGAGATGGCGTATAAGGTGCAGCGGATCACCTCGGAGAACCTGCACGAACGTCTGCCGGTTGGGGCGGCGGGGGACGAACTCGACCATCTTGCACGGGTGTTTAACAGCCTGCTGGCGCGGCTCGAACAATCCTTCGAGCAGCTTCGCAGATTTACCGCGGACGCCTCCCATGAACTGCGTACGCCGTTGGCATCCATCCGCAGCGTTGGCGAGGTTGCGCTGCGGAAGAACGGGGATCGGGAGGCGTACCGAGATACGGTCGGAAGCATGCTGGAGGAGGTCAACCGCCTTACCGCGCTGGTCGACAGTCTTCTGACCATTTCGCGCGCGGACGCCGGCCGCATTCAACTGCATCCCACGGTTTTCTCCGTTATGGCTCTGGCGCGGGAGGCCGCCGGTCTTTTCGATGTCCTTGTTGAGGAAAAAGATCTACAAATCGCCATTGAAGGAGACGAAGACGCAAGCCTAACGGGGGATCGCGTGTTTCTGAGGCAGGCTCTGGTGAACATCATCCACAACGCGGTGAAATACTCGTTGCCGGGTGGATCCATTTCGGTACGCGTACACCACAAGCCCGCGGGAAGCGTAGAGGTGGAAGTTGCGGATGCCGGCCCGGGCATCTCACCGGAACATTTCGAAAAAATATTCGACCGATTCTACCGCGTGGATGAGTCACGATCGCGTGAGGCGGGCGGAGCGGGGCTGGGACTTTCAATCGCTCAATGGGTGGTGCGCATACATGGGGGCGATATTCGCCTGGTTCCAACGCCCGGAGGCGGCTGCACGTTTCAAATCCGCTTGCCGGCCCTCACGCCTCCGGCAGGACAATCGTAAACTTGGTCCCCTTGTTCAACTGGCTCACCACCGAAACTGAGCCCTGCATCTGCTCGATCACATGCTTCACGATCGAAAGTCCCAGGCCCGTGCCGCCCACCTCGCGCGATCTGGCCTTATCCACGCGATAGAAACGTTCGAAGATGCGCGGCAAATCCTCGGAAGGAATTCCGATGCCGCTGTCGGCTATACCGATGGCGACCTTGCCGCCCGGCAAGCGGCTCGCTTCCACCCAAACTTCTCCACCGCCGCGGTTAAACTTCACCGCGTTATCCAAGAGGTTGACGAAGGCCTGCTCCAGCTTGATCTTGTTGCCCATCACCAATAAATCCTCGACCGTGCCCCAGGCCAGGCTAACCTTGCGCATAGCCGCCTCGGATTCGACTGTGCGCATGGCAGCCTCCAAAGTGGACAGCACCGAGAGTTTGCCGGGGGCTACCGGCGGCCGGCCGGACTCCAATTCCGAGAGCGTGAGCAGGTCCGAGGCGATATTGTTCAAGCGTATGGCATGCGATTGGATAATTTCGACGAACCGGCGGCGGTGTTCGGAATCGTCCAGCGCGCCATCGAGCAGCGTTTCCGCGTAGCCGCGAATGGCGGTCAAGGGCGTGCGCAACTCGTGCGAAACGTTGGCCACGAAGTCCTTGCGCACGCGTTCCAGACGTTCCAGATCCGTAATGTCATGCAGTATGGCCATGGCTCCGCTGCTGGTGACGCCGGCCAACGGCGCGGCCTGCACTTCGAACGACCGGCCGTCGGCGCCGGTCAAATGCATGCGCCGCTTCAAGGACTCGCCGGAGGAAACCACGGTGCGCAGCATCTCCAGGAAGTCCGGGTCGCGCACCAGACGCAGTACCGGCAAGCCTGGAGGCACCGGGCCGTGCACGCCGAACGCGGTGGCAAAGGCCGCATTGCAAAACGTTACGCGCAGTTCTTTATCGACGGCCAGCACGCCTTCCACCATGCCCGTCAGGATGGCATCGCGGCGGGCGCCCTCGAGGCGCACCTTGTCCACCAGATCGTTGACCTGCGCCGCCACGCGCCCCAATGCTCCGGACAGCGCCCCCAACTCGTCCGGCGATTCCGGTGGCGGAGTTTGGGCCGGTCCGCTGACAAGGCCCTCTACGAAGATCCGCAGGCGCGCGATGCGGTGGCGAAGACCCTGCGAAATCAATAAGGCGCAGCCAACGCCTGCCAAGACCATCGCTAGCGTGGCTATCCCCATACGCCAACGCAGCCGCTGAACAAGAGCGGCATCCAGGCCGACGATTGAAAGGTTCAGCAGAAGCAGTTCGACCGCGGCCAGCAGCAGCACGCCCCACACGAGTTTTTGGAACAGCGAGCGGCGCATATGAAACCGTTACAATCGTAGCAGTGCATCCTGCCGAAACCCAAGATATCTACGGCGACGTTGACCAAATCATTCGCCAACGCATAGCTCCGCACCTGCCGGCGTTGGCCGCCTGCCGGAATAGCGCGGAGCTATGGGGGTTGGATCTGTACCGGACGCTGGAGCAGGACATCCGCCGCGTCCTGGACACTCCGGAGACCGGCAATTTCAGCAACTCGAAGAGCGCGGCTCCGGCCCGGCCGCACTATCGTTTCGTGGCTTGGAATGTGGAACGCGGCGCACAGTACGGCGGGCAGGTGGATACGCTGCGCACGCACCCGTATCTGCGCGAGGCCGATGTTCTGCTGCTGACCGAAACGGACTCCGGGATGGTTCGATCCGGGAACCGCAACGTGGCGCGGGACCTGGCGCGCGCGCTGGGTATGTATTGCGCCTTCGTGCCCTGCTACTTGAATCTGACCAAGGGATCGGGCGTCGAGCAGGATCTGCCCGGCGCGAACGATCTGGGCTTGCATGGCAATGCCCTGCTGAGCCGCTATCCGATGGCCAATATCCGGCCGGTGTTTCTTGAGAATGGCGTGGACATTATGGCATCGCGCGAGAAGCGTATCGGCAGGCAAGCGGCAATAGCGGCGGATATCCGTTTTCCCGATGCCACGGTGACGGCGGTTTCCGTGCATCTGGACGCGCAATCCACGCAGCGGCACCGTTACCTGCAACTGCGGGACGTGCTGGATTCGATCGGCGATACGCAAGCGGTGGTGGTGGGCGGCGACTGGAATACCAGTACTTACAACTCATCCCGCGCCTTGCATGCCATTCTAGGCTTTTGGCTGCGCGTCCTAATGGGCGTGGATAACGTCATCCGTAACCATTATCTGCACCCATACCGGCGTTTTGAACGCGACCTTTTCGGACTGCTGGAGGCTCGTGGATTCGACTACAAGGAGTGCAACCGGCTGGGAGAGCGCACCGTTTCCTACGATGTGGACGATCTGCGCGCGACCAAAGCCCTGCGCGACTGGGTGCCCGGCTGGTGTTTCCACTTTATCCGCTGGTCGCTACGGAACCACGGGGGGCGATGTCCGGTAAAGCTGGATTGGTTCGCGACGCGCGGAGTGCGCTGCTTGAATCCGGTGGTGGTGCACGACGTCCGGGAGGGGCGCGCCGTGCCGCTATCGGACCATGATGCGATCGGGGTGGACCTGTCCCCTAGCTTCCTCTAAGCCCCAGCAGCCTGGCTCAGATTGCGCTGGGTGTTACACGGCTGCAGGCGATATCCCAACCCAAATACCGTCTCCAGGTGCTGGCGGCTATACGATCCCAATTTGACGCGCAGGCGGCGGAGATGCACATCCATGGTCCGTGAATGAATCTCAGGACCGTACCCCCACACGTTCAGCATCAGCGTATCTCGCGGCATAATCTCGCCCGCATTCCGAGCCAGTTGTGCCAGGAGCGAGAATTCCATGCGCGTAAGGCGAACCGGCGTGCCGTCCAGAAGTACTCCCTGGGTATGAAAGTCCACTTCCAGCCGGGCGTCCCGGTAGCGCGCCACACGGCTCGATTCCATCTGAATCAGTTCCATAGCCTTTAGCCTCTTACCTCAGCTTTGATGTTGCTTTATCCGCCGCACAACCGCTTTCCGTACAGCCCAACGAAACCGCCGGCGCAAATTCAACCCGAACATGTGTTTGTTACGCATCTGCTGCTACCTCCACGCCAATGTTGGCGTAATCGTCATTTCAATGCAATAGATTCTGCCTGTAATCGAGATTCACATCTAAGTATTTGAAAAGAAGTTAGATCGTTGAACGTCTGTACCGCACTCCCGATCCGCGTCGCAAAAAGGCAGCTGTAATCGATCTGTACAGCTAAGTTATTGCATTGCCAGTAGATATTTAATCATCTGTACCAAGAGCCAACCTGCCAAAGCTAAAACTTCCAGCCCGATTAATAGAGGATCGGTGGCCCCAAAATTCTCCAGGCGATATAATGGCGATTTGGGAAGCAACGCTCCGCCCGAGAAGCTAAGGCAATACGAGAAGTTGGTCGCTACCAACCCGCACATCCCGAGGAAGGGCGCGACGGTTCCCTACACGTCGCTCAACGGGAACATGTTCAGCTATTTGCACGCCTCCGGTGCCATGGCGTTGAGGCTTCCGGCGGGAGAACGGGAGAAGTTTCTGAAGAAGTACGGAGCTAAGCTTTTCGAGGCATATGGGATCGTGCAAAAGGAGTATGTCACCGTGCCCGAAGCTCTCCTGGCGAATACCGACGAGGTGAAACCGTATTTCGAGATCGGCTACGAATACGCCAAGAGCCTCAAGCCTCAGCCCGCCAAGAAGAAAAACCGCTAACCTCGCGGGTTCCGCGACGGGGAAATACCGCATCGGCGGGATGCCCGAAACCTCACCGCCGCGTTAAGCTACCTATAGGAATTTATTCCTGGAGGAAATACGAAGTGAATAAGGTACTATGCGCCACCATAGCAGCCGCATGCGTGTTCGCCGCGGGTTGCTCGAAGAAAGTCGCGGTGAAAACGACGCCCCCGCCCGCTGCCCAACAGGCAGCCGCAACCACCCCCGACAAACCGCTGATTTCGCTGTTTGCCGCCTCGCCCGGAACCATCGATAAAGGCAGCGACACGAATCTGCGTTGGGCGGTGGAACACGCCAACAACGTACGGATCAGCCCGGCCCTGGGACAGGTCGACGAGTCCGGGAGCCGGCGAATCTTTCCCGCCGCCGACACCGTTTATACTCTAACGGCGACCGGGCCTGGCGGGACCGCCACCGCAACGGCCAGCGTGAACCTGGTTGTACATACCGCTTCCAAAATGCCGGATCAAGCGACCAAGGACCGCATCCAGGAGTTGCTGAACCGTATTCAGGACGCCTATTTCGATTACAACAGGCACGATATTCGTCCGGACGCGCAGCAGGCGCTGGTCGCCGATGCCAAGACCCTGGGCGAGATCCTGAAACAGTATCCCGACTATAAGCTGACGGTGCAGGGCTATTGCGACGAACGCGGATCCGAGGAGTATAACCTGGCGCTGGGCGAAAAGCGCGCCGAACAAGCCAAGGAGTATTTGGCCTCATTGGGCGTTCCCGGCGGTCAATTGAAGACCATCAGCTACGGCAAGGAGAAGCAGATCTGCGACGAGCACGACGAAGCCTGCTGGCAGAAGAATCGCCGCGCGCACATCACGCAGGAGCAGTAAAGACCGGAGATTGCGTCATCGCGGGGTAGAATGATTGCAGATGGGATTCGCGAAGGCGCAGCCGGTAGTCGTCGACCATACCGCTCGCGCCGCGCCGCCGGGACCGCGAGGCCTTGGCTTGGCGCTGCGCTTGCTGCGCGCGCCGAATGGCTGGCTTGACTTCCTAACCTGGTGCCAGCGGCGGTATGGCAATGTGGTCTTCTTCAAATTCCTTGGCGCGCCGGCCTGTCTGATCAACGACCCGGCCGGCATTGAGCGCGTGCTGGTTACGGACCACCAGAAGTTCACCAAGTCCATGGATTACCGCGCCTTGTCGCGAGTATTGGGTCAGGGACTGCTTACCAGTGAAGGCGAGTTCTGGAAGCGGCAGCGCCGGCTGGTGCAGCCCGCCTTCTTCCGCGAGCGCATCTTGTCATATGGCGGCTTGATGACGTCGTATACGGTGCGGATGATGGAGACATGGCAGGACGGCGAAGTGCGCGACGTGCATCGCGACATGATGCGCGTGACGCTTGAAATTGCGGCCCGCAGTCTTTTTAACGTGGATATCGACGGCGATGCCGGAACCATCGCCAAGGCCATGGCCGTGGTCATGAACGAAATGCCGAAACTGGCCGGTTTCGCCTTTCTTCCGGACTGGGTGCCGGTACCGGGTTTGGGGGCATTCCGCCGTGCGCTGGCCGATCTCGATAGGATCGTGTACGGAATCATTCGCGACCGCCGGGCCGCCGGCAATCACCCTGGCGACCTGCTGGATATGCTGCTTGATGCCCGCGATGAAAATGGCGCGGGCATGTCCGATCTGCAACTTCGCGACGAGGTGATGACGCTGTTGCTGGCCGGTCATGAAACTACCGCCAATACGCTCGCCTGGACCCTCTATCTGCTGGCGCAGAATCCGGAAGGGCAATCCCGCCTGCAAGCCGAGGTGCGTGAGGTCCTGGGGGGCCGCGCGGCGGAGGCTTCCGGTCTTAACCGCCTGCCCTACACGCAAATGGTGCTGATGGAGGCCCAACGCCTGTATCCCCCGGCTTGGGCCATCGGCCGCAAAGCGCTTCAGGATTTCGAAGTCTCCGGATACCGTTTGCGCGCCGGCACCAATGTAGTGGTGTCGCAATGGGTCTTGCATCGCGATCCGCAATTCTATCCAAATCCGGAGATCTTCGATCCGGAGCGCTGGCGCGAAGAAGTGGCTGGACGGCGCAGCCTGCCCAAGTTCGTTTATTTGCCCTTCGGGGCAGGACCGCGGGTCTGCGTGGGTGCGAGCCTGGCGCTCACCGAATCGGCGTTGGTGTTGGCCACGCTGATCGAGCGCTTCCGATTCTCGCTAACTTCCGCTGCACCGGTGGAAGCTTTCCCGTCGGTGACATTACGTCCGAAACATGGGTTGCGGCTGCGCGTGGAGCGAACGGACTAGCGGGTGCGGCCTCCGAGTTCTATTTCCCTCGGGGAATGTTGTAACTGAAGGTTAACCTGAGCACGATCTGATCGCCCCTAAACTCCGGTGGGAAAGGCGGAAAGGGATGTGAGGCGTCGATCCCGGCGACCGCCGCGCGTTCCAACGCCGGAACGGAATGCACGACGATCACGAGCTTCGGAACAGCACCGTCCTTGGAGATCGAAAATTCCGCCTCCACTTTTCCGCGCAAGCCTAACCTGGCGCTCTCCGGATAGACCGCGAACCAATTCCGGCGAACGGCGGCGAGCACTTGCTTCAGGTAGGGCTTGAAATCGACGCCCATCGGATCGCTACGCAGTTCGGGCGGGCTCACACCGTTGCCTCTTCGGTCGACGCTCGCTTCGCCCTCGTCGCCCAGCGTCAACCCGCCTTGCGCGCCTCCGTGCGTGAGTTCCCGGATCGCTCCATCCACGGAGGTGTCCGGACGCACTACAGTGCCCACACCGCCCGAGGGCGGTGGGGCGGTGGGGGTTTCAAATGCCAGCTTGGGCTTCTCCTGCTCCTGTATCTGGGGTGGCGGCTGGTTCGTCAAAGGCCCCACCGGCAGTCCGCGCGGCGGTTGCACATCGCGATTGCCGGCTTGAATCTGCGGCGGTTCCGGCAGCGGCGCGGGTGGCGGCTGCGGCGGAGCGGCGAATTTTGCCTGCGGCCTGGTGCTCGAGGGAGGTGAATTCGGAATCCGAATGCGGGGGTGCGCTTGCAGCGCCTCCACTGTTACTTCCTTGGCGATGGGAGCTTTGTTAGGAGCCTTCTGGGTCAATTCCGTGGGAGGCTCAATCAGCGGAGTGATCTGTTCCACGCGCCGCGGCGGCTGCATCAGGCTGCGGGGCATCAGGGCCAACGCGACGATGGCCGCTACGTGCGCCGCAATGGAAAGCAGCCGCGCCCAGCTGACACGTCCACGGTCCTGCTCCCAACTGGTCAGCAGATGTAATTCCGCCGGATCTTCGACCGAGGAACGAACTATAGCTTCCATCCGCTTGCCAACGACTTAGAGACTATCTCCGAGTGTTCTTCGATTTTATCAAGAATAGACAAAGCTATCCGCAATGTTTGACGCGCCGCAAGTCCCGAAGTTTTCGGCGATTTTCGCGTCTCCACGCTGTCCAGAAAGGCGTCGAATTGTAACTGCAATGGCTCGGATTTCGCCACCGGGACTGGTTCGAAAGATACTTGCTGGCCGGTTCCGACCGAAAATATAACTAATTCTTTACGTGCGTAATCGAGCGAACAATATTGTTGCGGCTGAAACAGGCGCAGCTTGCGGACGCGCTCGGTGGAAACCCGGCTGGCGGTCAGGTTGGCCACGCAGCCGTTCGGAAACTGCAGCCGGACATTGGCGATGTCCACCTTGGGTGAAAGGATAGATACGCCCGCGCCGCGGATCTCATCAGGCTCCGCTCGGGTCAGGCTTAGCACGATGTCTATGTCGTGGATCATGAGGTCCAGGATCACATCTACATCCAGACTGCGCGGGCTGAACACGCTGAGCCGGTGAATCTCGAAGAACAGCGGCAGTGTGACGCGCGCTTCGAGCGCGACTACCGCGGGATTGAAGCGCTCCAGATGACCCACCTGCAGGATGCGCCCGTGGCGCGCGGCGGCGCCAATCAACCGATCGGCGGATTCGAGGTCGGGCGCGATTGGCTTTTCCACCAGCACGTCGATACCGTTCTCCAGCAGCCAGCAACCGATTGCCGCGTGGGCCGATGTGGGTGTCGCGACGATGGCCGCATCCACTTTGCCGGCCAGTTCGCGGTAATCGGTGATGGCGCCGCGGGAGGAGTCGGTATCTACCACGGCGGTCAACTCCGCACGTGCAGACTCCCGGACGACGCGGCAATGGTTCTGCCCGAACTGCCCCGCACCTACTACCGCGACTCTATGCATCGGGCGTCTGCCCCACAATGGCGATGCCCGCTGCATTGGCGCGCGCCAGCATCTCCTCGCGATCCAGCAGCAGCGTGCGGCCCGCATCCACCGACATCGCGGTGGTCCCGGTTTCATGCATTACGGCGATGGTGTCCAGCCCAGCTACCGGCACATCGAACAGCAAATGCCGCCGGCGATTGGAAACTTTCACCAGCGTCAGGGGGCGTCCATTCACCAGGCTCGCGGCGCGGCGCAACAGGGCGTCGGTCCCTTCCATGGCCTCGAGGGCCACGCAGGCGCGCTCGCAAATAGCCACGCTCTGGCCCACGTCGAAGCCGGCCAGCGACGAGGCTACCTTGCGGCCGTAGTCGATATCCGCCTCCTCGCGGGAATCCGGCTTACGCCGCGTCATTGCGCCGCGATCCGCCAGCAACGGTTTCAGTAGAGCGGTGGAATCGCGAAGCTGAATCCCCTCATCCGCGAGCACTTGAGCGACTCCCCCGATCAGGCCATCGGTATTCTTCGAAGGCAGCGAGGCCAGCAGCTTGATAAGCCTCCAGTCCGGCCGGATGGAGGAAAAGATCTTCGCGTGCTTCACTTGCCCGGCCATCACAACTTCGCCGATGCCCTCTTCCTTTAGGATATCGATCAGCCGGCTAAGCTGGCCCAGCGAGAGCCAGTGGCATTTTGCGGCCAGGAGTTCGACTTCGGGCGATGCCTCTTCCTTAATAGCCAACACCACCACTTCATGGCCGAGGCGGCGTGCGTTCTCCAGCGCGAGGATCGGAAAGCGGCCATTGCCGGCGATGAGACCATATTTCATCGCCGTCCCCTTACTTAATCACTCCTCTGTGCGATTCCCCAATAAATGCCAGCAACTCATCCACTTCGGCGCACTCGGGAATCTCCGCGCGAATCCGCTCCACCGCCTGCGATGTATTCAGGTTGCCGCGAGTCAAAAGCCGTAGCGCCGTTTGTAGGTTCTCAATGACGCCATGTTCGAACCCGCGCCGCTCCAGTCCGATGCGGTTGGCCCCGAAGACCTTGATCCCGCGTTCGCTAACCGTATTCGAGAATGGCAGTACATCCTGCGTGACCACGCTGTATCCGCCAATGATCGCGTGCCTGCCGATCCTGCAAAACTGGTGTATGCCCGTTGAAGCTCCGATGACCGCCCAATCGCCCACTGTTACATGCCCGCCCAGCGTGACCGCATTAGCCAATACCGCGCGGCTACCCACATGCACATCGTGCGCCACGTGGACGTAAGCCATCAGCAGGTTGTCGTCGCCAATGCTGGTGACTAGCCCGCCGCCTTCCGTCCCGCGATGAATGGTGACAAACTCCCGGATCTTGTTCCGGTTTCCGATGCGCGTTTCAGCCCGTTCGCCATGGTATTTCAAGTCCTGCGATGCCACGCCGACCGTGCTATATGGAAAAAAGACGTTATCCTCGCCGACGCGTAACGCCCCTTCCATATAAACGTGGGCCATAAGCCGAGTGCCTGCGCCGATCTCGACGCCGTCGCCCACGATCGAATACGGCCCGATGTCGGCGGTCTCGGCGATGCGCGCCGCGGGCGACACAATCGCGGTAGGATGAATCGGCATCGATCAGGAAAGCGCTTCCGCTTCTTCCTTGTCGGCCAGCTTGCACATCATCTCCGCTTCGGCCACCACCAGCCCGTCGACCGTCGCAGTGCCAACCATAACGGCCACACTGGCCTTGCGCTTGACGATCTTCATCTCCAGGCGGAGCACGTCACCGGGCACCACCGGCCGGCGAAACTTGGCGCTGGTGATGGAAGCCAGCAGCACCAGTTTGCGATGTCGGTCCGGGACATGTTTCAACACCAGCACGCCAGCCGTCTGCGCCAGCGCCTCCACAATCAGCACGCCCGGCATCACTGGAAAGCCCGGGAAATGGCCCTGAAAGAACGGTTCATTCTGCGTGACACACTTGATACCCACAATCCGCTCCTCCTCTAACTCGGTAATTCGGTCCACCAGCAGCATGGGATAGCGGTGTGGCAGTATGTCGCGGATTTCGTTGATATCCAAAACGGGCATGGAAGCCGCTATTATAACAGCCGTGGATTCTATTCTCTTCGAAGCCCGTTCCTGGCA
>Ga0302325_10014388_pt1 | contig 16844 bp, 15 predicted proteins | sample Palsa_T0_2_FD_201948 | JGI IMG/M metagenome (GOLD analysis project Ga0302325, IMG submission 201948) | Peat permafrost microbial communities from Stordalen Mire near Abisko, Sweden - Palsa_T0_2 | ecosystem: Environmental > Terrestrial > Soil > Palsa > Peat permafrost | place: Sweden: Abisko... | reverse complement strand
GGCGACCAGTACGGCCGGAAGATCTTCTTCCAGGCCTCGATCGTCATCTTCCTGGTCGGCTCGGTCCTGTCCGGCCTGTCCAACTCGATGATCATGCTGATCGCGTTCCGCGCGGTCCAGGGCCTCGGCTCCGGCGGCCTGATGGTCGGCGCGCAGGCGATCGTCGGCGACATCGTCTCGCCCCGCGACCGCGGCAAGTACTCCGGCCTCTTCGGCGGCGTCTTCGGCGTCGCCAGCGTGATCGGCCCGCTGCTCGGCGGCGTCTTCGTCGAGGAGCTGTCCTGGCGCTGGATCTTCTACATCAACCTCCCGATCGGCGCGATCGCGCTGTTCGTGGTGGCCAGCCAGGTGCCGGGCAAGCTCAGCCGGATCCACCACCAGATCGACTACCTCGGCACGATCGTGCTCGCGCTCGCCGCGACCGCGCTGATCCTGCTGACCAGCCTCGGCGGCACCACCTACCCGTGGAAGTCGGCCCCGATCTACATCCTCGGCGTGTCCGGGGTGCTGCTGATCATCGCGTTCGTCTTCGTCGAGCGCCGGGCGCCCGAGCCGGTGCTGCCGCTGCACCTGTTCAAGACCCGGGTCTTCTCCTCGACCAGCGTCGTCGGCTTCATCGTCGGCTTCGGCATGTTCGGCGCGATCGCCTACCTGCCGGCCTTCTTCCAGGTCGCCCGCGGCATCTCGCCCACCATCTCCGGGCTCTACCTGCTCCCGTTGATGCTCGGACTGCTGGTCATGTCGATCAGCTCCGGGCAGGTCATCTCGCGGACCGGCAAGTACCGGTACTTCCCGATCGCCGGCACCGCGCTGATGACCCTCGGCCTGTTCCTGCTGCACCTGATGGGCGTGTCCACCCCGACCTACCTAGACGCGCTCTACATGCTGACCCTCGGCCTCGGCCTCGGCAGCGTGATGCAGGTCCTGGTGATCATCGTGCAGAACGGCGTCCCGCACAGCGAAATCGGCGTCGCGACGGCCGGCTCCACGTTCTTCCGCTCCATCGGCGGCTCGTTCGGCACCGCGATCTTCGGCGCGATCTTCTCCAACGTGCTGGTCGGCAACCTCGCCCACCACCTGCACGGCATCAAGCTGCCGGCCGGCTTCAGCAGCGCCGACGTCACCCCGGCGATGCTCGACCTGCTGCCCGCGGCGGTGCGGCACGGCTTCGTCGACGGCTACGCCGAGTCGATCCAGACCGTGTTCCTGGTCGCGGCGCCGATCGCCGCCCTCGCCTTCCTCGCCACCTGGCTGATCCCCCAGGTCGAGCTGCGCAAGTGGAGCCACGCGGCGGGCGAGAAGAAGCCGGAGGCGATGATCGAGTCGCTTGAGTCGCTCGACCCGCAGGACGCCGCCCCCGGCACCTGAGTCACCCCGGCCCGACCGCGGTCACCCCGGACCGTTCGGGACATTCAAGATCTTCATCTCGAACGGTCCGGGGCGACTCCCGCACCTTCATCCTCACCCCTAGCGCGGGAAACCGGACTCGGGCAGTCTTATCGGTGCAAAGAACGGCATGAATGAAAGGCGGCGTCAGTGAGCGAACTCAAGGCAGAGGTCGACCCGGCCGAGGTTGGGCTTGACCCGGAGCGGCTGGGCCGGATCGACGGCACCTTCGCCCGTTACGTCGACGACGGGCGGCTGGCCGGCTACCTGGTCACGGTGAGCAGGCACGGCAAGCTCGCGCACGTGTCCAGCTACGGCGCCCGCGACCGCGACGAAGGTCTCCCGGTCGAATCGGACACCCTCTGGCGCATCTTCTCGATGACCAAGCCGATTACCTCGGTCGCCGCGATGATGCTGTACGAGGAGGGCGCGCTGCAGCTGACCGACCCGGTCAGCAAGTTCATCCCGTCCTTCGCGAGCCTGCGCGTCTACGCGGGCGGCTCGGACCAGAACCCGCTCACGGTCCCGGCCACCGAGCCGATGCGGGTCTGGCACCTGCTCACCCACACCTCCGGGCTGACCTACGGGTTCCACCGGGTGCACACGGTCGACGCGATCTACCGGGCGGCCGGCTTCGACCCGGGCGCGCCCAAGGGCATGGACCTGGCGGCGGCGTGCGACGGCTGGGCCGCGCTGCCGCTGCTGTTCGAGCCGGGCGCGGAGTGGAACTACGGCGTCTCGACGGACGTGCTCGGCCGGGTCGTCGAGGTCGCCTCCGGGCAGTCGCTCGACCAGTTCTTCGCCGAGCGCATCCTCGGCCCGCTGGGCATGACCGACACCACCTTCTGGGTCGACGACGACCGGGCGTCGCGGCTGGCCGCGCTGTACGGACTCGGCCCCGGCCGGGCGATGATCAAGATGGGCGCGCCGTGGGACAACGCCCGGATCAAGCCGCGGATGCTGAGCGGCGGCGGCGGCCTGGTCTCCACCGCGGCCGACTACCACCGGTTCCTGCAGCTGCTGCTCGACCGGCCCGACTCCCCGGCCGGCGAGCTCGACGGGGTGCGCCTGCTGAGCCCGCGCACGGTCCGCTACATGGGCCGCAACCACCTGCCGGGCGGGCCCGACATCGCCACCTTCGGCCGCGCCCTGTACGCCGAGTCGCCGATGCACGGCTCCGGCTTCGGCCTCGGCTTCGCGGTCGTCACCGACCCGGCCGCGGTCAAGGTCGACTGCTCGGCCGGCGAGCTGTCCTGGGGCGGCGCCGCCTCCACCGCGTTCTGGATCGACCAGTCCGAGGGGCTCACGGTCTCGTTCTTCACCCAGCTGATCCCGTCCAACGCCCTCCCGCTCCGCCCGCAGCTCCGCCAGCTCGTCTACCAGTCGTTCATTTAGCGGGAAAACACCGACAGGGGGTTGTCGCCGCCGCCGTCCAGAGTGGGTGATGCCGGGAGGGGCCCGGCATCAAGCGAGAGGGACGGACATGCCTGCATTCAACGCGATCGCCTGGTTCGAGGTCGGCACCGACGACCCGGCGGCGGCCGAGCGGTTCTACGGCGACGTGCTCGGCTGGACGGCCGCCAACGACGGCAACCCCACCTACCAGACGTTCACCACCGGCGACCCGGACGGCGTCCACGGCGGGCTGTTCGCCACCGATGGGCAGTTCGCCAGCTACGCCGTCTTCGGCGTGATCGTCGAGGACGTCGCCGCGACCTGCCGCAAGGCCGAGGAGGCGGGCGGCAAGGTGCAGCGCGCCCCTCAGGTCACCCCGGACGGGCTGACCTTCGCCCACCTGCTCGACCCGGCCGGCAACCACTTCGAGATCTTCACCCCGCCGCCGGTCGGCTAGCGCCCGCATCGGGGATGCTCCGTCAGCTCAGCGTGAGCTGCCGGAGTTTCTCCGGCGGGATGTCGAGGTCCTCGCTGCGCAGCTGGCGCGGCGGCGCCACCTCGGCCGTGACCGTCACGCCGGTGATCCGGTCGGTGCGGAAGGCGCGCTGCCCGTCCCGGAGCCGGCACCAGGCCATCAGGTACCAGTGGGCGGCGGGCGACCCGACGTAGCCCAGCGGCTCGATGTCCCGGACGGTGACCGCCCCGGCCCGGTCGGCGTAGCCGATCCGCAGCACCCGCCGGGGCTGCAGCGCGTCCGCGACCAGTCGCGGCATCGGGGCCGGCGCCGCCGCCGCGCCCGGGCGGCCGAGCAGGTGGATGCGCTCGGCCAGCTCCTGGGCGGCGGCCGCGTCCCCGGCCTGCATCGCCGCCACCAGCTTGCGCAGCGCCGTCCCGGCGTCGGCCAGGAACGGCGTGCCGTCCAGCTGCCGCAGCGCCACCGCCATCGCCACCGCCTCACCCGGGGTCAGGTTGACCGGCGGCAGCGTCCGCGCCTTGTCCAGGCAGTAGCCGCCGGTCCGGCCGGGCTCGGCCCAGATCGGCACCCCGGACTGCTGCAGCGCGCTGATGTCCCGCTCGACCGTCCGCAGGCTGACCTCGAACCGCCCCGCCAGCCAGCGCGCGCTACGCGGCCGCGGCGCCACCGCCCGCAGCTCCTCGACGAGGGCGTACAGCCGATCCGTCCGGTTCACCCCGCCAACCTAGCAACCGGGTACGACATTCCACCCCGCCCCGCCCCGTGCCCGAGATAACAGCAAGAAGCGCGGAGCGCCGCAGGCGGCCGCGCAAGCGAAGGAAAACCGCAACCGCGGCTAGCCGAGCGCTGACCGCCAGCCTTCGTGGTAGCTCTCGCGCACCACGGCCGAGTACGGAGTCGGCGAGACGACCGCGCGGACCGAGAACTGCTCGTGCGGCTGCACCGTCGTCTTCCGTGACCCGCCGTCCGGCTCCCCCCAGACAACGCGCACCTCGGCCCCGATCGGGACGTCCGGGTCGACGGTGGCGAGCGACAGCCCGGACCGCTCGTTGGCCGAGTAGCCGGTGAACATCGACAGCCCGACGAGCTTGCCCGATGCGTCCACCACCGAGTCGAAGTTGGACGAGCCGTAGTTCGCGTTCGGAAGGTCGAAGAACTGGTAGCCGGGCCCCGGCCCGAGCGGTGACGTCAGCAGTTCACCGAGGTCGGCCGCGTTCCAGGCCAGCGTCACCTTCCGTCGCTGGGCGGCGCCGTCGATCGCGGCCAGCGCGTCCCGGCCGATGAAGTCGTGGTCGAACTTCACGAAGCCGCCGTAGCCAAGCTCCCACGGGTTCGTGTAGTAGTCGTCGATGGTGGGCGACACGAACGACCCGGCGATCGCGTTGGTCGCCTCGTACGAATCCGCCCCCAGCCACTCCCGGTACGACCGGAGCGAGGGCGAGGTGTAGATGGCGGGCAGCGGCGACGGGATCCAGCCGGACTCGAGCGTGTTGCAGGAGTAGGCGCGCGCGCCGCACGGCTCGAGCCCGAATTCGACCCCGGCGGCGAGGATCGTGTCCCGGACCTGGTCGTAGGACTCGTACGGGCCCCAGATTTCCAGCCCGGGCGCGCCCGCCATACCGTGCCGAAGCGTGCGAACCTTCTCACCGCCGATGTTCATCCAGCCCATCCGGAAGAACCGGACCTGCTCCATCGGCTCGCCGTTGAGCTTCTCGATCACCGCCCACGCGTTCGGCCCCTGGATCTGGAACCGCCACAGCTTGCGCGTCACCGGCTTGCCGTACGGCCTCGACGGCGACCGGGGGTCGAGCACCATGTCAACGTTGTAGCCCGACGAGCCCCTGAAGAGCAGCCAGTTGGCGACCGGCGCGCGCCCGACGAAGGTGAACTCCTCCTCGGACTCGCGGAAGAGGATGCCGTCGCCGATGACCCCGCCATCGGGCGAAACCGGTACGAACTGCTTGGCCGTGTCCACCGGGAACTTCGCGGTGGAGTTAATGCCGGTGTCGGTGATTAGCTTCAGCGCGTCGGGACCGGAGATAAAGATGTTGTGCATGTGGTGCGACTGGTCGTAGAGCACTGCCGTCTCCCGCCACGCGATGACCTCGCGACGGAAGTTCGTGAACTCGGACGGGACGACGGGGTAGACGTAGGCGCCGAGCTGCGAATTCCGCAGCAGCTCTACCGTGCTCCCGGCCTCGTCAAGCAGCTCTTGCAGGTTCGTCGCCATTTGCCACCTGTCTACATACGGATTCCTGTGCGGTCACATGCTAGCGCTCACCCCTGTGGGCCGTAATGCCCGCTATTGGGCAGGGTTGGACTGCTCCCTTGTGGTCACATAACAAAAGAAAGGAGTGGGCCGCGAGCAAAGACGGGAGTCGACGGGGCGTGGTCGTCGGCTCGGCCGGCTGGTTACAGCGTGTGCTCTCCGGAGTCACCTGCTTACGTTCAGAATAGAGTGCATTAGAGCTCTTGAACTGCGAAGACTGCGGGATGGGGGGATGCAGGCCATGCGGGGAGTGCACAGAGTGGATCACACGCTGTCATCACCGCGGGTGGTGGCCTACTCCACCATCCTGGTGGCGTCGGTCATCCCGCCGGTCTACCTGTTCGTCCGCTCGTTCTTGCATCGGGACGCCACTGACGCTGTCGTCGCGGTCTTGTGCGGGGTACTGTACCTGCTCGTGCTCTCCCGACTTTGGGACGTGGCCTCGTTCCAGCGGCGGGCCATGGTCCGCGAACGGACGCTCCGGCTGGCGGGCGCCGCGCTGTCCTCGGCGACCTCGGCCGAGGAGATCGCCGAAGCCGTTCAGCAGTCGGCAACCGTCCTGGTCAGCCGCCCTGAGGCAGTGTCGCGGGAGCGAGTGACGGCCCTGCTGGCGGTGCGCCGTGATGGCCGGCTGCGGGCGATCATCCCCGTCACCGCCACCACGCCCGTGGCCGTCGCCGATGAGCTCTCGGGTGACCGGCTGCGCGCGCTGACCGAGGAGCTGCTGCCCGGCCTGGACCGCTCGCGGTTCATCCCGGCCGAGGAGTTCGGCGTCGTCCGGCCGAACTCCGGCCGGCTCGGCCCGGCCGAGGGCGCCCTGCTCTGCCCGCTGATGCTCAAGGACCGGCCGACCGGTGACCCGCACATCGGGGTGCTCTGCGTCTACGGCCGGCAGCCGGTGCTGGCCGAGCTGTCGCCGGCCCTCGAGATCCTGGCCGGCCAGGCGGCCCTGGCGGTCGAGCGCGTCACCCTCACCCAGGAGGTGATCAGGCAGCGCGGCCAGGCGCTGTTCCGCACGCTGGTGCGCAACACCTCGGACGCGATCCTGATCATCGGCGACGACGGCCTGGTCGCCTACGCGACCCCGTCCGCCGCCGCCATCTTCGGCGACGTCGAGGTCGAGGGAAACCGGCTCGAGGACCTGGTCGACCCGGAGACGCGGGCCGACGTCGCCCGGGTGATGGACCTGATCCTGGCCGGGATCACCGCGGGCACGCACGGCTTCCTGCTCAGGATCGAGCGCCTCGACGGCCGCGACGCCGTGCTCGAGGTGCGCTCGAGCGACCTGCGCGGCGACCGGACCGTGGGCGGCATGGTGCTCACCTTGCGTGACGTCACCGAGCAGCACCAGCTCGAGCAGGAGCTGAAGCACCAGGCCTACCACGACGCGCTGACCGGCCTGCCGAACCGGGTGCTGTTCGCCGAGCGGGTGGCGGACGCGCTCGACCACGCGCGCCGCACCGAGCGCACCGTCGGCGTCCTCTTCGTCGACCTGGACGACTTCAAGGTGGTCAACGACACGATGGGCCACGGCACCGGCGACGAGCTGCTGGCGGCGGTGGCCGGGCGGCTGGCGGCGTCGGTGCGCCCGTCGGACACCGCCGCGCGGCTCGGCGGCGACGAGTTCGCGCTGCTCATCGACGACGCGCCGGACGCCGAGGCGGTGGAGGTGTTCGCGGAGCGGATCGTGGCCGCGTTCACCGGGCCGTTCACGCTCAGTGACGCCGAGGTGATCGCGACCGCGACCGTCGGCGTCGCCACCTCGGTCGACAGCAGCGACGCGGACGAGCTGCTGCGCCACGCGGACCTGGCCCTGTACGCGGCGAAGTCCGCCGGCAAGCGCCGCTGGCGCAGCTACCAGCCGGTGCTGTCGGCGGGCATGCTCCGCCGGCGCGAGGTCCAGGCCGCGCTCGAGGACGCGCTCAAGAACTCCGAGTTCACCCTCGCCTACCAGCCGATCGTGACGCTGGCCAACGGCCAGATCGACGGCTTCGAGGCGCTGATCAGGTGGCCGCACCCGCAGTGGGGCATGATGCTGCCCGGCCAGTTCATCACGCTGGCGGAGGAGACCGGTCACATCGTGCCGCTCGGCGACTGGGTGCTCAGGCAGGCCCTGGCCGACATGGTCCAGTGGCGTCGCCGGATGGAGGCGCCGCTGGACGGCGGCCCGCACGTCTCGGTCAACGTCTCCGCCCGGCAGTTCCGCGACCCGGGCTTCGTCGACGGCGTCCGGCAGGCGCTGCTCGAGTCCGGCCTGCCGCCGTCGGCGCTGCTGCTCGAGCTCACCGAGTCCGTCCTGCTGGGCGACAACGACCGGATCGGGGCCGAGCTCGAGGAGCTGAAGGAGATCGGCGTGCGGCTGGCGATCGACGACTTCGGCACCGGCTACTCCTCGCTCAGCTACCTTCTTCAGCTGCCGATCAACGTCCTGAAGATCGACAAGTCGTTCGTGACCGGAATCGCCGCCTCGTGGCGGCAGTACGCGCTGGTGGAGGGGATCGTCAGGCTCGCCGGGACGCTCGAGGTCGAGGTCATCGCCGAGGGCATCGAGACCGAGACCGAGCGGGAACTGCTGGCGGGCATGGGCTGCCAGTACGGCCAGGGCTACCTGCTGTCGGTCCCGGTCGAGGCGACCAAGGCGGAGGCGCTGCTGTCGCTTGGCCACGGCCTGGCCCCCGAGCTCCCGCGCCAGCGCCGCAAGCCGCCCGACCACTCCTACCTGACCGACCTATAACCCAGCCGGAGGCGGCATCATAGCTGGGTGACACTGAAGATCGCGATCGTCGGCGGCGGCATCGGCGGGCTCGCGGCCGCCGCGTTCCTCAACCAGGCCGGGCTCTCGGCCACGGTCTACGAGCAGACCAGCGAGCTGCGGGAGATCGGGGCGGGGCTGGTCGTCGCCCCGAACATGGCCCGGCTGCTGCGCCGGCTCGGCGTGCTCGACCCGCTGCTGAAGACGGCGGTCCGGCTGGAGACCGGCTGGGAGTTCCGCCGCTGGCAGGACGGCGCCGTGCTGTCAGCCGAGGACCTGGCCACCAGGTGCGAGCGCCTGTACGGGGAGCACACCTACACCGCCCACCGGGCCGACCTGCTCGACGCGATCAACCGCGCGGTTCCCGACGACGCGGTGAGACTGGGCAAGCGCTGCCTGCGGGTCGAGCCCGCGGACGGCCCCGAGGGCGCCGGCCCGGTGCTGCTCACGTTCGCCGACGGCGAGGTGGTCGAGGCGGACCTGGTAATCGGCGCCGACGGCATTCACTCGCTGATCCGAGCCGCCCTCACAGAAACCCAGACGCCGCCGGCCTACTCGGGCAGCTGCGCGTTCCGCGCCCTGGTCCCGGCCGAGGACGCCCCCGCGTTCGCCCGCGACCCGGCCCAGGTGCTGTGGCTCGGTCCCGGCCGCCACCTGGTGCACTACCCGGTCCGCGCGGGCGAGCTGATCAACCTGGTCGCGTTCGCCCCGGCGGGCGGCTACACGACCGAGTCGTGGACCGCGACCGCCACCGTGGCCGAGTTCCTGGCCGAGTTCGAGGGCTGGGACCCGAGGCTCACCGCCCTCATCGAGGCGGCCGGCGTCCCCGGCCGCTGGGCGCTGCTCGACCGGCAGCCGCTCCGCCGGTGGTCGCGCGGCCCGGTCACCCTGCTCGGCGACGCCGCCCACCCGATGTTCCCGTTCTACGGCCAGGGCGCGGCCCAGGCCATCGAGGACGCCGCCGCGCTCGCCCGCTGCCTGTCGGAAGAGCTGGCCCGGGAGCGCGCCGACCCGGCCGCGGCCCTCCGCCGCTACGAGGCGGCCCGCATCCCCCGCACCAGCCGTCTCCAGCAGGTCAGCCACGCCCGGGGCCGCCTCAACCACCTCCCCGACGGCGCCGATCAGCGCGACCGCGACCTGGCCTTCGCCGCCACCGACGCCCTGGAGGCCAACGCCTGGATCTACGCCTACGATCCGGCCGAGTGAAAGCTACAGCCCCGCGATCCACTCATCGGTGGTGGTGACCAGGGCCTGCTTGGGGAAGATCTTCTCGGTCAGCACCCGGTGCACCTCCGGGTCGGGGTCGGCGCAGGCGTCGGCCAGCACGGTCAGCCCGTAGTCGAGGTCGGCCGCCTGGCGGAGCGTGGACAGCACCACCCCGCTGGTGGAGATGCCCCCGAGCACCAGGGCGTTCGCGTCGGCCCCGCGCAGTAGCACGTCGAGGTCGCTGCCGCTGAAGGCGCTGATCCGCCGCTTGATGATGACCGGCTCGTCGGGCAGCGGCGCAAGCGCGGCGTGCACCTGGGTCGCCGGGTGGTCCTGCGTCATCGCGTCGCCCGACTGGCTCAGCCGGCCGAAGCTGAGGTTGCGCGCGACCGCCTCCGGATAGCCGGGACGGAACCCCACCCGGACGAACATCACCGGGATGCCCGCCGCCCGGGCGGCCGCCGCCGCGCGGTCGGCCGCTTCCAGAACAGACGAGTCGGCGATCCGCTCGACGATGCCGTGCTGGAAGTCCATCAGCAGCAGGACGGGGCGAGAGTCAGGCATGGGAGAACGCCTCCAGGGGACAGGGCGAGCCGCGATCAATAAGGTCAGTGAAAACTTATCAGACCAGACTGACTAATTTGGCAGCGCGGACGCGGCGCCGTCACTCAGCAATCAGGCGTCGAGACCGCCGGGCCCGACCACCGGCCGCTGGCTCGACCACGGGAAGTTGATCCACGCGTCGGTCCGCTTCCACACGTAGTCGCACTTGATCAGCGACTGCGGCTTCTCGTAGATCACGGCCGAACGGACCTCGGCCACATGCCCGGACACGAAGTCGTGCACCAGCTCAAGGGTGCGCCCGGTATCGGCCACGTCATCAGCGATCAGCACCTTCTTGGCGGAGAAGTCGACCGCGCTCGGCACCGGCGGGAGCATCACCGGCATCTCCAGGGTGGTGCCGACGCCGTTGTAGAACTCGACGTTCATCAGGTGCAGGTTCTTGACCGAGAGGGCGTAGCCGAGCGCGCCCGCCACGAACATCCCGCCCCGCGCGATCGCCAGGATGATGTCCGGCCGGAAACCGGAGTCCGCGATCTCCTGCGCCAGGTCGCGCGACGCGACGCCAAACCGGTCCCAGCCGAGCTGCTCCCGACCGCCGTCCGAAGCACCGCCGTCCGAAGCACCGCCGTCCAACGAACCGCCGTCCACAGACTCGCTCCCCATAGCCCGTGACCTTACAACGGCCGCCCGACGTCCCCCCGGCAACCCCCCGGCCGGCCGGGCGCCCGATCAGGGCGCCAGCGCGTCCGGCGCGGTCGCGTCGTACTCGGCCAGCCAGGCCGCGCCCCGCCCGTCGCCGTCGCGCCGGTTGAACCGCTTCCGCAGGGCGATCCCGACGTCCCGCCGGAACGCGGCCCAGGGCGAGGTCAGGTGGTTGGAGACGCCTCGCGCGCGGGCGGTGAGGACGACCCGCGACGCTCGCGGCCGCCGGGTCCGCTCGTACCGGCCGAGCGCCGCGACCGGGTCAGCCGAGGCGCCGGGAGCGGCCAGCGCCGTCGCCAGCACCGCGCCGTCCTCGATTGCCTGGCAGGCGCCCTGCCCCAGGTAGGGAAGCATCGGGTGCGCCGCGTCGCCCAGCAGCGTGACCCGCCCCGACGTCCAGGCCGGGATCGGGTCCCGGTCGTACAGCGCCCACTTGTACCAGGTCTCCCCGGCCGCGAACAGCCGCAGCAGCGACTCATGCCACCCCGCGTACCGCGACAGCACCTCGGCCCCCGGGCACTGCTCGACCCACGACTCGTGCCGGTAGCTCTCGTCGTCGTAGTGGCAGACGACGTTGATCAGCTCCTCGCCGCGCAGCGGGTAGAGCACGATCGTGCCGTGCGGCCCCAGCCACTGCCCGTTGTCGGCCGCCAGCGGCGTGCCGCGCACGGCGGCGGCCGGTATCACCGACCGGTAGCAGATCTTGCCGGTGAACCGGGGCGCGTCCGGTCCGAACAGCGCCGTCCGGACCGCCGAGTGGATGCCGTCGGCGCCGACGATCACGTCAGCCTCGGCCGTGCTGCCGTCCGCGAACGACGCGACCGCCGTCGACCCGGACGTCTCGGCCGACACGCACCGCGCGCCGAGCGACACCACCCCGGCCGGCACCGCGGCCGCGAGCACGTCGAGCAGGTCCGCCCGGTGCGCGGTCGCCCCCTCGATCCCCTGCCGCGCCCCCTGCTGGCTGCGGCTGGTCCGGCTGATCAGCCGGCCGGTCATCCCGTTCCTGGTGACCGCCCACTCGGATCGCCCCGCGACCTTCCGCACGCCGTCCTCGACCCCGATCGCGCGCAGCACCCGCATCGCGTTGGGATGGAGCGCGACCCCGGCCCCGATCTCCCGCAGCTCGGCCGCCGCCTCGTACACCCGGACCTCGACCCCCGCCCGCGCCAGCGCGATCGCCGCCGTGAGCCCGCCGATGCCGCCGCCGATGATCGCCACACGTGTCATGCGGCCATCCTCCCGCCGTCCGCCCGGCTCCTCAATCGTTGCGCGTCACAGAAAACCCCCCGGCAAATCAACCCCCCTCATATCGAACGGTCCCTGGTTCCACCCCTCCGGCCCGCCGCGCCTTGCACCTGCGCCTACACTAGCCTACGATGTACTCCATGGTAGCTCTCCCCGCCCCTTCCTCCGTCCGCTTCGAGCAGGGCGTGCTCGATCGACTGACCGCCTTCGTCAAGGCGCACCGCGAGCTCTCGCTCTCCAGCGCCAGCAACCGCCTCGTCGACGAGGCACTGCGGATGCACGAGCACCCGCTGATCGCGTTCAAGGACGGCCCGGCCGGGCGGCGCGCCCGGCTGATCGGCGGCCCCGACGTGTGGGAGGTCATCGGTGCCGTCCGGTCGGTCCGCGAGGCCGAGCCGGAGCTCGCCGGAGACGAGGTGCTCGCGGTCGTCGAAGAGACCTCGGGCACGCCGCTGCCGTTCCTGCGGGCGGCGCTGGCCTACTGGGGCGACTTCCCCGAGGAGGTGAACGGCTTCCTCGACCGGGCCCAGGCCGAGGCCGCGCAGGCCCGCGCCAGCTGGGCGCGACAGCAGGAACTGCTCGGCCGGTGAGCGGCAAGCCCGACGCACTGCTGCTTGACGAGATGTTCTCGCCCCGGATCGCCGACGAGCTGGCCCTGCGCGGCGTCGACTGCCGCGCCGTCGCCGCCGACCCAGTGCTCCGCGCCCAGTCCGACCTGGAGATCTTCGATTCCGCCGTGCGCGACGACCGCGTCCTGGTGACGAACAACGTGCCCGACTTCGAGTCCCTTCGCCGCGCCCGCGAGGCCGCGGGCGGACCCGTCCCCGGCCTTGTCTACACCTCCGACGTCACGTTTCCGAGGACCAAGGCGTACCTGTCCCGCCTCGCCACCGCCCTCGCGGCCGCCGCCGCCGATCGCGAGACGGCCGCCAGCGGCGGCGTGCTGTGGCTCCGGCCGCCGAGCTGACGCTGCCGCTATCGACAAACTATCTATCATTGTGATATCACATTGATTAATCGATAGCGCCACGCCCACAGGAGGCGACCCCAATGAACGCACCCAACGACAACACCGCCAGCAGAGGTTTCCGCACGTGGTGGCGGAATCCCCCTCGGCCCGGCCTGCAGCGCCTCATCAACCCGTGGGAGTACCGCCACCTGGGCTTCTCGGGCGCCGCGCGTATCATCGGCGGCTGCATCGGGGCCGGCGCGGGCATCATCTGCCTCGCCTACGGCGTCTGGGGATGGGCGGCCTTCTTCCTCGTCATCGCGGCGCTGAATTTCGGTGGCGGTGCCTGGTACCTCAGCATCGCCCGCGCCCGATCCGCCCGAGCCTGAACCTGCCTAGTCCGACCGGCCGGCTACAGGTGGGCGGCGTAGAGGTCGCGCAGGGCGACCCAGTGCCGCTCGGCCGCCTTCTCGTCGTAGGTGTCGTGGTCGGCGACCACGAAGCCATGATGGGCCGGGTAGAACTCGACCGTGTGATCCACCCCGGCCGCGGTGAGCGCGGACTCGAGCAGCGCCGCCTGGTCGGTGGTGAACGAGGCGTCCTCGATCGCGCCGGCCACGTAGACGGTGGCGGCGATGCGGTCGGCCGCCAGGTGCGGTGACGTCGGGTCGTCGGCGACGGCGATCCGGCCGCCGTGGAACGACGCGGCGGCGGCGATCTTGTCGCCGACCCCGCCCGCGGCGAGCATCGACATGCGGCCGCCGAGGCAGTAGCCGGTGGTGCCGATCGCCGGTCCGCGCACCTCCGGCCGGGCGAGCAGGAAGTCCGCGTACGCGTCGGAGTCGGCGATGATCCGCTCGTTGGTGAGCCTGCCCATGATGCCGAAGAGCCGGGCGCGCTCCTTCTCGTCGCTGAACGTGGTCGCCATGTCGAACGGCGCCCAGTCGCCCTCGCGGTAGTAGATGTCCGGGATCAGCGCGACGTACCCGAGCCCGGCGATCCGGTCGCCCATCTCCCTGAACGTCTCCCGCAGTCCGCCGGCGTCGGGGAAGACAAGGACGCCGGGCCACGGGCCGTCCCCGTCGGGCACGTGCAGCGACCCCCGGGCAACTCCGTCCGGAACGGGAATCTCTACGTCCACGCGTGACATCGCATCCTCCATCGCCTCATCGCGGCATCCTCGACCCGACCGCATGACCATGCTTACCACCGTCCGCGGCCGGTAGCGTGCCGAGTAAGGCGGCTGTGATCAAGTCCGTGTCGTTCGACGCCGCCGACGCGCTCGCGCTGGCCCGGTTCCGGGCGGCCGCCCTCGGATCGGACGTGCGTCGAGCCCGGACCCGCGTGACCGCGGCCGGGCGCAGCGGCTAGTCGCGGCGGCCGATGGTGATCGTCCTTCCGCCGCGGATGTGCAGGTCTTTTCTGTTCAGCAGCGAGCGCGGGTCGCGCTCGTCGAGCAGCGCCGCCAGCGTGGCCTGGTCGTCGGGCTCGAGCCGGTCGGCCAGTCCCTCCGACAGCCGAGCGAACCAGGCGCGGGCGTAGCGAGCCGCGCTCGGATGCGTCGGCGGGTCCTGGTCAACCCGGAACTCCTGCTCGGCGACGACTGTCCAGCCGGCCTCGGCCAGCCGCGGCGCCCATTGCGAGCCGAGGGTCGGCATCTCCTCGGTGTACGCGTGCCCGAGCACATCGGTGATCCGGCCCTCGAACCCCGGTTGGCCGAAGCCCAGGTCGTCGGGGAGGAAGAGCAGCTGCTTGGAGAACTCCGACACCGCGATCAGCCCGCCCGGGCGGGTGGCGTCGCGTGCGTCGCGCAGCACCCGGGCCGGATCGGCCATGTGGTGCAGCGAGGCCGAGGCCCAGGTCAGGTCCAAGGGACCGAGATCCGGCCAGCCGGCGTCAAGATCGGCCTCGACCGGGAGGACCCGCGCCCCGAGTCCGGCCGCCGCCGCCTTGGCGGCGATCTTGGCGACCGAGACGGGCGAGACGTCGAGCGCGATGACCTCCGCGTCACCGAACCGCTGCGCGAGCCCGATCGCGCCGGTGCCGGTGCCCGCGCCGAGGTCGAGCAGCCGGGCGCGGGCGGTCCCGGCGGCCGCGGCCTGGACCCAGTCCAGCGCGGCCGCCCAGTAGTCGCGCAGCACCTCGGCGTCCAGGTCGAGCAGGTCGGTGTAGTCGTCCTCGGCTGCGCCCGAGTGCCGGTGACCGTGCTGGTCGTGCCCGCCGTGGTCGTGGGAATGGCCGTGCTGAGTATTCGTATCTGGCATGCCTTCACCGTAGGCGGAGATTGCAGCAACAGCATAAGATCTTGCCAATGACGCAAGATGAACCGCTCGATGCCGTCATCCGCGCCCGCATCCGCGGGCTGCGGGTCGCACGCGGCTGGTCGCTTGACGCGCTGGCCGGCCGGTGCCACATGAGCGCGTCGACGCTCAGCCGCATCGAGACCGGTCACCGGCGCATTTCCATCGACCAGCTGGTGCCGATCGCCCGGGCGCTCGGCTCCAGCCTCGACCAGCTCGTCGAGCCGGTCGACGACGACGACGTGGTCATCAGGCCCCGTCACGACCGGGGGCACGGGGTGGTGAGCTGGATGCTGACGCGCGAGGACGAGCCGCACGGCCTGGCTGTGGCCAAGATGCGCATTCCCGCCCGGCGGCCGGCCCGCGAGCTCGGCGTGCATCCCGGCCACGAGTGGTTCACGGTGCTGTCGGGCACCGCCCGGCTGCAGCTCGGGGATCGGGTCATCCTGGTCGAGGCCGGGCAGGCGGCGCAGTTCTCGACCATGTCCCCGCACGCGATCAGCGCCGCCGAAGGGCAGGTCGAGATCCTCGTCATCTTCGACCGCGACGGCCGCCGCGCCCACCTGGACGCGATCGACCTGACCGGGACCCCCGACGGCGCAGCCCCGGCCAGCCCCGCTCAGTGATGGTGGCTGGGCGGCACGTCCAGCGCCGGGTTGCGGTCGAAGAAGCCGAACGGCTTCAGCCAGAACGAGACGACGTCGGCCGGCATCACCGGCCAGTCCTCCGGCCGGGTGATGTGGTGGATGCCGAACACGTACCAGAGCACCACGTCGGTGTTCTCGATCGGCCGGTCCGCCTCGGTCCACAGCGGCAGGCCGGTGTCGCGCGCGGCCTGGACGGGAAAGTCGCCACAGGGCCACCGTTCGTCCTCGTGGTACGGGGTCACCCAGAGCGTGTGGCCGATCGCCTGGGCCCGCTCGAAGGCGGGGGAGGCGGGGTCGAGCAGCGGCGGGAACGCCGCCGAGGGGACGAGCTTGTAGCCGACCGGGGTGCCGAGCCCGTTGGCGACGTTGTCGTTCACCACCTTCCAGCTCCGCTGAACCCCCCAGTCGTAGTCCTGCTTCCCCTCCGACTCGGTCCGCAGCGGGGTGCTGGCGACGGTCAGGCCGAGCGCGTACGGGTCGTCGCCGCCCGGCCGGGCCGGCCGGGACTCCGAGGCGTAGACCGTGTTGTCGGCCCCGTCGACGTCGAGGTCGAGCCGGGCCACGATGAAGTGCTGGTGGAACGGCGCGTAGATGCCGTGGTCGACGATCGTCCCGTTGGCCGGGCGGCTGCCGGGCGCGGCGATGTGCGAGGTGACCATGATCCCAGTCGCGCGGACCTCGCACTCGATGCTGCCGTCCTGGTAGAAGCGCCAGTACACCAGGTACTCGTAGTTGGCGACGGTCGCGTGGAAGGAGAGCACCAGCCGCCGGGCGCGGCGGACCTCGGCCCCGGCCCGCTCGTCCACGTGCTTCCACAGGACGCCGCTGTCCTCCTCGTGGATGCAGATCGCATTCGGTATGGTCACCGGCTCGCCCCGCGAGTCGTGCACGACCGCGTCCAGATAGGTGATCTCGCCCAGGCAGTCGCAGCCGAGCGACAGCGAGGTGGTC